>ERZ1370068.3096-contig-2217_pt1 | contig 58448 bp, 47 predicted proteins | sample MGYA00561227_ERZ1370068 | MGnify/ENA primary metagenome ERZ1370068 (study PRJEB38410, sample SAMEA6850437) | metagenome | study: Metagenomic assessment of the ecological functions of the soil: analysis of the soil microbiota associated with the... | reverse complement strand
GTATACTTCGTTCAGTTACGTATTTGCTCGCCTGATGAGCCCATCCGCCATCGCACGGCGAGGAAGGCAGACGTGATCGTGGTGCTGCGCCGCCGGCATCGCGCCGTCGCCGACCGTGCCCGAGGCCATCACCACGCCAGGCGGAGGAACTGATGCTCTGCCTTCGACCTGCCCACCATCTGGGCCTTCATCATCGCCTTCGCGATCTTCGCCTATGTCGTGATGGACGGCTTCGACCTCGGCATCGGCATCCTGTTCCCACTCTGATCCGCGACGGCGACGACCGCGACACGGCGATGAACACCGATCGCGCCGGTCTGGGACGGCAACGAGACCTGGCTGGTGCTGGGCGGCGGCGGGCTGCTGGCGCGCCTTCCCGCTCGCCTACGCGCATCATCCTGCCGGCGCTCTATGCGCCGATCGTCGCCATGCTGCTCGGCGCTGATCTTCCGCGGCGTCGCCTTCGAGTTCCGCTGGCGCGATCCCGCGCCATCGCCGCTGGTGGGACGTCGGCCTTCTGCGTCGGCTCGCTGGTCGCGACCTTCGCGCAGGGCGTGACGCTCGGCGCCCTCGCTGCAGGGCATCGCGGTCGAGAACCGCGCCTATGCCGGCGGCTGGTGCGACTGGCTGACGCCGTTCAGCCTGCTGACCGGCGTCTGCCTGGTCATCGGCTACGCGCCTGCTCGGCGCCTACCTGGCTGATCATGAAGAGCGAGGGCACGCTGCAGGTGCGCTGCTACCGCCTAGCTTCGGTCTCGGCATCGGCACCATCTGGCGATCGCCGCGCGTGAGCGCCGCGACGCCGATTCCTGAGCGACGTCTACTGGCAGCGCTGGTTCGCCTGGCGCAGGTTGCTGTTCACCGCGCAGGTGCCGCTGCCATGGTCGCCCATCGCCACGGTGGTCTTCTTCTGCCAGCCTGGCGCGCCGCTCATCACTACACGCCGTTCCTGATGACCCTGCTGATCTTCACCTTGCCAGCCTCGCCGGCCTCGGCATCAGCCTGTTCCCCCATGTCGTGCCGCCCAAGATATCGATCTGGGACGCCGCCGCCCCGAGGCTGCCAGCCTGAAGTTCATGCTGCCCGGCGCGCTGGTGGTGGTGCCGATCATCCGGCCTACGCACGGTCATCCTACTGGGTGTTCCGCGGCAGCAAGACCGGCCGCGAAGGGCTACCGCTGACGGGATAAAGCTGATGCCGCGCCCGCGCCGGTGGCTGCGCGTTCGTCGCCCTGGCTGTGGCGGCCGTGCGTCGGCGTCACCGCGCTGGTGGGCTGCGCGATCGAAGCTGTGGCTGAAGGCATAGGCGTCGTCTGAGCCCATGAAGCGGACGCTCATCGCCGCTTGCGCCGGCGATGATCGCGCTCCGCTTCGTCAGGATGACATCAGGTCGTCCCGCCGCAGCGGCCGGCAGTTGAAGGCGATCGGCAGGCGGTGCCGAACGTTCTCGCGCAACGAGGCACATCTGTCCCGCGCCCGGCCCATTTCGCTCGCCGTGTCGACGTAGCGCGCAGCCGCCGTCGGTCGGCTGGCATACTCCAGCCGCCAGGTCCGGCCGTCCAGGGTCACCGAGGCGCGGCGTCCCGGCGCATGAACCGCGCTCCCTTCCTTGCGGCCGTCGCACAGATAGGCGACGCCGGCCGGCGAGCGTCCGGATCGTCCGGCGCCGGCCGCCGGGATGAAGGATACGCCAGCGTCGCTGGTCCTTCGCAGTGCCCGGCAAGCAGCGGGATCGCCACAATCGACAGGCGCCTCATCGTGCGCTTTTCCTCCCCAACGTCGTCGCAGCGACTTGGAAAGGATCTGATGCCATCAATGCGTCAAGCCTGCCGGGGCCGAGCCGACCACTACGAACGTCGACGGGGAGCGGGCCGCCCTGTTCCTGGTCCCAGGGTTGGGGCGGCGACGGCGCTCGTTTCCTGGGACGCAAACGTCGCCGGCCTCGCCAAACATTTCACCGTGGTCGTGTGCATGATCACCACCGCGGCACGGCGCGCAGCACGCTGTCGAGCATCACCTATTCACGGTGGCGCAGATGGCCGGCGGCGCCATGCAGCTCATCGACGCGCCGGGCTACGATCAGGGGTCCGTGCATTGGTGCGGACATTCTGATCACTGGCGGCGCCATGGGCCAGGTGCTGGCCATCGAGCATCCCGGCCGGCTCTCGACCGCGTCCGGTGCTGAGCGCCACGTGGGCCCAGGACCGACACGCCTTCTTCCGCCGCCTTCCGCTCCGAGGTTCTGCGCGCTGATGCTGAAGGAGCTGGTCCTGGCCCAGGGAGGCCTACCACGCCGCAGCAGCGCGCTCGCAAGCTCTAACATGCCGTCGTGGGTGCGCGACCATGCGCCCGTCGATGACGCCGTCGACGGCTCCACGCGCCAGCACGCGCCGAGGGCCGCGTCCTCGCTCAGACGGTGATCGTCGCCTCGGGCGCGATGTTGCGGCGTGGATAGTCGAGGCCACGTGCAGTCGGGTTTACCAGATGCCAGGCACGCCGCCGGCGCGCAGTCGCAGCGCTCGCTCGGCTGGTCGATCTTGCTGTTTCCCGCAGCGCGGCGCCATCCCGCGATGCTGACGAACCAGCCGTGTCAGTCGTCCACCCCGAGGGCGCTGTCGGTCGGAAGCTCCGCCGTCAGGCCCGCCGTCGTCGCCTGCGACACCGGCGTGTACGGGAAGTCGGTCATCGGGCGAGAGTTCCGGAAGCCCTGGGCGAACGTCCGCGACTCGGGGCGCTCACGGACACCACGTAGAAGTCGTCCGCGTTGGGCTCGAGCGGCGGATCGATCGCACCGTAGAACGGTCGGCCGGTGCCAGCGCCTCCGGACGCCGACAGCACGCCCTCGCGGATGTTCTCGCCCTTGGAGCTCTTGAGCTGATAGCGCAGCACCGCGTTGGGATTCCGCGGCTGGAGACGCGCGCCATGAGCGGTGAGCTCCGCGAAGCCCGCGGTGTCACATCTCGATGTCGCGGAGCGCCAGAACGCCAGGCCCTCACGCCGGCCAGGCGCGCGGTCCGATTGCGGCTGCCCCAGGTCGTCTGGTCGGTGAAGCGGAGGACGAACGCAGGCTCGAGCCACCCGGACTTCACGGTGAGCAGCGACCAGCCTCGCCAGTGCTGGAGCGCCCCGGCAACGGATATCCAGCGGCGGCTCGCCCTCCACGGTGCCAGAGGTAGCAGAAGACGCGTGACTTCCCCGTGCCGCGTCGACCGCGCGGGCGTATCCGGAATGGTAGCGATCGCCCGCGGCGAGGAACACCTGCCCGACGTTCAGGAAGAGCCACTGCCAAGCCCACCGGCGAATCGCTCCAGCAGGCCAGGACGTCCTCACCGGGATGGCCGCCAGGCGTCGTTACGCAACTCGACGTAGACGCGTCCCGGCTCTGGTGGGCAGGCGCCTGGGGTGCCGTCGAGCTCCTGGTCCTTCGGGTTCTCGGCGGAGGACATAGCGCCACGCCGGATCGAAGGCAGCGGCACTTTATTTCGGCAAATAGCCCCAGGCCGGCAACCCGCTCAACGTGGGTCGCTCATGCAGCTGTGGTGGCGTGAGCGGCGATCAGGTGGAGCACACAAGCGGCGGGGATCAGGAGGTAACGAGGAACGGCATTACCCGTGTGCCGTGGCTTCAGTAGTGCGCGCGGCGTGCGGGCGCACGAAGCAATCGCGATGCGCTGCCGATATCGCCACGGCAGCGCATCGGCCACGGGGTCGTGACGGTTCGCGCGCGCCGCGCAGGCGCCGCGCCGAGCGCGGTTTGAACGGCGCCGTCAAAGAAACATGGACTGGAACGGAGAGCGGGCTACTTAAGACGGTATGGGCAGTGCTGTGCGCCGTTTCTGGATTTGATGGACCAACGCGTGTTATGGTGCGCCGCCATCGACGACCCGCCGACCGAGATCGTCCGCGCCCGCATCGCCGTGGGCACCGTCGCCTGGCCTAAGTGAACGGGCTCGTCCTGGCCGAGCTGGCTGCCGCACATTCCCGCCGTGAAGGCAGCACGCCAATGCCGATCTCGGACGGCCAGCTCGGCCTCGTCCTCCTCTGCATGGCCGTCGGCGCGCTGCTCGCGCGCTGCCCGTCGCGGGCTTCCTCGTCCGGCCGGAAACAACGGCCGGCTCGGCAATCGGCGACCGCGCTCGCCCTGTGCGCGGCCTTGCCTTCCCCTGCTCGCGCCGCGCCGTCAAAGGCCAGCTCAGAATAAATCCTCGTCACCGTTCAGTTTGCCGCGAACGCGACAGCTCGACGTGTCGATGAACGCGCAAACCGTCGCCATTGACCCGCCGGGGGCAGGCCATCATGTCGTCGTTTCACGGGCTCTTCAGCCTCGGCGGCCTCGCCGGCGCACGCTCGCCGGCGTCGCGATGGCGGCCGGGATGGGCGGCGTGCCGCACGTCATGGTGACGGCGCTCGCGTGCGTGATCGTCGTCTCGGCGCCGCTGCCGTTCCTGCTGCCCTCCCTGTGCCGCCCGGCGGCCCGAACCAGTGTTCGCGCGTCCGCGCGGCGCGCTCTCTCGCTGCAACGCTCGCGTTCTGCGAGCTCATCGCCGAAAGGCGCGATGGGCGACTGGAGCGCCGTCTACCTGCACGACACGCTCGGCGGCTCGCCGCGCTGGCCTCGGCGTTTGCAGCGTCACTCGCTCGCCATGGCCGTCGGGGCGCTTCCACGGGCGACAGCGCTCGTGCAGGCGGTACGGCTCGGCAGCGCGTGCTGCAGCCTGTCGAGCGCACCGTGGCGGCGGCCGGGCTCGTCGGCGCGCGCTCCTCGTCGGCACGCCCGCGAGCGGCGTCGTCGGCTTCGAGGCTCGTGGGCCTCGGGGTCGCGAACGTCGTCCCGATCCTGCTCAGCGCGGCCGGGCGCGTGCCCGGGCACGGCGCGCCGAGGCGTGGGCATCGCCGCCGTCGCGACGACCGGCGCTACTTCCGGGTTCCTGGTCGGCCCGCCGGTGATCAGGATCGTCGCGGACGTCACCGGGCTGCGGGTGGCGCTGGGGATCGTGGCGGGGCTCTGCGCGTACATCGCCCGCCGCCGCGAGACGCCCTGGACGTTTGCGAAAGGTGGCACGCGGCGAATCGCGCGCGGTAAGCGTGACACCGGCCGCGCAGCCATCCGGAACGACATGCGCGCCCGACCAACTTCTGGCGTCGGGGCCGGCATCTGCGTCCTCGCCGGGTTTTCAGCTCAGACATGCTGCGACTACGACTTCACGGGCTTCTCCTACGACGTGTCGGCACGCTCCTGCTGCTCACGTGGCGGCGCGGCGGCGGGAGTGGGTGACGCTCGACTTAGCCAGCGTTGTGATCCTCGAGATCGCGAGGTCGCGAGCCTCGGGATGCGACCCCGGGCGCCGGCGTCCCTTCACCGAGGACGACTGCCTGAACGACGTCAGCTACCTCGCCAGGCGACGAGGGCGCTGGGGCCGGACGGCGTTCAGGCGGCCCGGCAGCCCGACGAGGCCTGGCGCTGGTGCTTCGGCTTCATGTCGGGCGCATCGATCGTCGTCGCCGCGAGAGTCGGCGATGCTGCGCCTCGGGGCGCCGGCGACCTAGGCCCGCGCCCTCGATCACGCCGCGAACCCGTCCTACGATCCGATTCAGCCGGAGTCCTGCCGCCGCGTACAGCTCGCCGGAACTCAGCCTCCGATCGCTGCCGCCCGCCCGTGCACACCATCATGTTGACGTCGTTCCGCGCCGCGCCGCTCGCTCTCCGGCGAGCCGTCGATGCCGCGGCGGGTAGACGCCCCTCGACGATCAGGAGCTTGCGTCTCCGGCCCCATCGCGGCGCGGCAGGTCGCAGGATTCGCGTGGCGCTTCGCGTCGTCCCAGTCGTGGATGACGTGCTTCACGCAGGTAGGCGTCGGCGCCCGGCGGGACCGCCTCGAAGAAGTCGCCGCCGGCAGAACTCGCAGCCGGTCGCCAGACGCCGGAGTCGCGATCGCCGCGCCGCGCGCCGTCGACGACGCGCGGCAGGTCGAACGACGACGCCGTGGAGCTTCGGGTTCGCGCGTAGGATGCCGCGCGAGCAGCGCGCCCGTGGCCGCCGCCGACGTCGACCACCTTCCACATCGACGAGAAGTCGTACGCGCCCGCGACCGCGATCGCCGTCATCGCCGTGAACAGGCCCATGGCCTCGTCGAAGGCGGCGGCCTCCTCCGGAGAGACTGGCATCGGAAGTACTCGAACGAGGCTCGTCTCGAACACGCGGTGCAGCGCGGTCTCGCCGGTCCGCACCGTGGTCGGAGGTCGCCCCAGGACACCGCCACACCATCGGCCCGCCGAAGAGCTGTGTGCGGCGGCGCGGAACGAGCCGGGCCGCTCTTGAGGAACGAGCCGACGGCCGTCAGCTCGAAGCGCCCGTCCCTCGCGCTCACGTTCAGGACGCCGGCGGCGGCGAGGGAACCGGGGACGCGGCGGAGCGACGGCGCGTGCGTGCCGGTCGCCTTCGCGAGGGCGTCGTGCGTCTGCGGGCCGTCGGCCAGGTGGTCAGCGATCCCCGGCTTCGCCGCGACGTAGACGGCCTGCGACTGGTAGTGCGCCGTCGCGAGCCGGTTGGAAGCACCATGGGCGGGGCAGCTGTGTCTCCATGCCCCCTCTCACAGCCCGGACGGCGGCCGGCGTCTTGGAGAAAAGTCCGCCGCTCAGGGCGTCGCGCGTACGCGCCGATGTCGCACGGCGCGGGCAGTCGCGCGACACCGCGCTGGTCCGGCTGGCGGCAGCGCGCCGTCTTTGGGATCGCGTCGATGGCCGGGCTCCCGGGTGCAGCGCGTGCGTCTCCGTCGGACCGCCGTTGCTCTGGAGCGGCCCCAGCACCGGATCGACGCCGAGCAGGTCGGGCCCGGCGCCCTTCAGGGTGGTACCGGGGTCAGTGTCTCGATCCAGGTTGTACCGCGCGAGCGGGTTCGCCGCCGGCCCGATCACGTCGGGGCCGCCCGCGCTATCCGCGAGGGGATCGACCCCTCCAGCAGCACGCGCAGCATCGCCCGGCGGCGGCGTCGCATCGACGATCCCCGCTCGTTGCCCACGATGGTGCTCCGCCGCACGCGGATGTCGGCCGGCCCGGGAAGCCAGAAGCCGCTCGACTCGATGCCGGAATCGCCGTTGCCGCTGATAATTTGCTGTCCTCGACTTGGTCACGCTGACGGATCACGGAATCGAAGATGATGCCACGGTCACCGTTGCCACTGACTTCACCGTCAGCCGCGGGGGCGTGTCGCCGGACTCGCCCCAGAGGAAGATGCCCTGCACGCTTGCCGTGCACCGCGCAGCGATCGAGGCTGACTACGTACGGCTCCGCACCCTGGATGCCGATCGAGAACCCCGTGATCTCGCAGTCCGCGACGTCACGACGGTCTCGTTAATTGGCGATGAGACCCGTGTTCCCGCTTCCGCCACCGTCCATGGTGAAGCCAGCCATGTCGAGGGCCGCCCAAAGGTAGTTGACCCCGACGACGCCCTGAATGATCACGTCGCGCCCGGCCCGGCCCGGCCCGCGGATGAACTGCTTCCCGCTCCGGCACGCTGGGGTTCCCGACGTACGTGCCGGCGGCCACTATCGATCTGGTCGCCGAAGCCCGTCGCGTCCATCGCGGCCTGGATGGACGCGAAGCAGCCACCGGTGCCACCGGGGTTCACGCAGAGGACGGCGGCGTCGACCGGCACGACGAAAAAGCGATCCCCAGAGCGACGCGACCACCAGGGCCAGTGGCGGCTTCCGCATGACGGAGGTCTACGCGGCGCACGCCGTGCGCGTCAACGAAAAAATGCACGCCGCGACGCGGCAGCGGGCAGACGTCAGCCCGCCGGTATTTACGCCGTCGTTGGCCGTCGATGCCGTCGCCCACCGGATGCCGCGCCGCCGAGGAACTCGACTCGGCAGCGTGGCGGCCGCCGAGGGCGCGGAACTTTCCGCGTTCATGTGTGCGGCTGGTCGTAGTAGCGCGCGTCGAGCGCGACGTCAGTCAGCCGGCCGGGCCCGCCCGCCTGGAGGGCATGCCGAGGCGTCTGATGGAAGCGGACCACGCGGGCGTAGAGCTTCGGCATTGAGGCCGACCTGCTCGCGGAAGAGTCCGCGAGGCGCGCCTTCGAGCGTGCCGACGTGCGCGCGGAGCTCGCGGATGGGCACCGTGCCGCCGCTGCTCGTCGCGACGCGCGACCAGCCCACGCGACCGCCTCGTCCAGCTGCTGCGCGTCCGCGCGAGGCGCCCGGCGATCCACTCCGCCACGATCCGGAAGCGCGCCCCCACCGACGGCGCGGCGTCGCGGCGCTCGGCGAGCTCGCCCGCCGCCGGGCCGACCGAGGTCCGCGAGGTCGACCGAGAGCCCGACGACGTCGCGCATCGGCCGCGCGAGGAGCCCGCAGGCGCCCGCGGGCAGGAAGGCGCACGCCCGTATCGCGTTCTGATGGAGCGGCTGATGGATCAGGAGCGGCCCCACCTGCGGAGCCGCCGAGCCACGCGATGCGGCAGTGGTCGGCGCCGCGGTAGTCCGAGCAGCCGGTACCCGGGTCGCCGAAGTTGATCAACAGCTCGACGCGACCGTTGGGGAGCACGCGCTTCCGGCGATGCGACGACAGGCCCGTAAGCAGGCCCAGAGGTGATCGACGATGCCGGCGAGATGCGGCGGGCGCCAGGTGCTGAACGTCCAGCTGCCGGTGGGGAGAGACGCCGCGGGCCGTCTCGATCCCGCATCCGCGCGGGATTCTCGGCGCGCGGGCCCGGTGCGTCAAAGAGCGCCCGTGTTTGACTCCCGGCCCGCGCCAACCGGCAGAAGCGGCGGTGGTCGCCGCCGCCCTCCTCTACGTCGCCGCCGTCGCGTGGCTCACCTGGCCGCTGGCGGCACGGCTGGCCACACCTCCCAGGCACACGCATCCGGCATGCAACTTCGACCTGCTGCAGACGGCGTTCGTCCTCGCGCACGAGAGCCGGGCCTGACGCAGGCGCCGTCGACGTTCGGCGACCCGCCCATGTACCACCCGACACAGGGCACGCTCTTCTACGGCGACGCCGCGTTCCCGGCGCCCTGCCTCGCCTGCCGCCGTTCCTGGCGACCGGCAGCCCGACGCTCGCCGTGAACCTCGCGTTCCTCGCCTCCGCGGCGCTCACCGCGCTCGCGCTGCACGCCGGTGACGCGCACGTGGACAGGCTCACGTCTCGCGGGCGCGATCGCGGGCTGGACGTTCCTCGTCACACGCTGGACGCTCTGGGACTTCGCGCCGTCCGCGCCGCAGTATGCGGGCCTGTACTGGTTCCCGTTCGTCATCCTGCTGGCGACCCGGCCGCCGTCCCGCGGCCGCGACCGCGGAGCTGGCGGCGCTGATCGCGCTGCAGAGCCTCGCGTCGCCCGTCTACGTGTCGGCGGCGCTGCTCGTGCCCGCTCGGCGCGATCGCGGCAGCGCGACTCGTGCGCACGCGAGCCGGAGAGACGGCCTGCGACTACTCGGCGCGATGGCCGTGGGCGTTCTGCTCCTCGTGCCGGTGGTCGCCGGCTGCGTCGCCGATCCGCGTCGCGCATCCGGACCTGGTGTCGTACTGGGGCTGGTGGCATCCGACGTCAGGAGCTACCGTGGGGCCGATCACGGCACGCCGCAGACGCCGACGGCCATGCCGCTCGTCGTCCTCGCGCTCGCGCCGCGGGCCTCGTCTCGCTCCTCCTCCCGTGGCGCGATCGCGTGCCGCCGGTGTCCGGACGCGTGCTCAGGCACGTCGCGCTCTGGTCGATCGCGGGAGCGTCGTCATGGGCATCTGCGCCTGCCGCGACGTGGTACGGCCGTCCGATCCGCATCCGCAGACGCTCCTCGCGGAATGGCTGCCGCTCTATCGCACGCTGCGCGGGAGCGTTCCGGCTCGGCATCGCGGGGCTCATGGGCCTCTCGCTGGCGGCCGGGCTGGGGTTCGCGCTGTGCGCCGCTGCGCCTGCCGTCCCGCGGGCGCGCCGCGGCGTTCGGCCGGGACGCTCCTCGCGCTCGTCGTCGCGGGAGAGATGTACCGCGAGTACCGCGGGCCCAGGCTCGTCGGACGCCGGCCGCTGCCGCGCGAGTACCCGCTGCTCCAGCCGCCCGCCGCCGACGATCCGCTCGTGCGCGCGCTCGCCGCACGGATCAGGGGCCGGTGCTCGAGGTCCCGGTGAAGGACCGGACCTTCCTCGGCGTCCCCGGGTACCAGACGCGCGCCATGTATCGCGGCATCTTCCATCACCGGCCGCTGGTGAACGGCTACGGCGGCTACTGGCCGCCCGGCTTCCGCGCGATCCGGATGGTGCTCGCCTCGCAGCTCCCGGATCCCGCGGCGCTCGCGGCACTGCGGCAGCAGACAGGGCTGACGACCGTCGTCGTGATCACGCAGAGCATGCCGCCAGCCGAGGCTGGCGACGTGGCGGCGGACCTCGCCGAGGGCTCGCCGGGCTCCGCCCGACCGGCACCTACGGCGACGCCGTCGTGCTGGACGCGCGCGGCGTGAGTGAGCGAGCACCTCCGCGTACCCTTCGCGTAGGTGCCGGGCCCGATCCCAGATCGGGAAGAACCCGGGTAGTTCCCGCGTACGCGCGCGTGGTGAAGTCGTGGTGGCGCGCCCCGTCGTTGCCGGGGAAGAGATGCGTCGGCGTCAGGGGAACTCGTAGCCGCGAGTGCCCCTCCGCCGCCTCCCACTGCCGGAACGCGAACCAGATCCACAGCGTGACGTACGTGCGCCCCGAGCAGCAGCGGCCCGATCAGCGCGACGGTGCCCGTCAGCGTGTACTCGATCGGGTGCATGTAAGTGCCCGGTGATCGCCCACGGCGTGACGATGCGGTGATGCCAGCCGTGCACGTGCTTGTAGAGCCAGCGGCCGTGCATCGTGCGGTGGAACCAGTAGTAGAGGAAGTCGTCGAGGTAGACGAAGAACACCGAGCTGCGCGCCGATCACCCACCAGGGCGGCAACGGCCCGCGTGCACGCCGGTCAGCCGCAGCAGCGGCCAGGAGGCGATCGTCGCGCCGGCGAGGCAGGCGTTGTTGACGAGCCACGAGCGCACGGACACCGCGCACGAAGCTGCTGCTCGCGCGGCGGACGGCTCTGCAGCCGGTACGGCCGCGCCCACGCCGGGTCCGCCCACGCGATCCACGTGAGCGGCGTCGCGAACAGCACGAAGGCGGCCATGCTCGCGACGAGGCTCCCCACGGGAAGAGCCAGAAGAGCGGCTCCAGTACCAGGCCAGGATCTCCGACACGGCCGCAGATGTTAGCGCACGCGCGGGGCCGCGTCACGCCGGCGTCTTGCCGCCGGCGGGATCGCGGCGGTACACTTGACCCCATGAGCGCGCAGCCCGCCGCCGCCCACCCGCCCGCAGCTACGTCATCGGGGAAGGACGGTGACCATGCCCGTCGTCGTCCGCGACGCGGCGTCGGCGGCGGCCACCTACCTCGTGGACGCGGCCGTCGCCCGCCGGCTGCTTCCCGGGTCGGGCTGGACGTCGTCGAGCTGCTCCCGGGTCGCGCCTGTTCTCGATCGCGTGCATCCAATACCGCGACAACGACCTCGGCGACTACAACGAGGTGTCGCTCGCGTTCTTCGTCCGGCGGCGCGACGAGCCGCGCGGCGTACCAGCTGGCTCGGTGCGGGCGTGGACCTCATGCGAAGCCGCCTCGCGACGTGGATCTGGAAGCTGCCCGTGAATCAACACTTCACGTGCGCCGCCGGCAGCGGCATCTGGGGGCTTCCGAGGCGATCGAGGAGATCGGGTTCGCGGAGTCGAGGGCGCTCGTCGTGCCGGCTCGTCATGGGGGGACGCCACGTCGCTGACGATGGCGATGGCGCGCGGTGGGGCGCGCACGATCCCCGACGCCACGATGACGACGTACACGTACCTCGACCGGCGGCTCCACCGGACCGCGTTCACCTCGGGCGCGAGCGGGGTCGGGATCCACCTCGGCGGCATCGAGCTGTCAGCTCGGGGATCACCCGATCGCGGACGACCTGCGCGCGCTCGGGCTGCCGCGGCGCGCACTACTCGGCGTGTGCTCGGGAAGATGCACGGACGCTTCGGGGTGCCCACCGCGTGCTGGTGGCGCGCCGGCTCTGCTTGCGCTCGCCGTGCGCGCGCACCCCCTTTCCGCTCGGTACTTCCAGCCCGGTCGTATTGGGGGCCCGAAGGGCGCCGTGGCCGCTCGGCTTCGAGGCCACGACCTGCCTGATGGAGGTGCTTGATCGCCGCGCGTGCTGGACGATCTCAGGCACGCACATCCCGGGAGAGCGCCGGGGTCACGCGTGCTGCAGGACCGCCGGGACCTGCGTCGGTCGATCCCTCCGCCGACGGGGGCTGGATGCGGAGCGACCTCCAGCTCAACAACGACTCCACGGCCCCTACTGGATCCTGGTCAACCGGCACAGCAACGTGCTCCTACGGCTATCCGGGCGCGGACCGGTGCGCGCGTGCGGGACCCTCCTCTGGAGCCCTGCGCGCTCGACGACGTTGCGCTCGTGGAGCTGCGCTACGCGGTGGCGAGGTAGCGGCGACCGTTCACGAGCGACCCGCCGGCGTGCGGCGGAGGGACGACCAGAGTCGCCGTCGGCGAAGGCGGTTACGCGAACGATCGTAGCCGCGTGCCCGCCCGGCGCGTAGGCGGAGCGGGACGATCAGCGCCACTCGACCTGCGCCGGCAGGTCCGGCGCACCACCGGCGAAGAACGCGTCCACCTGCGCGTTCCGCTCGCGCAAACGCGTCGTCAGCGGCCAGTGGCCCTGATACGGCGTCAGATGCGTATACGTACCGAGGAGATAGCCGAGAGGATTCGGGGCGACCGCGACGCCCTCGACGCCCCACGGCCCCGTCGAGGCCTGGCCAGGAGGTCGACCTCCGCGGGGAAGAGGTAGAACGACAGCGGCTGCACGACCGCGCGATGCCCGCGCGCACCACGTGAAGGTTGTCGATGGAGGCGACGGCCACGATGACCGCCAGTGCGAGGTCGTCGCATGCCCCTCACGCGCGGCACCGATGTGTCCACCCGGCACCGCGACAAGGAACGGCAGGCCGAACAGGAACAACGCCATCCAGGCGTACCCGCGGGTGAAGTGCAGCTGCTGCCGCGGTCGGACGACGGAGGTCGTGGTGCGCGAACACCGGGGAGACGCCGGCGGCGACGAGGGGAAGAAGAACCGCGAGTCGTGGAGCCGGAGCGACGCGCGTCCGCGGCGGATGGCGCGCCGCGCGAGGCGCGAGCCCGGCCGACGGCGAGCGGCGCCACGAGCGCGCAGCTGAGGAGCCAGGCTGACGCGGGCATCGGCCAGTCGGGCTCCAGCTGCGGCTGGATACCGGCGTTGGTTCCGGGAACGACGGAAGAAGCAGGAGGTGGTACCAGCCGGCGAACGCGGCAGGAGGCCGCCATGGTCGCGAGCAGCGGTGCCCGCGAGCGATCGCGTTGGACGACGGCGCTGCAAGCCAAACCACGCGAGCAGAATCGAGCAGATGCAGCGCGCCTGAGAACAGATGCGTGGCCGCGAGAGCGCCGCGACGAGGCCCTGCGCCGACCAGCGGCCGGCCCGGCCAGCGATGGCGAGCCGCGCCGCGGCGACAGGCGTAACCGCACGGCCTCCGGCAACGGCAGCACCGCGTTTCGTCCCCAGCTGAGGAACCACCGCCAGCCGCCGAACGGATCAGAGACGGGAAGAGTCCCACAGTGATCGATTCGCGCGCCGTGCAACAGGTTCTCTGCTGCGGCCCACGCCACGAAGACGCCGCCTCCCCGCATCGCGAGGAGGAACGCGAACAGCCGTAGGGCCGCAGGGCGTACGAGTTTCGCGTCCAGCCGCCAGGTGAAGGCCATCGCTGCCGCGCCGGCGCTCCACGGCCACGAACCACCATCCGGGCGACAGATGCAGTCGCCCGAAACGCCAAAGATCGAAGATCAGATCAGCCAATGGAAGTAGACCGCTGGCGGATCGATCGCGATGTCGTACCGGGTTAAGGATACGCCCATCCATTGCCGCGCGTTTTCGAATATCTCGGCCGCTGGCGACGTAGTAGGAGCGTATCGTAGAGGATGAATCCGTGGGGTGCGCTCCCGTGCCACGTGCTGCGACCCGTAGATTGCCAGGTAGGGCGACAGACCGAGGAACGAACCCGCGACCGCCAGCCAGCGCACCGCCACGCGCGGCGTGGCGCGTTCACACGGATGGCAGCGTCACATCCGCGTTGTCCCGTAGTCAGGGGGCCGCCCCCAGCAGGCGCGCCCCGCGAAACCGAGACGCACTACCGTCACGTCTACCGTCCCCGCCGATACTCCCCGCTGTACCCGAGAAGAACGTGTCCTTCGATCCCCGGCGCGCCCGGGCAGCGCCAGCTGCGACGGCTTTGCAGCGCGACCACGCCGGCGGCGGGTGGCTGGGTACACGATCAGCGCCTCCAGGTCCTCCGGCGTCAGGTTCAGTGGTCCCACGGCATCGCCTGCCAGTGCATCTGCCGGCCGTCCTTCGCGATGCCGCTGGTGATGGCGCGGCGGATCTCCCGCCGCTGAAACCACGCCGAGTCCGGTCTCCGCGTCGGGCGTCAGATTGCCAGAGAGTCGTCGAAGACGCGCCAGTTGACGCGCAGCCCGCCGCCATCTCGGGATACGCCTGCCACGGTCGCGTCGGGTTCAGCCCGGCGGTGGCAGAGCGTACGTCCCGATCGCCGCGATCGCCGCCTGGCCGCGGCGCGCGGCCGGAGTGCAGCTCGCTCGTCGCCGCGGCGAACGGATCGGGCGGCGGGCGGAGCCAACGGCAGCGCAGTACTGCGAAGCCCCGCACACCTCGGCTTCACGAGCCCCGACGGCATCCGGCGGAACTGGCAGCCACGTGAGACGAGCGACGCACCGTCACGATCGCCGCGCCGAGCAGCACGAGAGCCAGCGCGCCACGGCGAGGAGGACGGGCACAACAACAGCCCGACCGCCGCGGCAAAGGCACCGCACGACGTCATCCGGGTTCCCGCACCTCCGGCGCCACTTCTGTTCGCCACCCAGGCACACGGCCCGTGCCCAGATGGTATACTGCCGATCTGCTCGTCCTCCATCATCATCTGCGCTTCCCGATCGTCGCCTCCCGGAACAGGACCGGCTCAACGCCAGGACCAGGTTCCGGACCGGCACGGGGAGGGTCTCGGGTACGCGTGGATCGCCTCGACGTCACGGTCGGAGGAGCCGCGTGAGGATCGTCCACGGCATATCGACGCGCTCAGCCGCCGGCCGTCGCGCGCGCGCCCATCGCCAGACGGCGCGGCCGACGTCGCCACGCCGTCGGCGGCCGAGGCCCGTGTCCGGGTCGAGCGTGAGGTTCCGCGTGAACGACCGCCGTCAGTCGATGGTGGCACGCATGCCGCCCGCGCCGAAGCTGCCCTCGACGACACGTGCCGTCTCGTTCATCTGCACGTGGCAGAGGAAAAGCGCGATGCCCGACCTGACCACGTACGCACCGCGCACCCGCGGGCGGCACCACTCGCCCGCCAGCCGTTGCGCCTCGAGGACGGCCGCCGCCTCCAGCGTCGGCGCGCGCGCGATACCGCGCACGTAGTACGCGAGGTCCCAGAGCTCCTCCCGGGCTCGACGACGCCGGTGTAGCCGGGCATCAGCGTGCCGCCTGGCGCAACGGCGACACGCATCGCGATGTCCGCCGGCTCGGAGCCGCCCGGGGAGCCGCCCACGGACGCGTCAAGTCGCGGGACGCGCCGGCGACCCGTCACGTTCCGGGCGCGTCGGCCGTTGGGCCGTCGCCGCGGCCGGCGTCGCCGTGGCAGGTCAGCAGGCGAGCGTCTTATAGAGCTTTGCGGCTTCGCGCGGCTGGCGTGTTCTCCGGGGGCGCGCCGAGGTCGAGCGGGGTGCCCGGTGGATGCGGGTTCGTCGCGGGCACCGCGGACGACAGCAGCGACCAGGCCCGCGGATGCTCATCCGCCTTCAGCAGGTCGCCGAGTACGGCATCGCCGTGCCTGAAGGCCCTTCGCGATCGTGCCCTCGAGGTCGGCGTCCGAGGCCCCTCGCCAGGCGCGTGCTCGTCACCGCTGAAGGGCCGGCAGTGAAGTCGCGCGGCGGGCGGCCGTTCAGGACGAGCGCTGCGGTAACGAAACCGCGGCCGTCGCCCCTTTCGCCGTGGCAGCGGGCGCACCACGTCGCGTAGCGCGCCTGATCCTCGGCGTCGCCGCGAAACTCAACCGCGCGAGCAGTGCCAGGAAGCGGCGCGAAGAGCGCTTCGCGCTGCGGCACGCCACGCGTCCTGCGCGGATCTCGCCCGAGGAACCAGTCGTGAAGCCCGCGGGCCATCACCACCCACTCGACCCAGTCGCCGCGCCGGAACGGCAATGCTGGAGCGGCGGCCGATCAAATGCCAGCGCGGCGAGGAACTCCCTGCACGCGGGCGACGTCGCTGACAGGACGTCCAGCGTCACATCCGCCGGTACCATTCAAGGAGACGCGGGTGGCGCTCCGCCGAGAACGACACGCCGAGCAGCTGCCCGTGGTGCAGGAAGAGAGCCAGGTCGGCGATGGACAGATCGCCGCGGGCGTACGGTCCGCGTCCGCGAGCGCCCCCTCGAGGTCGGCAATACAGCGCGTCAGGTCCGCGCGCGCCGCACCGAGCAGGCCCGGCGGCGGCATCGGGCGAAGGCCCAGCCGGGATGGAGATGTCGTGCAGGATCATCGAGCAATGTCGCAGTCGCTCCCAGGCGCGCTTTTGGACACGCAGCGCCGCGTCGGCCGGATACGCAGCCGCTCGGGGTAGCGGTGCTCCGGTGCCGCGACGATGTCCACGCGAGTTCACGACGACGACGCGCGTCGTCAGGACGGAACCTCGACTTTGCGCGTTCACGGCCGCGAGAGCCAGTCGCGGGCCTCGGCGCGAGAGCCCGTCGACGGCCTCGAACGCGGGCGCTTGTGCTCGAGGACCATGCGGACCTTGCGATGCAACCGGGCTGAACGCGTTGTCCCAGAGCACGCGCCGCCTACCCCTTCCCCTTCTCCCGCTCCGAGACATAAGCGGGCTCGACGGCTCGGTTCTACACCAGCGGATGTTTCCGGGTACTCCAGGTGCAGCTCAGCGCAGTGTCTCCACCGGGACGTCGCCGATCGGCGCGGGCGGACCAGCAGCCACAGTCCCGCGGGGACGACGTACCACAGCGCGTCCTCCGTACTCGTCGCCTCCAGCGCGTCCTCGTGAGCCTTCAGTAGCCGCTCGTCAATTAACGCCGCTCCTATGGACGTCACCAGGCTGAACTTCCAGCGCTTCTCGGGATCACTCCAGCCGCGACAGGAACCGATCGCGCTCCTCCTTCGAGACGTGCAGGAAGAAACCCACGACGACGGTCATTGGGTAGTGGCGCTCGAAACAGTTGATCGGGCGTCATAACACCAGCTTCAGGAGGCGCTTCCCCGCTGCTTCTCGAAGATCGCTCCACATCAACAGCTCCGGGTGCGCGGACGACGAGAACGCGCCTCCTCATGGTAGGGCGGTTGAAGACGCGCCGATGTGGCCGCGCTCCGGGCTTTGTGGCCGCCACGGGAAGTCGTGCTCGAGGCTCACTCCCGCGACAGCTCCTTGAACGGCCACACGTCCACGCCCTGCGGGTTCATGCCCGTCATGACGTGCTCGATGAGGCTGCATCCTTGCCGGCGGCGTCCATCCCTGGAGGACGACAGGCAGCGTAGACGTCAGCGCCGACCAGAGGCCCTGCTGCGTGCGGAGGTCGCCGGCGCGCTTCTCCAGGTGGCGCTTCGCGCGCCTCGCTCACACGGAGTCCTTGTCTGGGCGCGGGCTCTTCCGGGACGGCCGAGGTCGTGGTCCGCGAGGCGGACCTTCTTTCCCAGGCCGGACCAGACGCGGTCGATCGTTTCGCGCCGGCGCTCACGGCCGGTGATCATTGCCGCCTCGCTTTCGCGACGCGCGGCCCGCAGTGGAGAAGAAGCGCACGCGAGCCCGCGAGGCGGCGGAATCCGGATGGTACGCGAAGACAGCCGAGGCCGCCCGCGCTTGATGCGGTTGATGATGGTGCCGCTGACGCGGCGGTCGAGCGCCAGGCAGCCAGCTCACGCCAGCGCACAAAACCGACCGAACGCCTCGACCACGCGGCTGTTCACGTAGGCCGCCCCGTGAATGACGAGCGCGCAGTCCATCGCGTTGTCGTTGACGCCCGGCTCAGGCCCTCGAGGCGCAGCGAGACGCCATTGCCGCCCGCGGTAAGGGCGATATCCTCCCAGCTGATGCTGAAGAGGCCGAGGCTCGAGCCCCAGCGGCGCGACCCAGGCTGGATGGGAAGGAGACCGCCTCGAGGTCGCCGCTGCCCTCCCCGTGCGCCACGAGCTCGTTCCAGAGGACGCGGCGGCGGGCCGTATCCATCACCCAGAGCCGCTTCGCAGTCGGCGGCGGCAGTAGTCGATGACGGTGAGCGGTAGAGCAAATCGATCTCGCCGGCGCGGCGCGCGTTCCACGCCGACTGCGAGGTCCGCGACCTCCGAGCGCGGGCCAGCCGCCAGGCCGCCGGCGGAGACACGGAGGGCGCCATTGGCGCGACGAAGGACAAGCTCTCCGGCGTCACCGGGCCAGACTCCAGGCATGCCGATCATAAAGCCCGTGCCTGAGTAGCGGTTTGCAGCCCCGCGCCAGCCGGCGTCGTAGCCGTAGATGTCCTCGTAAGTATATCCGCCCGTCAGGGTCACGACGCTTCGGTCATTATGAAGGAGATACACGGGAATCGGGGCCGTCAGGTCGACCCGGTTGCGCTCAGGACCGTTTTCATGGCGCCTCGACGATGCGCGCCTCGTCCCAGCCGTCGCCGAGGACGAACTCGGCGAGGCGCCACCTGGGGTCTGCAACCCGGATGCAGCCATGGCTGAAGTCTCGCCGGCTCCGCCGGAAGAGCTCCTTCGACGGCGTGTCATTAGTACACCTGGTACGGGTTCAGCAGGATGAACTTCACCAGGCCGAGCGAGGTTGTTCGCGCCCGGGAGCTGCCGGATGCGGCCGGCCGAATCGTACTCCATGTTCTGCTTCTCGAGGTAGGTCGGATCTTCTCGAGCTTCGGCCCTATCTCCTTCGCGATCTCGTCGGCTTACCGTCCAGATGGGGGCGGAAGATCACGCAGCGCATGTAAGCCTGCAAGTCGGCGTCTCGTTCTCGCGCGCCCGCAGGCAAGCCCACCACACGCCCATCGAGAGGCGCGGCGTTTCGCTGCCCGTGTCGAACGCGCGCAGCCGGAACTCCGGCGTTCACCACGATGAACGGTCGGCGAACTGCGCGGGCAGCCAGCGAGCCGCTCCATCGCAAGCTCGATCTGCTGCACGCGGTGCTGCGGCGGGACGCGCAGGTCTGGGCATCGCCTTCCCGATGACCGCGTCGTCTCCACGGCCGTGGCGCTCCTGGAAGCGACGCACGGCGGCGGCGGGCGGCGTCGCGTCGTAGCGGGTGGCGTTCCTCGGCGCAGCGCGCGCGCTCGGGAGGTCGCCAGGGATCTCGGCAGCCGACGGATCTCGGGGACCGCGGGGCTGATGGTCGCCCTCGCGGGCTTCGGCAGTCGGCCGGGACGACCGGGCTAGTCAACTTCCGGTCCGGCGGTGGCGCGCATCTGCGCGAAAGCGCCACGACCAGGCGCCCGAAGAGCGGGAACGGCGGGTCGGGGGCGCGTCGAGACCGCTCACCTCCCGCGGTCGCGTCGGCGGGGTCCTTCACCGTGCGCGCCAGGTCGAGCGGCTTCGGCGGCACGTCGATGCCGAAGCCGAGCTGGTTGCGGGATCGGCTGTCGGCCCAGGTACGCACGCCACCGCAGCGTGGCGCATGACGGCAGCGACGGTCGCTGCCGAACGTCGGGGCACCGCCCTTCCCTCCCGCGTCCGTCGGCCGGGGCTTCGTCTGCAGGCGCTCCGACTCCCTGCAGCCGATCGGCGTCACGCCAGTCCCCGCGGTCGAGGCCCCAGACCGCGGACGCGCCGAGCTGCGCGATCTGCCTCGCCATGGCGCCTCGTCAGGTGGGCTCGCCGTCGTCGAGCCAGATCGGCTTCCACGGCGCTCACCCTCGCTGGCGATCTCGCGCCCGCACCGTCGGCTGGAACTCGCAGAGGGGCGCTCTGATGCAGCCACGGATGCACGCGCCCGACTCGACGACGGCCCGGATCGGCATCAGCCCTGTCGTCACGCCGGCCCGACGCAGCCGGCGCGGCGCGCCGGGGATCGGGGCCCGCGACGACGACGGCGAGCAGAACCGAGACGAGGCGGCATGCGTCGAGCGCGGTTTACGAGATCGCGTCGTCGGGGGTAATGCAGCCGCCGTGCAGGGATTCACGGCGCGCCTTGGCTTTGCTGCCGTCCTGCGGGATCCCCGGTGCGGCATGGCTCTCCTCGACCGTTTCCGCATGACCGACCAGTCGCCATCGTCACCAGCGCCAGCGTGGCATCCAGCCGCCGGCATCGCTCGTCGCGCGCGCCGAGATGGAGCGCCGACGTCGTGTTATTGCGCGGCTCGCACCGAAGGGGAGATCGCCGCGCGACTGGCCGACGCCGTCCGCCTTCGGCCGTCAGCGCGCTGCCCATCTCGTGCGGCACGTCTGCCGACATCTCACCAACTGGAAGCGCTCCCGCCGCGCCGTGGGGACGTTCGGCCGCTCTCGCGACGTCCTCGTGAACAACGCCGGCAGCTACCCGCCGATGTCGATCGCCGGACACGGTTACCTCGCGAGCTGGGAATGGTGCATGAAGTTCAGCACGTCACCTCCCGCCTTCTACCGTCCTGACCCGAGCGTGCCTCCGCACCTCGGGCGGGCGACGGCGGCACTCGATCCTCAACATCTACCTCGGCGGCCGGGCGGATCGTGCCGGAAGGAGCTTTGCGTCGCCCTACGGCACCGCCTGAAGGCCGCGCTGTCGCGTTCATGAGCCGCCAGATGGCCGCCGAGCTGGCGCCGCGCGTGCCGCGGCGAGACGCCCTCGCGGTCGGCGCCGTAGAGACCTCGGCAGCTGAAGCCGTTCCTCGGCGAGCGAGCTGCGCGCGGCGCGATGGAGGCGCTGACACCGATGGGCCGCATCCGCGCGCGGTCCAGGCGCATCGCGACGGCGGCCAGTGGCTCCTGTCTCCGGCAGGGGCTGGGTGACCGGTAAGGTGGTAAGAGGTCGACGATGCAGTACCGAAAACCAACTGGCCTTTCGAAGTGAGGGATACGATGATGTGGCTCTCAGGGTGATCGGGTGGGAGCACGCGGGAACGTGGGACGCTTCGCGCTCCACGGTGCATCATCCAGCACATCCCGAGCCTGGAGCTGGTCAGGGTGTGGGTGCACGACCCGAAGAGGCCGGGCGCGAAGCGCCGGCGCGCTCTTTGCGGGCTCCCGCCGACGACCGGCGTGAGAGGCGACCGAACGGCGTCCGACGCGCCCGGCGCTCGACGCGGACTGCGTCACTACACGGCCACCGCCGACCTGCGCCCCTTCCAGGCCATCGAGGGAGTCACCGCATCCTCGCCGCCGGGATGGACGTGGTGTCGACGTCGCTCGTGCCGCTGGGTGCGCCGAAGAGCTTCATCGACGAGGGTGCGCGACGAAGCTCGCCGCCGCGTGCGCAGAAGGGTGGGACGTCACGTTCTTCACCTCGGGCATCGACCCGGAGAGACTACGCTCAACGACGCCCTTCCCTGGAAATCCTCACCCGGCCTGTCGAGCGGCGGTGCGCGAGTGCGCTTTGCCTCCGAGATCATCAACTTCCCACGACCTACCGACCAGCCCCCGGGTGCTGCTGTTCCGAGACGATGGAAAGCTTCCAGGAAGCCCGCTCGACCCACACGCCCATCACTGCTCGCGCCTTTGGGACCTGAGCTTCGCGTGGGGCACGATCCGGCTCCACTCGCGGAGGAGCCTCGGCGTCGAGGCTGGACGAGATCCCGCGAGATGCACGAGCGGCGGCCCGGCCGTCCGGCTGGAGATCCGCATCTGGCGACCGCACGGTCGAGAGCCCGGCACGATGGGCGCGCTGCGGATTCGGTGCAGGGCATCCTGGCCAGAGGCCGCGGGCGATCGTCGTGGAGCGCGTCCACGCGCGCCTCGGCGACGCACCTCGCGCCGGAGTTGGCCACGCGACGGGCGGCGGCTCCTATCGCGTGATCGGCTGAAGGGCGTGCCCGCGATCCGCTGACTCGAGTTCGTGGACGAGCGCAGCGATCACGCCGTCGGCGGCGTGCTGCTCGCCGCGAGCCGGATCATCAACGCGATCCCGGCGGTGTGCGCCGCCCTTCGGGGCTGATATACGGCGCTCGACGTGCCGATGGTCACCGGGAAGAGTCTGTTCGTCCGCCTCGCGCGCAATAGCCAGTTCGACCCGGGCCCGCATGACCGCACCGCGGCCGCTCGTCGTCTCCCCGCACTGCGACGACGCCGTGCTCTCGTGCGGCGGACCTGCTCCCACGCAAGCATCCAGGGCCGCGGTGGTGACCCGGTCTTCGCGCGCCTCGCCGCCGCGCTATACAGCGGGCTCACGGACTGGGATCGTCGCGGCGGCTTCGTCGCAGGCGAGGACGTCATGGCGGCGCGCCGCGCCGGAGGACGCGCGCGCGCTCTCGCGTCCCTCGCGGCCGAGCCGCACTGGCTCCAGTTCGTCGACGAGCAGTACGGCGCGCGACCGTCCGTGCAGGAGGTCGTCGACGCGCTCGACGCCACCGTCGACCGCGTGCGACCGGGCTCCTTCAGTGCTCTCCGCCATGTGGGCCTCTTCCACGCCGATCACCTGCTCGCCCACGAGGCCGCGGTCGCGCGCTGCTCGCACGCCGCGGCGTCGCCGAGTGGCTCGTGTACGAGAGGCCCCGTATCGGCGCCAGCCGGCGCTGGTCGCGGAGCGCGTGGCGACGCTTTGCGTGCAGCCGGCCACGGCGCTCACGGAATGCGTCGCGAACGACCGGCCCGCGTCCGATGTGAAGCGCCGCGCGCTCGCCGTGCTATGCGTCGCAGATGCGGGCACTCTCGACGCTGGGCAACGCCGCCGCCGCCGAGGCCCATCGACCGGAACGCTACTGGCGCGTCGTCGTGGCGCCGCCCGCCTGACGGCGGCGGGTCAGCGCCACGCCTGCAGGGTCAGATCGACCTTGTCGCTTCATCTTGTCGACGGCGTCGTCGACCTTCTCGCCCGCTTCCTCTGCCGGGCCGTCGTGGGATCACGCAGCCGAAGCTGTGCACGACGCCGATGGTCAGCAGAGATCGAGAGCATGATTGCATTGATGTGCACTTCCGCATTGCGCCTGCTCACTTCTTCTGGGGTTGGGTCGGTGGGACGGTTCAAGCGCTGCGCGCCGTTCGCCGCCGCCGCGCCGCGATCAGGACCTCGCGGGGATACGGTCGGCGCGGTCTCTCGCCCGATTCCGGGGGCGACCAGGAGCAACGCGATCCCGGCGAACGACAGGCGGACGGGACCGATCGACCAGCGGCGCGCGCACCGCGGAGACACAGGTCGAGGACGAAAGCGAAGCGACGGCCACCTGGAGCTCGAGCCGTCGGCCTCCCGGGGCGAAGCCCGCGTACCCGCGAGCAACTCGTCCGCGACACCCGGGCCGAGCAGCAGCAGCGCGGCCACCAGGCCGGCGAACAGGCTGAAGAAGGCCACGTCGTCCCAAACCGCCGGTACGGCCGCTGCGATACGTCACGTCGGCCCCAGTGAGGGCGAGCCAGGGCCCGGTCGGCAGGCTGGTGATCAACGAGTGTCTCTCTCTCCCCATGACAGGACGGTCATCGCCTCCTATTCGCCGAGCGCGCCCGGAGGCGCAGCTTCCGGCGTAACCAAGCATCGGTCGTACCAGGTGCGAGATCACGCACCGGCGCGGCGCTGCTCGGTGGGCGGGTCCGAAGCCTTGTCGTTTCTACATGGTAGCCGCCTGGGGTCCTCCCAGCTGAGCGCGGGCCGACGGCTCTCGTGGCACGCCGCTCGCTTGGTCGCCAGGCGTGGAGCCGATGAACGGCTCCCCGGAGGAACGCGCCATGCGCCAGACCACGACGACGGATCCGGCCGACGGAAGTCTCGGCCCGGCGAGCAGGATCGGCGGGACGAGAGCCCGAGGATCGTGAGGCGATCGCCGGCGGCGACGACGACCTCACCGACGACGACCTCGAAGACCTCGACGACGAGGAGAGACCTCGAGGAAGAGGGCGGACGAGGACGACATGTGGAGCCGGCCGCGGGCCGTCCGTCGCGTCGCGAGATGCGCGGGCGGCCCGCGCTCAGCATGCCGGCCGCTCGGGTATCGGCAGGGTCCCCGGCGCCGGCGTCAGGCTGGCCGCCACGCTGGGCTCGTTGTCCACGCGCCGCACGCCCGGCACGCGGCGCGCGACCTCAGCCGCCGCCTGCAACTCCTTCTGGGTGTCCACCTCGCCCAGGGCCGGACAGCACCGTCCTGCGCCCGCGCCTCGACGCGTACCTGCTCCGCGTCGACGCGACGATCACTTCGCCAGCGCCTCGTGCACCGCGGTCGCGAGGGCTCGTCGCTCTGGGCGAGCGCGGGCGCCGCGGCGAGCAGGAGCGCCATCACCGGCAGAAGGCGCCTCATGCCGTCGCCCTGAGCGCCGCGGGAGTGCGCGACGGGCTCCCCCGCGAGCAGCCGCAGCACGCGCGCTCGAGGCCGGCACGCCGCAGCCCACGAACGCGGCGGGCGTCGCGCCGCGCCGCGATCGTGCGGCCCTCCTCGAACGCCGACAGCACGGCAGGATGGATGTAGCACCGCCGGCACGCGGCGGCCGTGTTGCCGAGGCGGCGGCGACCTCTTTCACCGCCGCGATGACCGCCCGGCGGCGGCCGCTCGCCAGCTCTCACCGGCGGCATCGCCGCGAGGCGCGGACGCGGCGAGCAGCGTGCCCGACCAGGTGCGAAAGTCGCCAGCCCGGAGAACTCGCTGCCCGCGACGGTGCGCTAGGTAGTCGTTCACGTCCCGGAGCCGACGTTGCGGACCTCGCCGTCGTCGTCGAGGGTACACGAGGAGCTCCTGCCCGGGAAGCTCCTGACAGGCGCACGATGCGTGCGATGCGCCGGTCGGCAGGACCGACCTCGTGCACGACACCGCTCTTTGCCGCGGAAGCGAAGCGGACGCCGTCGGCATACGCTCGGCGTGCCGCGTGCTGGCGTCAAGTGAGAGCCATGCGAGCCGTTGGCGCGCGTACTCCTCGTTGCCGACGCGCATCATCGTCGTGTCGGTAGGCGCACGATCGCGGCAACGACCTTCTCTCGCGAGAGGCCGTCGCGCGCGAGGTCCGCCGCGATCCGGCGCCGGATCGCGGGCGGCGGCCGAAGGCGGCCAGGCGACCATCACTTGTCCTCGTCCCGCACGCGCCGCCGGTCGGCGTGGTGAGCGGTACTGCTTACGCCCGCGCGCCGTCGCAGCCGGATGCCTGGATGTGGCCGTCGAGCCCGCTCGCAGACCCACACGCGCTCCCACGCGGGGATGGCGATGGCGCGGATACGCGCGAGGGTATGCGGATCGCCCACCAGCGACCCGTTGGGCCGCCGATAGACGAATCCGCGCCCACGCCGACCGCGCTGGATTCCGGGCGTCTCGTCGGAAACCCAGCGCAGGCTTCGCGGCGCGCTCGCCGCCGCCGTCGCGTCTGCTCTCGCCGGCACGTCCTGCTCTTCAAGGGCCGTGCCATCGCGCGGGTTGGCACGCGGCTCGCTCCATCGGATCCGATGGGCGCGAGATGGTGGCCTCGTTCCGCGCCGCGGGGACCTAATGGCACAAAAGGTGAGAGACGTGATGACACGCCAGCGCCGAAACGGTGCGGCCGGACGGCCGACGACACCCTCGAGCACGCCGCCTCCGTGATGCAGGCGGTGGACTGGTGTCCGCTGCCGGTCTGCGACGGCGAGCGCATCAGTAGGAATAGTCACGGACCGCGACATCACCGTGAGGCGGTTGCCGCGCGGGCGCGACCCGAGCGACGACGCCCGTGCGTGACGTGACTGACCAGCGAGATCGTCTGCGTCACGCGCCGACCGGGACGTCGACTGCGCGATCGAGCTCATGCAGCAGACACGAGGTCCGACGCCTGCCAGTGATCGAGAAGGGCCTGCTCGTCGGCATGGTGGCGCTCGCGGATCTGGCGCGGCGCGCGCGGACGAGCAGCGGCAATCGGCGGCGCTCGAGGCCGTGTCGCCGGTCAAGCAGACCGGAGACCGACGTCCCGTAGCGGCTTCAGGCGGCCGCCGCGCGCGAGATCCGCGAGGGCTCGCGATTACTGCCGCCGCGCGACGATGGGAGACGTCGCGGACGAAGTGATGACGTCGCCGCCGGCGAACGCGCGCGGGCGGAGCGTGCAGACGCCGTGCGCGACGTTCAGGACCGCGTGCAGCCGTCGGAGGGCAGCCGCCGCGTCGACTCTCCGCCCGCCCGAGCGACCGGGCGCGATGGCGTCGCGCGCGCCGTGGACGACCAGCGTCGGCACGGCAATGCGCGGCAGCGCGTCCTCGATGTGGTCGCGGCGAGCACGCGGTGGGCAGTCCGTCGCGTCCGCCGCAGCGCCAGAGCCACCATTGCGGACCGCGCGCGCCGCCTCGCACGGCGAGTACGGTGCTGCAGAGTTGCGCAACCACGCGAGAAGGACGGCGCGCCGCGCTCCGCACCTGCGGCGCCAGCGTCGGGCCATCGAGGACGACGCGCGCGACGCGCTCGGGATGACGTGCGACGAGCTGCGCCACGACCTGGCAGCCGGTCCGAGCTGCCCGCCACGATCGCGTTGGCGAGCCCCATCGCCTCGAGCCAGGCCGCGACGCAGCATCGCCGAGCGCCGCGCACGCGTCGAGCCCGCCGGCCGGCCCATCGCTGCGGCCGAAGCCGGGGAGGTCGAGCGCGTACACCCGGTGGTCCGGCGCCAGCGCGCACGGCCCCAGGGCGAGCGCTCGAGTCTTCGAGCGCATGGACGAGCACGACGATCGGCGCGTGCACGCTCGGGGCCCGCCGAGGCAGAGCGTGAAGAACGGCCGGCCGTCGACCGGGAGCGTCAGGCTCCGCGTCGCCGTCCGGCGGCTCAGGCTACCCAGGTGGCGGCGCACGATGGATTTTGCACGCCCCATGCCGCCCACGAGGCCGGGCCGGCGGTCCAGCGACAGTCCAGCCAGCGAGGTTTTGTACAATCTACCCGGCGGGTGCGACCGCGCAGGTGCGCCCCACGCCGTGAAACGGAGACGCGTCCTCAGGCGACCAGGGCTGCCGCGCTCGGCCCACCAGAGCGGCTTCTCGGCGCGCCCGCGGGTCTGCGTACGATCGCCTGCGGCGTCCGCCAGCCCGACCAGCCGACGTCCGCGACGGGCAGGACGATCATCGACTGCACGAGGCGCGCGAACACCTCGCGGTCGAAGCTCCACGGCGGCATGGCGGCGTACGCGGCGCGGCGCTCGTCGGGCCGTCGCGCCAGCCGGCGCATCGCCTCGAGCCGATCCGGGATCGGGCGCTCCATCTCCGCGAGCATGGTGTCCGACGCGGAACACCATCACGGACGAGTTCCAGAGTCCGCCGCGCCGTACGAGACGCTCGGCCAGCGCCGCGTCGGGCCTCTCGAAGAAGGCGCCGACGGTAGAACGCGGAGGAAGGCGCGTCGATCTCGAGCGGCCAGCCGCGCGTGAGGTAGCCACAGTCCGGATCCCGGATGCGTCGGGCTGGATGCCGAGCACCGCGATGCGCTCCGGCCAGCGCGAGAGCGGCATCCGCCGCGCGCTCCACGTGGCGCATGAAACCGCCGGCCGCTGCCGATCAATGATCGCTCAGGAACACCGCCAGCATCGCCTCGGGGTCGCGGCGCTCGAGCACCGCGAGCGGGAGCAGCATGCCGGACCGGTGTTGCGCGGTTCTCCGGCTGCACGACGAGGTTGAGCGGCGGGACGTCGTGGAGCTGCGCGTTCGCGACCGGCAGGTGATCGCGGTTCACGACGACCAGCGTGCGAGCGAGGCGGGATCGTGCAGGTCGCGCGCCGGAGCGATCCGCTCGAGGAGCGTCCGCCCGACGATGCCGCAGTACTGCTTCGGGATCGGCGACCCGCCGTGATGACCTGCGTGAGCGGACGTACGCGGATGCCGTCGCCGCCCGCGAGCACGAGCCCCCAGGAGCCGATGGGTCATGCCGTGCGTCGAAGCAGCTTCCGTGCCGACGGTCCCGCCGTCGCGGCGGAGCGGAGCCCGTCGCGGGCCGCGGCCGGGTTCTGAGTCTACAGGGCCGCGTGCGCGGCCACCGGCTCCTCGATCGGCTGCGTCTACCGACCCGAACGCCAGCACGATCTCACGCCCGATCGGCACGGCCGAGAGCGCCACGCTGATGAGGCGCCCGTCGCGCGAGCGCCTGCGTGGCTCTCGAGCCCGTAGACGCTGTTCCCGGCGACCACGACGTCGCGGATACGCCGCCACTCCGGGAGCTTGTCGGCGGTGATCGTCGGGACCGGCAGGCCAAGCACCTCGCGCTCGGGCCAGCCGAACAGCTCCTCGGCCGCGCGGCTCCAGAGCAGCACGTGCGACTCGTGGTCGATGACGACCAGCGGAGCCGGGTTGGCGTCGAGGAGCGGCGGAGCCAGTGGGCGCCCGCGACGGTACCGTCGCCGGCGCTCGCCGCGGCGCGTTTGCGCGCGGCCCGTGCCCGCAGGAGCAGGAAGACTGTCGCCCCGGCCAGCGCCAGCGCGGTCGCGACGGCCACGTACTCGGGAGTCGAGGTCATGTGAACCAGGTGCTACGCTCGAACGCCTGGCGCGCGCGGGCGCTCGGGGTTCTCCGGCCACGAACGCCCAGTTGGCGAGACGATCGATGAACGTCTCTGCGTACTTCGGCCGCTCGTGTCGATAGTCGAGGTAGTACGCGTGCTCCCCAGACGTCGCACGTGAGGATCGGCGTCGCGCACCCCGGCCGGGATCCCGGTGTTCGCATCCTCCATGCCGGCGGATCGCCAGGCGTCCGTCTCTGCACCAGCCAGACGTAGCCCGTGCCGAAGACGCCGACCGCGGCCTCGACGAACTGCTGACCGGAAGCGGTCGAAGGCGCCGAACGAGGACTCGATCGCGCTCTTGACAGCGCCCGCCGGACGTGCCGCCGCCCTTGGGCGACATGCTGTTCCAGTAGAACGTGTGGTTCCAGACCTGGGCGGCGTTGTTGAAGACGGCGCCGTCTCCGATTCTGGATGATCTCGACCAGCGAGCGCTCGGCCAGCGGCTTCCCGGCGAGCAGCTTCGGAGCTTCGTCAGATACGCGCGGTGATGCTTCTCGTAGTGGAACTCGAGCGTCTCGGCGAGGTGGGGCTCCAGCGCGTCCTTGGCGTACGGCAGCGGCGGTAGCTCGAACTTCATCGGAACCTCCTTCTCGGAGTGACACCAACGAAGCGAGGGCTCGTGCCGCGTAATGACCGCGCGCGTGCGAGGGCAGCCCTGGAAAATCTCTCCGAGCCATTCCCGTTCTTGCAAGGCTCTTCCGCACTTGTGCTTCACCGCACGTGGGGTTTTTCGTGGCACCCACCTTGCATCTGCGCTGTCGGCATGGACGAGCTGTGGCTGTGGAGGCCCGAGGAGACGGGTCCGGATGTCGACGACCACATCCTCGAGGGTCTCTGCGCGCGGCTCGCGGCGGCGTCCGAGGTGGACGCACGCCGGATCGAGGTCGACGTGCGTGACCGCGAGGTGATCCTCGAGGGCACGACGCGCGACGAGCGTATGACCCGGGCCGTGATGATGTGCGTCATCCAGGTACCCGGCGTGAAGGCCGTGCGCAGCTACTCTCCAGACCTCGCCCATCTGACATCGCCCCCACCAACGGAGGCGCGTCGTGCTACCCCGCGGCGCGCCTCCGTCCCCCGTCCGACGGTGCAGCGAGCGCCCCTCGTGGCACGCTTCTGGCTGCCTCGGGCGGCACGACGAGAACACTGTCGTTGGCTCTCGGTGGAGTTCTCGTCGCGGCTCCGCACCTTGCGCTCGCCCAGGCCCCGCCGCCGGCTCAGCGGGAGGTGGTCGGATCGGGCCAGCTCGAGTCCGTGGTCCGCGTGCGCGACGTCTGGTCGGCGGCAACAGAGATCAGCGGGACGCTCGTCAACCTGACGGACGACGAGCTCCGCGACGTTCGGCTCTCCGCGTGCGCGAGATGTTCCTGTGGCGGAACGAGCGGCGGCCCGGCGAGGACGACTTCAGCCGCGCGGAGGAGTTCGTCGTGCACGGCCCCATTCCCCCACGGGGCGCGCTGGCTTCACCGCGCCCCGGAGCCCGCTCGCCGCGCGGGCGACGGCGAGTACCGCACCAGCGTCGACGTGACTGCGCTAACCCGCCAGCCCGTGACCGCGCAGGCGCCGGCGATGCCTCCCCGGTCGGGGCACACGCCGCCACCCGCGGCGGGCACGTCCTCGGAGCGCCGCGGCACCGAGGCGTGGTGGTCGTCCCCTACCGTGGGCGGCGCGCCAGGCGAGCACGACGCCCCGCGCGGCCGGCGAGCCCGCAGTACTAGCTGCAGACGCCCGGGCGACGCTACGCGTCGCCCGTGGCGGATGCCCTCTTCAGACCTGCAGGTGCCGGGAGCGGCTCGTCGTCGCGCGGCTCGTCCACCTGGGACGCCTGCGCGGCGCGCGCCGTCATGCGGCAGCCGAGCGGGAGTCGATCGCCGCGCGGATGAGCGTCACTTCGAGCGAGCAGCACCTCGCCAGATGCGCTCGAACGCGAAGGGCCACTCCTGATCGTTGCTCTTGAACCAGCGGTCGACCTCGCGGAAGCGGCGGTTCACCACGCCGCGAGCCTTGCACTTCGGTGTAGACGGCGACGGCGTCGAGCAGCACGGCGACCATGAGCCGCCCGCTCGCCGAGGCCGCCAGGCTCCGGCGCGCCCATTGCGCGGAAGCACGACCTGGGAACGAACAGGCGCGGCAGGTGCTCGTCGTCCTCGAAGCGCGCCAGGCAGAAGATGACTCATCGGATCCCCCTCCAGCACGCACCGCCCGTCGCGGCCGTGCGGCAACCAAGTTCAGCGTGGGCTCACATCCGAAACCGAGCAGCGCCCCGGAGGCCCATCGCGGCGGCCATCACGTACAGCAGGGTGCTCCACTGATGGATGTCCGCGAGGTTCATCGGGGTACCGCCAGGTCGTCGAAGAAGTCGAAGACGTCCTTGCACGTCGTTCGCGTAGGTCCTCCCGAGCTTGCGCGCGCCGTCCTCGATGCGCCGGTAGGAGTCCTCGAAGGACGTCTCCACCTGCGCCTCCGAGAACAGGCCGAACGGCGGCCTCGCCCGCGGGCTTGAAGCGGTTGTTCACCCAGGGGTCCTTCGCGGCGACCTTGGCGACGTCGACCGGCGGGATGGCCTCGCCGAAGTGCGTGTTCAGCGTGTCGATGAACGCGTTCGCGATCAGCGCGTTCGGCGCGTCCGGGTCGGGTGGATGCCGTCAGGCTGAAGACACCCCGAGGAACGTCGTCGTGAGGTCAGGCGTGCCGTTGCCGTCGAGATCGAAGCCGGACGCCGCGAGCTGACCGAACAGCCAGCGAAGATGTCGACGACCGCGATGTTCACGCCGCGCGCCTGCACCTCGGCAGCCGCCGCGGTGATCTCCGCGTTGAAGGCGACCACGTTCGCGCGCGCCTGCGCGCGCTCGGCCACGGACAGCACCTTGAAGCACGGGGGATCGGAGCGGCGCGGGAGCGGTCGAGGCCGATCGAGATCAGATCGTCCGCGGCCACCGGCTGGAGCGGGCCGCCCGGGTCCTGGCACTGCGCGCGTCACCTCGCCCGCCGCCCGGCGGCAGCACGGCGATGTTGGTCACGTCCGGCAGCGTGGCGACGGCCATGTCGGCGCCGGTGTCCGCGCGAGCTGATTCAGGAGCTGGCGGTAGAGCTGGCCGAACTGCTGCCACCGGTCGGTCGATCGCGGTCGGTCGGTGCTCGTGGCACGCTACTGCAGGATGTCGTTGTTGCCGAGCCCACACCATCAGGAAGGTCAGGTTCAGCTCGCGCGCGCGGACACCTGGCTCACCGCCTCGTCGCGGAGGGGCAGCCCCGCAGGATCAGGAACTTCAGGACGTCGCGCCCGTCCGGCGACCCGGACCACGAGCTGGTCGGCGACGTCCTGAGGCCGGATGCCGTCGAAGACGGACTCGGATGTCCTCACCCGGCACGGCGAGGTTCCGGACCTTCACGTCCGAGTCGCTGCGGAAGCCGATCCCGTCGACCTGCGCGCGATCTCCGCCGGGTCGAGCACGCCGTTCCCGTTCTCGTCGTCGATCCGGTACTGCGGGGGCACCCCGGGCGGTCCATCAGAGGCCTGAGGCAGCTTCGCGCGGGCGCGCCGGGCTGACGAGACGCGGGCGCGCTCTGCACCTGGTCGGCCGGCCCGGTCGCCACGAGGCCTCCGGCGCTGTAGCCGGCCGAGGATGCTGTCGCCGACGACGACGAGCCGCTTCAGGCGGGCGCCGCGCGCCTCCGCGCCGCGGCGCGGCGAGCGAGCACAGGGCGACACTCAGCGACGAGCTGAGAGACAGGAACCTGCGGACCATGCCCGGACAGCGGTGATCGGGCCAGTCACGGACCCACGCCGGGCACGGCGCGGTTCACCACTGAGGGGATGTCGCTTACAGCGCGGAGGGAAGAACTTACAAATTGCTAACCGAGGTCTTCATGTCGGCGACGTTCTGCCCCTGGGCGCGGTAGAGGTTCAGGCGGTTGTAGAGGGTCTTCAGGCTGATGCCGAGGACCTTGGCCGCCATGTCCTTCTTCCCGCCGCACGAGCGCGAGCGTTGCCAGCGTCGAGCCGCCGCTCGGCCTCAGGCGATGGAAAGCGCCGACCTGGACGTCGAGCACGTCGCCGGGTTCCGACGCCTCCGCGGCGCACGGGGACCTCGCGGACGTCGGCGGGAGGCGCCGATGTCTCGATCACGTCGTCCGCCAGGATGTACGCGCTGTGGACGGCGTTGCTTGAAGCTCGCGGACGTTGCCCGGCCAGCCGTAGCGAACGCATGGTCGCGAGCGTCGCCCGCGCGAAGCGCTCGTTCGTCGGCTCCGCGCGGTTGAGAGCTGCGCAGGAAGTGCTCGAGCGAGGATGTCCACGTCGCCCGGACGCTCCCGCACCGGCGGCAGGCCGATCGCGGAACACGCTCAGCCGGTAGAGGAGGTCCTCGCGGAGCTTTCCCGTCCTTCGACGGCCTCCGCCGGGGACGCGGTTGGTCGCCGCGATCGACGCGCACGTCGATCGGCAGCTCCTTGCTCGCCGCCGACGCGCACGACGTGTCCGGTCTCGAGCACGCGTAGGAGCTTCGCCTGCAGCTCGTGCGGCATCTCGGTGATCTCGTCGAGGAACAGCGTACCGCCGGAGGCGCGCTCGAAGAAGCCTCGCCGGAGCTTGTCGGCGCCCGGTGAAGCTGCCGCGCTCGTGCCCGAACAGACTCGCTCTCGATGAGGTTCAGGCGACACGGCGCTGCAGTTGATGGCGATGAACTGCTGCTTCCGGCGTCGGCTGAGCCGGTGGAGCGTCTCCGCGACCAGCTCCTTGCCCGTGCCGCTCTCGCCCTGATCATGACGCGTGGCATTCGGTGGGCGCCACGCGGCTGATCGCGTCGTACACGGGCTGCATCGTCGACGCGGCGCCGATCATGGGCCCGAAGCGGCCGAGCTGCCGGAGTCTCGGCCGCGCAGGTCGCGGACCTCTTGCGTACAGCTCGCGCCGTGCGGGTGACGTTGGCCAGGACGGCCCGCAGCCGGGCGACGTCGAGAGGCTTCGTGAGGTAGTCGGTGGCGCGGCTCGCGCAACGCCTCGACCGCGGTGTCCACGCTCGAATGGCCGGTGATGACGACGACGTCCGTCGACGGAGTCTCCTCGACCAGCTTCAGAAGCTCGAACCCGAGCCGTCCGGCAGCGTGACGTCGACCAGGAGGAGGTCGGGAACGCGCTTCTCGAGCAGGGCCTTCGCCTGGGCGAACGTGCCGGCGGTCTCGATGGTGAAACCGTCGCCACGAACCAGCTCGGAGAGGCCGTCGAGAAACCTCGGCGTCGTCGTCGACGAGGATCGCGTGGGGCATGGAGGCGGCAACTGCCGCCTGACAACAACCAGCGTCGGTTCACAAAGAAGACCAGCCCCGGAACAGGCCGCCGCGGGCGGGGCCGCCACGCCCGCGGCGGCCGCATGCTACTTGCTCGCGAGGCGAGTCCTTCCCTGACGGCCTTCACCCCGGCGGCCTCCCGGGCCACCACGGCCGCGGTCATGCGCTGCTCGGGCCGCTCTGACCGTCCGGTGAGACGAGCCACGCCGTTGCTCACCTCGACCTTGATGTCGGTGTCCTTCAGCGAGTCGGTCTGCCTCGATGGCGTTCTCGACGCGCTTCTCGATGTCGCCGTCCGCAGCCTGCACCGTGTCCTTGCGCTTCTCGGGCACGACCTGCAGCTCGTTCTTCACCGCCTTGACGCCGGAGACGCCCTTCGCGATCTCCTCCGCCGCCGCCTTCGCCTCCTTCGTCGGCACCATGCCGAAGAGCGTCACCCGTGCCGTACGTGTCGACGTTGACGTCGAGGCCGGGCACGCGGCTGTCCGCCATCAGCTTCAGCTTCGTCGCCGACGTGATGTACCCGTCGGACATCGTCTCCTGCGCCTCTCGGCGGTCAGGCCCTTCCTCGTCGCGGTCGCGGTAGATCTCGGCGTCGCCCACCTTGTCGGGGCTCTGGATCTCGCTTTCGCCACCCGCCGGACGCCCGGCACGCGCGCGCCGTGTGGTCTCGACACCGCGCGGAGGTGATCGCCGATCGTCTTGGCCTCGCCCTCGAGGAGCACGACCCCGTCGTTCACCGACGCGACGGAGATGTCGCTGTCCTTCAGCGTGCGCGTCCGTCCTTCAGCGCCTTCCCGACGCGCTCCTTCACCAGGCTGTCGTCCGCGAACCTTGACGGAGTCTGCCCGCCGCTCGGTGACGACCTGGAGCATGTTGCGCGACGCTCGTCACGCCGTCGATCTCCTTTGGCGAGTCCGCTCCGCCTCGGCCTTCTCGGTCGCCGACGCGATAACCTTCCCGTGCAGCGTCACCTGCCCGTTCGTCGTGTCCACGTTGACGTGGCTCGCGCGCTGACGTTGTCGCTGGTGATCAGCGCGAGCTTGGCCTTGGTCGAAGATCCACGCGTCCGGACGGCGCCGCCGCGAGGCCTCGCCCCGGCGGACGCCAGGACGAGCGCGGCCGCCCACTGGGCCGAGCCTTCGTCTTCAGTCTGCGCATTGGGAACTCTCCTCCTTGGGTCATGAACTGGACTGGCCTGCTGTGCACGACCGGTGCCGACGCGACGCCGCGAGCTTCCGCGGCGCTTTTCGGCCCGCTCCGCCTCGTGCTCGGCAGAATCCGGCGATGTAAAAACGCTGCCAGAGCGCGCTAACCGCGCTGAACGCCGGATGACAGCTCGGCGCCATCCCGTTGTAGTTCCAGCCGAGCAGGGAGCCATGACACCCCGACCCGGAGGTTCGGAGATCCGCGCATCCGGCCGGCGCCCTTCCTCATCGTCGTGGGAGGGCAGCGTCGCCCTTGATCGTCGGAGCGCTCGCGGTGATCGGCTGGTGGACGCCGGCGTCCGGTCCTCGTGCAGTCCCGCGCCAACGTCGCCTTCAACGAGGCGCTCCCGGCATCGCCGCCGCCGGCGCCGCCACCCTGATGCTCGCCCTCGGCCGGCCCGGCCGTGGCCCGGGTCCGTCGGCGCCGGCATGCGCTGTCGGCGCCGCTGCTGACGCTGCTCCAGCCGCTGCTCGGCGTGTCGCTCGGCATCGACAGACCTCCTCTGGCAGCCCGCGCCGCGGCGGACGCCGAGACGCGCATGGCGCCGAGGCTCCGCGTTCGTCCTCATGCTCGCCGGGCTGTGCGTCGCCCACTGCGGCCGCGACCCGTGTCGGCGCGCGCGGTCGTCGTCGCTCGGCGTCCGCGCCGGCAGGCGCGGCATCAGCGCTGACCGGCGCCGTGGCCATCCCGCAGGCGGCGGCCTGGGGCGCCTCGCGGTCCATGAGCCGCGTCGCCGGCTGCGCGCGCCCCCGCCGTCGGCGTCGTCGCCTGGCCACGCACGCGTTCACGCGCGCGCAGGCGCGCTGCGGCCAGCGCCGCCGCTGGGCCCCGCTCGTCGCGCCGGGCCTTCGCGTCGGCCGCCGCGTGGGGTGCTCTTCCGGCGGGCGCTCGTCGCCCACCAGGACGCGAACATGCGCCGGACCGTGGCGGCCGAGGCTGGCGAGCCAGCGCGCGCGCGCGACGGAAGCGCTTCGCCCGCCTGGCCGGCACCCTGCAGGGCGTCGGCATACGCGGCCTACTCGCAGTCGACGTCGGTCGACGAGCGGCGGACGCGCAGGCGCGTGGATCGGTCGTGACGCTCTTTCCCTCGCTGCTCGCGCTCGATGTGAGATCTGCGCCCGACCTGAGCGTGCGCCGCATCGCGCTCGACGACGCGTCGCCGCCCCCGGCTCCCCGCCCCCGCCGCCGCCCGCGGACGCGGGCGCCACGCGGCTCGACGCCTGCGCGCGCCGCGCGAGCCGACAGCGACCATCAGCGCGCGCCTCGAGGCTCCCGGACGGAGCGCTGGGCGATGCGTGCGTCGCGGTGCCCATCTTCCGCGCGGGCGGCTTCGCGGGGGCTTCGCCGCCGGCCTGGTGCAGGTCGAGGAGCTGCTCACCGAGGAGCCCGGCGCCCAGGCGATCGGACTTCACGCTGACGGCTCACCGCCGACGGCGACGAGGTCTACCGCAGCGCCGCACGCCCGGCTCCGGTCAGGCGACCGCGGCGCGGAGGTGGGCGCGCAGAGCCGCCGCCTCCCGCTCCCCGGCGACATCGTCTGGACGGCGTCGAGCGTCGCGCCGGCGCCGGCGTCCCGAGGCCGCGATCAACACGGCGCTCCCAGGAGAGAGATCAGTGCTTCGCCGCCGGCCTCCTGCTATCGCGCTCGCTGCGCCTGCCGTGGCGCGCTGCGGCTCGCGATCAAGCTCGAGCGCCGCGCGCGCCTCCTCAGTCCACACGAACCGGCGGCTCAGGCTCGCGGTCGAGCGGCGCCGGCAGGCCGAGCTGAAGCTGCGGGGAGATGGCGCACGCGCTCGGAGGAAGCGCGTCGTCGGAGCGCACGCGCGAAGGCGGCTGGCCACCGCCAGCGGGGCGCACTCTGCGCGTCGAAACGAGGATGCTTGCGCCAGTTCGGCGCCTTCGTCGCGCACTTTGGCGCTGCGCGTCAGCCCAATCGCGACCGCTCCAGATGCGGGCCGGAGCGTGCCGAGCAGCAAGTGCCGGGGACAACCTCGGCGCAGCCGGCGCAGGCGCCGCTCGGGAAGCTCCGCACCGGAGCGCGATCGAGCGCGCATGAAGGGCCTGGTCGAGAAGCGAGCTGCGCCCTCGCCGCCGACGCCACGCAGGACGCCTCGATGGAGCCGCGTGAGCCTCGGGGCCCTCTCTCACCGAAACGTCGTGGCCAGCTGCCGGCCGCGCGATCCGAGCAGGCCGGCGCGCGCGTCGAGCTGGGCACGCTGCCCGTGGTGCAGGGGCCGACCCGTCGCTCCTCCGCCGCCTGTTCGTGAACCTCCTCGAGAACGCGCTCAAGCACGCGCGGCCCGGCACCCCGCTCGCTCGTGCGCGTGGACGCCGAAACGCTCGCGGCCCGAGAACGGGCTCGGGCCGCGCCACGAGATCTCGCGTCGTCTGACAACGGGCGCGGCTTTTCCCGCCCGCCGAGGCGAAGCGCATCTTCGAGCATCTTCGCTCGCGTCCCCGGCAGCAGCGACGTCGGGAGGAGCAGGGGCCTGGGCCTCGCGATCTGCCGGCGCATCGCCGAGCGCCATCCGGGGCTCGATCCGCGCCGAGGGCCGCCCCGGCGAGGGCGCGACCTTTCTCTGGCGCGCGCTGCCCGCGGGCGGCGCTCCAACAGGCGCCGCAGAGCTGCGCGATCCCGCTGAGCGGCGTAACGCCAGGATCGGCGACGGCGAGGCCCCGGAGCGGCTCGCCGCGCTCGCGGCGCCGCGCGGTTCGCGCGCGCGAGCCGGCGTAGAGGCGAAAGAAGGCGGCGCGGTCGTCCGAGGTGCGCGGTGTCGACGTCGAGGTGCTCGCGCAGGAAGGCGCGCAGCGGAAGGCGCGGACGGTGGCGGCGTGCCAGAACGTGACGGCAGCGTTCAGCTCTATCGCGTCGCCGTGGCAGCGAGCAGCCTGGCGATGATGGTGGTTCAGACCGCACCGTCGCCCACTGCGCCGTCGCACGAGGCCGACGCTTGGCGTGCACGGTGAACGCTCGCCTGCAGCCGGTGCCGTTCGGGTCCCGCCACGACCGGCGCCGCGAGCGTGAAGTGCGGAGCGGGCGAGCGAATACCGCGAGGTGCTCGAAGAGCCGCGCGCGGCGTGGGTCGCTTCCAGACGCGACCGCGCACCTGCTGCATCGGCTCGCCGGGCACCAGACACGATCTGCGTGGACCCGCGCGCTTCGAGACGCGGCACCTCCGATCGACGAGCCAGCACCTCCGGCGGCGCGAGGAACTGCTGGCTCCAGTGCAGGAGCTCCGCCGCGCGCGCCGCGCATCGCCGCGAGGTACTGGGCGCCGCGGCAGCTCGTCTCGCCCGCGCCGCCGAGCGAACGCCTCGCCGCCCGGCGCCGGCGCGTCGGCGCGACGAGAGCCCGGCGCGGACCGTCCGGACGATCTGCACGCGCGTACGTCGCCGCGCGGTGGGCCTTCGGGCCGCGGCCGGCCACGGGCAGGTCGTCCGCCGATCGCGCCGTCGCGGCCACACCGCCGGCGCCGTCGCGACCGCTCAGCTCGCCTCGTTCCACCGCTGCACGAAGTTGTGGTGCACGTCGGTCGGCCGACGGGATACCGCGCGAGCTCGACGAAGACGTCGTGGTATGTTGCTCGCCGGCGCGCCGGCGGCCGGTGGCCGCGCGGCGACCATCGACATGCCCTGCTCGACGATTGATGCCGCCGACGAACGCCACCTCGTCCGGCGTCTCCGGCGTCGACCAGCCATGCTCTTCTGGTGATGGCAGAACCGTCGGGCACGGTGGTCCCAACGCGCGCGGAGGCGCGCTCTGCCGCGCTCGCGAGCCGCGCGTCCCTCGTCAGCGGCCGGGAAAGTGCCCGAGCCGGGCCGGGCATCTTGCGTCGAGCGTCGGGCTCGTGCCAGACGAGCGCGCGCACGTCGAGCCCGCGCGCCGCAGCGCGCGTCGAGCACGTCGAACACGTGTCGCGCGCCCGTCGGGAAGCCGCGCGTCGCGGTCGACGAACGCGATCGTCACCCAGACGCGCGGCGCGCGCGCGCTACCGCCTGGATGATGCGCCGGAACGCCGGCTCGCCGTCGACCGAGCAGCGCTGACGCGGTTCCCCAGCGCCGCCGGGGGTAGGCGCCCGCAGCGGGGGATATCTCAGGCGCCACTGGCCGACGACCCTCCCCTGGTCGCCGAGCACCTCGAGCGCAGAAGCAGAGGACGCACCTGCTCGCGGACCTACGAACGTACTCGTCCCAGCTCGATCGCCATGGCGTAGACGAAGAGCTCGATCGTCGAGCGCCTGCGACTCGAGGCGCACGAGGCTGGCGCGGGCGGAGCGCGCTGTCGACGCGCCGGGACGGCCGACCTCGCTGCGCAGGTTCGCCAGTATCTCGCGCACCGGGCCGCAGTGGTCGCCCTGCGGCAGCGCGAGCGTCGCGCGCACCGGGATGCGGTCGCGGACTGGCTCAGGTTCTCGATCGCCATGGTGGAGAACTGCGCGTTCGGGATCGTCACGAGCGTCCGCGTCGAGCGGTGCGGATGCGCGTCGGAGCGGAGGCCGATGTCCTCGACGCGTGCCGACCGTGTCGCCGAAGCGGCAGACGTCGCCGAGCCGGACGGGCTGGTCTGCGACGAGGCTGATGCTGCCGAACAGGTTCTCGACCGTCTTCTGCGCCGCCAGCGCGACCGCGAGCCCGCCGACGCCGAGGCCGGCGATGAGCCCCGTCACGTTGAAGCCGAAGTTCTGGAGCGCCGCAATGAAGGCCACGATGACGATGAACACCTTCAGCGTGCGCCGCCCGAGGTGCCGTGTCGCTGCGGCGTGCTGGTCGAGCCGGCGCTCGAGCGCTGCGCGTACTCGTCGAGGATGCGGAGGAAGAGCCAGGTGAAGCGCAGACGATCGCGAGGCCCTTCAGGGCCGCCGCCGAGCAAGCGGTGGACGGGCACCGCGAGCGCGAGCAGACGGCAAGCCCGAGCGCGCACACCACGACGGCCAGCAGCAGGCGGAGCGGCTCGGCGATCCTGGTGGCCGGCAGCTTCCGGGCCCGAGCGCACCAGCACGAGCTGCGCGGCGCGGACCGAGGACGCCGCGCACGAGCCACGAGATGCCCCACGCGGCCCCGAGCAGGCCGAGCCCGATCCACTGCCAGAGCCGGATGCAGGGCGGAGCTCGAAGAACGGCGCCGGGAGCACGCGCGCCAGCGGGCCCCAACCGTACTCCTCGTGAGGCTCGGGACGACCGCGACGACGGTCGGATCGGAACTTCTACACGTCGCTGCCCGTTCGCTCCGCATTCGCTGCCTCGATGAGGATGCTCGGACCGGACCGTCCTTCGTGTCGATCGTGCCGAGTGGAGTCGCGGAGGCGGCGGCAGGCCGTCGCTCGGGTCGCCGTCGCGCGTCCGGTGCTGAGCTTCTCGAGCGTCCAGCCAGAGGACGCGGTCGAGGATGATCTCGAGGCTCGCGCGCCATCTGGGGGCCGACCTTGGCGCGCTCGGCGCGCTTCAGCTGCGACAGGTTCAGGTACTCGGCCGCCTTCGCGTACTCCCCGCTCCGGCAGGCCGCCATGAAGCGCGCCATGCGCCGCCGCGGCGTGTCGGCGGATCAGGTCGGCGCACGCCAGGCTCCTCCGCCGGTGGATGGCGGCGACTCGGGTGCCATCGCGTCCGGCCGCGCTGCGCCACGGGCGCGGCGAGCGCATACAGCAGCAGCACGACGAGGGCGCCGGCCGTCGCCGCCCTCATCGTCGTGATCGCGTCACTCGCCGCTGGCGCGACGAGGTCCGTCTCGATGGCGGACAGGCTGATCTCGGGGACCGTGGCCGCGCCGCGACAGAGCGCGATGCTTCCACGCGTGGAGCCTCGCGCCGCAGGTACTCGGGCTGAATCCAGGACGTGCACACGCTCGAACGAACAGCCATTCGTCATCCCGTGACTCAAACCACTCTTCGGCCTCGACGAACATCTTCCGCGCGCCCGCACACGTCGGAGGTCCCCGGCCATGCGGCGAGTAGACGTTCAGCGCGTCCTCGGCAGACGGCGATCATGAGGCGGCGTGGCCCGTCCTGTTCGGTGCGACCTGGCGCATGCGATCGGCATGCTGCGATGGCATGAGGACGTCGGGAGCGAAGACTGCCGACGCGACCTCTTCCACGTTGATACCTTCTTCGGCTTTGTATTCACGTCACGACGCGGCGCAGTATAGCCAATCATTGGGATTTTGGTAACGCCCAAGTGCTTTGCCCGAGGGCGGCATCTGCGAGAGGGGGCGCCGTGCCCGCTCCGTCCCGGCCGCCTTCCTCTGGGAATTTGCTTCTGCTATCGGACATCCAGCCTATGCAACCACGGGTGCATATACGCTCTCGGGTTCGCGGCAAGAGTCCGTGGCATCGCCTGCCTGCTTTTTCACTGCGAAGCAGGGGTGCGAGCCTGGGGGACGAGGTCGTCGGGGACGGGTCGGAGGACGATGCGGTCGAGGTGGTCGATCCCCGGCGGAAGAAGGCCTGGGAGGCCTCGCTGGGCGGCGAGATGGCCGCCGCGGCCACGCGTGGCCGCGCGGGTGGTCGCCCTTCCCTCGGGCCGGCGGGGCCGGCCGTCGCCCGACGACGACCGCGAAGGCTCGTCATGCGGCTCGCCCGCGACACGTGGCGCGGGCTCGACTCGCTCATCGACCGCGAGCACCAGCTTCCGATCGACCACGTCCACCTGGGCGAGCGTCCGGCAGCGACGTCCGCGTCGGTGATTACGCGAACGTCACCACGATCGGCCTCCGCCTGGCGTCCATCGTCGCGGCGCACGAGCTCGGCCTCGTCGTCGCGCCCGAGGCCGCGGACCGGCTGCGCGCCGTCCTCGCCACCGCTCGAGCGACGCTCGAGACGCACGACGGCTTCTTCTTCAACTACTACGACACGACCACTCGCTCGAGCGCAGCGAGCAACCTCATCTCGTTCGTGGACTCCTCGTGGCTGACGGCCGGCCTCATGGTCGCGCGGCAGGCGCTTCCCGAGCTGGCGCCGCGACTGCGACCCGTCTCATCGACGCGCGCGACTACCGCTTCTTCTACGACCGAGCGCCTCGGCCGCATGGCGCACGGCTACTGGGTGCACGCGCGACGCGCCGTCCCGCTACCACTACGGCATGCTCTACGCCGAGTCGCGGCTCGGGAGCCTGATCGCGATCGGCAAGGGCGACGTGCCCGAGGCGCACTGGTTCCGCATGGTCGCGGACGTTGCCCGCCAGCCTGCCGGGTGGCAGCGGCGCGCGCCGGTCGAGCGGCGCGCGAAGCGGATCGGCGGGCGAGCGCTTCTACGGCGGCTGGTACGACGTGGGAGGACGAGCGCTTCGTGCCGTCGTGGGGCGGCAGCATGTTCGAGGCGCTCATGCCGACGCTCGTGCTCGACGAGCCGCGCCTCGCGCCGGCGAGCCTCGGCGCCAACGACGCCGCGCACGTCGCGTGCAGCGCGCGCTGCGCCACTCGAGACGCTCGGCTATCCCGCGTGGGGCCTCTCGCCCGAGCATGACGCCCGGGCAAGGCGAGCTATCGGCGAGTACGGCGCCCAGCCTGCTCGGCGTCGCTCGGCTATCGAGGCGCGGCGCCGTCACGCCGCACGCCGTCCGCGCTCGCGCTCGCCGTCGACCCGCCGGCGGCGGCCGCGAACCTCCGGCGGCTCGCCGAGCGCTAGCCGCGTCTACGGCGACTTCGGCTTCTACGACGCCGTCGACCCGCAGACGGGCGCCGTCGCGCACGCCTACCTGGCCCTCGACCAGTCGATGATCTTCCTCGCCGCCGCGAACTGCCTGCACCGACGGCGTCGTCCAGCGCCACTTCGCCGCCGACCCGATCGTCGCCGCGCGTGCTGCCGCTCCTGGCCGCGCGAGCACTTCTTCGACTGATGGCGCGCGTCGTCCTCGAGCACGTCGACGAAGGTCGTACCCGGGCGGGACGCGCGCGCTCGTCGACTGCTGCGCTCGACGATCGCCGACGGCGAGCTGCTGGTCGCTGGTCGGCCCGTCCGGCTGCGGCAAGTCGACGGTGCTACGCCTCGTCGCCGGGCTCGAGACGATCACGAGCGGCACGATCCGCATCGGCGACCGCGGTCGCGAACGACCTCCGGCCGCAGGAGCGGAACGTCGCGATGGTGTTCCAGGACTACGCGCTCTACCCGCACCTGACGGCGCGCGGGAACCTCGAGTTCCCGCTCCGCATGCGCGAAGCCGTCGAGGGGACGACGCCGCACGCGAGTCGAGCGCGATGGCCGCGCTGCTCCATCATCGGGCAGCTGCTCGAGCGCCTGCCGCGCCAGCTCTCGGGCGGCCAGCGCCAGCGCGTCGCGATGGGACGCGCCCTCGTCCGCGAGCCGGCGGTCTTCCTCCTCGACGAGCCGCTCTCGAACCTGGACGCCAAGCTCCGCGTGCAGGTGCGCGCCGAGATCAAGGACCTGCAGGAGCGCTGCGGCACGACGATGATCTACGTGACCCACGACCAGGTCGAGGCGATGACGCTCGGCGACCGCGTCGCCGTGCTCCGCGACGGGCGGCTGCAGCAGGTCGCCCCGCCCGCGCGAGCTGTACGACCGGCCGGCGAACGCGCTTCGTCGCGGGCTTCATCGGGAACCCGCCGATGAATCTGCTCCTCGGCCGCGTGCTGCGCGCCGAGGACGCGCGCGCTCGCGCTGGCCGTCGGCGACGCAGACGCTCGCCGTCTCCGGCGTCGCGTGCCCGAGCCGCCCGCGCCGGGCGAGTCGGTGACGGCCGGCGTGCGCCCGGAGGCGCTCGGCCGCGCGCGGACGGCGACGCCGGGCTCCGCGTCACGCGTCGAGCACGTCGAGCAGCTCGGGCACGAGACACTCACGTACGTCCGCGTGCACGGTGCCGACGACGTCCGGTCTGGTCGCGCGGCTCCCCGACGGCTGAGCGGCGAGAAGGGCGAGCAGCTCGATCTCGTGCCCGACCCCGACCGGGTCTACGTGTCCGCGGCCGACGGGCGGACGCTGGATCGCCTGAGAGCGCCGCCGGCGCGGCGCAAGAGGCTGGGACGCGACGGCGCCGGCGACAGGGGACCCGATCGGTCTCTGTCTGCCGTGCCGGCGCCGCCGGCGGGGGGTCACTCTATGGGGGCCACGACGACCGGCCTCGCCCGGTCAGCGATCGCGATGATGACGAAGACGACGGAGACGACCACCAGCAGGTAGCCGATCTGGGCCGACACGTGCCGGCCGCCCCACGTTGCCGAGCACGGCCGCTATGACGGCCACTACGAAGAAGATCAGCGCCCACTGCAGCATCGAGACCTCCTGGGAGTCAGATGCGGTCCTTGCCGTCCCTTACGGCGTCGCGGACCCTGTCGATGACCCTGCCGGCGGTGGCGTCCTTCGCCCTGCCGTCGGTCTGGTCGGTTTCGCGTGGCGGAGCTCGTCTCCGTCCGCGAGCGTCCCTGCCGGCTCCTTCGTGCCACCTGTCACCTTGTCGGGCGTCCCATCACCGTTCTCGGCAAACTCGGCGCTCGGGGTCGCTGTGCGCGAGGTAGACGCGGATCGCCTGGCGGACGAACTCTGATCGCGTCCGGTCCTCCGCCTGGCGGGCGTGCCTCGATCTTGGCGAGCATCGCCGGTCGGGAGTGAAATCGTCATCGTTCCGCAGGTTCTGACGGCACGTCGCCTCCCGGCCCGTTCTGCGAGCGACGTGCCAGCGCGCCGACCCCGGATGCGCGAGGCTTTTTCACCGGCGCGCCCTGGCGCACCTTACAAAGGACACGGAAGAACTAGGAAGAAGTGTGATTCGACAAACGCGCCGGCGCGCTCGGCTGCGGTGGAACGGCGCGTGCTTGTCTCGCTCAGCAGGGGATGCAGGAAGCTCGTCCGCATAGACCGGGGCTGGCTGACGCTCGCGGGCGGCGTCCTGGTGGTGGCCGTCCTCTACACGGCGCAGGGCGGTCATCGTGCCGATCGCGCTCGCCGTCCTGCTCACGTTCCTCCTGACCCCAGGTCGTACTGCTGCTCCAGCGCCGCATCGGCCGCGCGTACCCGGCCGTCCTCGCCGTCGTCGTGCTGTACGTGCGCCGTCCTCGGCGCGGTCGGCTGGGCGACGACCCCGCCAGCTCAGCCTCGTCGTCCAGGAGCTGCCGGCGTACCGCCAGAACATCCGCCAGAAGGTGCGCGACATCCGCACCGCGGGCGACGGCTCCGTCGGCGCGGTCCACGAGGCGCATCGAGGACATCCGGAAGGAGATCGCGCCGGCGAACTCGCGCGGCTGCGCCGCGCTGCCGCAGCCCGTCGTCATCCAGGACGATCGGACGTCACCGCGCCAGCGGCGGCTCCCGGCGGCGTTCGGCGCCGATGTCTGCGAGGTCGCCTCGCGACCGCCGGCGCTCGTGGTCGTCCTCGTCGATCTTCATGCTGCTCGAGCGCCAGGACCTGCGCGACTGCCTGATCCGCCCTTCGGCCACGGGCGCCTTCAGGCGTTGGCACGACGCGCGCCGTCTCGACGAGGCCGGGCGCCGCGTGAGCCGCTACCTGCTCACGCAGTCGCTCATCAACCCCGCCTACGGCGTCGCGCGTCGGCGCCGGGCTGCGCCGCGATCGGCGTGCCCTCACCCCGTCCGCTCTGGGGCCTCCTCGCCGCCATCCTCCGCTTCATCCCGTACGTCGTGGGTCCGTTCGCCGGCGCCGCGGCGCCGCTCCTCGTCGCGTGCGCTCGCCGTGCTCGAGGGCTGGACGCGGCCGCTGCTCGTCGTCGGCTGCTCTTCCTCGTCCTCGAGCCGTTCACGAACCTCGTCCTCGAGACGTTGATCTTCTTACGCGGGCGCCGCCGGCATCTCGCAGGTCGGGCCACTCGTGGCGGTGGCGTTCTGGACGCGGGCTCTGGGGCCCGCCTCGGCCTCGCTTCATGGCGACGCCGCTCACCGTCTGCGTCACCGGCTGCGCTCGGCCGGCACGCGCCGGCCTCGGGCCTGTCACCGACGCTCCTCTCGGACGACCCCGTCCCCGAGCCGCCGCTCCGCTTCTACTCAGCGCCTGCTCAAGCCGGCGACCAGGAGGAGGCGGCGGAGGTCCTCGCAGCGCCGCATCTCAAGTCGCCGGACGCCTCGTCTCCGGCCTACGACGCAGTCGTCATCCCCGCCCTCGCGCTACGCCGAGCGCTGACCGCACGAGGGGAGTTCGGCTCGCTCGACGAGGAGCGCGACCGTCATCACCGCCGGCGAGCGAGCTCGTCGACGAGGTCGTGGCCCCGACGGTCGCGCTCGGCGGCCGACGAGCGCGACCCGTGCCGCGCGAGCGCATCCGCGTCCTCGGCTACCCCGCCGCGCGGCGACGCGGACGTCGCTGGCGCTCCGCATTTTCTCGGCCACGTCTCTCGCCGGCTCCGGCGTCACGCTCGACGTGCCTCGACCGCCTCGCCGCCCACAAGCCCGGAGGCGCTGCAGCCTGCGTCCGCGAGCGCGCGCGCTAACGCGGCCGTCTGCGTCGCCGATCCTGCCGTCCCGGCCCGCTGGCGCGCGCGCGCCACCTCGCCAAGCGACCTCCGCGCCGCCCCGCCCGAGCTCGCCGCATCCTCGAATCGGCCGCTGGGGACCCCACGCGCCCAGGGACGAGCAGGCCACCCAGATCGCTCCGTTCGCCGCGGGCGCCGACCACGCCGGCGCGGCCGGTCCACGAGACGGCCGCCGAGCTACGCCAGCACGCGGAGGCCGCCACGACGCCGAGCGCCGACAGGGCGTGCGCGGCGCGCATGCCCGCGCGCGACGATCGGGCCGCGTGTGCTCGCGCACGGCACGCCGGGCGCGCTGATCAGTACTGCAGGACGACGTCGGCCGGGAACTGCCGCACGACGGCCGTCGCGGGGCCGGCGCCCTCGAGCGTGCGTCCGTTGACCACGACGCCTTGAGCGGCGCCGCGCGAGCGGCGACTGCACGACGATGCCGCCCGCCGGCACGTCGAGGTCGCCGCATGAGCTGCAGTCGCGAGCGTCGTCGGGCCCCCGTCGTGCAGCGTCAGGTTGAGGCACGCCGTGGTGCGTCGGAAGCCGGCGTACCGACGAGGCCCGGCTCCGCGGTCGCCCACTCCGGCGGCACGCCGCCGAGCGAGCACGAGCGCGGAGTCGGACTGCGCGCTCGTACGGCGACCAGCTCCGCACGCGCGCGGACGAACGCCGGCGCCTACCCACGTGTGCTGCGGCATGTCGCCGATGAAGTGCGGCGCCTCCGGGTCGCGCCAGGTGATCCTGCCCCACGCGTTCCACGCGGGCGGCGCGCTGTGCCCGGAAGAAGAAGTCGACGAGCGTCGAGCGCCTGATCGCGCTCGCCCGAGTCGGACGAACGACGTCACGTTGCGCAGCTCGTAGCCCAGAGTACTGCACGCCGTCGCCGGTGGCCGTTGCGCGCGCCTCGAACTGCTCCCAGTAGCGGTCGAAGCGTGCCGCAGGAGCGCACGCGGCGGCAGTCGCCGACCTCGCCGCCGGGCACGAGTGCCACGCTGGTCGACGTCGGGTCGAGAGTCGCCGAGCTCGACCGAGCCGGGGAGGTAGTCGATGCTGCGTGCTGCGCCATCGCGCTGCCTGATCGAGGCGTATAGGGTCTCGCGAAACGCGTCGCGGAGGGCGGCGAGCGCCGCCCGGCTCGTCGTCGCCGACGATCGCCGCCAGTGTCGGCCGCGTCCTCGGCCCGCGCAGCGCGAAGAAGTCGTCCCAGTACGAGTGGACGGGATGCGACGGCGTAGCCCTCGTGGCTGATCGATTCGGGCAGGAGGCCGTAGTAGGCCGCTTGTCCGGCTGCTCGTACGTCGGCCGTAGCGCCGCGCGCGCAGGCCGCGATCAGGTAGTCGACCGCGCGCACGGCGTTCGGCCACAGCTCGCTGCACGAAGCCGACGTCGTGCGTGTAGCGGTAGTACTCGGCGATCGCGTAGACGAACTGGCCGTGCGCTGTCGTGCTCGGGCAGCCGGATCGGGGCCGCGGCGGTCGATCGCAGCACGGGGATCTTGCCCGTCGGGCGCCTGGTAGCGACGCGTACCACTGGCAGGAAGTCGCGCACCTCCTCGGTGAAGCCCATCTGCGAGGAGCGCCGCCGAGGTCGATCGCGCGCGTCGCGGATCCACGAGCGCGCGTAGGTGCGCGAGCCGGGCTGCAGCGCCGGGCCGTCGCGATTGATGAGGATGTAGGCGAGCGTCGCTCTTCACCGTCTGCGCGATCGGCTGGCCGCGTCGCTGGCGGACCGTGCGATCTCGACGCGTGCCGAGGATCCGGCGTCCAGTCTCGCGCGGTGGCGGCGAGCTGCCCGCGATCACGGCGCGCGGTCGCGCGCCGCAGGCCGGTCACGCCGGCGACGTCGTGCCGACTCGCGGTACGGCACGGCGACCAGCACGACCTCGGTCGCCGTGCGCCGGCTCGAGCGCAGAGGTTGTAGCGCAGCGCGGCCCGACGCGTAGCCGATCGTGATCGGACACCTGCCGGCGGCGCGGCACGCTGCTCGCCGACGCAGGAACTCGGCGATCGAGCTTCGCTCGAAGGTCGTCGCGCGCCGAACTGCGTCGGGCGGCGTCAGCGACACCACCGGCCGTCGCGGTGATCGACCCACAGCGCGCGCCCGTCGAACGGCGATCTCGTGGATGGTGGTGACGCCGCCGATCATGTTGAGCGACTGCCACGGCGGCGTCACCTGGAACGGGCGCAGCGCGAGATAGAGCCGCGCCGCGGCGGCCGCGGTCGCCGTCGTTCTCGACGCGGTAGCGCGCGGAGAGCACCGTCGAGCCCGGGCGTGCCGGCGGCGAACGCGGTGACCGTCGAGCGTCGAGGCCGTCGCGGCGTCCAGGTGACGGTCGGGATGGGCAGGTAGCCGTCCGCGAGCTGCTGCGCGCGTCTGCGACGTCGTTCCAGGTGATCAGAGCGTCCGTCGGCGTGAGAGGAACGGCTCGATCGAGAAGCGATGCCGCGCGTCGACCCTCGAGCATGCCCTCCTCGTTCAGAAGCGCCTCGCTGTGTCGTCGCCGTCCACGCCGACGACCGTCCAGTACGTCTGCCGGCCGTCGAGGTACTTGGGATATGTCCCGCGCGGCGCGTCGTGCGGCGATCGCGGCGAAGAAGTCGTTCGGCGACGCGGAGAACGCGACCGGCTTCACCGGCGATGCGCGCAGATGCCGTAGCCCGTGCGCCGCGCGTGCTCGTCGCAGGTCGAGGCGCAGGTAGCGCGACTCGCCGTCGGGCAGGTAGACGTAGGTCGCGCGCCGCCGTGGCCGGTCGGCGTCGAGTAGGCCGTCGTCCACTGCTGCGCCGTCGTTCGGACGACAGCACGTCGTAGGCGCGCGCGTAGTCGTCGGCGTCCCAGTCGATGACGAGGCCGCCGTACTCGCGGTTGCGTGCCGAAAGTCGAGCAGTACCCACTGCTCGCGCGGCGTCGGCGCTGCTCCGCCAGCGCGTGGCCGGGTCGGCGTCGACGAGCGCGAGCGGGCCCGCAGCCCGCGAGCGCCGATCGACGCCTGCACGGTCGGCGGCACGTCGGTGCCGATGGTGCGGCTCGCGCGCCTCGAACGTGAGGTCGTCGATCCAGATCGAGCCGGCTGCCGCCCTCCCTGCCGAGATGGCGATCTCGATCGCGCCCGTCTCGCTTGAGCCCTCGCCGCGACGGGCCCCACGCGAATCGCGAAGCGCGACCTCCGGATCGTCTATCCGCTGCCAGTCCGTCGGGAAGCGTGAAGTCGCGCGTCTGGCGCCACCAGCACGTTCTTCGCCGGCCTGGATCGCACGAGCTTGAACTCGAGGTTGTTCGGCCGCCCCTCGCCGCTTGCAGCTGGAACGTGAAGGCGTAGTTCTGCCGGCAGCGAGCAGCGCGACCGTCTTGCGCACGATGCACGCAGCCGCCGGCCGCTGTCGAGGTCGAAGCCGATGCGCATGCCCATGCCGGCCGGCCGCCGGCCCTGCACCGTCCACACCCGGTGCGCCCTCGACGCCGCGTGTGCGTCCAGCCGCGACAGGTCCTCGAACCCGTCGACGAGTCTCCGGCTCGGCGCGGGCCGGCCGCGAGGCAGCGGCAGGCACGGCGAGGAGGGCGACGAGCGCGAACGCGCGCGTCGTACGCGCGCATGCGGCGCGGCAGCGCTACTCTTCACGCCGCCGGCCATGACGCCGGCGATGTAGTAGCGCTGCAGGCAGACGAACAGCAGCACGACCGGCAGCACCGTGAGCACGGCGCCGGCCATCATCAGCTCGACGTCCTGCACGTGCTCGCCGAGCGAGCGTCGCGAGCGCGACGGGCAGCGTGTAGAGGTCGGTCGTCGGTCAGCACGATGAGCGGCCACATGAAGTCGTTCCAGGTGCCCATGAACGTGAAGACGCGCGAGCGTGACGAGGATCGGGCCGGCAGCAGCCGGCACGACGCACCGACGCAGAAGACGCGCAGCTCGCCGGCGCCGTCGACGCGCGCGGCGTCGAGCACGCTCTGCGGGATGCCGAGCGCGTACTGGCGAACGAGGAAGATGCCGAAGACGCTCGCGAGGCCCGGGCACGAGCGACGGCCGCAGTAGGTGTTGACGAGCCCGAGCGCGCTTCAGCATCGAGGAAGAGCGGCAGCATCGCCGACCTGCGCCGGGATCACGAGCGCCGCCAGCAGGAGCGCGGAACGAGCGGTCGCGGCCCGGCGGAACGCGCAGCTTGCGCGAAGCGCGTAGCCGGCGAGCGAGTTCGATGACGAGCGCGACCGCCGTCACGACCGCGTCGCGAGGCCCGCGCTGTTCGGCGAAGCGCGCGCGCGAGGTCGAGCCGCGTGAAGAGCGTCGCGGTAGTGCTCGAGCGTCGGGGCGCTCGGCAGGAGACGCGGCGGCATCGCGCGTCGCCTCCCCGGCCGGCATGAGCGACGCCGAGACCATCCAGAGGAGCGGCAGCAGCGTGAGCGCGGCAGCGCCGCGACGAGCGCGCGTTCACGAGCAGCGGCCGCGCACGGTGCCGGCTCATCGCCGGTCTCCCGCACCGCTGCCATCGTGGCCCCCGGTCCAGCTTGCGGCCTCGCCACGTCAGTTGCAACGAGCGTGAGCGCCAGAATCATCGCGAAGAGCACGAACGCGACCGCGGCGCGCGTAGCCCATGTTCCACCAGCGGAAGCCCTCCTCGTACATGAGCAGCACGATCGACTGAGCGTCGCGTCGCGCCGGCCCGCCCTGCGTCATCACGTACGGCTCGGCGAAGAGCTGGAAGTAGCCGATCACGGTCATCACGGTGACGAAGACGAGCGTCGGCGCGCAGCATCGGCAGGGTGACGTGCGCGGAGCTGCTGCCACGGCGCCGGCGCCGTCGAGGCGCGCGGCCTCGTAGAGCCGCTGCGGGAATGCTCTGCAGCCCGGCGAGGAAGATCGACCATGTTGAAGCCGAAGTTCTTCCAGACCGCCATGAGGATGATCGCGGGCATCGCCCAGCGCGGGATCGCCGAGCCAGTCGATCGGGTCGATGCCGAGCGCGCGCGAGCAGCGTGGTTCAGAGCCCGAGCGCGGATGGTAGAGGTAGCGCCAGACGACCGCGACGGCGACGAGCGTCGTCACGACCGGCAGGAAGAGCACCGTGCGGAAGAAGCCGTCGCAAGCGCGCGAGCCGCGCGTTCAGGAGCAGCGCCGCCGCCGAGCGACGACCGCGATCGACGAGCGGGCCGCCGACCACGACGAAGTAGGCGCGTGTTGCGGAGCGCCACCCAGAAGCGCGGGTCGTCGAGCAGGCGCCGGTAGTTGCTCGAGCCCGACGCACGCAGCAGGTCGCGCGGCTCGCGACCGCGTAGATGTCGAAGTCGGTGAAGCTGACAGCAGCGAGCGACGCCGACGACCGGCACGACGAAGAACGCGGCGATCGACGCGCCAGCGCCGGCGCGACGAACCAAGCCACGCCCGGCGCGCGCTCGTCATCGCGTGCGCCTCGTCGAGAATCCAGCGCCGCTTCTGCCAGCGATGCGTCGACGTCGGCGATCGAGGGCGGCGAGCGCCGCGTCGAGCGTCGCGCGTCGCCGCGCACGGCGCGCCTCGGCGTGCTGCGGCGACGAGCGTCGCGATGCGCTCCCACTCCGGGATCTGGCGGCGTCGAGCGGCACGTGCGCCGAGCTGCGTCCAGAACGCCCGCGTCCGCGGCGTCGCGGTCGAGCGCCGCGCGTCGCGCCACGCGCTCCGGCGCGCCGGCAGGTCGCCGGTCGAGCCGGTAGAACGCAGCCTGCTGCGCCGGCTCGACGAGGATACTCGACGAGCCGCCACGCAGCTTCCTGCCGCGGCGAGCGCTGCGACGAGCGCCAGGCTCGCGCCGCCCGCGAGCGACACGCCGAGCCGCCTCCGTCGGGCGCGGGCATCGGCGCCGTCGCCCAGGCCTCCGCCAGCGCGGGCGGCAGGCGGCGCGCGAACTCGCCGAGGTTCCACGGCCCGCTCGACGTAGATCGCGAAGTAGCCGCTGCGCGAAGTCCTGGTAGAGGTTGGCGACGGCGCCGCGCCGCGCCCGGCGCCAGGCTCGTCGCGGAAGAGCCCGACGTAGAACTCGAACGCGTCGGCGGAACGCGGCGCCGCGGAAGTCGCCGTAGCGGTCGCCGTCGCGCAGCAGCTCGCCGCCCGCTGCAGCGCGAGGATGACGAGCGGCTCCCACTCGGTCAGCGGCAGCAGGACCGCGATAGCGCCGGCGCCGCGCGCCTTCACGCGCGTCCATGGCCGCCAGCCACTCGTCCCACGTCGCCGGCGGCCGGGATGCGCCCGCCGCGCGCGAGCAGGTCGGCTGCGGTAGAAGAGCACGCGCGTGTCGACGTACCACGGGATCGCCGTAGCGTCGTGCCGTCGATCGACGTTGGTGGCGAGGATGCCCGGGAAGTCGTCGGCGCGCGGTCGACGCCGCCGGCGCGCGTCGATCCGCGCGTCGAGCGGCTCGAGCGCGCCCGAGCGCGACGAGCTCGGGAAGCCACGTGTTGCCCGACCTGCACGACGTCGGGCATCGCGTCGCCGACGTAGGCCGTGAGCAGCTTCTCGTGCGCGGCGCTCCACGGGAGCTGCTGCACGCGCACGCGGATGCCCGGGATGTCGCGCTGAACGCGGGCACGAGGCGCTCGACCATCTCGCCCTCGCGCCCCATCGCCCAGAGCTGACGACGACGGTCGCCGCCGTCGCTCGCGCGGTCGTCAGCCCGCGAGCGCCGCGGAGGACGAGCAGCGCGGCGCGGCGCTCAGGCGGATGCGCGGTGGTCCTCCCCGCGCGTCGTGTCCGGCGGCGACGCGCCCGGCCGTCCCCAGCGCGCCGCGCTCGCGTCGGTCGGCCAGCGCCCACAGGCGCTCGTGGAGCGCGTCGGTCGACGCGAGGGTCCATGAGCATGACGCGGCGCTCGCGCGGCCGAGAGGCTCTGGCGCGTCGGCGCAGCACGCGCGCGAGCAGCGCGGCGCGCCGCGTCGCGGATGCGCCGCGCGTGAGCGAGCGCGGCGTGCCGAGCAGGCCGCGGTGGACGGCGTTCACGCAGCGGGTCCGACGGCGACGCGGACGATGCCGTCGCGCTCGACGGCGGCCGGCATGCGCTTCGCTGCCGTGCCTCGATCGCCAGAGCGCTCGGTGACGCTGCGCAGCTCGGGCGGCGGATCGCTCTCCTCGGGGATGAGGAAGAGGCCCCAGCGGCGGCGCGCGATCGCCGAGCGAGACGCGGCTGGCCAGCACCGAGGTCGGGATCGACAGAATGAGCGCGCCGATGATCGGCGTCACCCACCAGAAGTAGTCGGGGTTCAGCCAGTAGAGAGCTGATGCCCCAGGCGCTCGCGAAGAGCGTGTCGAAGCCGTGCTGGCGGATCGCCTCGCGCCAGCGCGTCTCGGCGTCCTCGCGCCCCTGCGAGCGCCAGACGACGGTGCGCCCGAGCAGGTTCTGCACGACGAAGCGGCTGTGGAACACCATGCGGATGGGGGCGAGCAGGCTCGAGAGGATGATCTCGAGCACGACGCTCACGGTGAGGCGCGCGGCGCCGCCGTACGAGCGCGCGATGCGCGGTTGTGAAAGACGAGCAGCAGGATGCTCAGCACCTTCGGCAGGAAGAGGATGATGCCGGTGACCGAGAGCAGGGCGAGCGCCCAGTCCGGCCGCCACACCGGCCACTCCGGGAAGAGGCTCGGGCCGTGCGGGAAGTAGTCGGGCACGCGCATCGACCTCGAGGATCGCCGCGACGGTGCTGAGCACGAGGAAGCGTGAACCAGAGCAGCGCCGAGACGTAGGAGAGCACGCCGTTGACGAAGAGGGCGCGGTGCGCGCCGAAGAGGCCCTCGCTGAACAGCAGGCGCAGGTGCTGCAGGTTGCCCTGGCACCAGCGGCGATCGCGCTCCATCTCCTCGAGCAGCGTCGACGGCACTTCCTCCGTAGCTCCCGCCGAGGTCGTAGGCCAGCCACAGCGTCCAGCCGGCGCGCCCCATCAGCGCCGCCTCGACGAAGTCGTGGCTGAGGATCTCGCCGCCGAGCGGCGGCTTGCCGGGCAGCTTGGGCAGCGCGCAGTGCTCCATGAACGGCGCGACGCGGATGATCGTGTTGTGGCCCCAGTACTGGCCGTCGCCGAGCTGCCAGAAGTGCAGGCCGGCGGTGAACATCGGCCCGTAGACGTGGCTCGAGAACTGCTGCACGCGCGCGAAGAGCGACCGCCGGTTCACCGCCGCCGGCGCGGTCTGGATCATGCCGACGTCGGGCCGCTGCTCCATCAGCTGCACCAGGCGCACGAGCGTGCTCGCCCGCCATGACGCTGTCGGCGTCGAGCATGATCATGTAGCGGTACTGCGCGCCCCAGCGCCGGCAGAAATCGGCGACGTTGCCGCTCTTGCGGCGCACGCGCACGCGCCGGCGGCGGTAGAAGATGCTGCCGAAGCCGTTCACCTCGCGGCACCACGCCGCCCACGCCGCTTCCTCGGCGATCGCCGTGTCGGCGGTGTAGCTGTCGCTGAGGATGAAGATGTCGAACTGGTCGAGCGCGCCGGTGCGCGCCAGCGACTCGCTGGATCGCGCGCAGGCCGGCGAAGACGCGGTCGACCGGCTCCTCGCAGATCGGCATGCAGATCGCGGTGCGGCCGCCGGGCACGAAGTCGGCCGGCAGCTCGGGCAGGTTGGTGATGGCGAAGCGGCGGCGCTTGCGCACGAGGTGAAGAAGCCGAACACCGCGGTCCAGAAGCCGATCGAGATCCAGCCGAAGAGCGCGCCGAAGAAGATGACGATGGCGAGCTCGACCCAGGACTGTCCCTGGTGCGGCAGGCACGCTCAGCATGAAGCCGCTGGCGACGATCGTCGGCAGCCAGACGAGGATCAGGAGCAGGACGCGGCGGCGGCGGGCCTCGCCGATCCACGGCAGGCGGCGGCGCTGCTGGCGGAGCTCGCGATGGGTGATGCGCGGCGCCGGGCGGCGACGGCTGCCGGCTGCGGAAGAGGCGATTGAACATGCGGCGGACAGAAGCGCCGCTCGATCCACTCCGGCACCATCGGGCGCCGGGTGATCGGCGGCGCCGTCCACAGCGCGCGACTCGACAGGTCGGCAGCGCGCGGCGACGGTGCTCCGGCCCGCCAGCCGGCGCAGGCGCCAGGCGACGAACGGATCGACGCGTGCCGACGTCGGCGCCGGGATCGGGCGCGCGCGCGCTCCACGAGCAGCGCTCGCACGGCGCGCAACGTGAGGGCGATGGCATCGCCGTCGGTGCCCCAGTCGGGGGCGTGCAGCGGCGCGCTCGACCGCTTCGGCGACCAGCGGCGTCGCGCTCGTCGACCGGCACCTCGAGGGCCGCGAGGTAGGCGAGGGCGCGCTCCCGCGCCAGCTTCCAATCCTGCAGCAGCCGGTCGGACGGAACGCCCGGCGGGGCGCTGCCGTTGCCGATCTCGACCGACGCGGCGCGCTCGCTCATGGGCCGAATGACGTCCGACCAGGTCTCGGTGAGCGACTTGCCGCCCTGATCGAGGAAGGCGCGCAGCTCCACCGGATCGCTCTTCAACGGGCGGATCTGGAACGTCAGCCGCCAGCCGCCGGTGACCGGGATTCTTCACCACCTGCTGGTCGAGCAGCTCGGCGGAGTCGTCGCCCGAGGCGATGGTCACCACGCCGCGCAGCACTGTGTCCTCGGGCAGCGAGTCGAGCTTCTTCCCGTCGAAGTCGATGACGAAGCGATAGGCATTGTCTGCCGTGCCGCGATCGCGACGGGTGGCGACCACGCCGGCCGCTCGGCGACACGCCTGGATTCTCACTGTACCAATACAACGTGTAGGCGTACGACCCCATCGCGCCCGGTTCGGGCGGTTTGTTCGGGCACCCAGAACGCGACGATGTTGTCGTTCGTATCCGCCTTGGTGGGGATCTCGACCAGCTCGACGCTGCCCTCGCCCCAGTCGCCCTGCGGGCGCGACCCAGACGCTCGGCCGCAGCTCGGGCCGCGTCTCCAGATCCTGGTAGTGGTCGAAGCTCGCGGTCGCGCTGGAGCAGGCCGAAGCCGAGCGGATGGGCGGTGCGGAAGCTGCTGACCCGCGAGCGGCGCGCGGGTTGTCGATCGGCCGCCACAGCCACTCGCCGCTGTTGCAGTTGATCAGCAGGCCGTCGGAGTCGTGTACCTCGGGGCGGAAGTCCTCGAACGTCCGTGCGGCTGTTCTCGCCGACGTAGAACATCGCTGGTGAGCGGCGCGATGCCGAGCTTCTCGATCTTGCGGCGCGGGAACAGGCGCGAGCGCGACGTTGACCACGGTCTGCTCGCCGGGCTGGATCACGAAGCGGTAGGCGCCGCGTCAGCGCTCGGGCTGTCGAGCAGCGCGTAGATGGTCAGCGTCTTGTCGCTTCGGCGCCGGCGTCACCAGCCAGAACTCGCGGAAGTACGGGAACTCCTCGCCCGACGGCAGCGCGGTGTCGATCGGCGAGGCCGCGCGCCGAGAGGCCGAACACCTCGTTCTTGCCGACGGCGCGGAAGTAGGTCGCGCCGAGGAAGACGATGACCTCGTCGTAGTAGTCCTTCGTCTTGATCGGCGCGTGGACGCGGAAGCCGGCGTAGCCGAGGTTCTGGGGGACGCGGCTCGCGAAGTCGTTGCGGCCGTAGTCGAACTCGTTGGGCGAGAACGGACAGCGGCTGCACGCCGCCGTCGGTCGACGACGTTGATCGCCACCGGTCGATCGTAGTAGAGGCCGGGGTGGAAGAACTGCACCTGGAACGGGCAGCTTCTGGTCGCTGCCACAGAGCGCCGTTCGGGACGGAAGCGGATGTCGCGCCACTGGTCGTAGGTCCGCTCTCGAGCAGCCAGCTCGGGCACTCCGGCCACGTGGCTCGCGGAAGGACGTCGCGGCCCTCGAGCCATCGTGCGCGCTCGTCTCGGCCGACGTCGTCGAGGCCGAAGGCGGCACGCCTGCCGACAGCAGCAGGAACGCCAGGAGGAGCGCGACGAACCGGGGGGGCGCGCTCGACGAATGACCCCATCACACGTGCAGGCAAGACCTTCGGTAGTCGCACCCTTGCGCGGGGGTCAAGTCGGCGAGCCGCGTTGACGCCCAATCCGGACGTGCCTATCGTCGAGGCGATGATCGCCGTTCGCCGCGGTGCCGAGCGAGGTCGATCGCAAGCCGACTGGCTCGACAGCCGGCACACGTTCTCGTTCGGCGAGTACCACGACCCGCGCACATGGGCTTCCGCGCGCTGCGCGTCATCAACGACGACCGCGTGTCGCCCGGGCGCGCGGCTTCGGGACGCACGCGCCATCGCGACATGGAGATCGTCACCTACGTGCTGTCGGGGCGCGCTCGAGCACAGGGACAGCCTCGGCAACGGCTCGCGTCATCCGGCCCGGCGACGTGCAGCGGATGAGCGCCGGGACCGGCGTGACGCACAGCGAGTTCAACGCCTCGCGCGACCGGCGCCCCGTCCACTTCCTGCAGATCTGGATGCTGCCCGGAGTCGCGCAGCGGCCGGCGCCGAGCTACGAGCAGAAGCGCATCCTCGGCGGCCGATGCTGGCGCCTGCCGCCCGAACGTCCCGCCCGCGACGCGCGACGGAAGCCAGGCGCGGTGGCCATCCACCAGGACGCGATCCATCCTCGCGGCGCGCCTCCTGAGGCCGGCCAGCCCGTCGAGCACGGCCCTCGCGCCCCGGGCGGCACGTCGGGTCCAGGTCGCGAGCGGCGCGCTCACGCCTCGGCGGCGCGGCAGCTCGAAGGCCGGCGACGGCGCTGCGGTGAGCGACGTGCCGCGCCTCACGGTCGCGGCGACGGGCGCCGGGCACGCACGCGCTGGTTCGACCTCGCCTAGCGTCCGAGCCGCCGGCGGCTGCGGCTGACACCCTCCGACACGCGACGTTCCGGGCGCTCTGCTGGCGTCGGTCGCCCAACGTCGGCTCAGCAATACGTAACTGAACGAAGTATTACC
>ERZ1370068.10603-contig-9287_pt1 | contig 58450 bp, 75 predicted proteins | sample MGYA00561227_ERZ1370068 | MGnify/ENA primary metagenome ERZ1370068 (study PRJEB38410, sample SAMEA6850437) | metagenome | study: Metagenomic assessment of the ecological functions of the soil: analysis of the soil microbiota associated with the... | reverse complement strand
GGTATCCACTTCGTTCAGTTACGTATTGCTCGATTCCGGAGGGCCCGCGTGTAGGGATGCGGCCGGGCGCGTCGAAGATCGCCGTGACCGGGCCCGCCTCCACCATGCGCCCGGCGTACATCACCGCCAGCTGGTCGCACATCTTGGCGACGATGCCGAGGTTGTGGGTGATGAAGATCAGGCCAGACCGTGTGCGCCTGCTGCAGCTCGCGCAGCAGGTTGAGATACTGCGCCTGGATCGTCAGGTCGAGGCTGGTGGTCGGCTCGTCGGCGATGAGCAGCGCGCGGCTCGCAGGAGATGCCGATGGCGCCGACGATGCGCTGGCGCATGCCGCCCGACATCTCGTGGGGTATGCTGCAGCCGACGCGTCTGCGGCGACGGGGATGCGCACCGCCTTCAGCAGCTCGCGCGCTCGGCTCCAAGCCGTGGCGCGACCGGCGCCTCTCGTGCACCCGGATCGGCTCCGCCACCTGGTCGCCGATGGTGAACAGCGGGTTCAGCGAGGCCATCGGGTCCTGCAGGATCATGGCGATGCGCTTGCCGCGCACGCGGCGCATCTCGGCGTCGGATTTCTTCAGCAGGTCCTCGCCCTCGAACAGCATCGGCCGCCGGCGATGCGCGCCGCCGTGCGGCAGCAGGCGCAGGATGCGTCAGCGCCAGCGTGCGTCTTGCCGGAGCCGGACTCGCCGACGATGCCCAGCGTCTCGCCGGCATTGATGCGCAGCGAGACCTCGTCGACCGCGCGCACGACCCGCGTGCCCCCGCGCGAGACGTAGTGGGTGGAGACGTTGTCGAGCTCGAGCAGCGGGCGGTGCTCATCGAGCAGCTCGACGATGGCGGAGGAGCATGGTCACTGCGGCTGCGCGGCCTGCAGAGCTGGCGGAGCTGGGGATCGAGCTTGACACGGAGCCAATCGCCGAGGAGGTTTGCCGAGAGCACCATCAGCATGATGCAGACGCCGGGCAGCACGGTGAGCCACCAGTAGCCCGACCATCATGCCCTTCTTGCCGTCGGCCAGCATCAGCCCCCAGGCCGGCTTGGGCGGCGGCACGCCGACGCCGAGGAAGGACAGCGCCGCCTCGGTGACGATGACCACGCCGAGCATCAGCGTGCCGAGCACGATGGCCGAGTTGACGCACGTTGGGCAGGATGTGCGCCGCATGATGGTGCGCTTGGAGCAGCCGGCCACGATGGCCAGCCGCACGAACTCGCGCTCCTTCAGCGAGAGCACCTCGCCGCGGATGACGCGGCGCGTAGCGCGTCCAGTAGACGAGCGCCCAGGATGATGACGATGTTCATCATCGCTCGGGCCCGACGATGGCGGCGAGGAAGATCGCGAAGGTCAGCGCCGGCAGGGCCAGCCACGTGTCGGTGATGCGCATGATCACCTGGTCGACCCAGCCGCCGAGGTAGCCGGAGATGATGCCGAGCACGGTGCCGACCACGCCGGCGAAGATCACCGCGGTGAAGCCGACCACCATCGACACCCGCGCGCCGAAGATCAGCCGCGACAGCACGTCGCGCCCCAGATGGTCGGTGCCGAGGAGATACTCGGCGCTGCCGCCGGCCTGCCAGGCGGGCGGCTGGAAGCGCGCGGCGAGGCTGCCGATCTCCGGGTCGTAGGGCGCGATGCGCGTTGGCGAAGATCGCCACGAAGGCGATGACGCCGAGGATGAGCGTCGGCGATGAACGGGAAGCCCTCCGAGCCGCGGCGAAGGCGAAGCGCGACGGCAGCGTCGATGGCGTTCGGTTTGCAGCGGCTCATGCCGTCACCTCTCCAGTCGGATGCGCGGGTCGATCACCGCGTAGAGGATGTCGACCAGCAGGTTCACGACGACGATCATGGCGCCGCCCAGCAGCACGACGGCCTGCACCACCGGGAAGTCGCGGAAGGTGATGCCCTCGTAGAGCAGCCGGCCGATGCCGGGCCAGGCGAACACGATCTCCACCACGACCGCCACGTTGACCATGATGACGAGGTTGATGCCGGCCAGCGTCAGCACCGGGATCAGCGCGTTCTTGAAGGCGTGCTTGGCGATGACGAGCGACCTCGGGCAGGCCCTTGAGCCGCGCGAGCTTGACGTACTCCGAGCCCAGCACCTCCAGCATGGACGAGCGGGTGAGCCGCATGTGGGCGGCGGCGAAGTACCAGCCGAGCGCGAAGGCCGGCATGAGCAGGTGCAGCGCAGTGCCCGAGCCCGACGACGGCAGCCACCCCAGGTAGACCGAGAAGAAGAGGATCAGCACCAGGCCCGACCCAGAAGGAGGGCAGCGACAGGCCCGAGCAGCGCGAAGATCTTTCCCGCGCTGTCCCACCAGCGGTCCACCCGCACGGCGGCGAGGATGCCGCTCGGGATGCCGATCAGGAGCGAGAAGGCCATGGCGGCCAGCGCCAGCATCAGCGAGTTCGGCAGGCGCGAGAGGTAGAGCTCGAGGCACCGGCGTCCGGTAGTAGAAGGATTGGCCAGGTCGCCCCGGACCAGGCTCGACACGAGGTGCCGTACTGCACCAGATCGGCCGGTCGAGCCCGAGCTGGGCGCGGATCTGCTCGGGTCCGCCTTGCTCGCGCCCGGCTCCACCAGGAGGACGGCGGGATCCCCGATGAGCCGGACGAACAGGAAGATGGTGAGCGAGAGCAGGGCCAGCGACACCAGCGCGTAGCCCAATCGTTTCACGATGAAGGTCGCTTCGTAGTCTCACCGCTTGTTGAGGCGGAGGTCTTCGTAGGGCGCGGAATAGCGCGTGGTTGGGAATCATGCCGAGGCCGTGGCACCTCCAGCCGCGGTCCGACCCGTTGAGAAAGCGCGGGCTCGATGACCGGCCCGGAACATCGACCTGCTCGTGGATCACCTGCTGCATCTTGTGGAGGATTTGCTGGCGGACGCCGGGGTTCGTCTCCGTTGGCCTGCGCGCTGTGAGAGCCCGTCCACTTCGGGATAGGTCCCGTAGCGTACCGGCCGCCCGTCACCGCGTACTGCTCGAGCCGCGTGGGCGCGTTGCCGGGCGGCGCCGCTGCCGCTGAAGATCGACGCCGCGGAGCTCTTGTCGCCGTACTCTGGAAGAAAGCCGCGCGCTCCATGGGCGCGCAGGCGCAGCCGGATGCCCACCTGCTGGAGATAGTTCACCACCGGCTCCCGATCGCCACGCCGTAGATCGTTTCGCCGGTGAGGTCGCCCCGTCGAAGCCATTGGGGTAGCCGGCCTCGGCCAGGGCAGCGCCTGGGCGCGCTTGACGTCGTACGGATACGCCGGCGGCGCTGAAGTACTCCACTGCCCTGCGGGATGAAGGACTGCGCGAGCTTGGAGAGCCGAGGTAGACGCGCGTGCCATTGATGCCGGCGCGATCGATGGCGAGGTTGGCGGCCAGCCGCACGCGCTGGTCGTGCCAGGGCGATTTCGGGTCCCACTGCTCGGCGAAGAGCATCCAGGTCGGTGAAGGTGAAGTAGGTGGGCACCGAGCCGGGTTCGGCCGTGCGCTTGACCTCCTCCGCCAGCGGCCCGGTGATCGGTACGCCACGTCCACCTCGCCGCGCCTGAGCGCGGCCAGCCGGGTGGACTCGTCGTCGGGATCACGCGGAAGACGAGGCGTCTTTACGCCGCGGCACCTTGCGCCAGTAGCCGTCGAAGGCTTCCACCGTCAGCTCCACGCCGGGCTTGAAGGCCACGAACCGGTACGGGCCCGCGCGCCCACGGGCGCCTTCTTGAAGCCGATCGTCACCCACCTGCTCCACGTACTTCTTCGGCACGATCCACCCGGCGCCGGTCGCTGGCGTCCCGTAGAACGTCATGAAGTCGGGCCACGGCTGCTTGAACCCGGAACCGGATGCGCTGGGCATCGACGACCTCCACCGGCGGCGATCCGAGCCTTGAACGAGCCGGCCGCCGTCCCGCGATAGCGCTCGAAGCTGAACTTCACGTCCTCGGCGGTCACCGGCTCGCCGTTGTGGAACTTCACGCCCTTGCGCAGGACGAACTCGTAGACGAGGCCGTCGGGCGACGCGTTCCACGACTCCGCGAGGCTGGCCGCCATCGGATTGCCCGGCATCGGCTTCACCAGCGCGTCGTGCAGCGCGTAGAGAACCATGAAGGGGGTAATGATCCCCGGGGTCTCCGCCGGGTCGAACCACGTCGGCGCCAGCGGCGGCGTGGACGGCCCAGGTGGCCTGCCCCTCGGCGGCGCCGGCCGGGCGGCGCCTCCAGCAGGCCACGCCCAGGCGGCGCGCCAGCGCGCCGAGGGTAACGGGACGCAGCGTCGGCATCCGGCAGGAGCCGGCGGGCCGCGGAGGCCAGTGCGGCGAAGCCGATCGCAGCAGATGACCCGTCCTCCGCGTCTTTGCGGAAGCGCCTCGGAGTGATGCGGGGCCCGCGTAGCGGGAAGCGTATCCCGAAAAGTTCACGCGATTATCGTCGAAACCGCATCGCCCGTGACCCCGCCGGAGCCACCTCGGCCTGCGCCAGGCCATCGGCTCCGGGACAGATCCTCAGCCGCGATGACGCGGCACGGCACGCGCCCGGCGGTATGGCTGCCGTCCCGGGTACGAGCACCTGCCCGCTCGACGAGAGTGGCATGGATGCCTCGGGCCCGGGCGACCAGACGCTTGCCGCCTCCCGGCAGGTCGTGGACGTATCCCGGCGGCACGTCGTCCGCCGTGCAGCCGGGTCGAAGAGGACCAGGTCGGCGACGCGCCCGGGGGCGATCCGGCACCCGATCGGGAATGCCGGAAGAAGGCCGCCAATCACCTCGGAGGTGAGCCGCCGCACACCTTCCACGCGGCGGACGCGCCTGCTGCTCGCCGCACCCGCTTGCCCAGGAGATAGGTGGCGTAGCCCGCGTCGCAGAGCTGATCCACGTGGCCGCCGCCGTCGGAAGAGCCGATGAGGAAGCGCGGGTCGGTGCACCAGCGCCTGCACGCGCCCTCCGGGTCCTGATTCATCACCGGAAGTCGAGCAAGGTCTCCAGCCCGTCGGCCAGCGCGAGGTCCAGGGATGGTGTCGGCGGGGTCCTGTGCCGCGCGCCTCCGCGACGCGGCTGGATACTCTGGCCCAGCGATAGCCAGCGCGGCTCCGCGCCCGCCGCGCCGCGCACGGTGATGCGGCGCCACTGGCCGCGGAAGATACGGCGCGCCGTCCCATCTCCTCCTTCCACTGGGTGCGGAAGCCCTCGCTCGCGTAGAGCGCGCGCTGCTCCGCCTCCGTGCGGTTGAAGGCCTGGCCCCACGTGGCCATGGTGGCGAAGATGAGCGGGTTCTTTGAGCTGTAGAACTGGATGCCGGAGCGGGCGGCGGTGGACACCTGCGGCACCGCGCGGTCGCGCCCGAGCAGCGGCGCCGCCATGCGCTGCGACGCCTCGTGGCGTGACCCCGGCGGCCGGCCCCGCCGCGCGAAGACGGCCTGAGATAAGGTCACCGGCCGCCGGCTCTCCTCCACCCAGCAGCGCCAGCGCTCGCGTATTCCTCGTCGGTGACGCGGTATCGGGTAGCGAGGTGATGGCGGCCTCGATGACGCCTCGGCTACGCCGCGTCGCATCGCTCCGTGCACAGCGCGCGTGCAGCTCGTCGGCGAACTCGCCAGCCGGCAGCGCCGAGCGAAGGCGGCCCTCGGTCGCCCACGTGATTCTGGAGGATGGTGGAGGATGGACAGGCCGAAGGCGCCCGCGTCCAGCGCGCCGCCGAAGAGCCGGCCCAGCGCCGTGCCGTCTCCTCTGGCCGTCGCCGCGCGGTCGAAGGAGGCCTCGCCGAGCACGTAGTGGCGCAGCGGCGTCGCACGGCACCAGCGGGCGCCACACTGATGCCCAGCGGGCCGGCGCTCGGCGCGTCCATACTACTCGCCGAAGGACTCCCACTCCCGGCCGATGCCGCGCCGCGGGCGTCCAGGCGGAATGGCCTCGACCAGTTCGGCGCAGGTCGCCCGCGAGCGACCTCTGCGCCTTCTCGGGCGGCAGGGCGCTACGCCCACCCCCGCAGTTGCCCATCACCACCGAGTGTTGATGCTGTGCCACGACGAGCAGGTGAGGAGCGGAGTCCCGGCAGGCCACCATGCGCGCCGGAAGTGCGTATGCGGGTCGATGAAGCCGGGGCCACGGACCAGCCCCGCAGCGCGTTCCGCCGCTCGCGTTTGGCCGCCACGCTTGGCCACCGCGATCGCCGACTGCGGTGATAGCGCCCGCCGGTGACGGCGACACGCTGCCGCCGCGCTCGGGCGCCGGCTGCCGTCCACGGTCGCGCATCCCCGATAGGCGATGCGTCGCATGCATGCGGCTCGCGCTCTGGGCCACCCGCGGCTCGGCCATACCAGGCGCACGCGTTCCAGATGCGCACCGGCCGGGCCAGATCCCTTCAGCGGCGAGCGGCCCACGTCTTCCGCGTCGATCAGATCCTCCACGACCCCCGCGACCTTGGCCGAGATGAGGATCTGCCCGGCGCCGGCACTCGCCGCAGAGCCGCGCGGCCAGGTTGGTGACGGTGCCGATGGCGCCGTAGTCCCAGCGCCCCTCGAAGCCGATGGCGCCGATGGTGGCGTAGCCCTGGGCGATGCCCACGCCGAGTCCGAGGTCCCAGCCGCGCTTGCGCCAGCCCGCGCTGAGGCCGGCGACGACGTCCCGCATGGCCACCGCCATGCGGATCGCGCGCTGCGGCCGGATCGGGAACCACCACCGGGTCGTTGAAGAAGACCATCATGCCGTCCCCGGTGAAGCGCTCGAGCGTGCCCTCGTGGGCGAGGATGAGCCGGCCCATCTCCGCGTGGTACTCGCGGAGCACGCTCCATGATCTCCTCGGGCTCGGCGTCTCCGCGAACGCGGTGAAGCCCGCAGGTCCAGGAACACCACCGTGACCTCGCGGCGGTGGGTCTTGAGCGGATCGTCGGCGCCGCCGGCCACGATGAGCTCGGCGAGCTGCGGGAGAAGAAGCGCTTGAGCCGGCCGCAGCCGCTCGAGCTGCCCGACCTGCTCGGCCACGCGCTGCTCCAGCGTCTGGTTCATCTCCGCCAGCGCGCGGCGGTGGCGCTGCCTCCTCGTCGTGGAGCCGCTTCTTCTCCAGGCAGGCGCCGACCCGCGCCTGCAGGCAGCACGGGGTCGAAGGGCTTGCCGAGGTAATCCTCGGCGCCGAGCTGGATGCATCGCACCACGCTGTCCAGTCTCGTCCAGCGCGGAGATCATGAGCACCGGGATGTCGCGCAGCGCCGGGATCGCCCTTGATCCGCTGGAGCACGGCATAGCCGTCCAGGTCCGGCATCATGACGTCGAGGGACCGAGGTCGACGGGCGTCCGCGCGAGCATCGTCGAGGCCCGATTGCCCGCCGCGGCGGTGAGCACCTCGTAGCCCTGACGGCGCGAGGCGCGCCGGGCCAGCATGTCGCGGTTGTCCTCGCTGTCGTCCACGACGGGGATCACGCTGGGGCTTGTCGGGCTCGGACGCCCTCGGCGCCTGGCGCTCGGCCCAGGGCTGGCCGCCTCGACGGGCCCGCTACCCAGGTTCAGCAGCGTGGCCAGGCGCTCGATGGCGGCATGGATGCGCGTCGATGATCGGGCACCAGCGAGGCCGCCGCCGGTTCCGCGCCGCCGCCGCGCAGCGCCGCCGCCGCCGAGCGGATGCGTTCCAGGAGCGCGATGAGGCGCCGCGCGCGCGCGCCGCGAGATCAGGTCGAGCCCGGTCCCGCTCCTGCCGCCAGCACGGTGTTGAGGAGGCCCAGCAGCTCGCGGCGCATCCGCGCGGCGTGCCCAGCCCGGCCACGAGGTCCGGCCGCTCGTGCCCTTCGCAGCTCCTCGAGGAGGATCTCGGCGTAGCCGATGATGTGGTTGAGCGGCGTGCGCAGGTCGTGGCGGAGCTGCGCGGCGGGGCCGATGCTCATGTCGCCGGCTGCCCGCCGGAGCAGCGCCTCGATCTTCTGCGAGCAGGCGAGGAGGTCGACGGGCTTCGTGTCGAAGTCGTCGCAGCCCGCCGCGACGCGCCTTCTCGCGGTCGCCGGCCATGGCGTGCGCGGTGAGCGCGATCACCGGGATGGCGCGGGTCTCGGGGTCGGCCTTGAGCTGGCGCGTCGCCTCCCAGCCGTCGAGCCCCGGGAGACTCATGTCCATCAGGATCGAGGCCCGGCGCGCTCCGACGCGCCATGGCCACGCCCTGCTCGCCGTCGACGGCGATGGCCACCTCGTAGCCGCGCTTGACGAGGCGGCGCGAGAGCATGTCGCGGTTCATCTCGTTGTCCTCGACGAGCAGGATCTTGGCCATCAGGCGCTTCGGTCTCCGGCAGGGCGACGCCGATCGCCACCAGGTCGCGCACCTCGGCCAGCAGCTGCGTCGCGGCCGTGGGCGCCCTTCTGGAGAATCTTCTGCACATAGCCGTTGAGCCGCTCGCGGTCCTCGCGGAGTCAGGTCCTTGGCGGTGATGACGACGATCGGCACCCGCTGCCAGTCCTCGTGCGCGGCGGAACTCGGCCACGAACTCGAAGCCGTCCATCTCCGGCATCATGAGGTCGAGCAGGATGACGCTCGGCGGGCCCTCGCGCAGGCTGCTCGAGCGCCACCCGGCCGTTCTCGGCCTCCACCACCGCGTAGCCCGCCGGCTCGAGCATGCGCCGGAGGAGCTGGCGGAGCTCGACGTCGTCGTCGACGACCAGTACCGGGCGGTCGCGCCGGTGCTTGCCGCAGCACCGCCACCAGGCGCTCGCGGTCGATCGGCTTGGTGAGATAGTCGGCGGCGCCGAGCGCGTAGCCGCAGGTTCCGGTCGTCGACGATCGTGAGCATGACGACCGGGATGTCGGCGAGGTCCGGGATCGGCCTTGAGCGCGCGAGAGCACCGCCCAGCCCGTCCATGCCCGGCATCATGACGTCGAGCGTGATCGCGTCCGGCCGCAGCTCCGCGGGCCCGTCGCAGGCCTCTCCTCGCCGCCGCGACGCGGTGACGACCCGGAAGCCCTTCCTTGGTGAGGAAGCGCTGCATCAGGTCCCGCACCGCGGCCTCGTCGTCGATCACCAGCACGGTGCCGATGCCCGCGATGCCGGCTCGGTCGGCGCGGCGCGCGCCGGCGCCTCGACCGGCCTCGGCGCACGACGCGCCGGCAGCCGGATGCGTGAAGGTGCTGCCCCGGCCCGCGCTCGCTCTCGACGGTGACGTCGCCGCCCATCATCCGGCAGAGCCGCCGGCTGAGCGCGAGGCCGAGACCGGTGCCGCCGTACCTGCGCGTCGGTGGCGGCGTCGGCCTGGGAGAACGCCTCGAACAGCTGCGCGAGCTGCTCGGGCGTCATGCCGATGCCGCGTGTCGCTCGACGGCTGAACACCATCCAGTCCCTGGCCGTCGAGCCGTCTCGCCGCGCCACCGCCAGCGAGATCGTCCCGCGCTCGGTGAACTTGCAGGCGTTGCTCAGGAGATTGAAGAGCGCCTGGCGCACCTTGCGTCGAGGTCCGCACGCATCGTGCCGACGTCGTCGGGCAGCGCACCTCCAGGCGGTTCGCGTTCTTCGCGGCCAGCGGCTGGATCACCGCGGCGATGTCGCGGACCAGCGCGCGCCACGTCGAAGCTCTCCGAGGTAGAGCTCCATCTTGCCCGGCCTCGATCTTGGAGAGATCGAGCACGGCGTTGATCAGCTCCAGCAGGTGCTTGCCGGCCGCGTTGATCTTCCTGAGGTCGTCGGCGAACTGCTCGGCGCCGAGGTCGGCGGCGTCCTCCTCGAGCATCTCGCTGTAGCCGATGATGGCGTTGAGCGGCGTGCGCAGCTCGTGCGACATGTTGGCCAGGAACTCGGACTTGTGGCGGTCGGCGACCTCGAGCTGGCGGCTCTTGTCCCCGATCTCCCGGAACAGCCGCGCGTTCTGGATGGCCAGCGCCGACTGGCTCGGCGAAGGTCTTGAGGCAGGTCGATCGACCTCGGCGGAGAACTCCCAGGCGTCTTCTTGTTGACGGTGAGCCCGCCGATCAGGTGGTCCTCGCGCAGCAGCGGAATGCCCGAGCAGCGCGCGCGTTCCCGTCCGCAACAGCACGTCGCGCAGCAGGACCGCGTGTACGCGCCCGCCTCGGCCGATGTCGGGGATCTGGACCGGCTCGCGCGTGCACCGCCATGCGCCCAGCGACGCCCTTCGCCGCGTCGGACCGGCGTGCGCCGAGCACCTCGACCACCGCCTCGTCGAGATTGTGGTCGGCCGCGGAGATGAAACGCCTCGGCTCCGCTCGTCGTACTCGTAGACAGGAGCACCCGTCGGCGCCGGCGAGCTGGTTGGCGCGGCGAGACGATCGTGCTGAGCACGGTGTCGAGGTCGAGCGTGGAGCTGAGGGCCTGGCTGACCTCGCCCAGCGCCCGCAGCTCCTGGACCGAGCGGGTGAAGCTCGCCTGTGCGCGCCTGCAGCTCGGTGAGCAGGCGCGCGTTCTCGATGGCGATGGCCGCCTGGTCGGCGAAGGTCTCCATCGAGGGCGATCTGACTGTCGGTGAACGGCTGGACCTCGCCCCGGTAGACGACGATCACCCCCAGCGAGCTCGTTCGCTCTGAGCATCGGGATCGCGAGCACGGTCCGCACGAGTGTCCTCGACGTCGCGTCCCGTACGTGTAATCCGGGTTCGGTCTGGACATCGTGGAATGTGGATCGGTTCGCCGCTCGAGGGCGGCGCGCCAGCGCCGCTCTGGCGGCCGGGAGCGACGCGGATTCCGCTCGACGAATTCTCTCAGTCTTGGCCGAGACGTGTACGGGCGACGACCATTCGCAGAACCTGACCGTCGAAGCGAGAAGATGGACGCGTGCTCGGCCTCGCACAGCCGGACCGCACTCTCGGCCAGCGTCTCGAAGACCGGCTGGAGATCGAACGTGGACCGGCCGATCACCTTGAGGCAGCTCGCTGGTCGCCGTCTGCTGCTCGAGGGCGACGCCGCGAGGTCGCGCGTTCCGCGCCTCCAGCTCGGTGAACAGCCGGACGTTCTCGACGGCGATGACCGGCCTGATCGGCGAAGGTCTGGCAGCGAGTGCGATCTGATTGTCCGGAGAACCGCCCGTCGCGTTCCGCATAGGGCGATCGATGCCGATGGGAGCGCCGTCCGCGAAGCATCGGCACGGCCAGCAGCTGCTCGGTGAGGCCGGCTGCCAGCCAGCCGCGCGCACGCTGTATCGCGATCCCGCCAGAACGTCCGGGATATGACACCGGTCGGCGCTGTCAGGATGGTCCGCCCGGACGCTTCGCCGAGTGCGTGCGCCATCGGACATACGCTGCCGCAGCGACTTCGGCGGCCCACGGGGCTCGTATTGTCGGGCCGATGAGAGTGCATCACTTCGCCGTCGAACCGACTGGAAGCGACCATGCGTCGCGCCACAGCAGCTGCGCGGCGCTCTCGAGCGATCGTGTCGAACACCGGCTGGACGATCGGTCGGCGAGCTAGAGATCGACCGCAGGATCTCGCTGGTCGCCGTCTGTCTGCTCCAGGGCCTCGGTGAGGATCGGCGTTCTGCGCCTGGAGCTCGGTGAGCAGCCGCGCGTTCTCGATGGCGATGGCCGCCTGATCGGCGAAGGGTCTCATCAGGGCGATCTGACTGTCGGTGAACGGCGGACCTCGTGCCGGTAGATCACGATCACTCCCAGCAGCTCGTCCGCCCTCGAGATGGCGATCGCAAGCACGGTCCGGATGGGGCCGACCTGTCGCACCCCGTAGGTGAACTCCGGATCGGCCTGGACGTCGTGAATGTGGACCGTACGCCGCTCGAGAGCGGCGCGCGCTGCGCCGCTCCGACGGCCGGGCTGCGATGGGATTGCTGCCTCGATGAACGCCCTGCAGCTCGGGCGAGACGTGTTGTGGCCGCAACTCGCAGTAGGCTGACCGTCGAACCGGCACGCATGACGTATCCGCTCGGCCTCGCACAGCCGTGACCGCGTTCTCGGCCAGCGGTCTCGAAGACCGGCTGGAGATCGAAGCGTGGACCGCCCGATCACCTTGAGGAGCTCGCTGGTCGCCGTCTGCTGCTCGAGCGCGACGCGCGAAGCTCGCTGTTGCAGCGCCTCCAGTCTCGGTGAACAGGCGCACGTTCTCGATGGCGATGACCGCCTGGTCGGCGAAGGTCTCGCAGCGAGCGCGATCTGCTTGGCGAGAAGGGCCGCGGCTCTGCCACGCTGGACGACGATCGACGCCGATCGGGCGACGCCCGTCAGCGGAAGCATCGGTACCGCGAGGACGCTTCGCCAGCCGGTCGACGGCGATCGCGCAGCGGCTGCGTACTCGGAGGTCCTCGCGAGTCGTCGAGGATATCCGCGACCCGCACGGCCAAGGATCGCGCGTCCCGACGTCGTATGGCGCGCGATCGGTATCGCGGGTACGCCTGCCGCAGAGGATCTCCAGCCCTCCGGGTCTCGAAGCCGTGCGTGGCCGGCGAGATGGAGCAGTTCGCCCGTCGAACGAGATGACAGACCGCTGTAGCTGGCCCCAGCAGAGCTGCGGCGCGCGCTCTGCGGCGATCGCTGTCGAAGACCGGCTGGACGTTCGGTCGGGCGAACTGGAGATCACGCGCAGGATCTCGCTCGGTCGCCGTCTGCTGCTCCAGCGCCTCGGTGAGGTCGGTGTTCTTGGTCTGCAGCTCGGTGAGCAGCCGCGCGTTCTCGATGGCGATGGCCGCCTGATCGGCGAAGGTCTCCATCAGGGCGACTGTGCCCGTCCGTGAACGGCCGGACCTCGTGTCGGTAGATGACGATCACTCCGAGCAGCTCGTCCGCTCCTGAGCATGGGGATCGCGAGCACCGGTCCGGACGGGTCCGACCTCAGTCGCGCCCGTAGGTGTACTCGGATCGGCCTGGGCATCGTGGATGTGGACGGTGCGCCGCTCGAGGGCGGCGCGCGCCGCGGTCGCGCTGTGGCGCCCGGGCGCGATGGGATTGCGCTCGACGAACGCTCTGAGCTCGGGCGAGACGTTGTGGCTGGCCGCCAACCGCGAGAGCTGGCCATCGAAGCGGAGGATGAACGCGCGCTCGGCCTCGCACAAGCCGGACCGCGTTCTCGGCCAGCGTCTCGAAGACCGGCTGGAGGTCGAAGCGTGGACCGCCCGATCACCTTGAGCAGCTCGCTGGTCGCCGTCTGCTGCTCGAGCGCCGACCCGCAGCTCGCGGTTGCGCGCCTCCAGCTCGGTGAACAGGCGCACGTTCTCGATGGCGATGACGGCCTGGTCGGCGAAGGTCTGCAGCAGGGCGACCTGCCTGCTCAGGCAAGAGCTGCGGCGTCGGGGCGTCGAGACGTCGATCGCGCCGATGCGACGTCCCTCGCGGAGCATGGGGACGCCGAGGCCGCTCCGGTAAGCCCGGCGTCGCGCCGAGTCGTGTGAGGCTGTAGTCGGGATCCGCGTGAACGTCTGAACGTGCAGCGACGCTCCGGTGCAGGATCGCTCGGCCATCGAGCCTGCTCGACCGGGCGACATCGGGATAGCGTGACGCGCAGCGTCGGCATCTCTCCGGGCTGTCGAGGTTGCGCGATGCGCGGCGAGGTGAATGCCGCTCGCCGTCGAATCGGCACACGACGCTGAAGTCGACGCTTAGCAGCAGGCGGCGCGCGTTCTGCGGCGATGGTCTCGAACACCGGCTGCACGTCGGTCGGCGAGCTGACTGATCACGCGCAGGATCTCGCTCGTCGCCGTCTGCTGCTCCAGCGACCTCGGTGAGGTCGGCGTTCTTGGCCTGCAGCTCGGTGAGCAGCCGCGCGTTCTCGATGGCGATGGCCGCCTGGTCGGCGAAGGTCTCCATCAGGGCGATCTGGCTGTCGGTGAACGGCCGGACCTCGTGCCGGTAGATGGTGATCACCCCGAGCAGCTCGTCCGCCCTGAGCATGGGGATCGCAAGCACGGTCCGAAGCGGGATCGACCTCGCTGCGCGCCGTAGGTGTACTCGGGGTCGGTCTGGGCATCGTGAATGTGGATGGTGCGCCGCTCGAGCGCAGCGCGCGCCCGCGCGCGCTTCCCGCGTCCGGGCGCGATGGGATTCCGCTCGACGAAGGCTCTGAGCTCTGCGGAGAGCGTTGTGGGCGACCGCGAATCGCAGGAGCTGACCGTCGAAGCGGCAGATCGAACGCGCGCTCGGCCTCGCACAAGCCTGACCGCGTTCTCGGCCAGCGTCTCGAAGACCGGCTGGAGATCGAAGGTGGACCGCCCGATGACCTTGAGCAGCTCGCTGGTCGCCGTCTGCTGCTCGAGCGCGACCCGCAGCTCGCTGTTGCGGGCCTCCAGCTCGGTGAAGAGCCGCACGTTCTCGATGGCGATGACCGCCTGGTCGGCGAAGGTCTTGCAGGAGCGCGATCTGCTTGTCGGTGAAGGGCCGCGGCTCGCCGCGCCAGACGCTGATCGCGCCGATCGGGACGCCGTCGCGGAAGATCGGCACGCGCGAGGATGGACCGCAGCGCCGATGGTATCTCGCAGCGGATACTCGGGATCGAGTGCGGAGTCCTGGAGGTGCACCACACGCCGCGTCGAGAACCGCGCGTCCTGACGTCGTGTCGCGTGCGACGCGGTCGTGGATACGCGATCGTGCACGGCGGCGATCCCCGCCTCGTCCACGCCGCGCGGATCGGCCGCGAGCGTGAGCTGGCTCGGCCTCGGCCAGAAACACGCCGCTGAAGGTGGCCGTCGCAGAGGCGGCGCGCGCTCTCGACGATCGCCTCGAAGATCGGCTGCTCGTCGGTCGGCGAGCTCGGAGATCACGCGAGGATCTCGCTCGTCGCCGTCTGCTGCTCCAGGGCTTCGGTGAGGCTCGGCGTTCTTGGCCTGCAGCTCGGTGAGCAGCCGCGCGTTCTCGATGGCGATGGCCGCCTGGTCGGCGAAGGTCTCCATCAGCGCGATCTGGTTGTCGGTGAACGGCCGGACCTCGTCCCGGTAGATGACTGATGACCCCGAGCAGCTCGTCGCCCTGAGCATCGGGATCGCCAGCACGGTCCGGACGCGTTCGACCTGCGCCGGCCCCGTGAGCTGTACTCGGGATCGGCCTGGGCATCGTGAATGTGGATCGTGCGCCGCTCGAGGGCGGCCCGCGCCGCACTCGCTGTGGCGTCCGGGCGCGATAGGATTCCGCTCGAGGAACTCGCTGCGTCGTCGGCCGAGACGTGCTGGCGAACCACCGCGCGCAAGCACCTGACCGTCGAACCGGAAGATCGTGGCGTGCTCGGCCTCGCACAGCCGGCACCGCGTTCTCGGCCAGCGTCTCGAAGACCGGCTGGAGATCGAAGGTCGACCGGCCGATCACCTTGAGCAGCTCGCTGGTCGCCGTCTGCTGCTCGAGCGCGACCCGCAGCTCGCTGTTGCGCGCTTCCAGCTCGGTGAACAGGCGGACGTTCTCGATGGCGATGACCGCTTGGTCGGCGAAGGTCTTGAGCGAGGTCGATCTGCTTGCGCCGGAGACGGCAGCCCGCCCGGCGCGCGCGACGGCGATCGCGCCGATGGGCGCCCTTCGCGAAGCATCGGGAACCGACCAGGATGCTGCGATAGCCGCGGGTCCGGGCGCGAGAATCGATGGCGCGGCGGACGCCGGGCGATCGCTCTCGAAGTCGCGTACCTGGACGACCGAGCGGTCGAGGATTGCCGCGGCGACCTGGGTCATCCCGGCGTGGGGCTCTCGGATTGATTCTGCGAACTGATCTCCGAGACCCTCGTCCGTGCAGTTGTGGTGCGCAGCGAAGTGGATCAGGGCTGCCGTCGAATCGGTACAGACCGCCGCAGTGCGGCCGTTGCACAGCCGGACGGCGCTCTCGGCGATGCGTATCGAATACAGGCTGGCGTGTCGGTCGGCGAACTGGCTGATCACGCGCAGGATGTCAGCGGTGGCCGTCTGCTGCTCCAGGCGCCTCGGTGAGGTCGGCAGTTCGTGGCCTGGAGCTCGGTGAGCAGCCGCGACGTTCTCGATGGCGATGGCCGCCTGGTCGGCGAAGGTCTCCATCAGGGCGATCTGGTTGTCGGTGAACGGCCGGACCTTGTCGTCCGGCTGGATGCTGATGACCCCCAACAGCTCGTCAGCCCTGAGCATGGGGATCGCCAAGCAGGGTCCGGTAGGGAGCGACGCTGGCCGGCCCCGTAGCTGTACTCGGGATCGGTCTGGACATCGTGAATGTGGATGGTGCGCCGCTCGAGGGCAGCGCGTCCCGCAGCGCTCCCGCGTCCGGGCGCGATGGGATTCCGCTCGAGGAACGTCCTCAGTTCTCGGCGGTGACGTTGTGAGTAACCGCGAGTCTAGCAGGACCTGACCGTCGAAGCGCCAGATCGACTCGCGCTGCGTCGCCTCGCACAGCCGGACCGCGTTCTCGGCCAGCGTCTCGAAGACCGGCTGGAGATCGAAGGTCGATCGCCCGATGACCTTGAGGAGCTCGCTGGTCGCCGTCTGCTGCTCGAGCGCCCGCAGCTCGCGGTTGCGTGCTCCAGCTCGGTGAACAGGCGCACGTTCTCGATGGCGATGACCGCCTGGTCGGCGAAGGTCTCGGAGCAGTCGGATCTGCTTGTCGGAGAAGGGGCGCACCTCCAGTGCGTCGGATCAGGATCGCGCCGAGAGCCACGCCATCGCGCAGCAGCGTGGCGCCAGCGTCGGTGCGCTGGATCGACCTCGCCGCGCGGCCTTCGAGATCGGATACTCCGCGTCCGATTCCGCCGCCAGGTCGTGGATGATGGATGCGTCCGCCGATCGACGACCGCGCGTCCGGGCAGACGTCCGCGAGTCGATCGCTCGCTGCCTGGCGGGCGGCGACGCGATCTGGCCGCGAGAGGCCACCAGCTAGGATGACTCGTCCTGCACCTGGAAGATGCTGGCGTCGCCGCGCCACACAACCTGGCCGCATTCTCGGCCACCGCGTCGAGGACCGGCTGGAGATCGGTCGGCGAGCTCGAGATCACGCGCAGGATCTCGCTGGTCGCCGTCTGCTGCTCCGAGCGCCTCGGTGAGGTCGGCGTTCTTGCGCCTGCAGCTCGGTGAGCAGCCGCGCGTTCTCGATGGCGATGGCCGCCTGGTCGGCGAAGGTCTCGAGCAGCTCGATCTGCTTGTCGGTGAAGGGCTGGACCTCGGCCGGCTGGACGGCGATCACGCCCGATCACCGCGCCCTCCACGGAGCATCGGGACCGGCGAGCATCGGTCCGCGTGCATGCTCCGACCGCGCTGATCGTCGGCCCAGTGGCGTACTCGGGATCGGCCTGGACATCGTGCGATGTGGATCGGTGCGCCGCTCGAGGCGGCGCGTCCTGTCGCCGCTGCGTCCCGGTCACGACGGATCGGATTCGCTGGTCGCACGACCTGGCCAGCTCGGGAGAGTTGTGCGTGGCCGCGACGTCGCAGAAGCGTCGACCGTCGAAGCCGGATAGATCGCTGCCGGTCGGCGCCGCACAGCCGGACGGCGCTCTCGACCAGCGTGTCGAAGACCGGCTGGAGATCGATCGGCGAGCTGGCTGATCACCTGGAGGATCTCGCTGGTCGCCGTCTGCTGCTCGAGCGCCACGCGTCAGCTCGCGGTTGCGCGCCTCCAGCTCGGTGAACAGGCGCACGTTCTCGATGGCGATGACCGCCTGGTCGGCGAAGGTCTGAGCAGCGCGATCTGCTTGTCGGTGAAGCGGACCCGTCTCGGCGCGCTGGACGCTGATCGTGCCGATCGGCGACACTCTCGCGCAGCAGCGGGACGGCTCAGGTGGTCCGGTAGCCGACCTGCCGCGCGAGCGGATGCTGCCCGAGTCGAGAACTCCGCGCGTCGGCCTGCAGATCCGGTGCACGTGAACGCGCCTGCCGCTCGAGCACCGCGCGGCCCGCAGCGCGTCCCGCGCACGACCGGCGATCCCGCGCCGACTGGACGAATCGGCCGTGCGGGCGGCGAGCTGCAGGCAGCTCCTCGTCCGACGAGAGATCTCGCGTCGTCGGCTCCGCACAGAGCCGGGCGGCGCTCTCGACCATCGCGTCCAGCACGGGCTGGATGTTCGTGGGCGAGCTGCGCAGATCACGCGCAGGATCTCGCTCGTCGCCGTCTGCTGCTCGAGCGGCCTCGGTGAGGTCGGCGTTCTTGGCCTGCAGCTCGGTGAGCAGCCGCGCGTTCTCGATGGCGATGGCCGCCTGGTCGGCGAAGGTCTCCAGCAGGGCGATCTGACTGTCGGTGAACGGCCGGACCTCGTCGTCGGTAGATGCTGATGACTCCCAGCAGCTCGTCCGCCCTGAGCATGGGGATCGCCGAGCAGGGTCCGGAAGGGATCGACCTGCCGCGCCCCGTAGGTGTACTCGGGATCGGTCTGGACATCGTGAATGTGGATGGTGCGCCGCTCGAGGGCGGCGCGCCCCGCGCGCTGCCGCGTCCGGGCGCGATGGGATTCCGCTCGAGGAAGCTCCTGAGCTCGGGGAGACGTTGTGGGTGACCACGACTCGCAGGAACCTGACCGTCGAAGCGGAAGATCAACGCGCGCTCGGCCTCGCACAGCCGGCACCGCGTTCTCGGCCAGCGTCTCGAAGACCGGCTGGAGATCGAAGGTCGACCGCCCGATCACCTTGAGCAGCTCGCTGGTCGCCGTCTGCTGCTCGAGCGCGACCCGCAGCTCGCTGTTGCGCGCCTCCAGCTCGGTGAACAGGCGGACGTTCTCGATGGCGATGACGGCCTGGTCGGCGAAGGTCTCGAGAGCAGCGCGATCTGCTTGTCGGAGAATGGCTGGACGACTCGACGCGCCGATCGTGGATCGACGCCGAGCGGCATGGCCCTCGCGGAGCAGCGGGACGCGACAGCACCGTCCGAGAAGATGCCGCTGCAGCGATGCCTCGGATCTCGGGATCTTCGTCGACGTCGTGCGATCGTGAGATCGACCGCTGCGCACCCAGCGAGCGCTCGGCGCCGTCACGCTGCTGGCTGCGGCGGCTGGGGAACAGCCTGCCGAGCGGATTCGAGCTCGTCGAGCGCGACCATGGTGGGCCACGAAGTGCATGAGCGTCGCCGTCGAACCGAAAGACCAGTGCGCGTCGTCCGCCCCGCACAGCTGGCGCGGCGTTCTCGAGCGATGCCGCGTCGAGGACCGGCTGGATATCGGTCGGCGAGCTCGCAGATCACGCGCAGGATCTCGCTCGTCGCCGTCTGCTGCTCCAGCGCCTCGGTGAGGTCGCGCGTTGCGCGCCTGCAGCTCGTTGAACAGGCGCACGTTCTCGATGGCGATGACGGCCTGATCGGCGAAGGTCTGGACGCAGCGCGATCTGCTTGTCGGTGAACGGCCGGACCTCGTGCCGCTGGATGACACGAATCACCCCGATGCAGCTCGTCTGCCCGAGCATGGGCATCGCGAGCACGGTCGGATGGCCGCCGACCTCGCGGCGCCTCGGTAGCGTGTACTCGGGATCGGTCGAGGACGTCCGCGATGTGGATGGTACTGCCGTTCGAGCACGGCGCGCCCCACCGTGCGTGCCAGGCCGGGCCGGATCAGAGTTCGTCGAGATGAACGCCTGCCTGATCGCGGAGTGAGCCGCACAGTCTGGACCCGCTCCGGAACGGAGCGCCGTCAGAACTGGGCAAGCAGAGCGCGCTGCATCGGCCTCGCACAGCCGGCGCGGCACTCTCGACGAGGTGTCTGAAGCACCGGCTGCAGGTCGAACGGTCGAGCGGCTGATCACCTTGAGCACCTCGCTGGTGGCCGTCTGCTGCTCCAGGGCCACCCGTCGAGCTCGCTGTTGCGCGTCCGCAGCTCGGTGAACAGGCGGACGTTCTCGATGGCGATGACCGCCTGGTCGGCGAAGGTCGTCAGCAGCTGGACCCGCTGTCCGCTGAAGGGCCGGCCTCGGCCCGGTCGACGGTGATGGCGCCGATCGCGCGACCCTCGCGGAGCATCGGCACGCGCAGCAGGCGCGCGGAAGCCGCCGGCGAGAGCCGTGTCCTGGATCCGGTATTCGCTGATCCGCCGTGACGTCCGGCGATGTGGACGATGGCGCGCGGTCACGAATGTGCCCGCCGCGCGCGCCCGCGCCGCTCGGCGCATCGGGAAGGTCTGCCGGAGAGCGTCGAGCACCTCGCGGGCTGGAGCCTCGGATGGCGGCGATGTGGATCAGCTCACCGTCGAAGCGGTGACGGCGCCACTTCCGCACCGCAGAGGCTGACCGCGCGCTCGGCGATGATGTCGAGCACCGGCTGGATGTCGGTCGGCGAGCTGCGAGATGACCTGGAGGATCTCGCTGGTGGCCGTCTGCTGCTCGAGTGGCCTCGGTGAGGTCGGCGTTCCTGGCCTGCAGCTCGTTGAGCAGCCGCGCGTTCTCGATGGCGATCACCGGCCTGATCGGCGAACGTCCGGATCGTGAGCGCGATCTCGGCGGGCAACAGCCACCGGCCAGCGTCCGGTGACCCCGACTGACGCCGGACGACACGTCGTCACCACGCAGCATCGGCGACCCAGACGCCCGAACGGAAGCCGCGGCGGGCGGCCTGCTCACGGAAGCGCGTAGCTGCAGGTACGGATCGGTCTGCACATCGGAGACGTGCACAGCGGCCTACGCGATCAGCACCGCGCGGTCGGCCGGTGTGCCGGACTCATCGGACGGCTCGGATGCTCCGAGGCCTCGACGAAGGCGTCCCTGCTTCCGCGGATGCCGCCCTGAGCTGCGACCATGCGGATGCCATCGCACTCGATTGCGGTATACTCCCGGATCGCGCCGGCGCCGAACAAGCGCGACGGCGCTGTCGCGCGATGGCCTCGAACACGGGCTGGACGTCCGCCTGCGCCTGGCTGATCGTCCGGAGCGACCTCGGCGGTGGCGGTCTGACGGTCGAGCGAGTCGGTCAGATCGCGATTGCGCGCCTGCAGCTCGGTGAACAGGCGCACGTTCTCGATGGCGATCGACCGCCTGGTCGGCGAAGGCCTTCACGAGCCTCGATCTGCGCGGCGGTGAAGGGCTTCCATCTCGTGCCGACCACATCCGATCAGCCGATCGTCCTGATCGTGGAACGTCCCGATGAGCGCTCCAGGCAGGTCCGGTAGGCGCCGCTGCAGACACCTCCGGCGTCCTCGGATCAGTCGGCGATCGGCTCCGACGTCCTCGACGTGCACCGCCGGCCGTCGACGAAGGCGCGACCGACGACGAAGTCGCGAGTCGCGCGCCGCTCGCGGAACAGGCTCGCGATACGCCGCCGATGCTCGGCGGCGCGACATGTTGCCACGGCGGCCAGATGGAGCAAGCCGCCATCGAACCGGCGCTGACCGCGCTCAAGCCCGCGTCGCACAGCCGCGCCGCGCTGGCGACGATGGCCTCGAACACAGGCTGGGCATCGGTCGGGCGAGCGCGCGATGACGCTGCAGAATCTCGGTCGGTCGCGGCCCTGACGCTCCTGCGCCTCGGCCTCGCGGCCGCCTCGAACTGCACGCCGCTTTGCCTTGCTCCCGGGCCAGCGCCTTGCGCAGCGCGGCGACCTGCAGCAGCGAGCTCAGCCTTGGTGGGCGACCCCACTCAGCCTCGGCGTGGTGCCTGCAAACCGGGATGGCGTCGTCATTCCGGAACCTCCGGCCGTCGGTTCCGTCGAAGTGCGGACCGGTGGCGGGAGATTATCCTCCGACGTCGGCAGATCGGTCAAGGCGCGGGGCCGACGCGCGTCGCAGGCCTTGACCGCCCCCGGAGGGGATGGTCTACTGAAGCGCTCGTGGACACCCCGTTGAAGCGCACGCCGTCTCTACGCTGCGCACGTCCGGGCCGGCGCGCGGATGGTCCCGCCCGGTGGCTGGGAGATGCCGGTGCAGTACCGCGGCATCATCGAGGAGCACCGCACGGTGCGGTCGGCCGTGGGCCTCTTCGACGTCAGCCACATGGGCGAGTTCCAGGTCGAGGGCCCGGCCGCGCTCGCCGCCCTGCAGAAGCCTCACCACCAACGACGTGGCGGCGCTCGAGATCGGCCAGATCCAGTACTCGCTGCTGTGCTATCCGCACGGCGGCGTCGTCGACGACCTCACCGTCTACCGGCTCGGCCCCGATCGCTACATGCTGACGGTCAACGCCGCCAACATCCCCAAGGACTGGGCGTGGGTCACCGAGCACGGCCAGGGCGCCACCTGGAACAACATGTCGGACGACACCGGGCTGATCGCGGTGCAGGGGCCGAAGGCCGAGGCGCTCGTCGGCCGACTCGCCGAGCGTGGACGTGACGGCGATCGGCTACTACCGCTTCGCGCAGGGCACGGTGGCCGGCGTGGCCACCCTGATCTCGCGCACCGGCTACACGGGCGAGGACGGCTTCGAGCTCTACGTGCCGGCCAGCGAGCACGGAGCGTCTGTGGAACGCGCTGCTCGAGGCCGGGCAGCCGCGCCGGCGTGGCGCCCATCGGGCTCGGCGCGCGCGACACGCTGCGCCTCGGAGATGCAGCTACGCGCTCTACGGCAACGACATCGACGAGACGACGCAATCCGCTCGGAGCGGGCTCGGCTGGGTCGTGAAGCCGGCCAAGGGCGACTTCATCGGCCGGGACGCGATCGAGAAGGTCCGCGCGGCGGGGCCCGCCCGGCGACTCGATCGGGCTCGAGATGAACGACCGCTCGGTGGCGCGGCACGGCTATCCGGTGGTGAAGGACGGCGGCGCGGTCGGCGTCGTGACCGTCCGGCACCTTCGGCCCATCCGTCGAGCGGTCCATTGCCATGGCGCTACGTGGCGATCGCCGCACGCCGCCGTTGGCACCGAGCTCGGCGTCGAGATCCGTGGCCAGACCAAGCCGGCTCACGTGGTGAAGACGCCCTTCCATCCCTCGAAGGTCGAAGAAGGCTGACGATGTCGAACGTACCGGCGGATCTCAGGTACACGCGCGAGCACGAGTGGGCCAAGCAGGACGGGGCCCGCGTCGCGCGTGGGCATCACCGCCTTCGCCCAGGAGCAGCTCGGCGACGTGGTGTTCGTCGAGCTGCCGAAGGTCGGGCGCCACGGCTCACGCAGCTAAGGCGCTTCGGCGTCGTCGAGTCGGTGAAGGCCGTGTCCGACCTGTTCGCGCCGATCTCCGGCGAGGTCGTCGAGGCCAACGGCGAGCTCGCGGCAGAAGCCGGAGATCGTCAACCAGGATCCCTACGGCAAGGGCTGGATGCTCGTGATCGCGCCGGCCAGCGCCAAGGACTGGGACCAGCTCCTCACCGCCGCGCAGTACGAGGAGTTCCTGGCCCAGGGCGGCCACTGATGTGCGCTACCTCGCCCAACACGCCGCAGAACCAGCAGGGCCGATGCTCGACACCATCGGCGTGCGCACGGTCGAGGATCTGCTGACGCGGATCCCGGCCAAGGCCCGGCTGTCGCGCGCCGCTGGCGCTGCTGCCGGCGCTGGCCGAGTCGGACCTGATCCGCCACATGCGCGGCCTGGCCGGCCAAGAACGCCGACGCCGACAGCTTCACGTGCGTTCCTCGGCGGCGGCGCTCTACGACCACTACGTGCCGAGCCCGATCAACCACATGGTGCTGCGCGGCGAGTTCCTCACCGCCTACACGCCCTACCAGCCGGAAGCCGAGCCAGGGCACGCTGCGGACGATCTACGAGTACCAGACGATGATCGCCGAGCTGACCGGCATGGACGTGGCCAACGCGTCCATCTACGACGGCGCCTCGTCGCTGGCCGAGGCCGCGCTGATGGCCCACGCGATCAACGGACGGCAACGAGCTGGCGCTCGGCCGGCGGCGTCACACCCGCTCTATCGCCGCGTGGTCGAGACCTACGTGCGACGGCCCGGGCTGAAGCTGCGCGACGTCCCGTCGCCCGACGGCGTGCTGGACCGCGACGCCGCCCGGCGCGTGGTGGGCGCCAAGACCGCGGCGCTGGTGGTCCAGTCGCCGAACTTCTACGGCTGTCTCGAAGACGTCGCCGCGGCGGCCGAGCTGGCCCACGCGCGCCGGCGCGCTGCTCGTCGTGGTCAGCGATCCGGTGAATCTCGGCGTGCTGGAGGCGCCGGGCCGGCAGGGCGCCGACATCGTGGTCGGCGAGGGGCAGGGGGCTCGGCGTGCCGCTGTCGTTCGGCGGCCCCTACCTCGGCGTGTTCGCCGCCAAGAACGAGTTCGTCCGCCGGATGCCCGGCCGGCTGGTCGGCGCCACCGTCGATCTCGACGGCAGCCGCGGCTTCGCGCTCACGCTGCAGACGCGCGAGCAGCACATCCGGCGCGCCAAGGCCACGTCGAACATCTGCACGAACGTCGCGCTGTGCGCGCTGATGGCGACGATCTACACTGGCCACGCTCGGCCAGCGCGGGCTCGTGCAGCGTCGGCGAGCTGTCGACGGCCAAGGCCCACTACGCGGCCGAGCGGCTGACCGCGCGTGCCGGGTGTGTCGCTGCGCTTCGCCCAGCCGTTCTTCAAGGAGTTCACGCTGAAGCTGCCGAAGTCGCCCGAGCGGGTCGCCGCGCAGCTGGCCCGGCAGAGCATCCTGGCCGGGCTGCCGCTCAAGACGCTCGACCGCAAGCTCGGCGACTGCCTGCTGGTGGCGGTGACGGAGAAGCGGACGAAGGAAGAGATCGACGCGTTCGCGGATGCGCTGGCCAAGGCGGTGGCGTGATGCCCTACGACAACCAGAGCGCCTACGATCGACCTGATCTTCGAGCTGTCCTCGCCCGGCCGCCTGGCCTTCTCGCTGCCCGAGCCGACGTGCCGGTCGAGCCGGCGCTGCGGCGCGTGCCCGCGAAGTACCGCCGGCCGCGAGCCGGCGCACGCTGCCCGAGGTCTCCGAGCTCGACGTGGTGCGCCACTACTCGCGCCTGTCGCAGATGAACTACGGCGTGGACACGCACTTCTATCCGCTCGGCTCGTGCACGATGAAGTACAACCCGAAGATCAACGAGGACATGGCGCGCCTGGGCGGCTTCGGCCGCCTGCACCCGCTGGCGCCCGGAGGCGCTCTGCGCAGGGCGCGCTGCAGCTCGATGCACGACCTCGGCGCGATGCTCGCCGAGATCGCCGGGATGGACGCCGTGTCGCTGCAGCCGGCGGCCGGCGCCCAGGGCGAGCTGGCCGGCGTGCTGATGATCCGCGCCTATCACGAGGCCCGCGGGCGAGAAGCGGACGAAGGTGCTGATCCCCGACTCGGCGCACGGCACCAACCCAGCGTCGACCGCGCTGGCCGGCTACGAGGTGATCGAGGTCAAGTCCGACGCCGAGGGCGAGGTCGAACCTCGGCGACCTCGACGCGCCACCTCGGGCCGGACGTGGCCGCGTTCATGATCACCGTGCCCAACACGCTCGGCAACTTCGAGCCGCGCGTCGTGGAGATCGGCGAGCTCTGCCACGCCCGCGGCGCGCAGGTCTACATGGACGGCGCCAACCTGCAACGCCATCCTCGGCCTCACGCGCCCCGGCGATCTCGGCTTCGACGTCTGCCACTTCAACCTGCACAAGACGTTCACCACCCCGCACGGCGGCGGCGGGCCGGGCTCGGGCCCGGTCGGCGTCAAGGCGCACCTCGAGCCGTTCCTGCCGGTGCCGGTGATCGCCAAGGACGCGAGCAGAGTTACGTCGCTCGACTGGAAGCGGCCCCAGTCGATCGGCAAGCTGCAGGCGTTCTGGGGCAACTTCGGCATGCACGTGCGCGCCTACACCTACATCCGCACGATGGGCGCCGACGGGCTGCGGGCGGTGAGCGAGAACGCGGTGCTCAACGCCAACTACATCATGAAGCGGCTGGAGGGGCACTACGACGTCGTCGCCGCCCGGCCCCTGCATGCACGAGTGCGTGCTGTCGGCGCGTCGTCAGAAGAAGCTCGGCGTCACCGCCATGGATATCGCCGAAGCGCCTTCTCGATCTCGGCTTCTACGCGCCCTCGACCTACTTCCCGCTGATCGTCGAGGAAGCGCTGATGATCGAGCCGACCGAGACCGAATCGAAGGAGACGCTCGACGCGTTCTGCGAGGCGATGATCCGGATCGCGCAGCGAGGCGGAGACCGATCCGCCGGTGATCCACGCGCGCGCCGGTGACGACCGCCGGTGCGCCGCCTCGACCAGACCAAGGCCGCGCGCGAGCCCAATCTGGAGGTGGCGAGCCAAGGCCTGGCGCGCGGCCGACGCGGCGATCCAGCGCGTCGACCGGCGCCCGGCCGCCCTGCTGTTCGACTTCGGAGGCACGCTCGATGGGCCGGGGCTGACCTGGAAAGCGCGGGCCATACGCCTCTACCGGTCCGCCGGACTGCCCGACCGCCGCCGACTTCGACCGTGTGTTCTACGCCGCCGACGACGCGCTGGTCGGCGCCATCCCCGCCACGCTCGGGCTGGACGAGACCGTGCACCGGCTCTTCACGGGGATCAGCGCCGGGCTCGGGGTGGCCGACGATCGCCTCACCGCGTCGGCTGGCCGATCGGTTCATCGAGGATGCCCGCGCGAGCCTGCGCGACAGCGCGCCGCGTGCTGGCCCGCCTGTCCCGGCGCCACCGGCTCGGCGTCGTCTCGAATTTCTACGGCAACCTCGGCGCCGTGTGCGCCGACGCCGGACTGACGGCCCTCTTCGACGTGATCGCGGACTCCACGGCGGTCGGCTGGACCAAGCCCGATCCCCGGATCTTCCGTCACGCCCTCGACGCGCTCTGGCGTCTCGCCCGGGCAGGCCGCGTTCGTCGGTGACTCGCGGCCCCGCGACATGGAAGGCGCGCGGCCCTGGCCATGCCGCACGTCTGGCTCGTCGACCCGGCGGCGGCGCCGGGCCCGCCGTGCTGCCCGGGCGATCCGGTCATCCGCTCGCTCGACGAGCTCGAGGGTGTGCTGGCGTGAGCGCCGTCTGTGCGCCGCGGTGGAATCATCGCCGCCGGTGACGGCAGCCGGCTCCGCGCCGGCGGCTACGCCATGCCCAAGGCGCTGGTCCCGGTGGGCGGGGTGCCGCTGATCGAGGCGACGATCGCCAACTTCGCGGCGGCCGGGATCCGCTCGCTGGTGATCATCGTCAACGAGGCGTCGCGCGCCTGCGTGGACTGGGTGCGCGCGCGCTGCTCCGACGCTCGATGTCGAGTTCATCGTGAAGACCACGCCGTCCTCGCTCGAGAGCTTCCGCGAGGTGAGCGGACGGCTCGACGCCGGCCCGGCGCTCGATCACGACGGTCGACTCCTGGTGCCGGCCGCGCGACTTCGTCCGCTTCGTCGAGGCGGCTCGCCGGCGTCTGCCCGAGGGCTCGACGCTCGCGTTGACGCCCCTGGTGGCCGGACGAGAAGCCGCTGTGGGCGAGCGTCGCCGCCGACGGCCGCGTCACGCGGCTGGGCGAGGGGCCGGGCCGCTGGTGACGGCGGGTCTGTATCTGCTGGCCGAGGGGGCGCGCGCGCGCCGCCCGCCGGCGGGTCTGGGCCGGCTGCGGGACTACCTGCAATGGCTCGTCACGCGGGCCCCGCTCTACGGCGAGGTCATCGATAGAGTTGTGGACGTCGACCGTCCAGAGGACGTAGCCTTGGCGGAGGCGCTGGCCGAAGCGAGCCAGCGCCGTGATGTGTATGGGGGGTGACCGGTGAGCGAGGGGTACTGTTGGGGCATTTTCCGGGAGCAGGCGCATTCCCCGGGCCGGGAGACGGACGACAGCGAGATCCTGAGGCTCACGGGCAAGCACCTCGAGGCCCGCGGCTTCCGCGTCCTGATCCAGAGCCCGGAGGAAGTCACCTGGCCGCTGGTCGAGCGCCCGCGCGGCGTGTTCTTCATGTGCGAGCGGCTCGAGATCCTCGGTCACCTGCGTGAGCTGGCCGCTCGCGGCGTGCCGCTCGTGAACGCGCCGGAGGCCGTCCTCAACACCTATCGTGACCGGATGATCGCGCTCCTCGAGGAAGCCGGCGTCGCCTTCGTGGAGAGCCGACTGGTGCCCGACGGCCGGCGTCGATGTCGTGCCCGGCGCGCTGCCGGTGTGGGTCAAGCGGGGCGACGTCCACAACACGCAGGAAGGCGACGTCACGTTCCGCCACGACCGCCGACGCGGTGCAGGCGGCGCTGGCCGGTCTGGCCGCCCGCGGCATCACGCAGGCGCAGTGCTGCAGCCGCACGTGGAGGGCGACCTCGTGAAGTTCTACGGGATCGGCGGCAACGCGCGGCGCCCGACGGCACGCCGGCGTGGTTCCGGTCCTTCTACCACAAGAATCAGACGCTGCGCGGGTACCCGCTCGATCCGGTCCAGCTCGGCCGCGCGGTGCGCCGAGGCGGCCGCGGCGCTGGGGCTGGAGGTCTACGGCGGCGACGCCATCGCCACCCGGCCGGCGCGCACCGTGCTGCTCGACCTCAACGCGTGGCCGAGCTTCGCCCTCTACCGCGAGGAGGCGCGCCGGCGCATCGCCGAGCACCTCGAGCGCCGCGTTCGCCGGCGCGGGGGGCGCGGTCGTGAGCGAGCGCCGCGAGGTCGGACCGCGCTCGCGCGAGATCGTGGCCCGCGAGCAGCAGCACATCGCTCCCGGCTCGCAGTCGTTCTCGCTCTACTCGGGGCTGGCGATGGCGCGCGGCCAGGGCTGCACGCTCATCGACGAGGACGGCAACGAGTACATCGACTTCATCGCCGGCATCGGCGTGGGCTCGCGTCGGCCACTGCCATCCGCACTACGTCGAGGCGCTCAAGCGGCAGGCCGAGCGGTTGACGTTCGGCAGCTTCACCACCGAGACCCGCGCCCGCTTCCTCGACCTGCTGGCCTCCGTCACGCCGGCCGGGCTCACGCGCATCCAGCTCTTCTCGGGCGGCGCCGAGGCGGTGGAGGCGGCCCTGCGGCTGGCCCGGGCCAAGACCGGCAAGCACGAGATCATCGGGTTCTGGGGCGGCTTCCACGGCAAGACCGGCGGCGTGCTGGGCCTGCTGGGCAGCGACTTCAAGCACCACCTGGGTCCGTTCCAGCCCGGCCAGCACTCCACGCCCTACGCCGACTGCTACCGCTGTCCGCTGCGCCTGCAGTATCCCGAGTGCGGCATCGCCTGCGCCGACTACGTGCGCGACGTGATCCGCAACCAGACGGCGGGCGAGATCGCCGCGATCATCGTGGAGCCGATCCAGGGCACGGCGGGCAACGTCGTCGCCGCCCGACGGCTTCCTGCGCGCCATCCAGGCCATCGCCACGGAGCAGGGGGCGATGCTCTGCGCCGACGAGATGATCACCGGGTTCGGGCGCACCGGTCTCGATGTGGGGCGCCGAGCACGACGGCGTGGTGCCCGACATCATGACGGTCGGCAAGGGCGTCGGGCGGCGGCTTCCCGCTGAGCGGCGTGGTCTCCAGCGACGTCGGTCACCTCGGCCAAGCCGTGGTCCAATCCGAGCTTCAGCTCGTCGAGCTACGGCGGCAATCCGCTCGCCTCGGCGGCCGGGCTGCGCCACGATCGAGATCATCCTCAAGGAAGACCTCGTGAAGAACGCCGAGCGCGTCGGCGCGGTCATGCTGGCGCCGCCTGCAGGCGATGAAGGAGAAGCATCGGGTCGGTCGGCGAGGTGCGCGGCAGGGCCTGCTGCTCGGCATCGAGCTGGTGAAGGACCGCCGCACCAAGGAGCCGCTCGGAAGGAGGTGACCCGGGCGCTCTATCAGGAGTGTCTGCGCGCGCGGCCTCGTGGCGATGACCTACGCGCCGTCGATCCGCATCAATCCGCCGCTCATCATCACCGAAGAGCAGGCCGCTCGACCGGGCTGGCCATCCTGGACGAAGCGCTGGGCGTGGTGACGCTCGAACACGGGCTTCAGATAGCATGCTGCGGGGGCCATCATCGGGCTCGGCAACGTGGCGCCTGGACGGCCACCTGCCCGGCTGGAGCGCCCGCGAGTGGCGTCGAGATCGTCGCGGTCACCGACGTGCAGCGCGACCGGCAGGCCGACGCTCTGGCTCGGATCCCGGGCGCCCGCTGGTTCGACACGGCCGAGGCGCTGCTCGACCATCCCGGGCTCGACTTCGTGGACATCTGCACGCCGCCCTCGAGCCACGCGCCGCTGATCGAGCCGCGCTCACCCGCGGCCTGCACGTGCTCTGCGAGAAGCCGCTGGTCCGCTCGCCCGCCGAGCTCGACGTGGTCAGCCGGCTGGCCGGCGAGCACGCCCGCGTCCTCCACACGGTCCACAACTGGCACCACGCGCCGATCGTGCGGCGGGCGGCCGACGCTCGATCCGGGACCACGCCATCGGCGCGGTGCGACGGGTGACCTGGCAGACCCTGCGCGTGCGCCCGGCGGCGACCCGCGATCACGCGGCGTCAACTGGCGCCTCGATCCGGCCGTCGCCGGCGGCGGGATCCTGACCGATCACGGCTGGCACGTCTTCTACATCATCCAGCGCTGGATCGGCGCGCGGCCCCAGTGCGCTCAGCGCCCGGCTCGAGCGTCGCCGGCACGCCACGCTGTCGGTCGAGGACACCGCGACCGTGCGCGTGACGTTTCCCGACGCGACCGCCGAGATCCTCCTGACCTGGGCCGCCGACGAGCGCCGCAACTGGGCGCGGCTGGACGGCGCCGACGGCGCGCCTCGAGCTGCGAGGACGACACGCTCGTGCTCACGCGCGGCGCGCGAGACCGAGCAATGGCCGTGCCCGCCCGCGCTGTCCAACGGGTCCGTGCACCCGGACTGGTTCGCGCCGGTCGCCGGCCAGTTCGTCGAGGCGACCGGCACCGGTGGAGACGGCGCCAACCTCGCCGAGGCCTCGGCTCTGCGTCATGCTCGAGGCCTCGCCCGCGAATCGAGCCGCCGTGACGGCGAGACGCTGCCCGTGCCGCCGGCGAGCGCGCTCGTCCAGGCGGAACGCGCCTGAGCGCCCTCACCACCCCGCGGCGCCGCCCCGGGCTGCCGGCGTCCTGGTCGTCACTGCCGCCGCGCGCCGGCGATCGCCGTCTGGGCAATCTCCGCATCCTGGGGCTGCCGCTGGCCCGACGGCCTGGCGCTGGCCGCGCACGCTCGGCCGGCTACGCCTGCGTCTTCGCCGCCGAGGGCGCCGCCGACGCGGCGTGTGCTCGGCGGGCACTGCGGTGCGCGCGTGGCCCGAGTCGGTGCCCGTCGGGATCCGGCCCTCAGCGTCTGTGCTGGTGCCCGCCAACGCTGCTCGTGCAGCGCCGCTGGCTGCGCGCCATCCTCCGGGATGCCGCTCGAGCCCGAGACGCTCTACGTCGATGGCTCGCAGGCGGCCGTCGTCGAGACCAAGCGGATCGAGGCCGTCCTGCTGGCCGCTCGCGAGCGGCGGCGCCGCCGAGACGCTCGAGCACCTGCGCGCGATGTTCACCGCGGCGGGGCTGCCGGCCGATCCGGAGCGTCCGGGCCCTGACCTCGGCGGCCGACGTGCGGGGCGCCGAGTCGTGGCTGCTGCAGAGCCTGATCAAGCGCAACGAGGGATTCATGTCGCGCCACGTCGAGCGTCGCGTGTCGCTGGCGGTGACGCGGCGTCTGGTCGAGACCTCGGTGACGCCGAACGCGGTGACCCTGATCAGCGTGGCCATCGGGCTGCTGGGCGCGCTGGGATTTCTGTCACCGGCACCCGCCTTCCAGCTGGCCGGCGCGCTGCTCTTCCTCACGCACTCGATCCTCGACGGCTGCGACGGCGAGCTGGCCCGGCTGAAGTTCCTGGAGTCGCGCTGGGGCGCGGTGCTCGACTTCTGGGGCGACAACGTCGTCCACGTGGCGGTGTTCGGCCGCCCTCGCCGTGGAGTGGAGCTGGCAGTGTCGGCGCCGCGTGGCCGCTGGCCCTCGGCGCGACGGCGATCGCCGGCACGCTGGCCTCGGCCACGCTCATGTTCCGCCGCACCGTCGAGGACAGCGCGCTGCCGTCGGCGTGGTCCGGCCGCCTGGCCGGGGCGCTGGCCAGCCGTGACTTCATCTACGTGGTCGTGCTGCTGTCGGCGTTCGGCCACGCGCGGTGGTTCCTGCTGGTCGGCTCGGTCGGCACGCCAGCCTTCGCGCTGCTCGCCCTCTATCTCGCCGTGAGACGTGGCCGCATTCGCTGACGTCATTCTGCGTGGCCTCGGCCCTGACCGGGCAGGCGGTCGCGATCGGCGAGGTCCTCTTCGCGCTCCTCGTCCTCCGGGCCCGCCCGGGCGATCCGGGGATCGTGCGGGTGTGGACGCTGGTGACGGCGGGCGCCGCCGTCGTGGCCGTCGCCCAGGCCGCGATGCTGGCGCTTGCTGGCCGGCGCGCTGGACGCGCCGGCCGGAACGCTGGCGACCCGCCTGATGGCCACCCAGTACTTCCGGGCCACGGTGGCCCGGGCGCTGGCGGCCGTCGTGCTGGTCATCGCCGCGCTGGCCGCGCGCGCGCCACCCGCGGGTCGGGCACGTGGTGGCCGCTGCTGCTCGGCGGCGCGACGGCGATGGCGATCGGCGCGGCCTGGACGAGTCACGCCGCGGCCCGCCTGGACCATCGCGCGATGCTGCTGGCGCTCGATGCGCTCCACCAGGTGGCGGCCTCCGCCTGGATCGGGGCCTCCTCTGCCTCATCGCCGTCGTCGCCTTCCGGCGTGGGCCATCGCCGGCGCCGGCGGCGATCGTCGCAGCGAGTTCTCCACCGCTGGCCTCGTCGCCGTCGCGGTGCTGGTGGCCCGCCGGCGTGGGCTCTGGCGCTCAGCTACGTCGACGGGCCGCGCGCGCTGGTCGGCACCGCCTACGGGCTCATGGTGATGACCAAAGCGGTCCTGCTCGGCGGCCTGCTGGTGCTGGGAGGCCTCAACAATCGCACGGTACGGCGGCTCGATCCGGACGCGCACGCTGACCTCGCTGCGCCTGCGACGCTTCGTGGAAGTGGAGCTCGGGCTGGGCGTGACCGTGCTGTTCGCCGCGGCGTCGCTCACCTCGCTGCCGCCGGCCGTCGACGTCGTGGCCGATCGCGCCACGCCCGCCGAGGTGGCCGGGCAGTTCACGCCGCGCCTGCCCACGCCTGACGTCGCCACCGCAACGAGGCGCTGCCGTTCGACGATCCCAACGCGCCGCGGACGGACGCCGACCGCGCCTGGTCGGAGTACAACCACCACATCTCCGGCCTCTTCGTGCTGCTGATGGGCCTGCTGTCGCTGACCGAGCTGGCCGGGGTGTCGTGGGCGCGCCACTGGCCGCTCGTATTCCTGGGGCTGGCCGCGTTCATGCTCGTCCGCAACGATCCCGGAGCGTGGCCACTCGGGCCCCAGGGATTCTGGGAGGGCATGGCCGAGCCCTCGGTGCTGCAGCATCGCGTGTTCGTGCTGCTGGTGGTCGTGTTCGGTCTCTTCGAGTGGATGGTCCGCACCGGACGGCTCGGCGCACCTCGCTGCGCGCTGCTGTTCCCGCTGCTGTGTGCCGTGGGGGGCGGATTGCTGCTCACCCACTCCCATGCGAGCCTCAATCTCAAGACGGAGTTCCTGATGGAGGTCACGCACGCGCCCCTCGGGGTGCTGGGTGCGCTGGTCGGCTGGGGCCGCTGGCTGCAGCTGCGGCTCACCCCGCCAGAGGGACGTCTGTCGGGACGGCTGGCCGCCTCGGCCATGACTGCGATCGGCGTGCTGCTGCTGCTGTACCGGGAAAGCTGAGGGTCCAGCCTCCCCGGTGAAGTGGCTGCGTCTCGTCCTGCTCGGGCTCGGCGTCGGCCTGCTGATCGGGCTGGTGGTCGGCCACGATCCCGCCGCCGTCTTCGCCTCGCTGCGCCAGCTGTCCTGGCGCTTCGTGGTGATCCTGCTCTTCCCGGCGATCCCGGTGATGGTCCTCGACACGCTCGGCTGGCGCTACGCTTTCCTCCGGGACCGCGTGCCGTTCGTCACGCTGCTGCGCACGCGGCTGGTGGGCGAGGCCTTCAACCTGGTGACGCCGACAGCCGCGCTCGGCGGCGAGGGCGTGAAAGGCGTGGCTGCTGCGCGACCGCCTACCGCTCGACGAGAGCGTGCGCGTCGGTCATCATCGCCAAGACCACGATCACGCTGGCCCAGGGCGTGTTCCTCCTGCTGGGGATCGCGCTGGCCTCGATGGGGTTCGGGCGCTCGCCGCTGCTGCTCGGCATGCAGTGGCTGCTCGGGCTCGAGGTGCTGGCGCTGGTGGCCTTCATCGTGGTGCAGACGCCGGGGCGTGGTGGTCTGGACAGTGGGGCTGCTCGAGCGGATGGGCGTGCGCCAGGAGGGGCCGGGCCCACGGCCGCCCGCGTGGACCGCACCCTGCACACGTTCTATCGCCACACCCGCGGCGGCTGACGCTCTCGATCGCGTTCCACCTGGCCGCCTGGCTGCTGGGTGCGGTCGAGTCGTACCTCATCCTCCAGTTCATCGGCGTGCCCGTGTCGCTGCTGACCGCCACGGTGATCGAGGCGTTCGGCACCGGCGTCCGCTTCGCGACGTTCCTCGTCCCGGCCAGCCTCGGCGTCCAGGAGGGCGGCTTCGCCGTCACGTTCGTCGCGCTGGGGCTCAGCGCCGCCGACGGGCTGGCGTTCGGCCTGGTGCGGCGGATGCGCGAGCTCGTCTGGATCGCCGTCGGCCTCGCGCTCTTCGTGGTCGGCCGCCGGCCGATCGTCGCCGCCTCCTCGCCGCCCGGCTGATGGGCTCGCGCCGGCCAGCCGCGGGGGCGTCCGCCGGGGCCGCTTCCGCGGGCGTGATATGGTTACGCGGGCGCACAGGGGGTGAACCGATGACCTCACGGGCGTGGCGGCTGCTCGTCACCGAGCCGGCCGACGGCGCCACCAACATGGCGATCGACGAGGCGCTCTGGCGCGGCCGCCAGGCCGGGACGTCGTCGCCGACCCTGCGCTTCTTCGCGTGGGCGCCGCCGACCGTCTCGCTCGGATACGGCCAGCCGCTCGATCGGCACGTCGACCTCGCCGCCTGCCACGCCCTCGGCGTCGGCCTCGTGCGCCGGCCCACCGGCGGCAGCGCGATCTACCACGACGGTCCCGAGCGCGAGCTCACGTACAGCGTGGCCGCCACCGCCGGCGACCTCGGCATCAGCGACGATCTGCTGGAGACCTACCGCTGGATCGGCGCCGCGCTGCTGCGCGGGTTGTGCGCGCTGGGCGTGCCGGCCGAGCTGGTCCCGAGCGCCCACCCGCCGGACCGGTCCCGGCGTTCTGCTTCGCCCGCACCGGTGTCTTCGAGATCGAGGTGGGCGGGCGCAAGATCGTCGGCAGCGCGCAGCGTCGTCAGGGCGAGGCTTCCTGCAGCACGGTGCCGTGCTGCTCGGGATCGACGAGCCCCGCGTGCGCACGCTGTTTCCAACCACGCGCGATCCGCTGGCCACGCTCACCACGCTCGAGACGGCGCTCAGGCGCCGGCCGTCGTTCGACGAGGTCGCCGACGCCCTGACCCGGGCCTTCGAGCGGGAGCACGGCGTGGCCCCGCGCCCGGCGGCCTGTCGGAGGAGGAGACGGCGCGTGAGCACCCTCGTGACCGACCGCTACGCGAGGCCGGCCTGGCTCGCGACTCCCGCGTGAGCGACGGGCGGGAGTACCCGAGCGTCCCCCGGGTCGGAGTCGGCGCCGTCGTCCTCGACGGCGGGCGCGTGCTGCTCGTCCGCCGCGGCAAGGCGCCGTCGTACGGCAAGTGGAGCCTGCCCGGCGGCATGGTCGAGCTGGGCGAGACGACGCGGAGGCGGTGCAGCGCGAGATCGAGGAGGGAGTGCGGCCTGACGATCCGGGTGGGGAGGTCGCCGGGATCCTCGATCGCGTGGTGCGCGATGGCGAGGGCCGCATTCGTTATCATTGGGTGCTGGTCGACTACGTCGCATTTCCGGAATCGGGCACGCTGTGCGCGGCCAGTGACGCCGACGAGGCGGCCTGGGTGGAGGTCGACGAGGTGGCGCGACTCGACACGACCGATGGACTGCTGGACATGATCCGGCGGGCGCAGGCGCTCGCCGAGCGGGAGCGGCCATGAACGTCTCGGTCGTGAATGCATCGCTCGCCTCTGTCGGAGCCGACGCCGTGATCGTCGGCGTGTACGCCGAGGAAAGAAGCTGCGCGACCCCGCCGGCCGCGTGGACCAGGCCGCCGGCGGCGCCGTGCGCAACGTGCTGGACGCCGAGAAGTTCCAGGGCAAGATCGGCCAGGTCACCCACGTCCACACCAACGGCACGCTCCCGGCGCGCCGGGTCGTCGTCGTGGGGCTGGGCCGGCGCGCCGACGCGACCGCCGAGATCCGTCCGCCGCGCCGCCTCGGCCGGCGTCCGGCAGGCGCGCGATCTCGGGGCCAGAACGTGGCCATCGAGGTGCTCGGCGATCGCCTACCGGCTCGCCAGCGCGCGCAGTCGGTGGTGGAGGGCGCCATCCTCGGGACGTACTTCTTCGATCGGTACAAGCGCGAGAAGAGCGACAAGCAGCGTGGAGAGCCTGCGCCTGGCCGAGCCCGACGGCCGCTATCGCCGGGAGGCCACCGAGGGCGCCCGGCGGGGCCAGATCTTCGCCGAGGCGACGTGGTTCGCGCGCGACCTCATCAACGCGCCGGCCAACGACGTGCATCCGACGCATCTGGCCCAGGTCGCGGCCGAGATCGCCAAGGCCGGCAGCATCAAGCTGCAGGTGCTGGAGCGGGCGGAGTGCAGAAGCTCGGGATGGGCTTGTTTCTCGGCGTGGCCGCCGGCAGCGAGCAGCCGCCCAAGTTCATCCATCTGTCATGGACGCCGTCGGGACGCGCTCGCCGGAAGGTCGCGATCATCGGCAAGGGCATCACGTTCGACTCCGGCGGTCTCGATCTCAAGAGCGCCGAGGGCATGCTGCGCATGAAGGACGACATGTCGGGGGCCGCCGCCGTGCTCGGGATCATGCGCGCGCTGCCGGCGCTCAAGCCGCAGGTCGAGGTTCACGGGCTGATCGCGGCCACCGAGAACATGCCCTCCGGTGCGGCCATTCGGCCCGGCGACGTGCTCCGGGCGATGAACGGCACCACCGTCGAGATCGGCAACACCGACGCCGAGGGACGACTGACGCTGGCCGACGGCATCTGCTACGCCATCAGAAGGTCAACGCCGACGAGATCGTGGACATGGCGACGCTGACCGGCGCGTGCGTGGTGGCGCTCGGGCCGCTCGTCTCCGGTCTGTTCTCCAACAACAATGACCTCGCCAAGCGCCTGCTGGCCGCCGCGCGACGCGGCGGGCGAGCGAGTGTGGCGGCTGCCGCTGGTCGACGAGTACCGCGAGAACCTCAAGAGCGACGTGGCCGACATGAACAACGTCGGACCGCGCGGCGGCGGCGCGATCACCGCCGGGCTGTTCCTCGAAGGAGTTCGCCGGCCGACCGGCCGTGGGCCCACTTCGACATCGCCGGGCCCGGCGTTCCTCGAGAAGGACACGCCGCTGGCGCCCAAGGGCGGCACCGGCTGCGCCGTGCGACCATCCTCAGCTTCCTCACGGATTCCGGCCGGTAGGGTGTGACCGGGCCCGCGTCGATCTGCACTCGCACACCACGGCCTCGGACGGGGCGCTGTCCCCGCGCGAGCTGGTTCGGCTGGCCGCGCGACACCGGGTGAGCGTGCTGGCCATCACCGACCACGACTCGACACGAGGGGCTGGCCGAGGCGATGGACGAGGCCGGGCGCCACGGCATCGAGATCGTGCCCGGTCTGGAGATCAACTGCGACGTGCCGGGCGCCGAGATCCACATCCTCGGTTACTGCGTGGACTGGAAAGCCGAGTGGTTCCAGGAGTTCCTGCGCGAGCAGCGGGCCGAGCGGGTTGCGCGCGTGCATCGCATCGTCGACGCGCCTGACCGAGCTCGGCCTGCCGTTGACGGCGGACGAGGTCTTCGCGATCTGCAAGGAAGGCTCGCCGGGGCGGCCGCACGTGGCCCAGGCGATGATCGCCGCGTGGCTACGTGAAGTCGGTGCGCGAGGCGTTCGATCGCTATCTGCACGCCGGCGGCCCGGCCAGCGTCCCGCGGCGGCGGCTCACGCCCGTGGAAGCCGTGGGGGTGATCCGCCGCGCCGCGGGAGTGCCGGTGCTCGCGCATCCCGGTCTCGCCGATCGCGACGCGATGATCCCGAGCTGGTCGCCGCCGGTCTGGCCGGGATCGAGACGTACTACCCGGAGCACTCGGTGGCCCAGATCAACGCCTATCGTGGCCTGTGCCGTGAGCACGGCTTGGTGGCGACCGGCGGCTCCGACTACCACGGCTCGCACACCGGCCGCGCGGCCACGCTCGGCAGCCCGGCGGTGCCGCCCAGGTGTGGCCCCAGCTGCAGCAGAAGGCGCGCGAGCTCGCCCGAAGCGGGCGCGCGTGACCGCCGATGAACGTCCAGATCTTTGGCTTCAAGAATTGCCAGGACACGCGCAAGGCGCAGCGGTTCTTCGCCGAGCGGCGCATCCCCGTGCACTTCGTCGATCTCGACGAGCGTCCGGCCGCCAGGGTGAGCTGCGGCGTTTCGCCGAGCGCTTCGGTCCCGCCGTGCTGATCGACAAGGAGGGCGCGCGCTACAAGGCCCTCGGCTTGCGGGTCGCGCTGGACTCGCCGCAGCGCGCTGCTGGATCGCGCGCTCACCGAGCCGCGCTTGCTCAAGACGCCACTGGTTCGCAACGGAGGCAAGGTGACGGTGGGCGCCGCTCTCCCGCTGACTGGGAGCAGTGGATCGCCGAGGGAGAAACAGGCATGACACCTCGACCGTTCACGCTGAAGGTTTCCGATGCGGTCCTCGCCGATCTCCGCAGGCGGCTGGAGCGCGTGCGCTGGCCCGACGAGGCACCCGGCGGCCGGCTGGCAGCACGGCACCAGCCTGAGCTACATGAAGGAGCTGGTCGCCTACTGGCACGACCGCTACGACTGGCGCGTCCACGAGGCGCGGCTGAACCGGCTGCCGCAGTTCACGGCTCCGGTCGGCGGCATCGACATCCACTTCATCCACGCGCCCGGCGTCGGCCCGTCGCCGATGCCGCTGGTGCTTTCGCACGGCTGGCCGGGCTCCATCGTGGAGTTCGAGCGGATCATCCCGATGCTGACCGATCCCGCCCGATTCGGCGGCGACCCGGCCGACGCCTTCACGGTGGTCGCGCCCTCGCTGCCCGGCTACGGGTTCTCGTTCCAGCCGAACCAGCCGCGGTTCGGCATCGTGGCAGATCGCTGACCTCTTCGCGGCGCTGATGACCGACGTCCTCGGCTACCGGCGCTTCGGCGCGCAGGGCGGGGACTGGGGCGCGTTCATCACCTCGTGCCTGGGCGCGGCGCATCCGGATCGGCTGGCTGGCATCCACGTCAACCTGCTCGCGGTGCGGCGCGATCCAGACGCCGCCCGCCACGCCGACTGACGAGGAGAAGACGTATCTCGACGAGCTTCAGTACTGGCTGCGCGAAGAGACCGGCTACATGCAGATCCAGGGCACCAAGCCCCAGACGCTCGCCTACGGGCTCACCGACTCGCCGGTCGGGCTGGCCGCCTGGATCGTCGAGAAGTTTCGCACCTGGAGCGACTGCGGCGGCGACGTCGAGCGGCGCTTCTCGAAGGACGTGCTGCTCACCAACGTGATGCTCTACTGGGTGACCGGCGCCATCGGCTCGTCGTTCTGGCCCTACTACGCGCGGCAGCACAGCGCCTGGCCGATCGGGGAGAAGCGGCCGGTGACCGTGCCGACCGCCTACGCCTCGTTCCCGCGCGAGATCTCCATCCGCCCCGCGCCGTGGGCCGAGCGCGTCTACAACATCCCGCCGCTGGACTTCGATGCCGGCTGGGGGCACTTCGCCGCGCTCGAAGAACCGGAGGCCCTCGGCGGCCGACGTCCGCGCATTCTTCCGGCCGTTGCGCTGAGGCTCGACCACCTCGGCTTTCGACTCGCCGGGCGCGGAGCCGAGGAGCCACACTGGGAGTCCGGCGACCACGAGGTTGGGGGCGTTGGGCGGGTGCGGCGAGCCATACGGAACGGAGCGCGTGTCTTCGTTGGGAGTGAAACGGGTCGGCGGACCCAGTGTGGCTCCCGCGCCCTGCCCTCGGTGCGGACTGGGTGTTCGAGCTAGCGTTCGGTCGGACGCGACGGCTCAGCGGTCAGCGAGTTCGCCCTTCAGCGTGGCTTCTCGTGGCTTGGGTCAGGGGTTTCCAGGAGAGGAAGCCGTCGCGGTCGGAGAGGGTGAGGGCAGGGGACGCCGTCGCGGAGGAGGAGGAGCTCGGCGCGGGTCTTGCCGTTGAGATCGTAGAGGCTCAGCGCGGGGAGCCGTGGGGCAGGGAGACCAGACCGGCGGTGAGCTTGCCGTTCTTGTCGTTCAGCACGATGAGCGAGGAGCCGTTCTCGACCCCGACCGTCAGGCGCGGCATGCTCGTGTCGTCGCTTGAAGCGCAGCGCGACCGACTGATCGCCGTCGACGCCCAGCTCGGCACGGACGAGGCCGTTGCCGTCGCGCAGCACGAATCGCTCGGCTTCCACGACTCGGATCCCCGGCCGGGCCTGTCCCATGAGGGCGACGGCCATGAGACCAAGGACGGCTCCGCCGGCCACCCGGCGCCAGCGGCGCACCTCACGCTCGAGGCGTGCCACACGGGCTTCGATAGCGTCATCCTCCGCTCGGCTCATTCGGTGTCTCCTTGCCTCTCTCGTGACGGTTTCCGGCGCTCAGGCGCAGTCTGACGCGAGGCAAGCAAGCCGGGGGCCAAGGCAGGACCGTCGTGACGACGGCCACCTAGCACGCACTGTCGGCGCGTTCGTGTCCAGGCGGATGCCAGATGGACACCACCCGACGCCGGGCCGACACGGCTGTCACACGCGTCATCGGAGGTAACCCGGGAAGACACGGCGCAGCAGATCGGGGCGTTCACGGCGAGCATGCCGGTGACCAGTCGCCGCGCCGCCCCGCGTACCGCGACGAACGTGATCGCGGCGCTGGCCACCAGGCGTCCGGCGGCATCGTGGGCGGCCACACGCGCGTGTCCCAGTAGCGCGGATCGGCCGTCCGGAGCTACGCGCAGCACTCCGCCGCCCGGCCACGGTGATCGGGCCGTCGGCGGCCGCGCGATCGTGCAGCGTCACCTGGAGCATCGGTCGTCATGCCGGCCTCGCCGGTGGCGAGCGCGCCCAGCCAGAACGCGACCTCGTCCAGGAGGGTGGTCAGCGCCAGGGGCGCGAGGCGTGCCGTCGGCCAGCTGGAAGCCGGGTCGGGGAGTCCAGGTGCCGCCGACGGCGGTGGCGTCGGCACGCAGGCGCACGGCGAGCCCGAGCGGATTGTCGAGGCCGCACGCGAAGCAACCGGCCGAGATGGGCAACGGCATCGCGTCGTCGGCGGGCGGCGTCTCCGACGAACGAATGGAGTCCATGGGCTCGACCGCGCGCTCCCGCGTGGACGCCGCGTCACGCCGCCGCTGACGAGGACCGTGACGTCGTCGAACAGCTCGAGCCGACAGCCGTCCGTCGCCGAGCTCGACGCGCAACCGCAGCGGTGTCGCCAGCGGCACTCGCTTGAGATGAGTGACCGCCCAGCGCGCGCGGCCCCGAGCGGCCGGCCACCGCGTCGAAGGCGGCCAGCACGCTGCCGCCGTGCGCCGGTGTCGGGAGTCCGGAGAACGCGGCGTCGAGGGTGAGCACCGCGCTCGCCGCCGCGGCCGATCCAGCGCGCGGCGGAGCGCGTCGGTCGCGGTCACGCGAGACTCATCGTGCGATACTCATGTGGGTGCGCGCCATTCTAGCGCCCAGTCCCTTCGTGCGGGCAACTGTCACCAACTTCTTCTTCTGCCTGAGCCTCAACGCCGTTCATCCTGCTCCCGCTGTACATCCAGGCCCTGGGCGGCACCGAGGTCGAGATCGGCGCGATCATGGGCCTCTACAGCGCGATGGGCATCCTCTGTGCCAGCCGCTCATCGGGCCCTGGGTGGACGTGATCGGGCCGCCGGCCGTTCATGCTGGCCGGCGCGGGGCTGAATCTCGCGGCCTCGCTGCTCGCCACCGCGCCGGGCGGCGTGCGGCTGCTGGCCGTGGTCCGCGTCCTGCAGGGTCTGGGCTTCTCGACGTTCTTCGTGGCGAGCTTCTCCTACGTGGTGGACATCATCCCGCCGGCGCGTCGCGGCTGGGCGCTGGGCCTCTACGGCGTGTCGGGCTTCGTCGCCACCGCGATCGCGCCGCTGATCGGCGAGTGGGTCATCCGCACCGCCGGCTTCCGTTCCATGTTCGCGATCTCCACCGTGCTCGCCGCCGCCACCTACGCCGCTCGTGTGGCCGATGCGGGAGGCGCGGCGCGACGCGAGCATGCCCACCACGCTGGCGCCCGGGCAGATGCGCGCCGCCCTGGGGGACGTCTGGCAGACGCCGATGTTCGTCGCCGTGTTCTTCGGCCTGGGCGCCGGGACGATCTTCGCGTTCATGCCGACCTTCGCCGAGGCGCTCGGCGTGAGCACGGCGTCGCTGTTCTACACGGCCTACGCGGGGGGCGGCCATCGCCGTGCGGCTGATGGGCGGGCGGCTCATCGACACCCGCGGCCGCCGGGCGGTGATCGTGCCCTCGATGTTCACGCAAAGTGGGAACCTCCGCGCTGCTGGCCATGCTCGGGTTCCTCGTGGTCCGGACGAGCGCGACGCCGGTGCTCCCGGTGTTGTTCATCGCCGGGCTGCTCTCGGGGGCGGCGCATGGCTTCCTGTATCCCGGCCTGGCCGCTCTCGTGACCGATCGCACGCCCGGCGACCGCCGGGCCGCCGTGGTCGGGATCTTCAGCGCGATGTTCCTGGTCGGGCAGACGACTGGCAGCTTCGCCTTCGGATACGTCGCCACGCCGGGGGCTACGGCGTGATGTGGTCCGCGCTGACCGTCCTGCTCGTCATCGGCGGCCTGATCTCGCTGCGCCTCGAGCGCGCAGGCCGGCTGGAAGCAGCCGGAGCCAGCGGGAGGTGCGCAGTATACTGACGGCGTTGTCGAAGGGGGGCCAAGCGATGAGCACGACGGGACGCATCGCAGCGCTCGCGCTGGTAACGCTCGCGACCACGGCCGGCATGCCGGGTCGGGCCGACCTGGCGCCGGGCCGCTCCGCCCGAGGTCGCGCCCAGGCGGCCGGGCCTCAGGAGGCCGAGGTCGTCGCCGTCGTGATCGATCAGCGGACGAAGAGCCCCGTGGTCCTGCTGCGCGGCAAGCGCGATCACCGGCAGCTCTCCATGACCATCGGTCCCGCCGAGGCGACCGGCATCATGGTGCGGCTGGAAGGCCTCACGCCGCCGCGGCCGCTCACCCACGATCTCTTCCTCACGCTCTTCGGACAGCTGAAGGTCTCGCTCACCCGGGTGGTGATCACCGACCTTCGCGACGACGTCTACTACGCCGACCGTGCATCTGAGCAGCGCCGACGGCGAGCTCACCCTCGACTCGCGACCGTCCGACGCCATCGCGCTGGCGCTCCGGCCAAGGCTCCCGGTGCTGATCGAGGAGCGCGTGTTCGACAAGGGCGGCGGGGACGGCACCGCGCCGCGGCCGTTCATCTGACCATGTCACGCTTGCCGCTCGACGACCTGCACTGGGCGCTCCAGCGTCGCCTGGAGGACGTCTTCTCCAAGCTGGGCGAGAAGTTCGGCGACCTGACCGGCCGCGTGCGAGACCGACATCCAGCCCAACGTGGCGTTCGAAGAGGTGGGCGGCCTCGACGCACGCCAAGCAGCTGCTGCGCGGATTCGCCCCCGCCCTCACCAGCCCGGAGTCGTACCAGCAGTGGGGCATCAGCCCGCCCAAGGGGGTGCTGCTCTACGGCCCGCCCGGCACCGGCAAGTCGAAGCTGGCCCGCGCCCTCGCGACCGCGTCGCGCGCGATCTTCTACCACGTCAAGCTGCTGAACCTCACCTCGAAGTTCGGCGCCAACACCGGCGAGCTGCTGCAGGAGATTCTCGCGGATCGCCACCAGCGAGGGACCGGCGGTGCTGCTGCTCGACGAGGCCGAGGCGCTGTCGCTCGAGCACCTGCTGCCGCCGCCGGCCAGGCCCGCGAGGCCAGCGCCCGCCTGGTCGCCGCGCTGTGCGAGAAGCTCGACGCCACGACCGGCCGCGCGCGTCCTGGTCGGTCGGCGCCACCAGCCGCACCGACGCGATCGACGCCGGCGCTGGTCGCCCCCGGGCGACCTCGATCACCTCGTGGAGGTGTCGCTGCCCGAGCCGACGGCCAGCGCGAGATCATGGAGCTCATCAAGGCCGCGCACCGAGCGCAACGCCGGAGCGGCCGCTGTTCGAGGCCATCGACTATCGCAAGATGCTGCCGGTGATGGGCGGCCTGAGCGGCGCTGATATCTCGGAGATCATCCACCGGCGCGCTCGAGACCAAGGTGCACCGTGCCGCCGAGGGCGCGGCCGCCGGGCCCGGTCACCAGCGAGGACCTGCTCGGCTCGATCGACGCCTGCTGCACGGCGTGCGCGGCGTGGTCGAGAAGATCCGCTACGGCCAGTACCTCTGATCCGACCGCGCCGGCCATGATCCACGTCGGCCAAGATTCGCGTGCGGTACCAGGAAACCGACTGCATGAAGGTCGTGTACTACGGCAACTACCTGACCTACTTCGAGGTCGGCCGGGTGGAGTTCCTGCGCCAGCAGGGGCTGCCCGATGTCGGAGGTCGACCAGCAAGGTGCACCTGCCGGTGGTCGAGGCGACCGTGCGCTACGTCCGCCCGGCGCGCCTGGACGATCTGCTCGACGTGCGGTGCTGGATCAGCGAGCGCCGGCGGGCCAGCTTCCGCTTCGCCTACGAGATCCGCAACGAGGCCGGCGAGCCGGTGGCCACCGGGCTCACGCTGCACGCGTGCTGGGACCCGGCCACCAGCAAGATGATCGCGGTGCCGCCGTGGCTCGTCTCCATCATGCCGGTCGTCGCGGCGACGCCCGAAGTGCCGTCGGGAGAGAGTCGGGTATAATCACCCTCGGTCTCGGCTGACTATGATTGAAGTCCAGAATTTGACGAAGCACTACGGCCCCGTCACGGCGATCCGCGACGTCTCGTTCAGCGGTCGGCGCCCGGCGAAATCGTCGGCTTCCTCGGTCCCAACGGCGCCGGCAAGTCGACGACCATGCGCATCCTCGCGTGCTTCATGCCCGCCTCCACCGGCTCGGCGCGGGTCGCGGGCTTCGACGTCTTCCGCGAGTCCATGGAGGTGCGCAGGCGGATCGGCTACCTGCCGGAGAGCGTGCCGCTCTACACCGACATGCGCGTGGCGCCCTATCTCGACTTCGTCGCCGAGGTGAAGGGCGTGCCGCGCGGAGCGCGCAGAAGCGCGGTGGCCGGACGTCGATGGACCGCTGCCTGATCGCCGACGTCCAGAACCGGCTCATCGGCAACCTCGTCAAGCGGCTACCGGCAGCGCGTGGGCCTGGCCCAGGCCATCGTGAGCGATCCGCACGTGCTGATCCTCGACGAGCCGACCATCGGTCTCGACCCGCAGCAGATCGCCGAGATCCGCAGTCTCATCAAGTCGCTGGCCGGCGAGCACACGGTGATCCTGTCCACGCACATCCTGCCCGAGGTCTCGATGGTGTGCAGCGGCGTGGTCATCATCAATCGCGGCTCGATCGTCGCCCAGGGCCCGCATCGATCGCGCTGGTCGAGCAGTTCTTCCCGACCTCGCGCGTCGAGGTCGAGCTGGTCGCGCCGCCGCCGGCCGTCCAGCGACGCGGTGCGCGGCATCGCGGGCGTCGTGCACGTGGAGGAGCGGGCCGTGAGCAACGGCGACCGCACGGTTCGTGATCGAGTCCGCCCGCGGCCGCGACGTCCGCGGCGAGATCTTCCAGCTGGCCGCCGCGCAGCGGTGGGGGCTCGTCGAGCTCCGGCAGGTGGGGATGACGCTCGAAGAGGTGTTCATGAAGATCGTGGCGGGCGAGGAGAGCGACGCGGCGGCGCCCGCGCCGGTCGCCGGGTCCGAGGTGGTGGAGACGGGCGCGTGAGGATCTGGCCGATCTACAAGAAAGAGCTGCGCCTGTACTTCACTCGCCGGTGGCCTACGTCCTGCTCACGATCTTTCTGCTGATCGCCGGCTACTTCTTCTACTCCATCTTCGCCTTCTTCACCCGGGCCTCGATGCAGACCGCCATGAATCCGGGCATGGGCCGGGACCTCAACGTCACCGACAGCGTCCTGCGTCCGCTGTTCGCCAACGTGAGCGTGATCCTCCTGCTGCTGATGCCGCTGGTGACCATGCGGCTCTTTGCCGAGGAGCGGCGCGCGGGGACGATCGAGCTGCTGCTCACGTACCCGGTCCGTGACGGCGCCGTGCTCATCGGCAAGTACCTGGCTGGTCTGACGCTCTACGGGGTCATGCTGGGCGGCACGCTCGTTTACCCCGCGATCCTGTTCTACTTCGCCAAGGTCGAGTGGGGCCGCTGGCGACCGGCTACCTCGGCCTCGTGCTGATGGGCGGCATGTTCCTCGCCATCGGCCTCTTCGCGTCCTCGCTCACCGAGAACCAGATCGTGGCCGCCGTCGTCACCTTCGGAATCTTGCTGATGCTCTGGGTGCTGGGCTGGACGGCGGAGTTCGCCGGCGGCCCGCTGGGCACGGTGCTCACGCACCTGTCGATCCTCGAGCACAACGACACCTTCGCCAAGGGTGTTCTCGACACCAAGGACGTCATCTACTACCTGGACTTCACGGCCCTGGCTCTGTTTCTCACGCTGCGCTCGCTGGAGGCACGCCGGTGGGCGGGCTGATGCGCCGCCTGGACCTGGCGTTCTACCCCGGCATCGCCGTGCTGGCGGCCGCGGTGGTGCAGCCGTTCGTGCTGCCCCAGCAGTCGCGCCTGTGGTGGCCCCTGGTGGTCGTCGGTCTCGCCCTGGTGGCGCTGTCCCTGGTCCCCTGGGTGGTCGGCGCGCGGTCCTCCCTGGGCGCCCGTACGGTGCGCTACGGCTTCAACACCCTGGTCATGGTCGTCCTGGTGCTGGGCATCATCGGGGTGGTCGAGGCGCTGTCCTATCGCCACAACGCGCGGATGGATCTCACCGAGAACCGCCGCCACAGCCTGTCGTCGCAGACGATCCAGCTGCTCAAGGCGATTGCCGACCAAGGTGAACGCGGTCGCCTTCTACCGGAGCGACCAGCCGGGCAAGCGCCTGGCCGAGGACCTGTTCAAGCAGTACGCGCGCTACGCCGGCGACAAGTTCACGTGGAAGTCGGTCGATCCCGACCGCGAGCCCACGCTGGCCAAGGCGTTCGGCGTCGAGGCCTACGGCACCACCGTGCTGGAGGCCAGCGGACGTACCGAGAAGGTGCTGGACGCCGAGCAGGAGGAGAAGCTCACCAACGGCCTGGTGAAGGTGACTCGCGAGGGCAAGCGCCTGGTCTACATCGTCCAGGGCCACGGCGAGCCGGAGATCACCAACACCGAGCGTAACGGCTTCAGCCAGGCCAAGGAGGCGCTCGACAAGGCCAACTACGAGGCCAAGCCGCTGGCGCTGGCCCGCGTGGGCAAGGTGCCGGACGACGCCGTCGGTGGTCATCGTGGCCGGGCCCCGCAGCGATCTGTTCCCGCCCGAGGTCGACGCGCTCGACGCCTACCCGGGCCGCGGCGGCAAGCTCCTGGCCATGATCAACCCGCCCTTTCCGGAGAAGAGCCAGCCGGAGGCGGTGAAGCGCCTGCTCGCCAAGTACGGCTTCAGTGCTCCGCGAGGACCTGGTCATCGAGCTCAATCCGATCGGGCAGCTGTTCGGGATCGGGCCCCAGGTGCCGATCGTGCAGCAGTACGAGCCGCACCCGATCACCCGCGACATGGCCGGCTTCACCACGCTGTTCCCGCTCACCCGGAGCATCAACACGACTGGCCCGGCCCCGGCCGGCATCACCGTCCAGCCGCTGGCCAAGACCACGCCGGACTCGTGGGGTGAGACGGATCGCCAGGAGCTCGAGCGCGGGCAGGTCAAGCCCGATCCCCAGGACACCAAGGGCCCGCTCACGCTCGGCCGCGGTGGCCACCAAGGACAAGACGCGGATCGTGGTGTACGGCACCGCCAATCTCGCCGGCAACCAGTTCCTCAACGTCCAGAACAACCGCGACTTCTTCCTGAACACGGTCTCCTGGCTGGCCGAGCAGGAGGACCAGATCGCCGTGCGTCCCAAGGACACCAAGCAGACGCCCGTCTTCCTCACCGCGCAGCAGGCCCAGGCCGTGTTCTGGCTGCCCGTGGTGATCCTGCCGGCGATCGGGATGGTGGGCGGCATCATCGCCGTCGCGCGCCGCCGCGCCGCGAAGTAGTCCCCGATGCGCTGGCAGACCACCGCCGTCCTCGCCGCCCTCTTGCTCGCCCTTGGCGGCTTCTACTATTTCTGCGAGGTCCGCTGGGCTCCGGCGCGTGAGGAGGCCACCGCCCGCAAGGGGACGGCTCTTCGTCGCCGACACCAAGGACGTCACCGAGGTCGTCATCAAGCGGCCCGAGGAGACGGTGCGGCTGAAGCGCCAGGGCGAAGACTGGGACCTGCTCGAACCGCTGCGGGCGCGCGGCAGCCGCCCGGCGGTGGACGAGACGCTCGCGCAATCTGATGACCGCCAAGATCGATCGCGAGATCGTCGCCAGCCCGGAGACGCTGGCCGACTTCGGCCTCGACAAGCCGGCCGCCGAGGTGACGCTCACGCTCAAGGACGGCAAGACGCTCGGCGTCGCGCTCGGCGCCAAGACGCCGACCGGGGTGTGGGTCTACGCGCGCGAGAAGGACAAGCCGGCCGTGTTCGTGCTGGGCGAGAAGCGTGCTGCGCGACAGCACCCGGCCGCTGGCGGATTTCCGCGATCGGTCCGTCCTGGCCTTCGACCCCAAGGCGGTGACGGGGTTCGAGGTCGTGCTGCCCGACGAGACGCTGGCGGTCGAGAACGCGGACGGCGGCTGGCGCGCTGACCCGGCCGGCCGCGCGGCGCGCCGACACCGAGACGATCACCGATTTTCTGGACAAGCTGAACGCCCAGAAGGTCCGCGAGTTCGTGGCCGAGAGCCCGCCCTCGCGCGCCTCCTACGGGCTCGATCGCCCGACCCGACCTGACGATTCACACCGGGCGTGACAAGGACCGGGTCAGCCGCACGCTGCTGCTCGGCAAGGTGGATCCGGCCAAGAAGGGCCTCTACGCGATGCGGCCGGACGAGCCGACCGTGCTGCTGGTCGGCGAAGAGCTGTGGACGGCCGTTCCCGAGAACGTCGCGGTCCTCCGCAACAAGACGCTGGTGGAGGTGGACCGCGACAAGGTCACGCGTCTGCAGATCGAGGGCCCCAAGGGCACGGTGGCCGTCGCGCGCGAGGGCGATCAGTGGAAGATCGTGGCGCCCGGAGGCCATGGCCACCGATCAGGTCGAGGTCGGAGCCGTGTTCACTCGGCTGCGCGACCTCCGGGCCCAGGCCTTTCTCAGCGACGACGCGAGCGCGATCCCGAAATTCCTGGCCAAGCCCGAGGTGACGCTGACCCTGACCCAGCCGGGTGGCAGCTACGACCACGCTCCTGCTGGCTCCCTCGCCCGAGACCCGGGGCGGGACGCCCTCGGCGTACGCGGCGCTGGCCGGTGCGGGACCGGTGGTGCTGGTGGATGCCAAGGCGCTGGGCGATCTGAACCGATCGGCCACGGAGCTGCGCGACCGGCGCCTGCTCGGCGGCCTCGAGCCCAAGGACATCAAGCGCGTGCGGGTGCGGGCCGGCGGGCAGACGGTGGTGCTCGAGCGCAAGGGCGACACCGAGTGGCGGATGGTCGAGCCGACCAAGGGCGCGGCCAAGACCGCCAAGGTGGACGACCTGCTCTACACGCTGCGTGGACTACGGTGGACGGACATCGCCGCCCCCAGCGGCCAGGATGCCGCGCGCTATGGTCTGGACGCGCCGACGCTGGAGGTGGCGCTGTTCCGGTGACGGCGGCGAGATCGCCACGGTCCAGGTCGGCAAGCGCGACGGCGCGACCGCCTACGTCGCGACCGGCGCCCAGCCGGCCATCTACGCCGGTGGAGGGGCGGACCCTGGGCGAGACGCCAAAGTCCCGGACGACTTCAAGGGGTGAATGCGGTAGAGTGCCGTCGCAATGCGACGTGAGGTCTTCGTCGTGGCGCGGGACCGAGCCGGATCTATATGAGTATCTGAGCCAGACCTTCGCCGACGCCAGGAACGTCGAGGTGATCTGGGATCGCCGCATCGAGGAGCGCCGCCGCGGCCGAGGTCAGCAGCGCCTCGGGATCGTCGCCAGCGCGACCGCCGCACCCGCCGCCCCGCCGACGAGGAGATTCGCCGGGTCGGGTACGTGTTCTTGATCGTTGAATAAGGGGCCCGACTCCGCCGGAGTCAACTCAACAGCCCGATCTCCTGGTAGCGGCCGGCTCCAGATGTGGGATCGAGCGCCGGAGCGCAAAGTAGCCCAAGTTGACGTGCCGCCCCTCGTCCTGGAGCACGTAGTCCAGGAGCTGGCCGAGGGTGGGATCGGCGGTCTGCCGCCGCATCACGTTGAAGGCCGCGATGGCCAGCCCCTCCACGATCATCTGCATGCCGAGGAGCTTCGGCTCCCAGAGGTTGGTGGCCAGGATCTCGTCGAGCACCGCCTTCAGCAGCGGATCCACGGGATAGATCCGGTGCAGCTTCTTGACGTAGCGCTCGAAGACCTCGACGTGGCGCCCTTCGTCCACGACCTGGGTGGAGGCGTAGAGCTCGGCGTCGAGCTCGGGGATCGAGTTCACGAGCTGGCCACACACCACCAGCGCGCCCCTGCTGCCGTGAAGAAACTGGCTGAGGCGCCAGGCCGACACGCGGATCGCCACCTCTTTCTGCTGCTCCGGCGTGAGCCGGCTGAAGAAGTTGGTCCCGGCGAGACGCGACCTGGACGTTGAGCACCTGGCCCTTCCGCGCCCACCGGTGGCCGGCTCCAGTCGATCGCGCGTGGAGCCGTTCCACTGGTTGCCGGGGGCGCGATGTAGCCAGGGCCGCACGGCTGCGGTAGCATGAAGAGCCGCGAGGACGCATCAGCCATGGACGACCAGGCCATCTATCTCAAGCAGCTCGAGCTCGGCCCGATGCAGAACTTCGTCTACCTGGTGGGGCGACCCGGTGACCCGCCAGTGCGTGGTGAAGTGGACCCGGCCTGGGAAATCGACACGATCGTCAGGACGGTGGCGGCGGACGACATGACGCTGATCGGCGCGCTGGTCACCCACACCCACCAGGACCACGTCGGGGCAGCCTGGAGTCGTGGGGCATGCCCGGGCCGCATTCCGGGCGTCGAGGACTGCTCGGTCAGGTCGCGACCAAGGTCTACGTCCACAAGGCCGAGCGTGAGTTCCCGCCGGCCTCGGCTCGGACCTGGTGCGCGTGGACAACCACGACACGCTGGACGTCGGACGACTGCGGTTGACGTTCATGCACACCCAGGTCACACCCCGGGCTCCCAGTGCTTCCTGGTGGACGGCCGCCTCATCTCGGGCGACACGTCTTCATCGGCTCGTGCGGTCGCACCGATCTGCCGGGCAGCGACCCGAGCCAGATGTACTACTCGCTGACCCAGCGGCTCGGCGCGCTTCCCGAGGACACGATCCTCTTCCCGGCCACAACTACGGGCGGCGCGTCACTCCACCATCGGCGCCGAGAAGCGCGAGAACCCGTTCATGCGGTTCGCCGCCCTCGGCGATTTCCTGCGCGTGATGAGCGGCGGTCGCATCGCCTCCCCGTGAAGACCGGCCGGCGTTGATCTCCGGCCGCGAGTTCGCCGTCACGCCTCGAGCACCACGGCTACGACTTCTTCACCGGCGTCGCCGTGCTCGCTGATCGAGGATCTCATCGCCGTGCTGGAGACGGACGCCACCCCTACGTCGCGGCGGTCCGGGAGGACAGCGCGGTTGGTATCGCCGCCGGCGCGTGGCTCCGGGGGCGGCGGCCCGTCGTGCTCATGCAGAACTCCGGTCTCGGCACTAGCCTGGAACGCCCTGGCCTCCCTGTCGCTGATGTACGGCTTCCCGGCGCTGCTGCTGGTGACGTGGCGAGGTTTCGGCGGCAAGGACGCGCCCGAGCACATCCTCATGGGCGAGATCTCGCCCCGGCTGCTGGAGCTGCTCGGCATCCCTCACCGGATCCTGGCCGCCGACTCGCTGGAGCGCGATCTCGCCTGGGCGCGCGCCGAGATGGAGTCGCGCATGCAACCGGTGGCGCTTGCTGGTGCCGCCGGGCGTCGTGGAGACCGGCATCGTCCACCCGAGCGGCGAGGCGTGTGTCGAGCCTACGCCGGAGCCGATGACCGTACGCAGTGACCCGACCCGGCTACCGGCACCCACGATGTCGCGGCTCGCCGCGCTGGGCGTCGCGCTCAAGGCCATCGGTGACGACCCGGTCGTGCCACGCCAACGGTTACATCTGTCGCGAGAGCTTCTCGGTGGCCGATCGCCCTCAGAGCTTCTACATGATCGGCTCGATGGGACTGGCGGGACCGATTGCGCTGGGGCTGGCGCTGGCGCGGCCCGACCGCCGCCCGGTGGTGTTCGACGGTGACGGCAATCTCCCGATGAACCTGGGCATCCCTGGCGATGATCGGCGGCCGCCGCACGCGCAATCTGCTTCACCTGGTTTTTGACAACGAGGTCTACGGCTCGACGGGCAACCAGGCCTCGCCCTCGCGCGAGGTGCGCCTGGACCAACTGGCGGCCGGCGCCGGCTACCGGACGGCCGTCGCGGTGGCCACAGCCGGGCGAGCTCGAGAGCGGCGCTGCGTCTGGCCGGCCCGGGCCTCGGCCCGCACTTCGTGCTCATCAAGGTGACGCGCGACGAAGCCGAGGCCCCCGCATTCCCTATACGCCGGCCGTGCTGCGGGATCGGTTCAGGGCCGCTGTCCTCGCACGCTGACGAACCGCGACGAAATCGCCGGGCTGCTCCCCCGTCCCACTCGATCGAGGCGCGACCGATCCCGCGTGGAGCTGGTCCGCGCGTGAGTGTGTTTGCGATCGGAGCGCATCGGTGTCATGATCGATCTCCCATGACTGACCGCGCGCGATGAAGAACTGGCTGAAGGTCCGGTTCATCACCGGCTTCTTCGTGACGGTGCCCGCCATCGCGACGGCGTGGGTCCTGTGGATCTTCTGGAGCTGGATCGACGACCGGTTCGCGCCGATCTACTCGCGCATGCTCGGCCGGCCGGTGTCGGGGTGGGGCCTCGGCTTTCTCACCGCCGTGTCGATCGTCCTGATCATGGGCATCGTCGCGCGCAACGTGGTCAGGCGTCGCGTGATCTCGTTCGGCGACAAGGTCCTGCACCGGGTGCCGGTCTTCCGCCATGCTCTACCCGTCGATCAAGATGCTGATCGACTCTTCTCTCGCCGGAGCGGCGCGGCTCGTTCAAGGCCGTGGTTCTCGTGCAGCATCCGCGCGAAGGCACGTGGGCGTTCGCGTTCGTCACGAGCGAGCTCACGCTCGAGTCGCCGGTCGGCAAGGGCGAGATGGTCACGGTGTTCAGTGCCGACCAACAACCTCTACCTGGGTGACGTCGTCGTCGTGCCGCGTAGCGACGTGATCTTCACGGGGCTGACCGTCGAGGAGAGGGCCTGCGCGTGATCCTCTCGGCGGGGACCGCCACGCCCCTCGAGCTTGCCTCGATAGACAGGGGCGGCCGGCCTCTACTCGCTCGCCCTGGCTTTCAACCCTCTGGCCCAGGTGGACAGGGCGCGGTGGTGAGCGGTTGCAGCGCGGTGAAGACGAAGTGGTCGGTGGCTTCGAGGATCGTGACGGTGGCTCGAGGCAGAGTCTGGCCGAAGGCCGCGAGGGCGTCTGGAGGGGCAGTACTGCGATCCTGGCGACCCGCGATCAGAAGGACGGGGCCGTCGACGTCGAGCGTGGGTGGGGGTTGCCAGCCAGGCGCGGCCAGCGGGGGCGCGATCAGCGCCAGGCCGCTCAGGTGCTCGCTGCCCGATGCCACGCGGGACGACATCGACGCGCCGAAGGAATAGCCGGCCAGGGCCAGGCGGCAGCCGGGCTGAAGGCGCTGTCGCAGCAGGGCGAGCGCCGCGCGGACGTCGTCCTGCTCGCCCCGACCCTCGTCCCAGGCGCCGGCCGAGGCGCCGACCCCGCAAAATTGAAGCGGAAGCGTGGCCAGACCCCTGGCTGGCAGGCCCCGCCGGCCGCGACCACGACGGGCTGTCCATGTCGCCTCCGTAGCGGGGGTGGGGGTGGCACAGGACGACACCGGCTGGGGCCCGGCCAGGCAAGCTCAGCGCGCCCTCCAGGGAGGCCGGGAGCGACGGGGATAGTCACGGGCTGTTCGGTTATCATCCGGCGGGAGAATACGCGGCGGGGGAGGGCCCGTCCAACGCCTGTGTTGACCTGCTATCCGGAATCGCCGGCGCCTGGGGGGCCTACCTCGATGGCGCCCTGGACCAGGAGACGGCCCGCTCCACGTCGGCCCATCATCTCACCTCGTGTGGGGTCTGTCAGCGGGAAGCCGGAGAGCTGCGCCGGCTGCCACGGGCTGCTGGTGCGCAGTCTGACGCCCGCACCCAGCCGGATTGGACCGGATTCTTTCAGGGTGTCGTACGAGGCATCGAGGATCAGCGCCACGCCCGGCCGGTGCCCGCACGACGCAGCTGGTGGCCGGCGATCCTGGGCCACCGCTGGGCGTTCGGCGGCGGAGCGTAGCGGCGGCGCTGCTGCTCTCGATCGGTGTCTGGCAGTACCCGGTCGGCGTCCGCCCCTCCGAAGCCGACGTCCTCGACCTCCGCCCACACCGACGACCCCCGCGGCACCGTGATGGTCTACTCCACCCCCGAACAAGACGTCGCCGTGTCGTCGGTCTTCGGCCTCAACGACTGACCGTCAAGTAAGTCTCTCCTCTCGAAGCCTCGCCTGAGCGTAGCGCCTGAAGGCGGAGGGAGGGAGGCCCGAGGCCCTCTTACGACTCGTTCCCGCCGCCTGTCAACCGAGGAGCCGCAGTGCCGATGGAGCCCAGCCGCAGCCGGTTTCAGCCTACTCCTGCCGCCTCGTGGTCGCAGAGGGCCTCGGGGCCTCACCCTCCGCTCAGCGCGCGACGACAGGACGACCGCCGAGAGCGGAGACTAGCGAGTTTTGAGGGCGGCGAGTCGCTCGCGAGCGAGCGGCGTTTCTTCGGACTGCGGGAAGTTGGAGACGAGGTACTCGAGGCGTTGCTCGGCGACCGCCGGCTGCTTGAGCTCGAGCAGCGCCAGCGCTTCTGCAGAGCGCGGTCGGTGCCACCTGCGCAGGCCGGTTCGCGATCACCTTGCCGGAACTCCTGCACGCCAGCTCATCTCCGGCCCGACCTTCTCGGTCTGGCCCGCTGTTGGCGTAGCCGCGCGCGATGCTGAAGTGCGACTCGCCGATCCAGTACTGCGCGTTGCCGGCGAGCGGATGGTCGCGGGAAGCGCCGGATGAACTCGGCAAAGCCGGCCATGGCGAGCGCGTAGCTGCCCTTGCTGAAATCGATGTAGGAGGCGCTGGTAGATGTCCTGCAGCCGCAGTGCGTTCGCTGGGCGGGCGCGGCGCTTATCGGTGGGGGACGCGGTCCGACGCGCCGGCACCGCGGTCGAGGGCCCGCGAGTAGACGGCGCGGCAGTGGACGGCCGCGGCGGTGGCGGGCGCCGCGGTTGCCGGTCCGGCCGTGGTGGGCCCGGCCGTGGACGGCCTCGGACCGTCGAGGTGCGCCGGAGAGGCCCGGGCGTGCGCCGGGGAGTCTCCGTCAGGGCGTCGCTTGTCCGCGGCCGGCGGCGCGGCGCCCCGCTGCTTGCCGTCGAGCGCATCAATTCGTGACGTCAGATCGTCGACGCGCGTGGTCAGCTCCGGTCAGCGACGTGGTGAGCCCGTCCAGCCGCGATTGAGCGCCTCGATCTGGCGCTGGCCTTCCGCGCGTCTGGTTCGCGCATGCGTGCGTCCACGGCGCGGTGGCCGCCTGCCTCCGACGGGCACGCTGCGCGGTCTGCTGGGCCGCCACCACCTCACCGCGGAGCGCGGAGCAGGATCGTCCTGCGACGCCGTCGGTGACTCGTCATCGCACCGGCGCAGCTCACCCAGGAGAGCCTGCAACGCCGGGAGCAACGACACGGCGAGACGGCCGGCCTCCTCGCCGTCGTGTCAGCAGGCGTCAGCGCGGCTTGACGAGGAAGTGGCGCTCGGCGGTTCTTGGCCCAGCAGTCTTCGGTCTTGCTCGGTACAGAGGGCCGCTCCTCTCCGTAGCTGATGATCGTGATGCGGCTGGCCTGATGCCCTGCGACACGAGGTAGTTCATCGTGGACTTGGCGCGACGCTCGCCGAGAGCGCGAGGTTGTACTCGTTGGTGCCGCGCTCGTCGCAGTGACCCTCGATGAGCACGAGGTTCGCCGTTGGACTTCAGCCACGAGGCGTTGCGCGTCGAGAACCTTGGCGTCGCCGGGCCGGACGTCGTGACTTGTCGAAATCGAAGCAGCACGTCTTTCAGCATCGGCGACGGCGACGAACTCTTCGGCGAGGGCCGCGCGCGCGGTGAGCCGGCGCGCTGGTGGCGCCGGCGTCGGCGGCCGCGCGGCGCTGGCGTGCGTGCCGTCACCTGGGCTGGCTCGAGGACGACGACGGTGCCGGTGCCGGCGGTCATGCTGCCAGATGTCGTCGCCGCGTCGGTCGGCGCGGATGCGGCAGCTGGTGGCCAGCTGGCTTGGTGCAGCCCGCCGCGACGACACCGATAGAACAGCAGCGATGATCATCTGAGCACCGCGGCTACGCCATGACTCCTCCCTTGTGAGGGTCGCGAACCATGCAGCTGTCGGTTATCACGGCAACGGCACATCGCTATCACGGCAATCTGCGGCGACCACGAAGGACTCGTGCTGTCGCTCGCGCCCTTCGTGATCGGCTCCTGCGGCGCTGCCGTCGGCGAGCATCGCGTAGATCTGCCAGCGACCCGAGACGATTCGACTGGAACGCGATGATGACGCCCGTTCGGCGACCACGTCGGGCTCTGGTTGTCGCCGCCGCCGTTGGTGAGGCGGCGCGCGATTCGGAGCCGTCGGCGTCGATCGACCCAGATCTCGTGCGCGCCGGTGCGCATGCGTGTAGGCGATGATGTCGCGCTGCGGCGACCAGCGCGGCTGGGTGTGAAAGCCGCTGGAGGTGAGCTGGCGCACGTTCGGTCCCTGCGCGATCCATCACGTACACGTGGGACGTGCCGCTGCGGTCGGAGACGAACGCGATCATCTGCGCCGGTCGGCGACCACGTCGGCTCGGTGTCGATGCCCGGCGTGGCGCGTGAGGCGCCGCATCGCTGCCGCTGACGAGGGTCGAGCACGTAGATCTCCGGGTTGCCGTCACTTGCTCAGCGTCAGGGCCAGGCTGCGCCCGTCGGGACTGAACGCCGGCGAGCTGTTGATCCCGGCGAACGCGGCCAGCGGTCTGCTCGGGACGCCGCTCGAACGGGAACGCCCGGTAGAGGTCCGGATAGCCCTGCTTGTACGAGCGTGAAGGCCGAGCCACGAGCGCGCATCGGGGCTCCACGCCGGCGAGAGGTTGATCGGAGCCGTTGCGCGGTCGACCGACGCCGCGCCGTGGCGCCGTCGTAGTCCGCGATCACGGATCTCCTTGGCGCCGCGCGGGCCGCTGACGTAGGCGATCTTGGTGTCGGCGATGCCGCGCTCGCCGGTGAACTGCAGCACGACCTCGTCGGCGACCTTGTGGGCCAGCCGCCGGATGGACGCGATCGGCTGCTCGAACTTCTTGCTGGCGATGAGCCGGTGGTCGGGCGTAGTGAGGTCGTACAGCCGCATCTCGACCTCGGCCCGGTCGCCGCGCAGCGCCAGCAGTCCGTGGAGGCCGGCGTGGGCGCCGGCCGCGGCGAAGTCGGTCCACGATGCGGCGAGGCGCCTCGGGGTTGTTGGCCGGGATGGTGCCGGTGGCCGGCCACCACGCTGAAGAGGCCGGAGAACGTGAGGTCGGCGCCGGTCACCGCGGCGAGCATGCTTGCCGGTGCCAGCGGCGTCGGCGCCGCCGCCACGCGTGAAGTCCGGGATGGCGATGTTCAGCTTCTGGTTCCGCCGCCGGTCACGTTGAGAAACACGTCCATGCCCTGGGCGTCGGCCGGCGCGGCGTCATCGACCGGCGCGGGACCGGGCACGGACGATGAGCGACGAGCACGAGTGCGACGATCGCGTCAGACTTCATGCAGTCAGCCTTTCGATCTGGTGAAGTTGAAGCCGAGGTGGATCCGAGCATCGGGCTCCGGGAACTCCGGCGGGCAGCGGCGGCAACGGATTCGCCTCGCTGATCGAGCGGAGAGCCTGCTGGTCGTAGTACGGGTTGCCGGATGACTTCTCGATGGCGAGCTTGCTGATCTGGCCGTTCCGGGCGATCTCGACCACCGCCACCGGCTGACGCCCCGGCTGCGCGCGTGCCCTTCCCAGCGCTCGTTGATCGGCGCTGGATGCTCGCCAGGTAGTAGGCGAAGGGAAATCGGCGACGTCGAGCGTCAGCGCCCGCCCCCTGCGCGCGAGCCGGACGCGCGACCGAGCGACGGGGCCGGCTGGCTCGGCGCGCTCGGTGATTCGGCGCGGTCAGGTGGTGGTCGCCGGAGCGGGGCGCGGCGTCGTGCTGCTGGCCACCGACGGCGCTCCTTGTCGCCCGCGCGCGGCGCGGCCGCTGGCGGGGCGGCAGCGCGGGCGATCCGGCAGGCTGCGGTCCGGCAGGGTCGGCGCGCGGGTCGGGCTCGCGGCGACGTCGGCGCGGCCTTCGGGATCTCACGCGCGGGCAGCTCCTGCGGTACGCTGCGACACCCGTGGCGCCGGCTCTTTCTGGCGCGCTGTGCGGGCGCGGGGCGCCCTTGCGGAAGCAATACACAACTGAACGAAGTACAAC
>ERZ1370068.8678-contig-7512_pt1 | contig 58460 bp, 100 predicted proteins | sample MGYA00561227_ERZ1370068 | MGnify/ENA primary metagenome ERZ1370068 (study PRJEB38410, sample SAMEA6850437) | metagenome | study: Metagenomic assessment of the ecological functions of the soil: analysis of the soil microbiota associated with the... | reverse complement strand
CGAACCGCAGATCGCGATTCGTGATAATTCCCACCAGGTGTCCATCCTCGTCGACGACCGGCACACCGCTGATGTGATAGCGCTCCATTACATTGAGGGCTTCGCGCACTGGCCGGTCCTGCCTGAATCGTCACCGGATCGACAATCATGCCCGACTCAGATCGCTTCACTTTGTCTACTTCCTCAGCCTGGCGCTCCACGCTCAAGTTCTTATGCATCACGCCGATGCCACCCTGCTGGGCGATGGCGATCGCCAGCGATGCTTCAGTCACTGTGTCCATGGCGGCGGAGCAAAGCGGAATTTGCAAACGAATGCCGCGGGTGAATTGGGTCGAGGTGTCGGTCTCATTTGGTAACACGTCTGAACGCGCGGGCACCAGCAGTACATCATCAAATGTCAGGCCTTCGGGAATTTTTTCTATGATCATGATTACTTCAGATTACTCCTTTAATTGATTCTTCCTTATGAATACGAAAAAGCCCGTAGAGTGGCTACGGGCATCATTAAAACTCAAACGGCGACGCAGGTTGCGCGCACACTGCGAAATCGCGCAACGGTGTTCGGCGAACAAACTTAAGCGGGAAAGTCGTGCTCAACCTCCTTAACAATTTGGGGAATGCGGATCACCTGCGATCGATCAGTCCCATTTACAACTATTGCCGGGTGATGATTCACTCGCCTGCCAGTACCAGGGGACTTGTTTTTTGCCCGCTCCGGCGTTTGTAGAATTCCAGCCCGCCCCATACTGCCAGCGAGAGGGCCGCCAGGATGAGAATCGCTAAAATCAAGGTCTTCAGCGACGATCGGGAGTGGTACCCACCTTCTTCAGTGTAAACGAGCGAGTGGTGCATTTTCGATCCTTCATCATCAGTCTGGCCCCGCTCGCGCAAAGTTCTCGCATAATCTTCCAGGGCGTTGTGTTCGTCATAGCCGATAAACTTGGCGTACGCCCGAATGAAACTGCGGTTGAAGATCCCGCCCGGCAAGCGTTGATAGTCGTCAGTCTCGATCGCTTCCAGATACCTGATCGAGATACGCGTTTGCTCAGAGATGTCGCGCAGAGCAATCCCTCGCGTCTCGCGTGCGAGTCGCAGTTTTTCTCCTATGGTTTCGGACATTTCGATTGCGTCAGTCCCTGCTCATGAAGGCTTGTCCAGCTTCGTCGATGGAAATCAAGCCTTGAGTGTCTTTCCCGCCAAGCCACTCAAGGCGACAACGAGGCCCTACGTTTGGCGCACTATAACGCTCGGCTGGAAACGTTGTCAACATTATGAATTGCCCGTTTCGCACCTCTTGATTCTTGCGCCACTCGGTGGTAGCTTGAGACGTAATCAGTTTTGTTTTTTAACTTCTACAATCTTGAAAAAGTGAGGACTGACGGAGATGTCTCTGGAAGCACTCGGAATGGTCGAGACGAAAGGTTTTGTCGGCGCCGTCGAAGCCGCAGACGCAATGGTTAAGGCGGCAAACGTGCAATTGCTCGGCAAAGAATACATAGGCGCGGGTTACGTCACCGTCTTTGTCCGCGGCGACGTGGGCGCGGTGAAGGCGGCGACTGACGCCGGCGCTGCAGCCGCGCGCCGGGTTGGCGAACTGATCAGCGTGCATGTGATTCCGCGACCGCACGCCGAAGTCGAACGCGTTTTGCCGGTTAATGGGCGCACGGGATTCAGCCCCGATGAACAACCGCAGCTGGCGGGCGGAGCGCGTGGACAGTTGGGCCAGGGCGATGCCAACCGCTCTTTGAATGCGCGTGAAAGCACCAGGAGAGAGCAAAGTAAAGGCATTGCCGATTTGCGATTGCCGATTGCCGATTAGACCTGCGTTTCAAACCTGGCAATCGTAAATCGGCAATCGGCAATGGAGGTTTTATGTCGGCCGATAAGGATCTAGTTTCGGTTCAGCAGGCCCGCGATCTCGTAGAAGCTGCTCACCGCGCACAATCCGAAGTTGTTGGTTTTGATCAAAGTAAAATGAGATCGGATTTGCGAGGCGATGGCCAAAGCCGCGCTGCGTGAATCTCCGCGCGTAGCCGCGCTGGCGGTGGAAGAAACCGGCTATGGCGTCGCGGCAGACAAGGAAGTCAAGAATCGTTTTGCCGCGGAAGACGTCTGGAATTATTTCAAGCACCTCCGCACCGTCGGCGTTGTTTCCGAAACCAGGGACGTAGTTGAAATCGCCAGCCCGCGTGGCGTAGTCGCGGGGATCATTCCTTCGACCAATCCTACCTCGACCGCAATCTTCAAGATTTTGATCGCGATCAAATCGCGAAACGCAATCGTGCTTTCGCCGCACCCGTCGGCCGCCCGTTGCATCAACGAAACCGTCAAAGCGATGCGCGAAGCCGGCGTGAAAGAGGGTTTGCCGGCCGATGCGATCAGTTGCATGACGACTGCGACGATCGAGGGCACCGAGGCCTTGATGAAGCACAAGATGACGGCGGTGATCCTGGCGACCGGCGGTATCGGTTTGGTGCGGGCCGCATACTCCTCCGGGAAACCGGCCTTTGGCGTAGGTCCCGGCAACGTGCCGGTCTTCATTGAGCGCACGGCGGATGTGCCCAAAGCGGTGCAGGATATTTTGACCGGCAAGTGCTTTGACAACGGCACCATCTGCGCTTCTGAGCAGGCAATCGTCGTCGATGCACCGATTGAAATGGCCGTGCGCGAACAATTCAAGTTGCAGGGCGCACACTTTGTCAGCCAGTCGGAAGCGGATCAACTGGCGAAGATCGTCGCCACCAGCCAAAGAAGTTTGAATCCGGCCATAGTCGGAAGATCAGTTGAAGTGATCACGAAGATGGCGGGAATCACCGCGCCGCCCGGAACCAGATGCCTATTGGCCGATGTGGGCGGAGTTGGCCGCGACTTCCCTTTATCGATGGAGAAGCTCTCGCCCATTCTGGCGTTCTATGTGGAAGATGGCCTGGAGCGGGGCGCGGCGCGCTGCAACGAAATTCTGCATTACGGCGGCATGGGCCACACGGCCGGCATCCACACGCGCTCGCGCGAAGCCGCTGTGCGCTACGGCAGTGAGATGCCCGCTTCGCGAATCACGGTGAATACGCCGACGACTCATGGCGCGATTGGTTTTCCACGGCGCTGCCACCGTCGATGACTCTTGGTTGTGGCTCGTGGGGCGGCAACGTCACTTCCGATAACGTGTCGCCACTGCACCTGATGGACATTAAGAGGGTGGCGTTCGAGACGCGCCCAGTGGCCAGTAAACGCCCGGCGGTATCAACCCGGCCGGCAGCCGCGAGGCCATCGCCAGCTCAGGTTGCCAGTCCAGCGCCGGCGCCTGCCGCAACTCCGAAAGTAAGCCGCGAAGAGATTGCCGCCATCGTAGATCGTTTTCTGGCGAACCGGCCTCCGGAATCGGCGCCGCTGCCCGCACCGGCACCCGCTCCGGCACCCGTTCGCGCTGAGGCACCGCCCGCTCCGCCGCAGAACGGCGGGACCGTTCGTGCTTCGGCCAATTCAAATGCTTCAGCGAATGGCCGGCAGGCCGCCGACTTTGTCAGCGAAGACGACGTGAAGCGCGCGATTCAAAAGGGCGAGAAGATTTACGTTGGCCCAAAGACGATCATCACGCCCTCGGCGCGAGATATCGGCGACCCGGCAGAAGTATTCGCCAAAGCCTAATCAAGTTTCGAGTTTCTAGTTTCGGGTTTCGAGTTATTCCTGGCCTGAACTCGAAACTCGAAACTCAAAACTCGAAACATGTTCATCGGCAAAGTCATCGGCACGGTTTGGTCAACCAAGAAGAGCCCCGACCTTGAAGGCGTGCGTTTCCTGATCGTGCATCCGTACGACCTCGACCACGAACCGACGAAGAACGTTGTCGTCGTGGCGGATCGCCTCGGGGCAGGCCCCGGCGAGACTGTCATGTGCGCTTACGGAAAGGCCGCGCGCACCGCCATCGGGAACCAGGACATGTCGATCGAAGCGGCCGTAGTGGGAATTGTTGACCGGATCGATCTAACCGACACGCAGTCGGAAGAATTGCGCGAGGCGCGCGCTACGCTGGGACGTGACAACGGCCGGCGATAAATCGAGATTAGCCGCGCAAAAAGCACAAAAGCCGCAAGAATTAGAGCATTAACTGATCGCTTCGGCTGAAGTTTCTTGTGTCTTTTGTGGCTTTTTGTGACTTGTGCGACTTCCGAATGGCGAACCAGGAACTCATCTACCTAATCACCCGGGCGATTTATGATCGCCTGGGAACGTCTGCGAATGAGCAGCACGGTCGAGGAACTGGTGACTGATATTTATCGCGCGGTTGAGCCCGCGCTGGACAGGAATGTCGCTGCGGCGAGCGACTGCTGCGGCATCAGGCGGCGGAGCGTTTGGCGCCACAACTGCCACTGAAGGATCGTCGAGTCGCCTGATCATCTCTGTTTTTGGCGTCGATCATCCGGGCATCGTGGCCGGTGTCGCGGAAATACTTTCCGAAGCTCAGTGCAGTATCATCGACATCAACCAGACAGTAGTTCAGGGTAAATTCGCCATGGTGATCGTGGCCGACGCTTCGCGTTCACAATCATCGATTGCGGACTTGAAAGATCGTTTGCGCAGCGAGGGCGAGAAACTCGGGGTACACATTTACGCCCAGCGCGAAGACTTGTTCAATGCCATGCACCGAATCTAGTCATTGCCGATTTGCGATTGCCAATTGCCGATTCGGCAAATACCCTTTAGATTCGTTTTCCGTGGTGATATCCAACAAGACAATGAGGCTCGAAGATCAATCAGCAATTGGCAATCGAAAATCGGCAATGACTTTCATGCTTCCTGAAATTTCACATCGTTGTCCGTCCTGCGGCGCGTCGGTTCGTGACTTTGGCGAACGCGCGATGTTCTGCCCTGAGTGTGGAAAGACCGTGACAGAGGCGAGTTCAGATAAGCCCGGAGCAGGAAAACTCCCCGGCAGCTACTGAAAGCGCCGCAGCAGCGCACGTGGCTAAACCGGTGGTCGTCAAACCTGAAGCAGTCACTTCCCCGCCGGCTGTCGCAGAAAACGATCCTGTCGGAAAAATCGGCCGTCGAAGATCGACATACGGCGCGTGAGCGAACCAGAGAGACACTACACCGGGCCTCGAGCATGGCGCGCGGCGCGATCGAAGATAATGTGAAGCGCGTCGAGAAAATTCATCACGTTTCAACGGTCATGCTGGAAGAAGCAACCTACGACCCCAGTCTGCGCTTCGTCCTCGTCGCCCTGGGCCTCTTTGTGGTTTTTATGCATCCTGCTCATGCTCAGCAAGGTAATGGGGTGAACAGTTTCGAGTTTCTGGTTTCAGAGTTTCGAGTTCGTGGTCTTAAGAAGCTTAGTCAAGTCGACAAGCTCGGACGTCGAAACTAGAAACTCGAAACTTCTCTTCATGGAATATACCCAGACCGAAATCCTGCAAACCGTGCGCATGACCGAGATGGAGCATCTCGACATTCGCACAGTCACGCTGGTCTGAGTCTGCGCGATTGCGCTACTGATTCGATTGAAACGACTGCGCAGCGCGTGCGCGAAAAGATCGAGCGGACCGCAGCTCGGCTGGTCGCCACCGTCAACGAAATCGGTGACGAAATTGGCATTCGCGTGGCCAACAAACGTATCGCCATCACTCCCGTTTCCATGTTGAGCGAAGGCGCCCGGGGCAATCCGGTTGATCTGGCGACGCGCGATTGATGAATCAGCCCGCGATCGTAGGCGTGGATTTTGTGGGCGGCTATTCCGCGCTGGTCCATAAGGGCTTCACTCGCAACGAAAGTAATTTTCTTGATTCGATTCCGGAAGCACTTTCATCAACCGAACGCCTGTGCGGCTCGGTCAACGCGGCGACCACGCGCGCCGGAATCAACATGGACGCCGTCGCCCGCGTCGGACGGTTGATTAAGGACGCCGCGGAAAGAACGCAGCGATCGGGGCGGGCTGGCCTGCGCCAAGTTCGTCTGTTTCGCCAACGCCGTCGAAGACAATCCATTCATGGCCGGCGCATTCCATGGGGTCGGCGAACCTGAAGCCGTTTTGAATGTGGGCGTGTCCGGGCCGGGCGTGGTCAATCATGCGGTGCAACAAGCGGACCCCAATCTCCCGCTGCACGAACTGGCGGAACTCATCAAGAAACTTTCGTTCAAACTGGCCCGCGCGGGCGAGCTGGTCGGTCGCGAAGCGGCGCGCCGGCTGGGGATTCCTTTCGGGATCATCGATCTTTCGCTGGCGCCGACTCCGGTAATCGGTGACTCGGTCGCCAACATTATTGAAGGGATGGGATTTGAACGAGCGGGCACGCATGGCACCACGGCGGCGCTGGCGCTGCTGACCGACGCGGTGAAGAAAGGTGGCGCCATGGCCAGCAACTCGGTCGGCGGCATGAGCGGCGCTTTCATCCCGGTCTCAGAAGATGCCGGCATGATTGAGGCGGCGCAGCTTGGCGCGCTTAGTCTGGATAAAGCTGGAAGCCATGGACCAGTGTCTGTTCGGTCGGCATCGACATGGTCGCTGTTCCCGGATCGACTTCAGCGGAAACGATCGCCGCCATCATCGCTGATGAAATGGCCATCGGGGTGATGAATAACAAAACCACCGCCGTGCGCATTATCCCGGTTCCCGGCAAAGAAGTTGGCGAGATGGTTGAGTTCGGTGGCCTGCTCGGCACAGCGCCGATCATGGCAGTCAACCGCTTTTCATCGGAACAATTCATTCGACGCGGCGGACGAATTCCGGCGCCGCTGCAGTCTTTGAGAAGTTAGGTTATGAGGAGACTCGTAGTACCGGGTTTAATCCTGGCCTGGGCCATCGTCGTTTGCGGACAGGGAAACAAGTCGCAGACGAAACCCGACCTGAGCGGAACCTGGGCGTTCGATCATAGCCGCAGCAACGTGAGAAAACTTCGACCGCGAATTACGATATAAAGATTACGCATCACGATCCTGAATTCATAATTGTCAGGACTATCACGATCAATGGAAAGTCAGAACTAAAGGAATCAATCTACTATACCGATGGCCGGGGCGAAACGAATCCCACTACCATCTGGATATCCACGAGTCCGAATTCAACATCGCCGCGTCCCGCGCAGACCAGTTCCAAAACCAGGTGGAGTGGAGAGCGGGTCGTGATTCGATCGACTCTGCGGATGAGGGAGGGGATTCACACGTTCGAAGACGATGTAGTTGACGAGTGGAAACTTTCAGCCGACGGTAAGACATTAACCCAGACTTCAAGGCATATACTGCCTCCGAACACGGCCGAGCAGATCTTTGTTCCGGCCCATCGGCCGGATGACAAACTGAGTCTATAGTCTGGTATCAAAGTAGCTTCAGAGTAACGCGGCTTTGGTTGAAGCGAGTTTACGACCGCACCTGATACTGAAACTGCTGGAAGGCATAAAATGGGACAAGAAGCTTTAGGACTAATTGAATGCCGCGGCCTGGTGGCGATGATTGAAGCTCGCCGACGCGGCGGTGAAATCCGCCAACGTTACGTTGGTTGGCTGGGAAAAGATCGATGCCGGGCTGGTCACGGCCATCGTCCGCGGTGAAGTCGGCGCCGTCAAAGCCGCGGTTGATGCCGGCGCTGCGGCCGGCCGGCGCGTCGGCGAAGTCGTCAGCACTCACATCATCCCGCGCCCTCACTCAGAGGTGGATGACGCGATTCCCGTCCTTCATACCGGTAAGACCACGCGCAAGAAAATCAGCGGCTCAGTTCCCGAAAAACGCTGATTTGAATTCACCTGAACCAGGAGCGAGCACAACTTGTCCGAACCGAACGATAACTCACCTAAATTCGACCGCCGTCCCTGGGGCACATTCACCGTGCTCGACGAGGGAGAGAGTTTCAAAGTCAAACGCATCGAGGTCCTACCCGGCAAACGTTTGAGCTATCAAAAGCACGCTCAGCGCGCTGAGCATTGGGTAGTGGTAGCAGGGAACCGCGAAAGTGACGCTCGATGATCGCGACATCATCGTTAAGACGGGCGAAGCAATCGACATCGCGGTCGGCTCAGCTCATCGCGTTGAGAATCCCGGCGACGAACTGATGGTCTTTATTGAAGTGCAGCGCGGCAGCTATCTGGGCGAAGACGACATTGTGCGTTTGCAGGATGACTTTGGCCGCGAAAGCTGAGCCACTAGGTACGCACGCTCTCAGCGTGACTTGATAGTTCGAGTACCATCCGCGTAAGCGGACGCCGGAGGCGTACCGCGTATGCTCTTGCCGCACACGAAATCAACAACCGAAGCGCTTCTACCGCAAGAATCGCCGAATGGCGTCCTCTTTGACCCAACCGCTCGCGCGATGTTTAGTGGGGATCCAGGCGCTGGTCGAGGTGATAAGGATGCCGAAACATTATCTCCGCCGCTTCTTCAGCCGTTGCGGTTCTGAGGGCTATGCTCTTGCTCTCGTCCAACTTGAAGCGTACTGCCAACTCTATGATATGCCCGTACCTGTCGCAAAGGTTTCCGGAGAAATGATCGTAGAGCAATCGTCTACAAGCCAAATTTGCTGAGATGCGGTGGCTGGAACGTTATGAATCCGCTCAGAACCCTCGCAAATGTTCCTCCACTATCGCCTGATCGATAAGATCGGCAGCGGCGGCATGGGCGAAGTGTTCATGAGCCGAAGACACCAAACTCAGTCGCACCGTCGCGCTTAAACTTTTGCCCGCCGCTGCGAACGAGAATCTCATTGCCAAGCGCCGCTTTCTGAAAGAAGCCCAGGCCGCCTCAGCTCTTAATCATCCCAACATCGTCATTATTCACGCGATTGAAGAAGCTGAAGGAGTGGACTTCATCGTGATGGAGTTCATTGAAGGCCAGACCCTGAAAGCGTTGATCGAACACGATGGCGCATTATCGCTGGCAAAGCTGCTCGACATCGGAATCCAGGTTGCCGAAGCGTTGGAAGCCGCGCACGAGGTCGGTTTGATCCATCGCGATATCAAGCCGGCCAACATTCTGGTGACTCCGCGCGGGCGGGCGAAAGTGCTCGACTTTGGCCTGGCCAAGATCGTGCGCACGATCGTGGATGGCCCTGGTAATGAGGTAACGAAGCTCCCACTTTGATGAATCTCACTGACGAAGGAACGGTGCTCGGCACAACCTCTTATATGTCTCCGAACAAACGCGGGGAGAAGCGCTTGATGCTCGCTCGGACATATTCTCGCTGGGATGCGTGCTGTATGAAGCAGCCACGCGCTCGTTGCCATTTACCGGCCCCAGCGTGCTGGCGGTTATGCACGCTATCGCGACAGCCACGCCACCTTCGCCCGGCATGGTCCGGCCAGAGTTACCTCGCGATTTCGATTTGATCATCGACCGCGCCTTAGCCAGGATAAGCACCAGCGTTACTCGTCGGTGCAGGAAATGTCTGAAGCCTTAACGAGTTTGCGCGCCTCGCTTACCGGCCAATGGTCCGGCATACCGATCATTTACGACAAGGATTTGATCGATTCACCATCGGCGGCTTTCGTGGGACGCGAAGCCGAACTGAGCCGGCTCGAGGGTTCCTGGATCAGGCCATCGCCGGCACCGGCCGAGTGGTTTTTTATTACCGGTGAACCCGGTATTGGCAAGACTTCATTGTCCGATGAATTCCTGCGACGCGCGCGTTCACGCTATTCGACTCTGCTTATTTCTCGCGGACGTTGCGTCGAGCAATATGGTACCGGCGAAGCCTATCTTCCTTTCCTCGATGCGGTTGGTTCAGCTGCTTGACGGCCCGGGTCGCGAGCGCCTCGCGGCGGTGATGCGTACTTATGCGCCCACCTGGTGCACAGAACTTCCGGCGGCGTTTGCCTCCACCGGATCGCTCGAGCGTTTGCAGCGAGGAAACCATCGGCGCGACCAAAGAGCGCATGATGCGCGAGATGGGCGACGCTCTGGGCATGTTTGCCACGACCTCGCCCATCGTTCTGCTGCTGGAGGATTTACATTGGGCCGATCCTTCCAGCGTCGATCTATTGCGCCATCTTAGCCAGCGAATCACCGGCCAACGGTTATTAATTGCGGGCACGTTCAGACCGGAAGACATTGAACGCAGCAATCACCCGCTCAAGAGTTACAAGGTGGAAATGCAGGCCCACCGGCTTTGCGAAGAAGTAGCCCTGGGCTCGCTCGCGCCGGATCACATTGCCGAATACCTGAATTCGACTTTCACGCCCAACGATTTTCCGCCCGAATTCGCCGCTCTGATTCACGAAAAGACGGAAGGGCATCCGCTGTTGCGACGAACCTTTTGCAGTACCTGAGCGAACGGGGAGACATCAGCAAAAGCAACGCGCACTGGTCCCTGGTGCGCCCGCTGGCGGAATTAGACCTGGAAGCTCCTGAAAGCGTGCGCAGCATGATCAGCAAAAAGATCGACACGCTCGAAGCGGAAGAGCGCCGCACGTTGCAATATGCGAGCGTCGAGGGCACTGAGTTCTTATCGACCGTGGTGGCCAGTCTACTGGGCGTGGATGAAGTCGATCTCGAAGAGCGTCTGGCTCATTTGCAAAAAACCGATCGTTTGATCGAAGTCCGTGGCGAAGAGGAATTGCCGGATGGCAGTCTGGCGACACGCTACCGTTTCTCGCATGCGCTTTATCAAAACTTTCTGTATAGCGACCTGGTCGCCAAGCGTCGGGTGATGTTGCACCGGCAGGCCGGCGAACAATTGCTCAAGCACTACGGCAAACGCGCGAGTCAGCTGGCCACGCATCTCGCCCTTCATTTCGAGCGCGGACGCGATTTTGCCCGCGCCATTGAATACCTGATTCAAGCCGGAGATAACGCGACCAAACTCTATGCGAACAGCGAGGCCGCAGATCATTACAGTCGCGCTCTGACCATGGTCGAGAAACTTTCCGGCGACGACCGGGCCGAAGCCCTGGTCACGCTTTATCAAAAGCGCGGCGCAGTAAACATGGCGCTCAGCCGGTTCGCGGAATCTGTCGACGACTACACCAGCATGTTGAAGTACCAGGACAGGCTCGGCTCGCCAGAAAAGCAGGCGGCCGCCCTCAATGCGCTCGCGCTGACTCTCTTCTTTGCTCATCGACTTGAAGAAATGGAAGCGCGCGCCAGCGAAGCCGTGGCCGCCGCGAAACTGGCGGGCAGCGAAGAATTGCGCTTACAGACAATGGCGCTCATGGCTTTAAAGCATTTGTGCTACGGAGAACTGGATGTCGCCCGGCCGATGCTTGACGAGTTGATTGAAAAGGCCCGGGCCATAAACGAAAGGGCGCGCTGGCCGCGGGCTGATCTGGCGCGGCTGCCTGTATTTCTTTCAGACCGAATACGAGCGGGCGATCGAAGTTGAAATTGAAGGCCGCCAATATGCTTCTGAATTGCGCGATGGGTTCCTGCTGCTGACCGCAATGTTTTTTCACGGCCTGTCCAAGGCCAACCTCGGACAAATGTCTGAAGCTTTGGCCATCCTGGATGAAGGGATGCGCCTGGCGCGCCGCAATGGCGATTTATTCTGGCATCCACGAATGCCGAATTGCATCGGCTGGATACATCGTGAACTTCAGGATTTTGCAGGCGCTTTTAAGTTCGATCAGGAGGGATTCGAAATTGGGCATGACTGTCACGTGCTGGAAGCGGAAGCCAATTCGCTGATCAATCTGGGCATTGATTACACGCACGCCGGCAATCCTGAAGAGACGGTGTCAGCGTTTCACCAGGTGCGGGACATCTTTGAACGCGATGCCTGGTTTCGCTGGCGCTACAACATCCGTTTGCATGCGGCGATGGCCGAACATGCTCTGCATCAGGGCGAAACCAAAAAGGGCGCGAGATTACGGACCAACTGCTCGCCACGGCGACAAAGTGTGAAGTACATAAGTACATCGCGGTAGCCCATCAATTAATGGCCCGGATCGCGGTGGCCGAAGGCGACCCGGCAGCTGCTGAAAGTGAATTTGGTGCGGCGCTGGAAGAGATAGAAAAGTTTCCGGCGCCCCTCGTGGCCTGGAAAACTTATGCAAACCTGGCGCAGCTTAAATCTTCCGCAGGAGACTTTGACGCCGCCCATGCCGCTTATGCTAAAGCTGCTGCCATTGTCAAAGACATCGCGGCCCACGTTGATGAAGAGTCGCTGCGCGAATTGTTTCTGGAATCTGCGGCCGTAAAGGAAGTCCTCGGCCGCTAACACCTACCGTCAGATCCATCGCAGGATTTTCTCTAACCCCTCCTCCATTCCCAGGCGTAAACGCCTGGGCAACGGAAAAAGTCATTCGAGCCGAACGGGTTCTAAAAATATTTGTCTCCTAACGGAGCGGAAGGCCTCACCCCAACGTTTTTGGTCGTGGCCAGGTTTCGGCGCGTTAATTGTCGGAATACGACGATCGCAAGAGTTTGACGAGTGCGAAGGCGCGGGCCGGCGTACGTTCCGTCTCGCGCCCTCGCTACACGTGCTCAAGCGCCGACTTTAGAGCACGCGTAACAATGCGACCAGATCTTTTTCTCCTGCGCACTTCCGACGCTGGTAAAACCGCTTCCTTGAAAATTGATTCGGAGCAAACCTGAACCATAGGGTCGTTTGGCGCCGCGTTTTTGCAAACAGTTGTCAGGGAGTCCTATCTGAATAACACGCGGGAAGCGTTCTTATTCCATTTTGTTGGATCGAAAATAGAATTCAAGTTAACGCAGACTGGCCAGTCTGCGTCCTGATGAGGATTGCGCCGGCTGGACAGCCCGCGCTCCAACTTGCAGGGAATATGTCGGCGAGATACGGGTTACTATAAGATAGCGGCGGTCATTTTTTAGCCATGCCACAGGCTGAGAGTTTCAGATCGAATTTCGGGGCAGCGGCTCTCGAGCAGATCGATGCGCTGTACGGGTATGCCCTGACGCTGACTCGCGACCCGGCGGCCGCCGAAGATCTGGTGCAGGAAACATATCTGCGCGCCATGCGTGCCGCGGACCAATTCACGTCCAACGGCAACCTGAAGGGGTGGCTCTTCGTAATCCTGCGCAACGCCTGGCTGAATAATCTGCGGCACGAGCGTCATGGACCGCGCTTCATCGAATTGGAAGCGGAAGAACAAACCGCGCGCTCGATTGACGATACGGCGAATGATCCTTACGTGCTCTACCTGCGCAAGCTGGAACGTGAAGAGATCCGTCAGGCGATCGACAGCTTGCCGATTCTGCACCGTGAGATCGTGGTGTTACGTGACATTGAAGGCTTCAGTTACCAGGAGATTGCCACCATGCTCGGCTGTCCGGCGGGTACAGTCATGTCGCGCCTGGGCCGGGCCAGAAAAAAATTGAGGCAAGTACTTGGCGCGAAGCAAACCGGAACTACCGCGCGCGCCGTCTGAGTTATTGAAGTCATGAATAGATGTGAAGATATTCGATCGCGTCTGACCATGTACCTCGACCATGAGCTCGAGGGCCACGAGCTCAATTCGTTTGAGGCACATCTGGTTGAATGCGTTCAATGTCAGGCAATCTTTGAGCATGAGCGGCGATTTCTGGAAACAATTCGCCAGCTGCGGCCCCTGCATACGGCTTCGGCAGAACTGAAAGACCGCGCGCAGGCGATCATTCAGCAAGTCCCTGCGACTTCAGTTGCGCCGGTCCCGGCTGGACCAGGAATTCGCCCCGTAAGGAATCAACTCCGATTCTGGGCCGTGGCGGCAGCCGCCACTCTCCTGCTGATTATCCCGGCAGCTGTCTGGCTAATCAGAACTAATCATCAGAGCGTCTCGGCGGGGCCATCAACGTTTTGCTCTCATGGCCGCAGAGACACATCTGCGACACACTCGCGGGCAGCTGCCGCTCGAGGTCGTATCCGATTCGGGCGACAAACTATCCAACTGGTTCGTAAACAAGGTTGGCTTCGAGGTCAAGTTACCGAATTATCAGGATTCGTCGGGGCAGGAAAAGCTCTACCGCCTGGAAGGCGGACGACTGGTCAATTATAAGGGCGCCTATGCCGCCTATGTTGCTTATGAAATGAAGCAGCGGCCGATCAGTCTGGTCATCACTTCTCAGACGCTGGCCGAAGCAACTGGGGGTGAAGAGATCAAAGCGAGGGGTTTGACCTTTCACTACAACGCGATCGACGGACTCAAAGTGATCACCTGGTCCGATCGCGGCCTCACCTACGCGCTGGTTTCCGATCTGGCTGAGCGGGGCCAGCAATCCTGCGTGGTGTGTCATCAGGGCGCAAAGGATCGCGATTTCATCGACCCATTGAAGCCGCGATGATCCGCACCTCAGCTGGCTGCGCCGGTTTGGACGATGGTTCCCCGCGGCGTATCATCCTATCCAGCGAAACAGAAATATGTCCGAACCTCTCAAAGATTCATACAATCGCCCGATCCGCGACCTGCGCGTGTCGCTGACTGACCGTTGCAATTTTCGCTGCTTCTATTGTCTGCCGCATGGCGAGCCGCCGATCGCTCCGAAAGAGGAGATGCTTTCATACGAAGAGATCGAATATGCCTGTGACATCTTCGTTGAGCTGGGAATTGAAAAGATTCGTTTAACCGGCGGCGAGCCGATGATGCGGCGTGACATCGAGCAGATCATTCACAAGCTCTCGAAATTGAAGGAGCCAAGGTCCGACAAGCTTCAGCTTGCTCGATCAACCGGAAACGACAAACTAAAGTTTGTCGGACATCATGGCCTGCAGGATCTGGCGCTCACCACCAATGGCTATTTCCTGCCGCATCGAGCCCAGAGTTTGAAAGACGCGGGCCTCGATCGCATCACGATCAGCCTGGACAGTTTGAAGCGGGATGTCTTCAGGGAAATGACCGGCGTCGATGTCCTGGATCGGGTGATGGAAGGAATCGCGGCGGCGAAAGCGGCCGGATTGGATCCCATCAAGATCAACGCCGTCATCGTGCGCGGTCACAATGAAGATGAAGTCGCCGACTTTGCCGCTTTTGCGCGCGAGCATGATGTGAAAATGCGATTCATCGAATTCATGCCGCTGGATTCCGGACATGACTGGTCGCGCGACGATGTGGTTTCCGGACGCGAAATTCGCGCGCGCATCGAAGAGCGGTTTCCGCTGGAATCGCTCGAAGTAGTTCGAGGATCTGAGACATCTTCACGTTACCGGTTTGCGGATGGCGCGCCGGGGAAATCGGAATCATCGCGCCGGTTACGGAACCCTTCTGCGGCGCCTGCTCGCGGATTCGCCTGACTGCCGACGGCCAGATTCGCACCTGTCTCTTTTCCACCGTCGAACATTCTTTGCGCGACGTGCTGCGCGATGGCGCCAGGCGAACTGAGATTATCGACTTCATTCGTTCCGTAGTGATGAAGAAAGAGCCGCGGCATTACATCAATGATCCGGCCTTTGTGGCGCCCTCGCGTTCCATGAGTTTCATCGGCGGATAGCTGTCACGTCTTCATCCGGCGCTGCGAAACAAAAAACCACATGCGCTCATGTCAAAATTGAGCTACTATCAGTCGCCGTAGTTCGATTAGCTACCTGTTTTTCCCCTGCTATCAGGACTCCGAGAGAAGACTGCCCGATGCTGAACTTGCCAAACGAACACCGGCTGGCCACCCATCCTTTTTCTGAGGCCGGAGGGTTTCCGGCGAACGAACATTTCGTACAGTTCTACGAGAGTGATTTCTTCCTGGCGGACTCGGTCACGCGAATATCTGGCCGACGGCCTGCAGGCCGGCGAAATCTGCATTGTGATCGGCACCAAGGCGCATCGTGACGGCCCTGGCGGCGAAGCTTTTGGGCGATGGATTCGATGTTGTCAACGATGGCCTGGCCGACCGCTATTTCGCCTTCGACGCCCACGAGACCTTGTCGCGGTTCTTTGTGAACGAGGCGATTCAGCCGCACCTTTTACTGAGACTCGTGGGCAGGCATCGTCAGAAATGCAGGCAGCAATGGCCGCCAGGTCCGAGCTTTCGGAGAGATGGTTGGCTTACTGACGGCCGAAGGCAACTTTGACGCCGCCGTTCAGTTGGAGCAGTTGTGGAACGAGCTGCGAACTAAACTGGAATTTGCGCTGTTTGTGTGCCTACTCGTTGAGCAACTTCAGCGAGCCAGGATAGCCGTGCCTTGATCGATCTGTGCGAACAGCACACGAAGGTTGTGCCGGCTGAGAGTTACAACGCCCTGACCAATGCCTGAGGATCGCTTGCAGCGCGATCGTGGTGCTGCAACAGAAGGCGAGATCGCTGGAGTCCGAAATTTTTGAGCGAGAAAAAGCTGAACACGCACTGCGGACAGCCTCGGGCGATCTGAAGCGATTGCTGATTAGCGAGCAACTCGCCCGCGCTGAAGCCGAAATGGCCAATCGCCTGAAGGACGAGTTTCTGGCGACTGTCTCGCATGAATTGCGCACGCCTCTAAACGCAATCATCGGTTGGACCCACATGCTCCGCATCGGCAAGCTGGGCAGGAAGCTACCGATCGCGCCGTCCAGACGATCGAGCGCAACGCGAAAGCACAGGTGCAAACGATCGAAGACATCCTGGATGTCTCGCGCGTCATTACCGGAAAACTTCAGCTTGAGATCGGGCGAGTGTCGATGCGGCCTCGATCATTAACGCGGCTCTCGATTCGATACAACCGGCGGCCGATTCAAAAGAAATTCAAATCGAAGTGACCCTCGATCCGGCGATTCGTCAAATTTCCGGGGATGCCAGCCGTCTGCAACAAGTGGTTTGGAATCTGCTTGCAAACGCGATTAAGTTCACACCCGTTAAAGGCCGGGTAGACGTTTCTCTGAAGCGGAAGGGCCGTGATGTGCAGATTACCGTGACCGACACCGGCCAGGGATTCGATGCCGCATTCGAGCCGTTCATTTTTGATCGCTTCCGGCAGGCGGACGCCGGCACGACCCGCAATTTTGGCGGACCTGGACTGGGGCTCTCGATTGTTCGTCATCTGGTGGAGCTTCACGGGGGCACGGTGGCCGCGCACAGTGACGGTGAAGCGCGGGGAGCAACGTTTACCATCACTCTGCCGGACTCGATCCGTCAGACCAGCGAACCCGGTCGCAAATCGAGCATGACTGAGTCGTGGCGTGGGAGCCCTCAGCCAGCCAAAGACAATCCGGCGGCCTCGATTGCCGGCCAACATATTCTCCTGGTAGACGACGATGACGATACGTTGAAAATGTTGGCCGGGGTTTTGAAAGAACGAGGGGCGATTGTCGAAGCCGCCAGCTCAGCCAGAGAAGCCATCGACGTGCTGGAACGTTTTCAGGCCGATGTGATCGTGTCGAATTTGGCGATGCCTGGTGACGACGGCTATTCGTTGATTCAAGCCATTCGCGCGCGCGAAACCGGGGAAAGAAAACTTGCTCAGGCCATTGCCTTAACGGCGCTGGTGCGGGTTGAGGATCGCGCGCAGGCCCTTGCGGCCGGTTTCAACTTGTTCCTGCCAAAACCCGTCCAGCCCAACGAGTTGATTATCGCAATTGGTAATTTGACTGAGCCAGCTTAGTGAGCTGCGGAGCAGCGATCAGGGCGGCACTCCGGACCTCAGCGATTTCGTTAATCTCTTTGGTCACGCGCAAACCGGAATCCAAAGCGCCCTGCATCCACGAGAACCATTGGGACAGATGTTCTCCGGCAAAATGAATCCGTCCCTCGGGTAACGCTGCAGCCTCATAATCTCTCGGCCCCACAAACGACCACGCGCCGCGGGCCCATTCATCTTCGCTCCAACATTTCGTCGCGCCGCGTTCAAAGTTCTCCTGCAGTCCGGGAAACCATTTGCCCAACTGCGTGAGGGTCGAGCTGATTCGTTCGCTTTCCGGCATTCTGGCGATTCGCTCAGCCTGTCCCGGCCGGTTGTAAGTCATCAGGATTCCGCGCGGACCTGGCTGGCTCCAGGTCGGTTGCCAGATCTCGATGGCTTCGCTGGTTAAAGCAAATCCGTTGAGACCCTTTTCCTCCCACGAGCGTTTCTTTGACTGAAGATACACGCGCGAGACTGAGTCGTATCGAAGATTTTTGATGATGCTCAGCTTGCGCTCAGAAAAATCGGCCGGCAACTCAATGTTTCGCAGTACTGAAAAGGGAAGTGCGCACAGAGATTCGATCGCAGCTCAATTTCTGTTGCTTTCCCTTATCGAGGAAGGTAACGCGCGCGCTGTGGGCATCCTGTTCAATTTTTACTACCGGTGAGCCGTACGAGATTTTGGCGCCAAGTCGTTGAGCAAACGCCTTAGGCAAATTATCGTTCCCGCCCTTGACCTTGGAGAACCGGGTTGGCCCGCGGAACTCCGGCCCAAAATATTCAGCGAGGCCATCCGTAAATCCATCGATCGAAACTTCACGCCTGGAATCCCCGGCTACCCGCAGCGCCGAAAGCCGGGACGGATACATCGGCTCGAGGGCACCCCAAAAGCTTTACGTATTTCAGAGTCAGGTCGTGATCGTCCGGAATGCGCGCGGCCCCGGCCTCAGCGAACTGACCGTCTGAGAATGGCTCGCGCAAGGTCCGCACGCGCCCACCCGGATGGGTGCGGGCCTCGAGGATGGTAACGTCGTGTCCCAGCTGCGCCAGTTCATATCCGGCGACGAGCCCGGCCATGCCCGCGCCAATGATCACAATCTTCTTGCCGGCAGGGCGGACGGCGATTGACGCCAACGCGTTCGCGCGCAAGGAGCCAGTCCGCCGGCCGCGACTGCGCTCCGCTTAATGAACTGGCGTCTGTTTATGCTGGACATCTCAGATCACGTGTCAGATTTTCGGCACGCGATACATCTTTTTAGATTACGGCGGTGACGCCACTTGTTTATCGCCCGGCAATCCGTTTCGCTAGCCGGCGGCTTGCATTGCTTTAATATCATCAAGCAATACGCGCTCGTGACCTTCAGGGTTCACCTTTTCATACACTTTGCGCAACACGCCGCCGGGATCGATTACGAACGAGGTGCGGTTCCAGTAGACGGTCCCTTTGTATTCACTCTGGCCGACACCCGCCGCCTTCAGCAGTTCATGATTGGGATCGGCGAGCAAGTCGATAGTGAACGCGAACTTATTGCAAAAGTTCTTATGCGACTCGACGTCGTCCTCGCTGACGCCCACGACGGCGATGTTCGCCTCATCGAACTCCTGCTTCGTGGCCGTAAATGATTTGCCCTGAATAGTACAGCCGGGCGTGTCGTCTTTTGGATAGACGTAAACGACGAGCCATTTGTTAGCGTAATCATTCAGAGTGACGGTTTTGCCATCCTGGTTCTGCAAGCTAAAATCCGGAAACCGGCTTCCTGTTTCTACTGACATATGAAAAGCATTCCTCTCGTGGTCTGGTTAAGGTTAGGATTTGATTCTCTCAGGCATTCATTCCTCGTGGAATTTCCTTGAGAATGATTTGATTGCTCTTATCTCGTCGAGAATGGCATCGACGCTGCCGCTCGCCGACCTTTTCGTCACATCGAGCGTGCGCAGGTTTGGGTGCGGCACGAGAAGCACCGAGTCTTCGCCGCATTTCTTTCGGACCATCTCAGAGCTGATCTCCTTTTGCATCGCGACTCGCGACGGATCAACGACGCGACGGCAGAGCTCTTCGATGCCACAAATCAAACGAATGGGAACGAAACGACTGCGACGCTCGACTGCAAGTTCTGCGAGATCCTCAAAGGCTTTGAGATCCGCGGGATTGTTCTCGCCCCAATCCACCGTAAAAACAAAACTCATTTCCGGCGATGAAAACTTCGCGGATAGACTGGTAGACGGTCCGCCTGATCTGCTTGATCTTGTCCGAGACTCCTGAGGGCATTGGGTGGGGGCCATCCTTCCCCAGGACTGTTAAGACCAGGTTGGCCATCAAATGATTGTCGATCAGCTTTGCGGCCGTCCGTTCACAAAGTTCCAGGCCAATGGTGTACTTACCCGTGCCGGCAAATCCGATCAGCACCACGATGGTATTGTTGAGAGCATCACTCGCCAAGGGGATCACCTCGACCTGGACCATGGCTCCAGCCGACACCCGCGCAGCTTTACCCGTATCCGTATCGATCAGCAAATAGAGTTTCTTCTGCCGCGGGACAATGGCGCTTTCAAACTCAACGCCGTTAATTTTTGCGACTACCGGATGACCTCGCCGGCCACGCCAGAGCGGTCGGGGATCAATCTTCCATTCCGTTACGGGATCGAACGGGACCTCGACGGCGTTGTCCTTGTGCCCGCCGAGCACTTCCGCTTTGAACTTTTTCTTTCGTATTGAGGCCATCAGTTTCCCGGTGAATCTCTAGCCTGAGATCGACCGCACCTTTTCCCAAATAGTCATCGCGCTCTCGAGCGCAGACACGTGCGTAACATCGATAGTATTTAGGTTTGGATGGTCGGGATCCAAAACAGATTGTGACAAGACGGTCTTACGCGTTGACTCAGGGTTGACGTGCTTGAGCATTTCCACCCGCGACTGACCGACAACGCGCCAGCACAATTCTTCGACTTCACAGATCAGACGAATCGGCACCAAAGACTCCGGCGAGCTCGAGCGAGCTCGACCAAATCGGCAAAAGCGACGTGATCCTGCAGGGTCCTCTTCAATCAGTTGCACGGTAAAGATGAAGCTCAGTTCAGCCCGCGACAGCTCGCGAATGGTCTCGTAAACAATTCGCCTGATCTGCTTAATCTTCGGCCAAATCTCTTTCGGCAAAGGCGTCACTCCATCGACATCGATGGCCGTGAAGAGCGAATTGTTGATGAGGTGGTTGTCAATCAGTTTAGCGCCAGTCAGTTGGGCCAACTCGCGTCCAATGGTGTATTTGCCAGTCCCGGCAAAACCCATCAGCACGATAATCGTGTTGTTTAGCTCGTCCGCCAAATGCTTCTCAACCTCGACGTTTCGGATTGCGTGGCTTCGGCGTGACCGCGGGTTTAGGTGTCGGCGATGGCTCCGCATTTGGATTAGGCGGCGGCAACGGCGGCATGTCCGCTTTGGCGAATCGCGGCAGCAGCTCATCGCGCATCGCCAGTTGATAGATGGACCAGGCGACGGTGACTGCATCCTTCTTCACGTCGTCTTCGAGAATGCGTTCGTAAGTATCAAAGTTCGTGTGCCAGGTATGCGAGTTGTACTCAATCGGATCCTGCCCCATGCCGATGCCCGGCAAGCCGGCCTGGCTGAATGAAGTGTTGTCAGAACCGCCCAGGTTGCGGCTGCGCGAAGCTACCGCGCCGCACCACGCCGTCATCCTTGAACGGGTCGAGAATCTTGCGCATGATGTCGGCGCCCGCTGGCGGCCGAATACACCGGCGCCCCGCACTCGTCCGGTGCCCGAATCAATGTTGAAATAGCCGCCAAACTTTTCGTACCCGGGCTTCGGGTTTTCAAACGAGCCAAAGTGTTCCTTCACGTAAGCCTGCGAACCCAACAGCCCTTCCTCTTCGCCGCTCCACAGGGCCACGCGAATCGTGCGCCGAGGTTTCGACGCCAAGCGTCTTCAGAATGCGCGCGGCTTCCATCATGATGGCGCAGCCGATCGCGTTGTCGGTTGCGCCCGTGGAGGCATGCCATGAATCAAGGTGCCCGCCGAGCATGATCACTTCATCAGCTTTATCGGTGCCCGGAATTTCGGCGATGGTGTTGTACGAAGTCTTACCCTCAGGATAGACACGGTTGAGGATGTTGAATTCGAGCGTTACGTCGAGTGCCGTCGGCGAGAATTCGTGTGATGCGGCCATAGTCTTCGTTGCTCATCACGATCGGTCGGCAGCACGCGGTCCACATCAAAGGTGCGATTATTGAACGCGCGAATCCGGCGAAAGGCGAAGGCCGGCATCGTTGACCCGGATCAACGCGCCGTTAGCTTTCAAAACGTGTCCACCTGTTCGTCAATCTGCCGGTTGGTTAGCGGCTTGGGCGCGCCTGGCGCGGGAGTCGGCGTCGGCGAAGGCTGGGGAAAGCCGCCACCGGGCCGCGCGTTCGGACCATATCGCTGTTGCGCCTGCTCGTCGGTTAATGCGCTTCGCCGGTGGATTCAAATCCACGGGTATCAACGTATGTTTGCCGGCCAGAACGATCCGGCCTCGCACCTTCGCTTTTTGCGTTTCGAAGTAAGCCGTCAACTGTTCCTGCGACGGACGCTCCGGCAGAATCATTTGATAAGCCTTAGCGGTAACCACCCCACGCGTGCTCGGGGTCCAGGCGAGTACTTCGCAAGTCAGGACATCTTTGACCGGCGAGACAATCATCGCGGTCAGCCTTTCGTTCAACCAGCCAACGTGACCAAAGTCCCAAGGCTCAAGATGGCCATTGGAAAGACCCCAGGCGGTCATCTGCTTAATCGCCCATTCAGCCGCGGCTTTATGATTCGGCGAGCCGGTCAGTCGCGGACCATACACATCGCTCAGCATGTGCATCGTCTTCATGATCTGCGAATTGTTCTTTTCTTCCTGACGAATGCGCTCAAGCAGGTCTTTGTCGGCGCCGTTCTGAGCCAGCCCGGGCAGGCAGAGCAAGATGGTAATCAGGCCAATAGCCACGACTCTTCGGTTCAGCATTAGTTGTCTCCGAAAAATTCAGGTGTGATAAAGCAGCGGGATTATATCTGGAACCACGCTGTGTCAGAAGCCCGACCGTAAGGAAGGGCCACGTCGAACCTCACAATCCTGCGAATGCGAGAGATTCTCTTTCCGAGAGTTGCCCTCGCTGACGCGCGGGCTTCTGACACGACTATTCAGGTGTCACCGTCTCGCCAAACTGTTTTCCCAGGGCTGTCAGGTATGAGTCGATCGTAGCGGTGTGTCCAAACGCGTAGCGGGAAAGAAAGCGGAAGATGACGTTAGAGACTTCGCCATCTTCCGTGATCGTCAAGCGCGTGCCGGTTCCCTCGGCAGCGAACACGTAAGTCCACTTGCCCCCGTAGCCGAGGTTCGTGTCGGTGATTCTGGTGACCATGCGTTGGCCGGGAGAGTCTTCCATCAATTCATAATTGACGGCGCCGTGTTTTCCTTCTTCGCGAAAGTGCACCCGGCCGTTCTGCATCGGTTGTGACCTTAACCTCGGCGCACGTCTTCACGCCATTTCGGTGTTGAAGCAAAGTCGCGCGTGACCGCGTAGACGGTCCCAGGAGACTTCGGCAGCAGTACCGAGCGAGTAACAGGAATGATCCTTCGGCAGACGCGAACCGATCAAGGCAATCAAAAGGATGGCGAAGATGATGACGCCAACGAATACGGCAACAATGATAACGGCTATTTTCATGGCCTGCCCCTTAATCTCTCCGCGGCGCGAGCCAGTAAGGCCAGACCATTCACCGCCGCCTTTCGTTCGTTGCGCGTGAGTTTTGTCATTAGCGCGCGCACACGCTCCGCATTCAGGACTGAAGTAGCAGCGATGGCTTCGGCGCCGCGCGCGGTCAGCTTGAGCTCGCGTTGTCTTTTATCGTTTGCGGCCGGCGTGCTCGACAAATAGCCGAGTTTTTCGAGTCGCGCGATTGTCGCCGACAGGGGTTGATGCGGCCACGCCGAGGTGTTTGGCGAGCGCGCTGGGTCTGACTCCTGCTTCCCGATCGAGATGGACCAGCACCGAACTATCCTGCGACGAAATTCGCCACTGCGTCGAAGCGGCCCGAATGTGATCGTTATGACAGACGAGATAAATTTGGGGATAGAGCCGCTGAATTTCGAATACGTCGTTGTCCACCATAGGCGGGATTATAGAAAGTCAAATTAGTTCGTCAAATCGAACTAATTTGCTGGCTGTACACGCAGACTGTCCAGTCTGCGGGTTGTGAAACTGCCATTGCATCTTGCGCGTGATTTTACGCGCGGGACGGACTCGTCTTACTCCCCACAGTTGCAAGCAGCAGGGAAGGCTCTTAGAATTCACCAGGCATTGATAATCAAATACGTTTCGGGGAGCCCAAACCGGTGCAAGCCGGTGGCTGAGAGTCTGGCACATTGCCGATTTTTGATTGCCGATTGCCGATTTGATCTGCAGAGGAGAAAGCGCGTCTCATTGACAGATCAATCGACAATCGGAAATTGGCAATCGGCAATGTCCAGAGACCCCTTGAACCTGATACGGCTGACACCGTCGAAGGGAGAAACAGTTGACTGTGACCGTTCCGTCCTTTTTGATGAGGGGAACGTTTTTTGTCCGGCAAACTTTAGTTTGTCGCTTCAACTCGATTTTGTGGATCGACGACAAACTGAAGTTTGTCGGACATTCCATCATCAGTGTGGCATCATGATTTCCGTCGCCGATCCTGCGAAACCGAGGAAATGATATGGCCGATGATCAGAATTGCTTTCGCTGTGGTAAGAGCTACGAGTCGAATCAGTTGACGGCGTCCGCTGACGGAAATCGTTTCTGTCAGGCATGCTGGACAAAGATCAATCCCCAACACGAGTCGTTGCGCAAATGTCCCGTAGAAGGCGCAGAGATGAAAAAGCGCCTGGTAGCCGAAGCTGTGCTTATCGATGTCTGCACTAAATGCGGTGGCCTTTGGTTCGATAAAGGCGAACTTGAGATCATCGAGAAGAAATCCAGAGAAATGGGATGGCAGAACGGATTTTTCTCGGCATCATGCTTTTGTGAACTTGGGTACGCACTCCTCCGGAGTGCTGCCTTTGATTTTATCTAACTCAGCTCACGGTAAGCGCATCGCGCCACCCGTGGAACCACCTGTCGTTATTTCTCAGAGAGCCTGCTTTAGCGGGCGTCCGAAGGAGCCAAAATGAGCGCCGTAATGAAGTCAGAACCGGGAGCGCTAGCGACCGGGTCAGTTCAGAATTCCCAACTGCCCAACTCGCGCCGCATCTACATCGAAGGCGAGCAATCCGGTGTGCGCGTCCCCTTTCGGGAAATAGATCAAAACCCAACGCGCAATTTCAAAAACGAATTGGAAGACAATCCGCCGGTTCGCGTCTATGACACCAGCGGGCCATATGGTGATCTCGCTCGGGCGACTGACGTGCGTGAAGGTCTGCATCCAATGCGGCGCGATTGGATTGTTGGCCGCGGCGACGTTGAGGAATATGAAGGCCGCGATATTCAACCGATCGATGATGGCTATCTCACCTTCGACGCCGCCAACCAGGCGCGCGTCAAAGAAAAAGGGCGTTTGGAAGATTTTCCCGCGCTGCGCCGCACGCCACTCCGCGCAAAGAAGGGACAGTGCGTGACTCAGATGCATTACGCGCGGCGCGGCATCATCACCCCCGAAATGGAATTCATCGCCATCAGAGAGAATTTGGGACGGGTACGAACGCGACCCGGTACGCAGGCCTCCGGCCTGCCTTCACGCGATTCTTTAGATCACCAACACAAAGGGGTTTCCTTCGGTGCCGCCATCCCCGAATTCGTCACCCCCGAATTCGTCCGCGACGAAGTCGCCCGCGGCCGCGCCATCATCCCCGCGAACATCAATCACCCCGAAGCCGAGCCGATGATCATCGGCCGCAACTTCCTGGTGAAGATCAACGCGAACATCGGCAACTCGGCCGTGCTCTCTTCAATCGATGACGAAGTCGAAAAGATGCGCTGGTCGATCAATTGCGGCTCAGACACCGTAATGGATCTCTCGACCGGCAAGAACATTCACGCCACGCGCGAGTGGATCATTCGCAACTCGCCCGTGCCGATCGGGACCGTGCCAATCTATCAGGCTCTGGAAAAGGTTGGGGGAAAAGCTGAAGAGCTGACATGGGAAATCTTCCGCGACACTTTGATCGAACAAGCCGAACAAGGCGTCGACTATTTCACGATTCACGCCGGCGTGCGCCTGCCTTACATCCCGATGACTGCGAAGCGAACGACGGGCATCGTCAGTCGCGGCGGCTCGATCATGGCTAAGTGGTGTCTGGCGCATCACGAAGAGAGTTTTCTCTACACACGGTTCCGCGACATCTGCGAAATCATGGCCGCCTACGACGTCTCATTTAGTTTAGGCGATGGCTTGCGTCCCGGCTCGATCGCCGATGCAAACGATGAAGCGCAGTTTGCCGAGTTGGAAACCCTCGGTGAATTGACCAATATCGCCTGGGAATACGACTGCCAGGTAATGATCGAAGGCCCGGGGCACGTGCCGATGCACTTGATCAAAGAGAACATGGACAGGCAGCTCGAGACTTGCGGAGAAGCCCGTTCTACACGCTCGGCCCGCTCACCACCGACATCGCGCCCGGCTACGATCACATCACCTCCGCAATCGGCGCCGCGATGATTGGCTGGTACGGCACCGCGATGCTCTGCTACGTCACGCCAAAAGAACACCTCGGCCTGCCCAACAAGAAAGACGTCAAAGACGGCGTCATCGCTTACAAGATCGCCGCTCACGCCGCCGATCTGGCCAAAGGCCACCCCGGCGCACAATATCGTGACAACGCCCTATCGAAAGCGCGTTTCGAATTCCGCTGGGAAGATCAATTCAATCTCTCGCTCGACCCCGAAGTCGCCCGCGAATACCACGACGAAACCCTGCCGCAGGAAGGAGCCAAGCTGGCGCACTTCTGTTCCATGTGCGGGCCGCATTTCTGCTCGATGAAGATCACGCAGGACGTAAGGGAGTACGCGGCGCAGAAAGAGATCGATGAGCAAGCGGCGCTGGGGGCGGGGATGAAGGAGAAGGCGGATGAATTTCTTGCGACCGGTGGTGAGATCTATCAACCAGCGCCATAGGCGCGGCATATTTATAGCCCCGGGGCGTAAGCCCGGGTCACGGTCCCGAGATTAATCAGAGTCCGCTGAGCGGGCGACTGGGCTGAACAAATAGCGGCCATTGGTGCTCAAGGAACGGTTGTTCGGTCTCGCCAACGCGGAAGGAAATCATGGGGAGGACGTCTATTTACGCCTCGATAGCACTCCTACATGAAGTACCTCCAAAGTATCCGCAGCAAGCCTCTCCCTTCTCGGACTTGGTAGAGACCAAGCGCGTCGTCGAAACCATCCGAACTGTGGAATTCTGCTTGTATGATTTTAAGATTGTCTGCAATCAATGTGAGCGTATGTCAGCAAAATGTATCTTAGCGATATTAGTGGGTGGAGGGCCGGCGCCGGGAATCAATGCCGTTATTTCAGCGGCCGTTATCGAGGCAGTTAATGAGGGCTTTGAAGTGGTCGGAATCGCCGATGGTTTCAAGTGGCTTATCCGCGGAGACACCTCAAAAGTGCGTCCGTTACGGATTGAAGATGTCTCGCGTATTCATCTTGAAGGCGGCTCAATTCTCGGCACGGCCCGCGACAACCCGACAACTTCCGAACAAGCCATACGAACAGTGGTTGAGGCCTTCCGTGCTCTTGGCGTTACCCATCTGGTGACCATCGGCGGTGACGATACCGCGCTTTCGTCCAGCTTCGTCGCTGAGCGTTCCGGCCACCAAATACGCGTAGTACATGTTCCCAAGACAATAGATAATGATCTGCCGCTGCCCAGCCACATACCTACTTTTGGTTACCAGACCGCTCGCCACTACGGTGTCGAATTGGTTCAGAACCTGATGGAAGATGCACGCTCAACAAAACGTTGGTATGTGGTGGTCGCGATGGGCCGGAAAGCCGGCCATCTCGCCCTGGGGATTGGCAAAGCGGCCGGCGCCACCCTGACCGTGATCGGCGAAGAGTTCAGCCGGCAGACTATAGCGTTCTCAGACATTTGCGACATTGTTGAAACCGCGATCATTAAACGACGGGCAATGGGCCGCCACTTTGGGGTAGCGATCCTGGCTGAAGGTCTGATCGAAAAATTGGAATCACAGGAACTTCAGGAGCTACAGGATGTTGAGCGAGATGATCACGGTAACATACGGTTCGCCGAAGTTGACCTGGCGCGGAAGGTCAAGGTCGAAGTGCAGGGCCGCCTGACCCAGCGCGGTATTCGCGTGACGATCGTCAACAAGAATATCGGTTACGAACTGCGCTGCGCAGATCCTATTCCCTTCGACGCTGCCTATTGCCGCGATCTGGGGTATAGCGCGATTAGATTTCTTTTGGAGGGCGGAACCGAAGCCATGATCAGCGTCCAGGGCGGACGCATGGTGCCATTGCCATTTGACGAGATTCGTGAACCGGGAACAGGCAAGACGCGGGTCAGAATGGTCAACGTTGAAAGTGAGGGCTATCGTGTCGCCCGCGAATACATGATCCGACTTGAGGCGAAGGACTTCGAAGATTCCTCCTGGGTCGAAAAGATGGCTGCCGCGGCTAATGTGACGACTGCCGAATTTCGCGATAGGTTCGGTTACTTCAGCGGGCAAGTGGCTTGATTGGATCAATGGCGAGCTTGGAAACCGGAGAGTGGTTTGGAACTGGCCGATTCAGAGAGCTTTGAAGTTGGAGTTCAATCCTGATGGCACCTAAGAGAGTAGGCATTCTGGTCGGCGGTGGTCCTGCGCCAGGCACAAACGGCGTGATTTCGGCGATTGCTATCGAGGCGATTAAGAGCGGTTGTACAGCGATTGGTTTTCACGATGGCTTCGAATGGCTGGCTCAGCGGTACACTGATGAGCAACACGAACTGACAATGGATGAGGTAGCCCCCATACATCTCCAGGGCGGCGTCATGCTGGGCACGTCGCGCACAGACGTAACAAGTCAACCGCAATCGCTGGAGAACACCATCGCGGCGCTCAAGAAACTCGGGATGGAAGCACTGGTGACCATTAGGGGCGACGATTTGGTGCGCAGCTCGGCAGCTATTGAGCGTGAAACGCATGGGTCCATCAAGGTGGTGCAGGTACCCAAGAGCATAGACAATGATCTGTTGCTCCCCGGCTCAGTGCCGACGCTCGGCTACGAGACCGCCCGCCACGTCGGGGTTGAACTGGTCAAGCGACTTATGGAGGACGCACGCACGACCGAGCGCTGGTATCTGGCTGTGACCATGGGACGGCCGACCGGACATCTAACCCTCGGAATTGGTAAGGCCGCGAGTGCGACCTGTACCATCATCCCGGAGGAGTTTGACAAGAAGGTCGCACTTGCCGATATCGTCGATATTGTTGAAGGAACGATTATCAAACGGCGGGCGATGGGACGATGCTACGGCGTAATCCTGCTGGCAGAAGCTTTGGTTGAACATTTTGATGCGGACGAAGTCGCCGAGCTGCAAGATGTCGATCGAGATGCGCAAGGCAAACATACGCGTGGCGGAGATCGATCTGGGCCGCAAGGTCAAGAATGAGGTGCAGCTTCGTCTGGAACGTCGAAACATTAAAGTAACCGTGGTGGATAAGAGCATAGGCTACGAACTGCGTTGCGCGTCTCCTATCCCTTACGACGCCGAATATGCCCGCGACCTCGGGTACGCGGCATTTAACTATCTTCTGCGCGGCGGCTCGAATTCGATGATCACTATTCAGGGTGGCGAATTTCGACCCATCCCTTTCAGTCAGGTGACGAATCCTGAAACGGGCTGCGGGCGGCAACGTCTGGTTGACGTGGAGACTGAAAGTTACCGGGTGGCGCGCGACTATATGGTCAGGATCGGCGTCAGAGATTTTCTCGATGAGGCATCGATCACGAAGCTGGCTGAGGCTGGCGGCCTGACGCGCTCCGAGTTCATCTCACGTTTCGGCAAGCAATCATATTCATGATGCCCCTTTGGAATATTCGAGCAGAGCAGTGTAGCGAATGCGCACGGCTCGCTCAAAAACAAATCATGACAACTCTTATCACCGTTCTCCTGTTGCTGTCGTCCGTTGGCGCTTCGCAACAGCTGACAAGTCAACCGACTCCTTCCGGCAAACTGATCGACCTTGGTGGTTACCGTCTGCACCTTAACTGCACTGGTAATAAAGGTCCCACCGTCGTCTTAATAGCGGGCGCCGGAGATTTTTCATTTGACTGGAGCCTGGTCCAACCGAACATCGCAGCAGTTTGCGCGCGTCTGCAGTTATGATCGCGCGGGCTTTGCCTGGAGCGATCCGGGTCCCGTACCGCGGACCATGAAGCAGGAGGCCTTTGAGCTACACACGCTGCTTAGGGCCGCGCATATCAAAGGACCATACATTCTGGTAGGTCATTCGGTCGGTGGTCTGGTAACGCGAGTTTACGCCAGCCAGTACAGCCAAGAAGTGGCCGGCATCGTGCTGATTGATTCCTTGCACGAGGACACGACCCTGAGTGTGAACGGCAAGCTCGCGCATATGCGTGAGCTGGCTAAACCTGATCCGGTCCCTGCCGCGCAGACGATGAAGAGCGCTCCACCCAAACCCGTTACCAAAGAAGGCCTCGATCAGTTCCAATCGAATCTCAATCCAACCCACCGAAGATCGGTGCGACTTTCAGCAAGTTGCCCGCATCGGTGCAAGCAATGCGGCTCTGGTTTTTGTCGCAACCGCCGCGCGCGGGCGGCGGAATGGAGTTTCTGGCGGAGGAGTTGCGGGACATGTATGACTCCAGAGCCAGGACGCCATACCTTCTGGGTAACTCTGCCGCTAGTGGTGTTGCTGCCGAAAGGCGGATACGGCAGGCCGCCGCAAGGCGTCGACGCTGACGAATGGAAGCGCTTCAACGAAGAGAAGCGGCAACAAAAGATTGACTTCACCAATCTCTCACACAACAGCAAGTTGATCTTCGCTGAGAACAGCGGTCATCACATCCAACTTGATGAGCCTCAGGTGGTCATCGACGCAGTTCGTCTGATCGTTGAGGCGTCAAGACAGCATAAGGCTCTGGACGGCAAGAAACTCTAAGCGCCCGATAAACACCGGCCTATGCTTCGCACCCTTTCTGGCCCTCTCCCAATGGGAGAGGGAATTCATTTGGCCTCCACCTGAAGCTGTTTCCGCCTTTTCAAACGTCTATTACCCAGAGTAACGTTCAGCAGACGCTACCATCGCTTGCGATCATAGAAACCTGGCCCGCCACGGGAGCTTCATGAGAACTGCTACTTTCATCTTGTCGTGTTTTCTTCTTGCCGCCTCAATCAGTGGCGTCGCGAATGGGCAGACGACCGCAACGCCGGCGCTGCTCGAGGCGGCTAATTCTGAAATCATCGAATCAGGCAAGTTTCGCTCTACGAGACAAAGCAAGATCCGCGGTGAGGAAACTTATGAGATTAGCGCGATCGGCGACCGGCGAGCTGCTGTTGACGGCGAAGACTGAGCTGCCGTTTGCCGAACAGGAGAACAAGCCGCTGATCAACGTGACTCTCGCGAACCAGCGCCGATTTCACGCCGCGCAGGCTTTCCAAATTAAAGGACCGACTCTGCTCGACCTCGAAGAAAACACTTCCGTGGTGATTCAAGGTCCGGCAGGCCAAGGTAGCTGAGGACCGCGGCCGACGACACTTCAGAGACTGTTCCGAAGAACTTTTTGTGATGAGTGGCTACGTGCCCTCGCGATTGAGATGATGCTGGTCCGTTACTGGCTCACGCACGGACAGCCTAAATCAATTCAGCTTCTGCCCACTGGTGAGTCTTTCGTCGAATTGCGCGGCAAAGACACGATCACCATCTCAGGTAAATCGATCGTTCTCAGCCGTTACCATCTCAGCGGAAAGAACTGGCGTGGCGGTTGGGGCCGCCAAACGCTCTGGTTCGACTCGGACAGTCGTTTGGTAGCGGCGGTAAACCTCGGCAGCGATATCGAAACGAACCTTTACGCCTTCCGCGACACGTATGACTCGCAAATGTCTTTCTTTCTGAAACGGGCTGTCGATGACGCAATCGATCGGCTCGGGCTGTTGGCAAATCAGTTGAGTCCCCAAACAACGCAGCCGATCGCGTTGGTAGGCGGCACGCTGATCGACGTCACCGGAAAGCCCGCGACGCCAAATTCGGTGGTTGTCCTCCAGGGTGATCGCATTGTCGCCGCCGGGCCACGCGCGTCAGTCACAATTCCGAATAATGCCAAAGCGATTGACGTCAGCGGCAAGTTTCTACTGCCAGGGCTCTGGGACATGCACGCGCATTTTTATCAAACTGAATTTGGGCCCACGTATCTCGCGGCGGGCATCACCACGGCTCGGGACGTCGGCAATGACATGGAGTTCGGCACGGGCTTACGCAACGCGGCCAAGGAAGAAGCGGGCTCGGGCCACGAATGCTTTTGGCCGGATACATCGATGGGAAAATGAGGATCACCGTTCGACGTGCAGGTCGAGACTCCGGAAGAGCTCGCGCAGCCGTGCAACGTTACAAAACGGCCGGCTACGAACAAATAAAAATCAGAAACAACGTCAAACTCGAAACGCTCAAAGTAATTTGCGCGGAAGCGCATCGACTGGGATGACGGTTACCGGCCATGTGCCTGACAAGATGAATGCGTTGCAGGCAGTCGAAGCCGGCATGGATCAACTAAATCACATCAATTATGTGCTGACCGGCTTCTTTCCGAGGCGCGATCGAACACAACCCGCCGGTTACGATCAACCTCAACGCGCCGAACGTCGTGAATGCATTGAAGTTCTTTAAGGAACACGGCACGGTGATCGATCCGACTGATGCGGTATTGGAGTTGATGTTGCGGCCGCTGAATGTGCCGATTGAAACCTTCGAACCTGGCGTGCTAAAGGTGCCGGCGGAATTGAAAGTGCAAATAAATCAAGAAGGGCGAGGCGGCCGAACAAGCCGAAGGGCTGCGCATGGTCCTGGATGTCTTTTTGAAAATGATCGGAGCGTTAAATCGCGCGGGGTGTGCCCATCGTGGCGGGAACCGACGTCGGCGTGCCGGGTCATACCGCTGCATCGGGAGCTCGAGCTGTACGTGAAGGCCGGTATGACGCCCCTGGAAGCAATTCAGGCGGCCACCATCACTCCGGCGCGGGTGATGAAGCTTGATAACGAAGTCGGGACAATTGAAGCCGGACGGCGAGCTGACCTCATCGTCCTCGATGCAAGTCCTGTCGAAAACATCAGTAACATTCGCAAGGTCCGGTTGGTGGTGACTCAGGGCCGATTGTTTGATTGTGCCAAACTTTGGGAGATTGTCGGGTTTCAGCCGTAGATTGAGGCTGAAGATTCGGTCTCAGCGCAGCGAACGAAACAGGCCGCGCATTGCCGGTAGCTGTTTGAGTTCCTCTCATCCCCAAAAAAGGAGTAGGCTACGCGGATATGCAGGCCCTCAACCCGCTCAACCGAAGCCCCACGATTGCCCCCAGGAAATTTTTACGGTGAGACGCTCCGGCATCAACAGGCCGGCGCCTTCAGTTTGTCGGAGACTCAGTACCTTCCAGGCTCCGACCTTGCCCAGACATTCGCACGAGTCGCACTATTTCGGTTTTGTCCTCAGTGGCTCGTACAAAGAAAGCTATGACCGAAAGGTTCGATCCTGTGAGCCTTTGATGATCCTCTACCATCCCGCCGGCGAGCTTCATGCTCAGTCCTTTGATCAGACCGCGGTCGACCTGTTTCGGATCGAGGTAAGGCCAACCCGTTTGCGATACCCGACGCATCCTGATTTGTTGATTCAAGCTCGTGACTTTCGTGGCGGCGCGCCAGTTGGTCTTGCCGAGCAAGGTTGTATCAGGAGTTTCAGGCGCCCGATGCGGTGTCCCACCTGGCGATTGAGGGTCTCGGCCTCGAACTCATCGCGCGCGCTGGCGCGCGAGTCCGAACGCCGTGCAAAGACTTCGTCGTCAACCGGCGCGCTGGCTGGCTCAGGCGCATGAACTGGTCAAAAGTCACGCTACCTAGAACATTTCACGCTCGACGATATCGCCGGGCGCGGTGGGCGTTCATCCGGTGACGCTGGCGCGCGAGTTTCGCCGCCAATACGGCTGCACGGTAGGAGAGCTGGTGCGGCGCGCACCGCATCGGTTTCGCTGTGCTGCGAACTGCTCAAGCCGGGAGAATCGATCGCCGCAGTGGCTGTTTCGGCGCGGGTTCTACGATCCAGAGTCACTTTGCAAAAGCCTTCAAACGGTTCACCGGCATGACGCCCGGCTCGTACCGCGCCAGACTTAACTCAGGCTAATCCCATACCAGGATATTAGGTTGTTGCAAGATGAATATGGCGCCGGATGTTAGAAGCTTCACGACCTTTAGATTGATTTCAAAATGCAGTTGCGTCAGTATCATCAGAAGCCTGGATCATTCATCACCGCGCCGGCTGTTGGCGGCTCTCCTTCTGATTCTAATTCTATTTCGACTGACGACTGCCCAGGATGCTTTCGTTGCCATCCCGCTCGGTCTGAGGCTCCGCACATACCATATTGATTTTGCGCGCAACTCCTTTGCCTCTCCGGAAGGTGAAAAAGCGGACCGCGCAAATCTCTATGCGACCTCAAAGAACTGGAAGATCTCAAAGGAAGACTCGGCGCCTCAGCTGATAATCTGAACGCGCACTGGAATTAGATGACCGCGTTTCTGTCCAATTCAACCGCCATTACGCTTACCTGTACCTGCGCAACGCAATCAATACCGCAGACGAAAAGAGTCTGGCTGAGGCGTCAGAGCTCGATTCTGGAAGCGTAGCCCGGCGCAGTGCTTTTCTCCGGACCGAGTTGATGCAGATAGATGACCACAGGCTGAAAAGCTTTCGTGGCACAAAAGCCGGCCCTTAAGACTTATCTGTTCGCGATCGAGCGCGTCCATCGTTATCGTCCGTACACACTCTCGCTAAACGAAGAAGAACTGCTGAGTGCGACAGCGCCAAATAACGACTGGCAAGCTGAACTGTATGGACAAACTTAGAGCGCAACCGCAGGTAACTTCCTTCGCAACGGGATCCTATACGCTTTCATCCTGCGTGCGCCTGGCTCTGCGCGCACGCGGATGGCCCCAGTTGCGTCATTTTCCGGATGCCGCCAGTGTAAGTCTATTTCAAAAGTTACTGGACCAGAACAGAAGTAGACGGACTCGTCGAAGAGCATCGCCCAGCAAGCCGGGATCTATAAGCGCCATCAAGCGGTGCGTGCTGACCAACTGGAAAAGGATTTCGAACTCTCGGATCAGTCCACACCTGAAAACTGCCGCGTTACACAATCAACGAGGCAAACGAGATCATCCGCAACGCGCTCAAACCGCTGGGACCGGACTATTCGCGCGAACTGGCCGCTTTGCCAGACCCGGCAAACGGGCGGATGGACATAGTCCCGGGCGACCATCGCAAGCGCGGCGGATTCTCAAAGGGGTTTATCGGAACCGACAGTGTCTTCTACAGCGTGGGTTTCGCTGGTCTCCTACAACGATCTGCGCATCCTGACTCATGAGTCGACCCATGCCGTCCACCGCCAACTCATGAACCGCAATCAAGTGCTGCCGGCATACGCCGAAGGACCGCACTATCTGTTCGAGGCCTTTGCGATCTTCAACGAGTTTCTGCTTCCCGACTACCTTTACAATCACGAAACGGATCGCCGGCGTAAACAGTTCTACCTGGAGCAGTTTCTGGCCGGCAAAGGAACGGCAATGTTCGCGGTTGCGCCCGAAGTTGCATTTGAGCATGCGGTTTATGAAGGAGTCGGCAAAGGCACCATCAAGAACGCGGATGACCTCGACGCGCTGGCAAAACAAATCTACTCACGGTATTCGATCGCCGCGCAACAGCGACGAGCTGAAGACGCGGTGGATGACTATTACGCTCATGTATGAAGATCCGTTTTATGGCACATTAACTATATCTACGGCGCCCTCCTCGCTCTCAACTTTTATGAAATGTACTCGCGCCGATCCGGCAGCAGTTTGTTTCGCGATACCTTAGCCTGATGAAGAATGGCTTTGACGCGCCGCCAAAGTTCTCCTCAAACGCTTCCTTGATCTTGATTTGGATGGTCCCCGCCTGATTACCAACGCTGTGAGAGTAGTCGAAGAAAAAATCACCCTTCTCGAAAAAGAGCTATCAGCAATAGGCGCGGCAGTTCTAAAGCAGGCGGCGATTATGAATCGTCCGGCACACGAACGAACAATTCTGTCGCGCGTTCGGCGTTGGTTAGGCCATAATTGATCATCAACATGATTCCCAAACGATTATTGGGCGCCGCAGCTTTGCTGGCGCTGCTCGCTTCATCGGCAATCGCCCAGACCCTGTTCCCGGCGAACAAAGCCACCGGCGTCAATCCGGATGTGCAACTTAAGCTGACCTTTAACCAACCGCCCGTCATCGGCACCTCAGGCAAGGTGCGCATCTACGACGCGGCGAACGACCGTCTGGTTGATCAACTCGACCTGAGCATCCCGGCCGGGCCGACCGAACGCGCTACGGGTCCTGCGCTCACTGCGCCGTACCTGGCCGTGGCTTATCCGTACGAACAGCGCCGGGTTATTCCAACCAACGCCAATACCAAACCCGGCACCCCGTCCGCCGGCGCTGAGCCAACGCCGGACAGCTACCAACTCACCATCATCGGCGGGTTCACTGACGGCTTTCACTTTTATCCGATCATCGTGAGCGGCAATACCGCGACGATTCAGTTGCATCACAACCTGCTCGAATATGGAAAGACGTATTACGTGATGATTGATGCGGGGGTGTTGAAGGTAACCGGCAGCGAGTTTCGTGGGATCAACGATACGCAGTCCTGGCGGTTCGCCACCAAAGCGAAAGGGCCGCGAGCCGACGCGGAGAAAGTTACCGTCAGCGTTGACGGCAAAGGCGACTTCAACACTGTGCAGGGCGCTATCGATTTCGTGCCGGACCACAGCACCAGGCGTGTGACGATCGTTGTGCGCAAAGGCATCTATCAGGAGATCGTCTACTTCCGCAACAAGGACAGCGTCACCTTTCTCGGCGAGGACCGGGAACAAACCGTAGTGCGTTATGCGAACAACGAAGTGTTCAATCCGCATCCGATCAATATCAGGACCAACGAGTTGGCCGGCACCTTTCCTTCGCGGCGCGCCGCCTTTGCGGCCGACAATTCAAACGACATTCAGATCGTCAACATGACACTGCAAACCACCTCGCCGGGTCAGGCCGAAGGGTTGCTGATTACGGGGCGGCGAAACATCCTCAGCAATGTGCGGGTGATCGGAGCGGGCGATGCCCTGCAGGTAAACGGGCAGGCCTACATTGTAGACAGCATCATTGAAGGCACGGGTGACACAATCCTCGGCCGCGGCGCCGCTTTCTTTGAGCGCTGCACGCTGCGGTCAACGCGCGTCTTCATGTGGATCCGTAACCCAGCCGCCAATCATGGGAATGTGTTCAAGGACTGCACTTTCATTGGCACGGCTGAGCCGACGACGCTGGCGCGGTCGCCGAAGAACGGCAACAGCACCTACCCTTATGCCGAGGCAGTTCTGATCAACGCCACGCTCAGCGGGATTTTACCGGAGGGATGGAGCGCCGCGGATGAAGGCGGCAAGGTGCGGTTCTGGGAATACCGGAGCCGCAACACCGACGGCTCGCCGGTTGATGTCAGCAAGCGTTCACCGCTGTCCCGCCAGCTCGACGAGAAGAATGATGCCAGGCTGATCGCGGACTACAGCAATCCAGCTTTTGTGCTGGATGGTTGGCAGCCTCAGTTAGCGAAAACTCGTTGAGGAACTCATAGGCAGTAGCATGCAAACAGTGACCCTTGAAATTTTTCTGATTACGTTTGACCGTTTTGCTGGCTGGCGGAGCCGGCCGTGCATCAACTAATCGAGTCGGACCCTCACGTCGAACTAATCTGGCGCGCGTTTGAGTTGCGGCCTGAGCCGGTGCCGTTGCCGGAACCAAAGGGTGAGTACTTACAGCGCGTCTGGAGCACTTCCGTCTACCCTTTGGCGGAGAGCCTCAGGGTCACAATGAAAATGCCGCCGGTCAAACCGCGTTCGCGGCTAACGCATGAAGCCTCACACTGGGCGCGCGCGCAGGGGCGCTTTGAGGATTACCACGACGAAATCTTTCGCGCCTATTTCGAAAGAGGCGAAGACATCGGCGAGATGGATGTGCTGAATCGCGATCGCACTCCGCTTGGATCTCGATAGTGATTCGCTGCGGGCGGCGCTCATCAGCCATGAGTTTGCGGCGAGCGTCCTGGCAGATGAAGATGACGCGGCGCGCCTGGGCGTGAGTGGCGTACCGGCGTTCGTCGCCGACCGGAAAGCGGCGCTGAGTGGCGTGCAGCCGATCGAGAATCTCAGGAAGTTGATTGAGAACGTTCGCGGCGCAGAATGAGAACTGCGGTTGATTCGGACTGCGTTGGCAGAGTCCTGACTGGTTTAGGTACGGCGCTATGCTTCGCACCCCTCCCTGGCCCCTCTGCCATGGGAGAGGGAGTCCAAAGCGGTGTCTACCGAAGATCAGCCGGAACTCGTGGTGGAAGCGATCCGTCAGGTAGTGGAATCAGTGACGTTTAAGGGCCGGAGGTGACTCCCTGCCGAAGCGTGCAGCCCGTGGTACTCAGCGATCATCCGGACGCATAACTTCTCGGCGCGATCTCGATCCGGTTCGGGTGGAAGAGTTGAGCGGACGTAAGCCTCTGCGCAAGTTGAAACAATCTCTCCGCCTCTGCCTTCACTTTTTCCAGTGGCCATTCTCCGCGTTTGATCGTCAACAACTCCGGACCGTCGACGCGCTCAACGTACATTGTGCCTTCGGTTAGAAACTCGATGCCCATGCGCAGCAGTCGAATCAGATGCGCTGCGTTCTTGGCGTCATAGCCAACGCGCATGACCAACTCTGCGGCGCTTTTTGCCCATATAACCGCCGCTGTAAAAACGCCGCCGCTCGCCTTTGTAGCGCTTAACCACTTCCATCATTTCAAGTGGTGGCCCCGACGAACGGCTGGCCGCCGCCAGTCTTGAGCGCATGGCCGTCCGTGGTTGATTCCGGATCGATGTCGAATTCCAACAACTGCCGCTCGAGCTCGCGCATGAGCGCCTGAGCTTCCTGATTGAAGGAAATCATCTTCTTGAATTGAGCATGAGCGTATCCTGAGAAGGAATGATAGGCCTTCTTCGTGACGAACAGCTCGCGGTTGTCGCGCAGCATTTGCCCCACCAGAACTTTCGTAAATGATGCCGTTCGGTTTCAGCCACAGCAGGCTCAGCACGTTGGGATTGCAGTTGAGGAGCAGCTCGATAAATTTCCGCAGCTCATAGAAGACACAGTCCCATTCGCCTTCCCATCGTTCGTAAACATCACGGCGGCCAAATCCCAGGTAGTGCTCAATTGGCGCGATGTAAACACCCATCACGTCTTTGTCGTCGATTGAATCAGGATCGGATTTGGGCACGTACATGCCGTGGGCCACACTACCGCGCCAGCAAAGAGAAATCAGGCCTTCGGGAAGAAGATTTGTGACCTGCTCGCGGGACAAGCCTTTGAGTTCGATATTCATGGCGGGATTGTAACTGGACGCCGGACATAGACGCGAAGAATACGGGCGTTTGTTTGCATGAATCATTTCGCCTTTTGAGGCGTAGCATGGAGCGTGAATCCAGGCCACGGCCCTCCAACTTGCAAAACCTCTCTCGGCGCAGCAGAAGATCGCCGCTATTATTACTCTCTTATATAAGTACTCTCCCGCAGGTACGACTGACAACTAACCAGGGTTCAATGCATAACTTCAAACTGGCAACACTCTCAATAGCCTTTCTGCTGGCCGGCGTCGCTTCGGTTACGGCCCAGAACCAATCTGTGGCGATGGCTCCGATGCATTTTCGTGGGCTCATGCCGGTGGTCGAGGTAAGACTAAACGGCCAGGGACCATTCGCTTTTGCGATTGACACCGGCGCCGGGTTGCAAGCGGACATCGATCCGTCAGTTGCCACGCGACTCAATCTCGAGCCGATTGGCAAGATACGAATCGGCGATCCGACCCAACAGAATGACCAAACTCTTGAGGCGACGAAAATCGCGCGGATGGAGCTTGGCGGCGCAGAGTTTCGTGACGTCACCGCGATAATTCGATCGCAACGAATCACGGACGACTATCCTGCGATTGATGGGATCCTGGGTTTCGCCCTGTTCACTGACTGCCTTTTGACCCTGGATTATCCGGCTATGCAAGTCAGGATTGCCAGAGGGAGTTTACCCCGCGCCAACGGCGCCGACATTCTAAACTTTGAGATTGAAAATAAGATTCCGGTGATCGAACTTGCCGTGGGAAGATTGAGATTGAAGGCGCACATCGACTCGGGTAATTTTGTCGCCGGTTTCTATCCTGCCGGAGGAGCTGGTAGAACAGCTCCGGCTGCTGTCGCCCCCGTGACCGTAGGTCGAGCTCGCTCGGTCAGCAACCTGATGGAGATGAAGCAAACGCAGTTGCAGGACACAATTCACATCGGCACGTTTGAGTACCCGCAGGCGACGATTGCGTTTCCGGCGCCGTCGGACACAAACGTAGGTTTCAAAATTCTCCGCGAATTCGCGCTCACCTTTGATCAAAAAACAGACGAATTAAATTTGAGCGAGCGCCTGCCAATGCCGCCCGGGGAGACTACCAACGTCGTAGCGATCTAATCGCAGCCACTCGACTTTAGACGTGAACATTCAACCAGCCGCGCAGCAGCGGTCAGAGTTAAGCCCAGGGCGAGGCTTTGCGAGGGCAGCAACATACTTGACTCACTAGAGTTGCGATCGGATTGGGATGATCAGCGGCTCTGCCGCGCGATGTGCGGAAAAGCTCCGCTTTTCCGGTGCGTCGATCTAGATTGTGGCGAGAAATAATTTTTAGAACTCCGTCGGAAAAGCGGAGCTTTTCCGCACATCGACGGGCAAAGCCCGAGGAAGGCTCTGGGGGTCGTCCGCCACCAGCGAATCCTTCGAGCTTCAAACGCTAATCGCGTTACAATCAACTGTCCTTGATACCGAATCGAAAACATGAATCGACCATTGCCTCAGCCTGGACGCTTTGCAGCACTCGGCCTGATTTTGCTCCACCTCGTCGTTTCCATGCTTCATGGACAGGCGCATCAGGCAGCGATGGTCGCACTCAACACATTTCGGTTACGTTTATGTCCTGATGGTGATCACGCTGATGCCGCTCGCCTCAGGAGTGCTGCTATTTACTCGGCTGCGGCGGGCCGGAGCGCTTCTGCTCGCGCTGATCAATGTTCGGCAGTTTTGTTTTCGGTCTCTGGTACCACTTTCTTTCTGCAACCAGTGACAACGTCGTGCAAGTCCATGGACCCTGGCATTCCACGTTTCTTTGGACGGCAGTTGCGCTCGCAGTGATTGAATTGGCGGGCACTTTTGTCGGGTTGTGGGTCTATCGCAAAAGCTCAATTGCTCAATCTGCTTAACTGCTCTTACTTTTGATCGACACAGAACTTTTCCAACGCCTCAGTGAACACGCGACGAAATGGAATGTCGCTGTCGACAAGTCTCTCGAGACCGAGAGTTCTTTGATCGCGTTTGGCCGCCAAAACAATCAGCCGGTGGTGCTAAAGATAATCAAACAGCCCGGCGACGAGTGGAACTGCGGCACAATCCTTGAAGCTTTCAACGGAAATGGATTCGTGCGCGCTTATGAACACGCGCCCGGGGCTGTCCTGATGGAAAGATTGATGCCCGGCGGGTCGCTGGCCGATTTGTCGCTTAATGGCAGGGACGCCGAGGCGTTTGAGATTCTCGCCGATGTGTTGGCGCGAATGTTCAGCGTTGAAGTCTCGAACCTTCACGCCAATCTCACGCAGTTTCCAACCGTCGCGGACTGGGCCAAAGCATTCGACCGATACGTCGCAAGTAGTGATCGACAAATTCCGAAAACCCTGGTCCAGGCCGGTCGGGATGTATTTCTTGAATTGTGCGCCTCGCAGCAACAGCCAAGACTGTTGCACGGCGACCTTCATCATTACAACGTCCTGTTCGATTCCGATCGGAGTTGGCTGGCAATTGATCCAAAGGGCGTCTTTGGTGAGTTAGAGTATGAAGTTGGTGCGGTGATGCGCAACCCGGCCGAAAGTCTCCCGCTGTTTCTCTCCTCTTCAGCGATTGAAAGACGGCTTGAGCAACTCGCGACGCGGCTGAGCTTAAACTACGAACGCGCGCTGCGCTGGACGTTTGCACAGGCGGTGCTGTCTGCAATTTGGAGCGTTGAGGATGGAGACGCAGTCGATGCTACGAATACTGCTCTGAGGCTGACTGAAGTCATTCGGCCAATGCTCGGAAAGTAAGAGTGATTTGGCCGCCGAGTCCTCCCGCGCCGTAAATCTGTAAGTGAACCAGTTTGCAACCACATCCACAGAGACACGGAGAATTCCGACAGACACAAGGGGGCACCTCACGAAAAACCCGGCGCAATCAAATTCATCACCTTGGCCGGATTCTTAATTAACTGGCGACTCATCCACTCTTCGGCCTGGCTCACGAGTTCGCGTCCACGATCACCGCCGATCAATTCGCCCAGACGATGACGAGTGGCAGTCGCGTAGAGCAGCATGTCCGCGCCCTCGAATTCTTTCAAAGCTTTTTCAAGTTGATTCACCGCCGTGATGTCATCGCCACGCCGGCGCGCAATCCCGGCGCGAATCAGCGCCGCGTATGGATTGGCGTAAGGCATGTCTTCGCGGGCAATTCCGTTAGCTACCGTTTCGGCAATTCTTAGCCGGGCCGTGCGCTTCTCGCCCAGGGCGCTGGCCAATGCCAGGCGGCCGCGCAGTTGCATCGCGTCAATGCGCACCCCTGAATGCGCAGCAGCATCGATTTTTCCAAAGGCTTCGAACTGGCCCTCGATGTGTTTCCGACGCAACTTCATAGTCGCCAGTGTACACCTCGATCTGGGCCAGAGCGACGAGCGAAGTGTAGTGCTGCAAAGTGAAAACCCTGGCGCGGCCAACTGGTCATCGCGGCGATCACTTCATCGCGCGCGCGCGATCAGGATCGTCAGCCGCCAGCCAAATTGCGTTCAGACGCGTGCGCAGGTCGGTGGCCGCGAACAGATTGCCCTGCTCCAAAGCCGCCGAAAGAAGTTGCGGCACCCGGCGCGAGACTTCAACCACTTCGCCGAGGTAAAACAGCGAGGTGCAGCATGAAACGGTTGGCGATCGCAATTTCCCAGGTCACTCCGGTGCATTGGTCGCGCAGGATTTCGGCGCCGCGCTCGCAGTACTCCGCACGCCTCTTTCCAATTGCCCAACAGGTACGAACTCAACCCGCGCGCCCACGATGGCCATGCCGATCGAATGCGGATTGCCGGCGCTTCTCGCCAACGCTTCGGTCTTTTCCAACAGTTCGGCCACGTGTTCGCGCGCTGAGCCGCCGCGCGCTGCGGTCTGGCTTACTTCAAAAGCCATCGCCCGCGCCAAGCGCGAAATCTCGCCGGCCCGCAACGCCAGCAGCAGATGCAGACTTTGAAAGTCGGCGCCGCGAATCAGGTCGACGACACCCAGACCCGGCCGCAACTGCCCAGCAGATGTCGATGCGCAACAGATCAGTTTCCGGAACGTCAGCGGCCTCGCGCTCATTGAAATGAAGACCGCGCAAGCGAATCCACAACCGGCGCATCGCCAGCGAGACCAGCGCCCGTTTTGGTCCTTTCGCCAGTTTCAATCCGACCGCTTCGAGCACGACTCGATAGACTGCCAGCCCTTCCTCGATATGCCCGCCCATCAGCAATTGCGCGCCCGCGCGTTGCCGCAGTTCGCGAGCGCGCCGCGGCGGAAGTTGTTTTGGCCGCTTCAAGAAATTCTGCGGCAGCTTCCGCCGGACGGCCGGCATTCGCCAGCGCGTCACCCAGTCCGATTTTCAACTCGACGACGTTCGTCGCGTCCGGCTTCAAGTCGATCGCGCGACGGTAATAAAGCGCCGCCCGATCGAAAGCGAGCGTGCCGGCGGCTTTCTGCGCGGCGGTCTGAGCATGCAGCACTGCCCGATCCTTTTCACCGGCGCCCAGATAGTCTTCGTACAAGCTTTCCGGGTCGTCGAGACCGCGGGCCTCAATCGCCTGGGCCAGGCGGCGATGAATCTGCCGGCGCTCGTTCTCGTCCAGCAGCGAAGCCAGTGTTTCGCCGATCCGATCGTGATACAGCTCGACGCCGTAACCCGGTGCCGCCACTACGCACAAACTGGGCGGCGCGCAGGGTCGTCAACAATTGCAGCGGATCGCCTTTGATGCCTGCCGCGCTCAAGCGCGACTTCTTCGTTCACCGGCCGCCGCGCGACTGCCAGCACATTCAGCAGCGCTCGCGAGCCCTGCGGCAGTTGCTCTGATTCGCTCTTCCAGCATCGTCGTCAGCGAAATGCCGGCAGTCGCGGCGCGCTCGTTCATCATTCCGTAATGCGTCAATTGCTCGAGCAGGAAAGGACTGCCGCCGGCTTCGAGCACGATTGACTCGATGAAAGGTTCGCCGGAGAAGCCGGCCAGCTTGAAAAGCGAACGAGTCAGGTCGCGCGCTTCCTCGGCAGCCAATGGTCCCAGCTGAAGTTCACGACACTGATCAGTGCCCGACTGCAACAACATCTGTTTGAGGAAGGTTTGTTCCTCGATATCTTCACTGCGGAAGCTGGCGATGAGCAGCAAGGGCGGCGCGTCCGGTGGTTGCAAAAGATCTTCCAGCAGAAAAATGCTGTCAGCATCGGCCCATTGCAGATCGTCGATATAGATAATCAGAGGTTTCTGCAGCGCCAGACGGGTGAGTAATTCGCGCAAGGCGCCGAAAGGCCTGCCGGCGCATCGTAAAAAGATCGATCGGCGCCGGCTGCTTTGAGCGCGCATCGAAGATGGCATCGACCTGGAGCATTACGGGAACACCCGCGCCAGCGCCGCACGATTGCGCGGCATCAGGCTTTCGGCCTTGGCGCGGCGCATTGAAGCCAGGTGCTTGCTCAAATTATCAACGACGCCGTCCAGACCTTTGTAGGGGACCGATTCTCGTTCATAGCAGCGCCCCTGAAGGACGACCGTATTATGTGTTTTCGCCTTGATCTCATCGAGGAACGTGCGGACCAGAGTCGACTTTCCCATGCCTGAGGTTCCGTGAAGATAAACGGTTACCGTTTGACCCGCGCGGGTCGCGCGAAAAGCTTCGTCGAGTTCGGCCAGCTGCCGTTCACGTCCAACGAATGAACCTTCCGCCGTTGACGACAAATTCAAGGGCACCAGTTGGGAAGAACTGCGCACCCCGAGCGCGCGAAGTATTTCACGGCCGCCGGGCCTGGTTTCAGGCTTGCGCCGGAGTAGTTTGGTACAGAGATCATTCAAGTCGCGCGGAGATGTCGGGATTGATCTCGCGGGCCTGAATTGGTTCGCGCGTCTGCTTCTGCGTCATGACTTCGAAGAACTTGCCCCGGAACGGCAGACGCCCGGTCAACGCCTGGTAGAGCATCACTCCCACGCTGTACCAATCGCTGGCCTTCGAGATTTTGCTTTGCGCGCCTTGCTCGGGAGACATGTAATCCGGGGTGCCGGCCAGGAGTGTTTCGTGAAGCTCAGGATTGATGTCTTCAACCAAGCCAAAATCCAGCAGGACGACGCGGCCCTCATCAGTCACCAGCACATTCGACGGCTTAATGTCGCGATGCAGCTTGCCCATTTCATGAAGGGCGTGAACACCTTCGGCCAGTTGACGCAGGGCCGGGCGCAAACGCGCTTCGTCCAACTGATAGTTCGTTTCAACCAGTGGCGATTCATAGTCCAGGGCGAATCATCTCGCCATCACTCAGCGACGAACTGTCAAAAATCTCAGTGTCGGCTGCCGAGTCGTGCGATGAGCGGCGCCGCGGTTCGCCGGGTGGGCAGAGTGTTATCGGCGGAAGTTGTTGGCGCGCCGGCAGCTTTCCAGGACACATACTCGGTGAAGGTCACGCCCTCGACCAACTCCATGGTGAAGAACCATTCCTGACCGTCCGACATGAGCTCATAAAGCGTCACCAGATTGGGATGAGAGACATCGGCCAGGGTGCGAAACTCACGCTTGAAGCGATAGATATGGGCCGCCTCAGCGCGGGTCAAAGTTTTGAGGGCGACGACTCGGTCCATGTTGCGGTCGTGGGCTTCGTAGACCACGCCCATGCCGCCCGAACCCAGACAGCGGTGCAGCTTAAACCGCTCAGTCCCAATAAACTCTTTGGCGGGCTTGACCACGTGGGAATTCCTCGATGCGCGCAACGTATCGGCAAGCTGTCGGCTTGCGAGCGCAAACTTTCAGTTTGCGTTACATTGTGTTGACAGATGAGCAATTGTGCCTTACATGATTTGCGCAATCAAATGTCTGGAGTTCCGCCCTCAGGCGGATCTCTAACTTGAAAAGTACCGCCGCGGGGTGGTGCTCCGAACAAAGCGTTCGCGGAAGGAGTGCCAATGGATTGGCGCGTAGCATTCACGACTTTTGGAATAATCTTTCTGGCTGAGCTGGGCGACAAGACGCAAATTGCGGCGATGACCATGGCCGCACAGAAAAAGCGGCCGTGGGAAGTTTTCATCGGCGCCGCGGTCGCGCTGGTAGCGGTTTCAGCGATCGGCGTGGTCGTCGGAAGTGCGCTCGGCCAATACTTGCCGGTGGACATGGATCAAACGCGTAGCCGGTGCGGCGTTTATTGTGATTGGAGTTTTGGTATTGATCAGGGAAGTTCTTCGGGATGTTGCCCTCCCAATGGGAGAGGGCCAGGAGGCTCGAACTGCATGCCACAGACCAGACACGTTGAAAGACACTTCACGGCGGGCGAGACAATTCGCGACGTCGTGATCGGCATGTCGGATGGCTTGACCGTGCCATTTGCTCTGGCCGCCGGGCTGACCGGCGCGATCGACAGCGCCGGGATTATCGTCACCGCCGGATTCGCGGAAATCGCCGCCGGCGCGATTGCCATGGGCCTCGGCGGTTATCTCGCCGCCAGGAGCGACGCCGAGCATTACGCCAAGGAACGCGAACGCGAACACCGCGAAGTAATTGAAATACCCGGAAGAGGAAGCGCGAAGTGGCCCAGGTGCTGCACTCTTACGGCCTGACCAAAGATGAGAGCGAACCGATCGTCGAAGCTCTCGCAAGCATCCGAAGAAATGGGTGGACTTCATGATGCGTTTCGAACTTGGTTTGAGAAGCCCGATCCAAAGCGCGCGTTCATCAGCGCCTTCACCATCGCGCGCTTCTTACATCGCCGGCGGTTTGATTCCGCTGGCGCCCTACGTCGTGACTGCTTACTTGAAGAACATGAGAATAGGAACCGCGCTCCTTTTTTCGGTCGGCTTAACGCTGGTGGCCTTGTTCGTGTTTGGTTTTGTGAAGGGCGCTTCACCGGCACTACCGCTGCGCAGCCTTTGCAAACAGCTCTGATTGGCGAGCGTCGCCGCCAGGCGCTGGCATTTTGATTGCGGGACGCTTGATTTCGTGATCAGACAAAAGCCTTATCGCGCGGATGGCAGTGGATGAGCTGATCTCTAGGCAAAACTGCTTTATGAAGCCGCGATGATAGGCTGTCAGGCCTGCAGTCATTTTACTTTGCGTGCTACTTTGCGTCTCACCTCGTTGGCCCAGCAACCGGCTGGAGTATCTCTGATCTCGCGAACGCACAAGAGCATTTCTTTGCGGGGCGTTACCCGGAAGTTACTGAATCGTACAAAAATTAATCAATGCAAGTCCTGATCTCACCCGGCCCACATCAACTTGGGGTCGGTTACGGAATCTGCTGAAGAAGTACGCCGAGGCGGCGTGCGGAATTCAAAATCGCGACCAGGCTGGCCCGAACGTTCCCGAACTCCATTTTGAATCTGGGGACAGTTTATCTCCTGCTGGAGCAAAATCAGAGGCCCTTGAAATCATTCGAAGAAGCCTTGCTGACTGAGGCCAGGAATGGGTCGCAGCCGAGCTTGAGATTGGAATTGCGCGCAGCCGTTTGGGGGCTCTACGATTCGGCGATCAAGATCCTCAACCGCGCGTTCAACAGGCGCCTAAAGATGTTTTGGCTGATGAATCTGATCGGGGCGAGTTCGTGCCGATGGCTCGGAACGATCTGGCAGCCGTGGAAGTCTTTCGCGAGATCACGTTCATCGAACCGGATACCCCGGAGGCGTATTCTTAGTTTGGGACTGGCTTACCAACGCTCGGCGCAACATTCCGAAGCTGTTGCGGCGCTTCAAAGGGCCTCTGTTGCTCCCTGACCAGCCCGTGCCGCTTTGTATTTGGGCCGACTTTACCCCCATCTGGGGCAGCAAGTCAGAAAGCCTCGAGAGCTTTCCAGCATACGATTGCTTTGGCTCCAAAATACTGCGGGCGCCCACTTCGCGTTAGGAGTTTCCTTTATCAACTGATCGGTCAACACGGAAAAGCTTTAGGCTGAATTCGAAATATGCGCTCGCCACAGCTGGAAGTTCTGACACTTGCGAAGAGAATCGGCGGTGCTTAGCCGTCTCGGTCGTTACCGAGCGGCGATTGAAAGCGATCCAAAACACTCATTAAATTGCAACCACCCGATGCCGACGATTATTTGTTCCTGGGTACTCATTACATGCTCCCTCGGCGAACTGGAAGAGGCGGAGGCCTGGCTGGAGAGTGCCTGAAGCTCAGGCCCGATTTCCCAAGCTGGCACAGCAAAAGAATGAAAGCGGTGCAAACAAGACTGCAATTGCGGTCGCAGCTTGAACCGGCTAAGCGGGCTGTTGAAGAGCAGCCCAGCGATGCGGCAGTTGTTCTGAAAGTGCTGGCGAATCTTTACCGCTTTTTGGGCCGGTTCGACGATGCCGAGAAGCTTTATCTAAAGCTATTGGAGTCAAAGCCTGGCACGACCCGGAATCAATCAACCTGCTGGGAGTGCTTTATTTTGAAGCCGGTCGATTCCGGAGAGTCCATCAGAAGGCACTCATAAAGAAAGCGATTGCGCTCAAGCCCGGGTCATCAGGGTGATACCACTAATCACCATGTCTTGCTTTTCACCAAGGCACCTTCTGGGAAGACAACATCAGGATGCAAGGTCGAAGCCAGCCGAGTGAAAGTCTGTGAGAGACGAAACCAGATTTACCGCGGGCTCGGAAGCATCTTTTCTCTGAGACTGGGAAACTTGCCTATGTGAGTTGATTGAAAGGCCGCCACCTGCAGGCTTGCCCCACATGACACGAGTTAGCGCGTGGTCGAGCGTTGCAGCCGCGCAACCATTTGAATGCGATCTTCAAACTCTGGCGTTCGAGATGCCTCAGAGGTTGCCGAGACCAGGGGACGCTGTGCGACTTCTCAACTAAGGTCACAACGTTCTGAAGGATTTAGAATCCAGCGCTCGCTGAAACAACTTCGTGAGTTCGTTTACAAGCCGAGATGAGGCTCAGCGTCGGCACCAGCGGCTATAGCTTACAAAGAGTGGAAGGGCAACTTCTATCCGGAAGATCTGCCGGCCAAAGAGATGCTCGCCTACTACTCGCGGCGTCTGCCGGCGCGTTGAAATCAATAACACTTTCTATCGTCTGCCCCAGCCGAGCATGATCGAGAATTGGCGCGATCAGGTGCCGGCCACGTTCCAATTTTCAATCAAAGCCAGCCAGCGGATTACGCATATCAAACGGCTGAAGAATTGTGCCGACGAAACGAAATATCTGCTGGATACGGCGGCGCTCATGGGCGAACGGCTGGGAGTGGTGCTGTTTCAGCTGCCGCCAAATTCAAAAGGACGCGGAACGTCTGAAAGACTTCCTGGCCCTGCTACCGGGCGACACGCGAGCGGCGTTTGAGTTCCGTCACGAGAGCTGGTTCGACGATGAAACGTTTGGCTTGTTGCGCGATCGGGATTGCGCCCTGGTGGTTTCGGACACCGATGAAAAACCGCTCACGGAAATCACCAGCACCGCAAACTGGGGTTACCTGCGCCTGCGCAAGACGAATTACGAACCGCAGGACCTGGCTGACTGGATGAAGCGCGTGCAGGAGCAAAAGTGGAAAGATGCCTTCGTCTTTTTCAAGCATGAAGACGAAGGCACCGGACCGAAGCTGGCGGCACAGTTTATTGCACTGTCAGAACCGCCCGCTGCTGCGGGCGATTGATGACAATCATTTGTTTTCAGAGCGAAGGCAAACCACCCGCTACCGCAGGTGCTTCTGACACTTCTTTACTTAATCTTTATACCAGCCCCAACCTTAATATTGTTCTGGTGTGAGCTGTTGAAGAATGTCGGCAGATAATCTACCTGAACGGCGCGAATGTCGAAGTGTTCACCCGCGTGGATGTCCAGGCCACCGCCCAAAGCCATCGCGAATGAAGTGTCATTTGTCTGGTTCGGAATCAAAGCATCGTGAAAATTAACTCGCGTGTGGGTGATGCCCGCCAGCGCGTGAACAAATGGCGTCACGCCTGACAGCCGCCAGTTGTAGCGCGGACCAATCATCAAATCGTAGCGCTGTACACTGGCTGGGAATACCCGGCCCGTCTTCAGATTCACGTAGTCCGACGTGTCATAGGTGCCCGTGAAGCTGGTCGTGATCCCTATATGTCGCGTGATATTCTGATTGAACTCAGCATAAAACCCGTTATAGCTCTGATACTTCTCGTCAAACGTCACCGTATTGCCAGCGAAGGTGGCGCGGCCGTTTTTGTCCATAGTTGCGGCGTTGTTGCTGGCCCGCTCGAAGGCATAGCCACCAACAAATTCATAACGGGAATAGTCTCTGTCTTGGGCGAGTACGGCTGGGGCAGAAACCAATGCCACCAGGAGCAAGAGAAAAATCGGGTCATCCGAAAACCTCCTTGTCGGTTCACGTGCAGGAAACTAGAGTTTACGAATACATTAATACTACCAAAGCCAAAAATTCCCAGATTTTTGAGGCGATTAAGCCTTTTTAATAATGACGCGTAAATAGCCCCCTACTTATTGCGCATGACCCGTTTTCAACAAGTAATAATCGGCTCGCTGACTGTGCTGTCCCTGGCATCGGCCGCCGCGGCTCAAGCTGTCAACGATCCGCTCAAGGAAGCCCAGCGGCTGACGCGGGTGGCCCAGGTCGCGGAACAGCAGAATCGCTATCTCGACGCCGTCAGGGCATACGAAACGATTGCGGTCATAGCCAAAGGCTCGCCTAAAATCGCGGGCGCCGCACTCCTGAATGCCGGCAACATCTACATGGGCATCGGCAAGTTTACTGATGCGGTGGCTTCGTTTCGGGCTTCTTTAGCGCTCGATGCCAGTTCGGCCGCGGCCCAGAATAATTTGGGTGAAGCGCTCGGCGAACTGAAGCAATACCAGGCCGCGCTCAAGGCCTTTCAGCAGGCGGTCGCGCTCGACAGTGGTTACGTAAAAGCGCGTTATAACATGGGCGTGACGTACGACAAACTGGGCCAATTGAAATACGCGGAATTTGTTTACCGGATCCTGATTCGCGATCATCCCGATTTCCCTTTGGCCTATGACGGCATGGCCGTGACCCTCTCAAAATCAGGTCGCTCGCGCGAGGCCATTCCTTTTCATCAGAAAGCGGTGACGATGAGCCCCAGGGACCCCAGCTTTCATTTCAACTTTGCGATCAGCTATCTAATGCTTGGAGATGTAAAGAACGCGCAGGAACAGCAGCAGCAACTTCAGGCCATCGACCCGAACATGGCCCAGCATCTGGCCACGGCAATCGCCCGCCGGCGGTAGCGAAACACAAAAAGGCACAAAAAACGCAAAAGGAGGGACTACAGGAGCCTCAGTCCTCTTGAGCTTTTGCGCCTCTTCGGGGCTATTGTTTTACTCGATTAGAAATTTCCCTGACACTCTTCGTGACTGCAATCGCAATCGAGTTCGATTGTGTCACCGGTGCCTTCGCATGATGCGCTGCAATACTTTGCTCCCGGCTCCGGCTTGCACGTGCACGGGGGATTCTTGCATTTTTCTACGTCAGCCATAATTCCCTCCTGGCTCATGGATTAACAGATTTTGAATCTAAAACGGCGGGCGAAGCTTAGCACAACCCGCAGGCGATTGGTATTCGCGATTTGGCGAAATCCGGCGGCCCCGTTAACATCGGCGACCGACTTCAATTCAATAATTCAGGGAGACTCTAAATCAATGGAAGCACAGACTGCTGTCGCGAAAGAAATTCCCCGCCGATTCAAATGCTCCAAATCATCTCGGGTTTTTGGGTGGCCCGCTGCGTGTACGTCGTGGCCAAACTGGGCATCGCGGATCTTAATCAATGATGGACCCAGGACAGCCGACGAATTGGCCGCTGCCACCAGCACTCATGCCCCATCCCTGTTTCGCGTGCTCAGAGCTTTGGCCGCGGTCGGGGTGGTAACGCAGGACGACCACAATCGCTTCGGGTCGACGCCCATTGTCGCAGACGCTTTGCGCGAACGCTCCCGGCTCGATCCGCGCATTTGCGATGACCGAACTGGGCGAAGAGCATTATCCGGCCTGGGGCGAGTTGCTGCTATAGCGTGCGCACCGGCGGCATTGCGTTCGATAAAGCGTTCGGCGAGCCAATTTGGGAATTCTTTGCCAAGAATCCCGAGAATGCTCAAATCTTCAACGACGCGATGAGCGGCATGACCGCCCAGGCAAACGAAGCGGTCCATGCGGCGTATGAGTTTTCCGGCATCAACAAAATCATAGATGTGGGCGGCGGACATGGCGGCCTGATCACCGGCATTCTGAAAAAGAATCCACAGATGCGGGAATTCTGTTCGACGCTCCTCCGGTAATTGAAGGAGCAACCACGCGGGTCCAGGAATCAGGTGTGGCCGATCGCTGTGAACTCGTCGCCGGCGACTTTTTCAAATCAGTTCCTGAAGGCGGTGACGGAATCGTCATGAAGTGGATCATTCACGACTGGAACGATGAGCAGTCGATCTCAATCATGAAGAACTGTCATCGGGCGCTGCCGGCAGGCGGGAAATTGATTCTGATTGAAGCAGTCGTGCCGGACACCAACGAACCGCACTTCAGCAAGTTCATCGATCTCAACATGCTGGTGATTACCGGTGGACGCGAGCGCACCCCGGAAGAGTTTCGGCAGTTGTACGAAGCGTCCGGTTTCAAGCTTTCGCGCATCGTGCCGACCGAATCACCCTTCAGCGCGATCGAAGGTGTAAAGGTTTAGGTTTGATCAGTTTTCTAGATCGCTCGGCCACTTGTGAAGGCGCAGCAATTGTAGTTCGATCGAAGGAAAGAACAGGCAGTTTAAGCGTTCTGCCATCCTTCCCATGGTGATTTGGCTGCGCGTAGCTGTGCGAAAACCTCTATTTCCCTAAGCTGCAGGCGTGAGCGCTCCGACCAGCGCTTTGGGCACTCTGTTTGCTCTGTCGGCGAGGAGCATTACGAAGGGAGAGTCTATGAGGAGAACCATCAAACAGCCCACGAAAGGGCGGGTCCTGCGATTCTTGATCCTGACCACAGCAATCGCGACCGGGGTCCTGCTAACGCCGGCAAATACCCAGGCACAGAGTTTTGATGAGGGCACCCGAGAGTCAAAGGCCAAGTCCGGCAAGCTTGTCTTTGTCCATTCAACCTCGTTGCTGGTCGGGAACGCTGTGGTCGAAGACAAATTGCTCAAGCAACCGCAGTTTAAGCAACTCGGCTTTGTGATTACGCGGGATGCCGCGGATGCGGATATCGTCCTCGAACTGCATCATGATCTTTTGACGAAATACGTGTTTAGCGTGGTCGACGCAAGAACACATGTGGTTTTGGCCGGAGGAAAGCTGAGTTCGCTCGGAGGGACGGTAGCTGACAAGGTTGCCAGGCGATTCCTTAAAGAAATGATGAAGCGGAGCACGCCTTGATCGACGGCGTGAAAGCTTAGGGGGTAGGGGGACCAGCAGGAGTCCTGGCCCCCTTCGGGGATGAGGAACATCGCGCGGGCTACTCTCGCGCCCCATGAAGCTTCAACAATTCCGCCACGTCATCGTTTCGGTTATTCCGCGCCAGCGCGACTGCCGTGTTGCCTTCGTTGTCCTTCGCCGTGACATCAGCACCAGCCATAAGCAGCGCCCGAGCACATTCCACGCTGCCCTCGAAAGCGGTTGCTTACCAATTTAGACAACTGACGGGGAGACATGTTCCGTACCGGGTGATGTCCGCCAAGAGCGGCGCCAGCAGCGTCAGAATGGAAAGGCAAAACAGGAAGAGAAGCCATTTGCGGCTCATGTTGCCACCTCTGAAAAAGTTTTAGTTTTCAGTTCGTCAGAGAATCGTTTGTCATAGTCAATGCGCACACTTCGACCTAATTGAAAGCGACGAAAGCGACGGGCTTTCAACTCAGCCACACAACTAGACAGATTTCAGTCCCGAGCCTGAGGAGGCACTCGCGTCAAGACCGCTGGTTCATTTCGAATTCATCACGGGCACCGGAGAGATCTGCATCGTGAATTGCGCGTGAGATGAAAACGCGCTCGCAGAGGTTGTTTAGTAGCAGAATTAAATTTGTATGGCGCGACGAAAATCTGGACGGACCGGTTTGGAGTTAGGTTTGAGTCAAAGAGTTGGCGGCAGCTGCCAACGCTTCGTTAAGCGCCCCCACATTTTTTCCGCCGCCCTGGGCCATGTCAGGTTTACCACCGCCCCGCCCATCAACCAGTTCGCAGGCTTTGCGCATGAGCGCATTCATATCGCCGGCGGTGCCGGTAGAGCGGGCGAACACCAGACGAGCGGCGTCGCCGTCGCGGGACCCGAGCAAAGCAATCACGTTTGGATGAGCGACTAAGGCGAGGGCGAGATGTTTGAGAGATTCGGGCGATCGATTCTCGAATGCTTTGGCGATGACCTTAAGTGCCTGGGTACTGCTACGCACCAGCTCTTCAGCTTCGACGCGGCAGGCGATCTCGTCGAGCTCTCGAACCCGCCGCGAAAGGTTTTTGTTTTCTTCGACTAACTTTGTTGCCAGCCCGGGCGAATCTTCACGGCCGGCGCTGAATAACCCGGCCACCTCGCGCGCGGTCCGATTCGCCTTACGGTAATCCGCGACCACGCGCCCACCCGCCATGAATTGAATTCGGGCCAGGCCTTTCGCACGTTCCCACGAGCGTACAGCGATCACGCCGACCTCGCCGGTCGATCGGGCATGCGGTGCCTCCGCAGGAGTCAGATCAAAATCTCCAATTTGAATTATGCGCAATTCGCCTTCCCGGGCCGTTTCTTTGCGCAAGGGCAAAGCCGTTGCTTCGTCCGGTGTCACACTTCGAATCTGGATCGGCCGGGCGTCCCAGATGATTTGATTGGCGAGATCGACCGCTTGTTCAATCTTTTCGTCGTCAGGATTCTCGAGTGCAACGTCAATCTCACATTCATGTTCGAGCACGCGAAAGCTATGCGTGGGCGCGTCGAACAACCTGACAAATGCAGCCGAGAGAATGTGCTGGCCAGTGTGCTGTTGCAGATGATCCAGCCGTCGCAGCCAGTCAACGCGTCCGTGAACTGAATCGCCGACTTCCGGCGCCGGTCCCTGAATCACATGCAACACGCCATCATCTTCCGCGTCGATGCAGTCAACCACGCGCGCTCCGCCGAGGGTGCCCGTATCATTGGGCTGGCCTCCACCGGTCGGGTAAAACGCGGTGCGATCGAGTACGACGGCAATCGCGCCATCCTCTCGTTCGCTTAAGTCGATCACGCGCGCATCAAACTCGAGCAGGCGCGAATCGTGGTAATAAAGTCTTTCAGTTGCGTTCATTGCAAGAGCGATGTTATCAAATGCGAGAATGAAAGGGCGAAGGTTGGAACCGAAGTGCCGCTTTGCAAACGCCTTAAGCTCCGTAGGAGCAGAATGTTTATAGCAACCGCAATAAGAAACCAGTCCCAGCTCCGTAGGAGCGAAATGAGACGTGCAAATCTTGCAGCTCCTACGGAGCGCTGGTAACTTAAAGGGCCTGGCGTCTATAAACATTTCATCCCTACGGATGTGTCCACGAAACTTGGCCGCGATTAATCTTTGTGTTGAAGCAAGATCAATTCACTGAATAAACCGAAACGAGTCTTTGCACGCTTAGCCTGGATGACATTGTTGCTGCTGACGATCAGCTCGGCAGCGTCAGCTCAGGACCAGCCTCTGCAGATCAAATACTGGCTGGCCATGTCGCAACCCACCTCTCATCTTTTCGAAGTTACGATCGAAGTGGGGTTGCCGGCTGATCCCGCCCTGCGTTCGCTCGACTTTCAAATGCCCAAATGGTCGCCGGGCCGTTACGCGGTTTTCGATTTTGCCAAGAATGTTCAGGAGGTCAAGGCCCGTGAAGCCTGTCCCGCAGGTCTTGATTGCACCACTCCCAATCTGACTGTGACGCGGGTGGATGACCAGACCTGGAGAACGGAATTAGGAAGCTTCAGACATCCCGGCATGTCTCTAATGTTTAGCTACAAAGTTTTTGCCAACGACCTCTCCGGCACCTTTTCGCAGCTTGATTCACATCATGCGAATTTCAACGGCGGAAACATTTTCATGTATATCGTCAATCACAAACAAGATCCGGTTGGGCTGTCGATCAACGCGCCAAAAGGATGGAATATCGTCAACGGCCGTACTGAGAAGAAGGATCAGAGCGAATTCAATTCCCAATTGGGACATCCTCACGGATACCCCGACTGAAATTGCTCGGGACTGGACCGATGACGAATTCAAGATTGATGGCAAGACATATCATGTCGTGGTTCATTCATTGGGAAAGGATGGGAACAAGCGGCCCGCGCTGGTACGCGACCTGGAAAAAGTTGTCCGTGCCGAGACCGCGATGTGGGGGCCGCCGGAGTTCGACTCAGTACACCTTTCTGTTTCACTTCGCGAACGATGGAAAGTCCAGCGACGGCATGGAGCATCTGACCTCGACGCAAATCATCATGCCCGGATCCCTGGCGGACAAGAGACATAGTGGAGGAGACTATTGACGCCGCGGCGCACGAATTCTTTCACGTTTGGAACGTCAAGCGTTTGCGGCCGCTCGAACTGGGTCCCTGGGATTTCACGCGCCCGGCCAACACGCGCGGCCTTTGGATCGCTGAAGGCATTACGAACTATTACGGTCATCTGATGCAGCGACGGGCCGGAATATGGACCGATGCAAGCTACTCAACGAACTCACCAGTCAGATTGCGGAAGTTGAAAACTCGCCGGGCAGCAAGTTGATGAGCGCGGAAGAATCTTCCTTGTCCGCTCCGTTCCTCGACGATGCGCCGCATGCGCAGCAGACAAATCTGGCCAACACTTCGGTCAGCTACTATCCAAAGGGTGAAGTGGTAGGGCTGGCGCTCGATCTTCTGATTCGCGGCAAGACCAACGGCAAAGCGTCGCTCGATGAGGTCATGCGGCGCATGTAGCGAAGAGTTTTACCTGAAGAGTCCGAATGCGACCTACTATCTTCGCGGGCCGCGGTTACACCGGCGAAGACTTTGCCCGAGTAGCCTCCGAAGTTCGCCGGCGCTGACCTGAGCGATTTCTTCAAGCGGCACGTGCGCGGAGTTGAGCCGCCGCCATACGAAGAAGCTTTCGCCCAGGTGGGATTGCGTTTTGTCCGCACGGCGCGCTCTTCGGTGACTATCGGCATCACCGGCTGACGAAGACGAAACTGTGAATTTCAAGATTGCCAACCTGCGATCAGAATCGCCGGCCGCAGCGGCAGGTCTGCAAGTTGGCGACTCCATCACCTCATTCGGTGGAAACAGATTTACTCCCGCGAATTTTTCCGAAAGTGCTGGCGCGCTACAAGCCTGGCGATCGCGTGCAGGTGAGTTTCCTGCGCGACGCTCGACCCATGACGACGGCCATCACACTGGGCCCGCCGCTACTGTTCGATTATCGAATCGAAGAGAATCCGAATGCTTCGGCCGATGCAAGCGCGGCGGGCAGCGTGGTTGAGTGGCAAGCCTTAGGATTCGGGGAGAAGAGCGAAATGTCTGTATCAGAAGCGCCGATAAAGTCGAAGACTTATTCAGCCAGTGGTTGTGTTTGCTTTATTACTGGTCAGCAGCGCTGCGCCTCCGGTCAAAAACCTGCCGTTCATCAGGCCACTCTTCCCATCTTGGTCACAAGGAATTATTCTGACAAGTCTGCGTATAACTTCTATGCGATGGCCAGAAGCGATCGGTGGCTCGCCCTCATTAAGAACCAATTTCACCTGGTTTGCAGGAAGCGTTTCGGCTTAATCAACGTCTGGATTGGTTTTCCGGTTTTCGACGGGGAGGTCCTGGGCTCCAGCCGGATGAAGGATCACCGGAGAGAAGCGATGGTCAGATCTGGTGCCATCGACGCCCTTTGTTCCAGTCTGACCCGCGTTCAGCGAGCGATCCGTACTTCCCGCCGGTGCGGGGACGATCTTTGAAGAGTCATCCGGAAGGTCGGGTCGCGCAGGGTGGTCGTGCGGGGCACGTTTTATCGCAACTCACATTAAGAAGGCCCAAAGAGGACTTCTGCCGTCATGTTGCAGCAGTGGATGAACGTGTCACCGAGCGAATCGTTGCACGATCTCATGCGAGAGTCAGGTGCCGCCTCCCGGTCGTGTGGCCTGGTCGGAGTAACTAACCTTTCCAACACTCGAGGCGATTGCCTTGGCCGCGGTCGCGCTGCCCGCCCCGATCCAGCTCCGGCGATCGTCGGCGCCAGTGGATTCACGCCAGATCACCAGTGGCAAACACGTTCGCGACGCTGTGGTTTCCATGTTGCGAACCGGTGATTACGCAACCTCGCATCATCGGGTTTCCAACTGACCACGCACCGAATCCGTATTTGGTTCAGATCCTGTCCGATCAGTACGCCCCTGCACCGCCATTTGAAAAGGTTTGAATCGACGCCGGCGCCACGCCTCGGTCTCAGCGGCTTCGACCCAATCGCCGCCGATGATGCGATGCACGACTGATTAGCAATACGTAACTGAACGAAGTACAAT
>ERZ1370068.5866-contig-4870_pt1 | contig 58467 bp, 74 predicted proteins | sample MGYA00561227_ERZ1370068 | MGnify/ENA primary metagenome ERZ1370068 (study PRJEB38410, sample SAMEA6850437) | metagenome | study: Metagenomic assessment of the ecological functions of the soil: analysis of the soil microbiota associated with the... | reverse complement strand
ACACACACACACACACACACACACACACACACACAAACAACAACTATAGTGTGGAGGTGATCCCATTCGAGCATGCTCGATGGGGAAGGTCTAACTTCGAGGAAGGGTCGGCGAGACGGCAGCGGAAGACGGCCGCCAATCAATACGAGCGCCGCCGGGGAGGGGGATCACCATGGCAACCATCGACATCCGCAAGGAAACCTGGCAGTCAAGGCGGTCGGACGTCGCGCCCGATTTCCGGCGATCGCCACGCACCGCCGGCCCGGCGGCTCGAAACTACAATCCCCAGCATCAACAACCGCTGCCTGGTCTTTCGCCTGAAGGACGCGACCGCCGGCCCGGCGTGCCGGTCCTGCTCATCGCCAACTGCCACCGACGAGGTCGCGCTGCTCGGAAGTGAAGCGCATCGAGAAGTGGTGAGAGCGGCGCGCCCATCCGCTGTCCCCGACGCCGTGGGCGCCGGCTACTGCAGTCTCGCATCTCCCGGCATGGCATCGACGCCCTGCCCGGACGCCCGTGATCCTGGTCGGGCTGGCAACGCGCGCATCCCGCGCATCGCGGCCGGCAAGAAGCCTCGCCGGCTCGCCGCGCTTCACGATCTTCGACCAGAACGATCCGCTGCCGATGCTCCGCGGTCAGCTCGAGGCGGTGAACTTCGATCGCGCTCGGCGGCTTCGCAAGGAGGCGGTGACGCCGCACGAAGGCGGCAAGGATCCGGCGCTCGGGCATCTTCAAGGCGATCGTGCTTCACCAACCTGCCGCCCAAGTGACCCGCAATGACGAGCTCTGGCTCTATCATGTGCCGACGCGCACCATCATCGGCGGCGAGAACCTCGGCTGGAACCTCACCAAGGCCGACCTCGGCGGCATGGGCTTCATGTTCAGGATGACGATGAAGGCCGAGCAGGTCTACAATCATGACCGGACCGCGGCCGGCTCCTCGACAAGCGGCGGGTCAAGGCGCACTGGCGGAAGGTCCTCGCCTGGCCGGCCGAGGAACGTCCTCTCCCTATCACGACACGCTCGGCACCGGTCAGCGTCGGCGGCGCGCAGGCGGCAGCTGCCGCAGGCCGCGTCGCCAGGGCGAAGCAGCTGTGACCGCGTCGGCCTGGGAGGCCGGGACGCGGGAGCGGTTTCCCCTACGAGCTCGTCTCGCATTGGCGCTGGTGCTCCGGCCCGATCGACCGCGCCTACGACGTGCTCGTCCGACGACCGCGGCGCTGCCGCGCTGGTGGCCGCAGGCCTACTCACCGCGTCAAGCGAGATCGCGCGCCGGCGACGACGCCGGGCGTCGGCCGCGTGCTCGGCGATCACCACCAAGCCGCGCGCCGTCCCCTACGAGCTCACTCCGGCGGCTCGAGAGTGCTCGGAGGCTGGAGCGGCCGCGCCTCATCCGGCTGAAGGCGTCGGGCCAGCTCGTCGGGCTCTCGAGCGAAGCGGCAGACCTGCGGAAGCCGGCGGCGCAGACGCGAGCCCGGTTCGCCTACATGGCGCGTGGCGCGCCGAGCACCCGATGCTGCAGGCGGCCTGGAGTTTCGTCGCTGCTGAAGCCGCTCTTCGCCCTCAACCAAACAACTGGGTCATGCGTAAGGGCGAGGGAGGGGATGAAGCGCGAGCTGGCACGGCGCTTCGTGACGTACTTTGCCCGACGCGACAGCTTCCCCTTGGTGGTCCCTTGGTGGGGGAGCTTTGCCTTACAGCCAAGAGCTAGGCATGTGCGAGGGGTCACCCTAGTCAGGGACAGCACGCCACGTCTCTGAGCCCATCTCTGACCGGCAGACTCCCTCGCCCTGTTTCAAGCTCGCTGGCAAGCGTTCGTCAAGTTATAGAAACAGCCCCCACCAAGGGTCCCACCAAGGGGGAGGGGCGGTTCCGGAGTATCCGCTGCGAGTGCCGAGCCCGCGCGAGATGTGGCGCTGAGCAGCGTCAGGTCCGCGCGCGAGAGCCGGTCCTTTGGCCGACCACGCCCGGTGCCAGTACGGGTAGAGGAGCGGCGGGCGGCTGACCTCGTCAAGGCGTTTCAGTTCGCCGTCGCGTGAGCTTCAGCTCGGTGGCGGCGAGGTTGCCGCGAACTGCTGGCTCGGTGCGGGCGCCGACGATCATCGAGGTGACCGCCGGGCCGGCCGAGCAGCCAGGCGAGCGCGACCGGTGGCCGCCGAAACGCCGCGGGCCTCGGCGACCTCGCAGACCAGCGTGTCGACGATCGCCGAGAGCTCGTCCTCGTCGCGGATCGGCGGCTCGCGCCATGGGCGCGCCTGAAGTGGCGCGAGCCTTCGGGCCGGCTGTCAGCCGCGCCGGAACTTGCCGGACAGGAGCCCGCCGGCGAGCGGGCTCCAGACGAGGATGCCGAGGCCCTGGTCGAGCGAGATCGGGGACGAGCTCGTACTCTGGCCTCGCGTGCCTGCAGCGTGTAGTGGATCTGCTGCGCTGACGAAGGCGCTGCGTGGCCGAGCCGCGTCTGCCGCGGCGAGGCGACTTCATCATGTGCCAGCCGGAGAAGTTGGAGCAGCCGACGTAGCGCACCTTGCCCGAGCGCACGAGGTCGTCGAGCGCCTCGACAGCGTCTCCTCGACCGGCGTCTGGCCGTCCCACTCGTGGACCTGGTAGAGGTCGATCCAGTCGGTGCGTCAGCCGCTTCCAGGGCTGCGCTCGCACTCGGCGATCAGGTTGATGCGCAGAGGTTGCCGCCGGTGTTCGGCCGGCCGAGCATCGTTGAAGCGCGCCTTGGCGGCGAGCACCACCGTGTCGCGCCGGTTTGCCCTTCAGCGCCTCGCCGATGATCTCCTCGGACTCGCCGGTGGCGAGTGGGAGACACTGGCGGTGTCGATCAGGTTCACGCCAGGTGGTCGTGCGCAGATCGAGCGTATGCCGGCCCTCCGGGTCCGACCGAGCCGAAGCGGCTTGTCGGGCGCGTTGCGTCCGAAGGTCATGCAGGTAGAGTGAAGAGTGCCGAGACTTTCAGGCCGGATCGGCCGAGCAAAGCCGGTATTCCATTCGCTTTCCGGGGTGTGGGACGGCGAGCTTCATAGCGTCCTGCAGCGACGTCGCGCGGCGTCGAAGTCGAGGAATTCCCGAGCGAAAAGCCTCCATCGAGGTTCCAGCTCGACCGGTGAATCGTGATTCTGATCGAATCCCCATAGAATTAACGTCAGATTGTTAGGATCGCCGCGGAAGTATTTCGCTTTTTCTCCGGCGCACGTGCCGCGACTAAGGAAACCTCTAAAACGATGTCCCGGCGCAGAACCGTGGCGAGTGCGATCGTGAGCCGCCCGATCGATAATGGCGGACACCGGCTTAACTCAAATAGTTTGATTAATTTTCTATAAAGTTAATATCAGATTTGAAATGGACTCGCCTGTACTCTGGCGTCGTTTGATTAAAACTTGCAGTATCTTTTACTCAAATGAAGGACGGAGACCTGTGTTTCCGGTCGCTGGCTTGGTTAAGGCCGGCGCCGCATGGGCTGCCGTTCTCGTCAACAGGGTGGCGTTACATGTCCAAGCGTTTGCTTCTTGCGGCGGCCGGCGCGATTGGTCACGCTTCGGTCGTATACGTACCCGCCACCAATGCCGGCTCCGGGCGCCCAGGAGTGCCTGGCGCGCATGGGCAACGCTGAGGAAGATGATCGGCGGCGGAATGGACGGCATGCGCCTGTCACGGCGTAACGGGCAACTCACCGACCTGCATTCACTTGGCGCGTGGTCGCGCGCCAACAAGAGCGGATGCAATCTGCGCCAGCATCGCCAGCGATCGCCCTCGTTCAACTGCTTGCTCAGCCGGCGGCTGCGACAGCAGAGCGGAGCCGATGACGCAGTCGCGACGGACGTCATCGCCAAAGCGGCCCGCGGTCGCTGAAATTGCCACTGGCGGCGGTCCGGCTGCGATCCAGGTCTCCAACGATGCCGGGCGCAAGACCTGTGCACCCAAAGGCCGCCACGATCGCCGAAATCGGAAATGGCGCGACGAATTGCACCGTCGGCGACGATCCCATGAAGGCTTCTTCCGCCGAGTGTGGCGGCGCAAGTGTGATCAAGGTCTCCAACGTTTCCGGCGTCAAGAGCTGTGCCCCAAAGCTGCCGGTGCATTGCCTCCATCGCCTGCGTAACCGGCCAGGACAACGCGGCTGCCATCGATGGCGCGCCCGGCAAGAGAAGTTGCCGACAGGGGCAATGGTGCCGGAGAGAATTGCAAAGGTTGATTTGGTGACGGCCTCGGCCGGCCCCGCGGTCGTCAAAGGCGCCTACGATCCCGGCCTCGACCCTGGCCGCCGGAAGGTCGGTACAGCCGCGGTGGCCATGGCCTGCGGCAGCGAAAACCCTGAGAAGATGACCGCGGCGCGGCGAGTTTGCCTGCGCTTGCCAGGAGCGTGGCCAGGCTTACGAGCATCCAGCTTTTGATGCGGATCGCGGCAACGAAGCTTCCGATGCCTGCTCCGGTATCGCGGCCGCCAGGTTTCTGACGTCTTCAACTGCTCCCCGCCAATCAGCCGTCGCGAGCGCAGTGGCGGCGGTGGCGGCAACGGCGGCGGCAACGGCGGAGGTGGCGGCGGCAACGGCGGGCGGTGGCGCCGGCAAGCGGCGGCGGTGGCGGCAGCAGGGGAGGTGGCGGCGGCAAGGGCGGGCAGGTGGTGGCGGCGGCAAAGGTGGCGGTGGCGACGGCGGCGGCTTCTGGTGGTGGTGCGCGGCGGCGGCCCCGGTGGCGGCGACGGCGGCGGTGACCCCGGCGATCACGGCGGTGGTCACAGCGGCGGCTCCGGTGGCGGTGACGGTGGTGGTCACGGCGGCGGTCACGGCGGCGGCCACGGCGGCCCGGTGGCGGCGGCGGTGGGTGTGGCGGTTGGCAAGAGTGGTGGCGGCAGGCGGCGCGAGCGGCGGCGGCTCCGGTAGGCAGCGGTCACGGTGGCGGCTCCGGCGGCAGCGGCGGCAAGAGCGGTGGCGGCTCCGGTGGCAGCGGTCACGGTGGCGGCTCCGGCGGCAGCGAGCGGCAAGAGCGGTGGCGGCTCCGGCGGCAGCGTGGTCACGGCGGCGGCTCCGGCGGCAGCGGCGGCAAGAGCGGCGGTTCCGGGGGCGGCGGTCACGGTGGTGGTGGCGGCCACGAGAGGCCACCACCAAGCCTGCCAGGACTTGACACCGTGCTGCTCCAATGACGGACGCGCGGGCCTGGGTGGGAGATCGCTTGCGCCGATTTGCGCCATATCGGCTGAGCCGGCACCGGTCCAGCTGGGCCGGCCTGCGCCGGAGCACGACGGTCCGATGCAAGCCTCGCCAGCAGGCTGGCCACATCTCCCCTCTTGGTTTTGTGCGGTGCAACGCCCGGCAGGGAACCAAGCTCGACCCGGCTGCGTTTGTGCCATTAGAGAGGGTCCCCAAACATGCCGCCAAAGAGAATTCTGAATACCCCGACGCGCAAGTCGGGATCAGCTGAATCGTACATCCCGCGCCGGTGCGGAATTGCGACGTTTTCGGCGGATCTGCTCGCCGCGATGCAAAGGAAGAGGCGCCGGAAACCGAGTTCTGGTCGCACTTGCCGCGAACGATGTCCCGGAAGCGCTACGACTATCCTTCCGAGGTCCAGTTCGAGATTGGCCAGAAGGTCATCGCCGATTACCGCAGCGCCGTCGATTTCCTGAACATGAACGAGGTCGACGCCGTCTCGCCGCAGCATGAGTTCGGTATCTATGGCGGCAGGCCGGCGCCAACGTCGTCCGGCTGCTCCCACGAATCTACCGGATTCCGGTCGTTCACCACTTGCTCCGCACCGTCCTGCAGGAGTCTCTCCGATGCCGACCAGCGCCGAAGCATGACCCGCCAGAGTCGCCGCCGCCTCGGATCGGGTGGTGGTCATGAGCGAGCGGGCAGAAGCGCTGCATCCTCAGCCGCTCCTACGGAATTGCGCCGAGTCGCATCACCGTCATCCCGCATGGTGTCCCGGACATGCCGTTCCTCGACACCTCCGTATCACAAGGACCAGTTCGGCCTCGTCGGCCGCAAGGTGATCCTCAGCTTCGCCCCCATTTCTTTGCGCGGCAAGCGGCTACGAGTACGTCATCGTGGCATTGCCGGAAATCGCCGAAGTGCATCCCGAGGCGGCGTCTTCGTCGTCGCCGGCTTGAGACGCATCCCGGCGTGAAACGCCACGAAGGCAGACATCTTATCGCGAAGGTCGCTAACGTAGCGCGGGCGAAGGAACTCGGCGTCGAGGATCATCTGGTCTTTCGTGACGAGTTCATGGCAAATCGAAAACCCTGAAGGGAGATTCTCTCCACCGCGGATATTCCGCGTGTGACGCCCTATAACGGCCGCGAACAGATCGTTTCCGGCGTGCTCGGGCTGCCGCTCGGCGCCGGCAAGGCGATCATCTTCGACGCCCTAGCTGGTACGCCGAGGAAATGCTTCGCCGACGGGCGCGGCCGGATCGTGCCGTTCCGCGACCCGGCACGCGATCGCCCCCGCGAGATGATCGATCTCCTCTCCAACGACAACGAGCGGCAGGCAATGCAGCAGGCGAACTTATACCTTCGCCCGGAATATGGTATGGAGCGACGCGTGGGCGCGCAGTATCTCAAGCTTTTCCGCGAGGTACGCCGCAGGAGCGCGCTGTCCGTCCGGGCGGATCTCATCAATGGCGAAGTGACGACTCCGAGCGCGACGCACCTCGAACCTCGCGGTCCCCCGGCTTCAGATCACCTCCACGTCCTCTCCGGACGATACGGGCGCTGCTCCAGCACGCGCGCTTCGCCGTCCCCTGACCGCGACCACGGCTACTGCACCGACGACAACGCCCGGGCGCTGATCGTGGCGCGCTGATGGCCGAGAAGCGTCCTGCCGGACGACCGGTCGCTGACTCCGCTCGCCTACCGCTATCTCTCAGCTTCCCGCGAACATGCCTTCAATCCGGAGGCCGGGCGCTTCCGCAACTTCATGAGCTTCGACCGCCGTTGGCAGGAACTGATCGGCCAGGCGAGGATTCGCACGGCCGCGCGCTCTGGGCGCTTGGTCAGACAGTGCTCGATCTCGCGGGCCCAGGGAATGGTCGGCGCGGCGATGATCCTGTTCGAGCGGGCGCTGCCGGCAGTCTTCGGGCTCACTTCGCCACGATCATGGGCCTTCGCGCTGATCGGCATCGACGCCGTTCCTCCGCCGCTTCCCCGGCGCGAGTGGTGCCAAGCGCGCCCGCGTCCAGCTGTCGGATGCGTCTTCCGCCGCCTGGCAAAACCATGCGGCGCCGAATGGCCGTGGCCCGAAGATCGTGAACGGCGAAACCGCGAACGGTATCGGTCGAGCCGGACACGCCGCTCCTCTACGTCCTGAGAAACGACCTCGAGCTCAACGGCCCGAAGTTCGGCTGCGGGCTCGCGCAGTGCGGCGCCTGCACGGTGCTGGTCGACGGCAAGCCGGTGCGCTCCTGCGTGACGCCGGTGTCGACGCGCGGCGAAGGGCCGCATCACGACCATCGAGGGCCTGGGCACGCGTGGAGCGGCTGCATCCGCTCCAGCGCGCCTTCATCGAGGAGCAGGCGTGTCAGTGCGGCTTCTGCGGCAGCGGCATGGTCATGTCGGCCAAGGCGCTGCTCGACCGGAACCCCGCGACCGAGCGAGGCGCGAGATCAAGCAGGCGCTGAACGGATCACCTCTGCCGGTGCGCCTCCCACAATCGCATCGTCCGCGCCGTGCAGCGCGCCGCCGAAGCGCTGCGGCCGATGGGCCGGCCTGAGGAGGCCGGTCGAGCGCGCGCCGGGCACGAGCGTCTCGCGTCGCGACTTTCTTCAAGACGAGCGGGGCGCTCGTCGTCGGATTCACGCTCGCCCGCGCGCTGGCCCTGGCGACAGGATCAGACCCGCGCGCGCTCCCGGGCAGCCTCAACACGAACCGCATGCTCGACGCGTGGCTGCGCATCGATCCGAACGGCACGGTCACGATCTTCACCGGGAAGATCGAGCTCGGTCAGGGCATCGGCACGGCGCTGTCGCAGATCGCGGCGGACGAGCTCGACGTGCACCTCGAGCGCATCGAGGTGATCCAGCGGCGACACCGCGCGGACGCCGAACGAGGGCCAGACCGCCGGCAGCGCTTTCGGTCGAGCAGAGCGGCACCGCGCTGCGCTTCGCGCTGCGCCGAGGCGCGCGACATCCTGGTCTCGACCGCCGCGGCGAAGCTCGGGGCGCCCGCCGCCGACCTGAAGGTGAGCGACGGCACCATCGCGGCGCCGGGCGGCGCGAGCGCGACGTACTGGGAGCCTGGCGCGCGAGCGCCGATTTCACGCGCGAGGCGACCGCGAAGGTGAAGCCGAAGCCGGCCGCCGAGCATCGCGTGGGTCGGCAAGAGCATTCCCCGGCGCGACATCCCGAAGAAGTTCACGGGCGGCGCCGCCTACGTGCAGGACGTCCGGCTGCCCAAGCATGCTCTTCGGCCGGGTGGTGCGTCCGCCCTCGCCGGGCGCGCGAGCTCCATGGCGGTGGACGAGGCCGCGGCCCGCCGCCTGCCGGGCGTGGTCGCCGTCGTGCGCGACGGAAGCTTCCTCGCCGTCGCCGCCGAGCGCGAGGAGCAGGCCATTCGCGCCCGCGAGGCGCTCGCGAAGAGCGCGCGCTGGGGCGAGACCGTGTCGCTGCCGCCGACCGGCGAGGCGCTGTACAAGCAACTGCATGAGCTCGCCGGCCCCGGGCGAGACCGTCGTGCGAGAAGACGCTCGCCGAGCGCCGCCGGCGCCGGCGAAGACGCTCGAGGCGCTCTACACGCGCCCGTTCCAGTGCCACGGCTCGATCGGGCCGTCGTGCGCCGTCGCGCAGTGGGAAGGCCAGAAGCTCACCGTCTGGACCCACAGCCAGGGCGTGTTCCCCTGCGCGCCGATCTCGCCAAGGTGTTCGGCCTCAAGCCGCAGGACATTCGCTGCATCCATGCCGAGGGCTCCGGCTGCTACGGCCACAACGGCGCCGACGACGTGGCGCTCGACGCGGCGCTGCTGGCGCGGGCGACCGGCGGCCGGCCGGTGAAGCTCCAGTGGATGCGCGACGACGAGTTCATGTGGGAGCCGTACGGCTCGGCCATGGTGATGAAGCTCTCGGGCGGCATCGATGCTCAGGGCAACATCGTCGCCTGGTCCCACGAGCTGTGGAGCCACCCGCACAGCACCCGGCCGGGCTCGTCGGCCGGCGTCAACCTGCCTCGCGGCCCGGCATCTGGCTCAGCCGTTCGCGCCGGTCCTCCCGGCCGACGTCCCGCAGCCCTCCGGCGGCGCCGGCGCGCAACGCGATCCCCTGTACGACGTGCCCAACGTGAAGGTCGTCAAGCACTACATCGCGGAGACGACCCTGCGCACCTCGGCGCTGCGGACGCTCGGCGCTTACGCCAACGTCTTCGCGCTCGAGTCGTTCGTCGACGAGCTGGCGGCGGCGGCGGGCGTCGATCCGGTCGAGTTCCGACTGCGGCACATGAAGGATCCGCGCGCGCGCGCCGTGATCGAGGCGGCCGCGCGGCGCGCCGGCTGGCAGCCGGGCCGCCGCGGCGACGGCACGCGCGGGCGCGGCTTCGCGTTCGCCAAGTACAAGAACCTCGCCTGCTACTGCGCCATCGCGGCCGACGTCGAGGTCGATCCGCAAGACCGGCCGGGTGAGCGTCAGCCGCGTCGTCGCCGCCGTCGACGCGGGCCAGATCGTCAACCCCGACGGCGTCATCAACCAGATCGAGGGCGGCATCATCCAGTCCGCGAGCTGGACGCTGATGGAATCCGGTGCGCTTCGATCAGACGCGCGTCACCACGCGGTCGTGGGCCGACTACCCGATCGTGCGCTTCGCCGAGGTGCCGGAGGTCGAGGTCGTGCTGCTCGACCAGCCCGCCGAGCGGTTTCTCGGCGTGGGCGAGGGCTCACAGGGCCCGACGGCGGCGGCCATTGCCAACGGGATCGCCAGCGCCACCGGCAAGCGGCTGCGCGCGCTGCCGTTCACTCCCGAGCGGGTCAAGCAGCAGGTGTAGCGGCGGCGCCCGTGATCGGTCAGTCTCCGCGGCGCAAGCGAAGACGCGCGCGTCTCCTCACCGGACGCGGCCGGTTCGTCGACGACATCGTGCTGCCCGGGCTCGTCCACCTGGCCTTCGTGCGGTCGACGCACGCGCGGGCGCGCATCGTCGCGGTCGACGCGGCGGCGGCGCGAACGCTCCCGGGGGTGACGGTGTTCGTCGCCGCCGATCTTCCCGAGGTGGCCGAGCCGCCTCCCGCCGCACGCGCCGACCGGACGAATCCCTACGTCTCACTGGACACGCCGCGCCCGCAGCATCCGCTGGCGCGCGATGAGGCGCGGTACGTCGGAGAGCCGATCGCGGCGGTCGTCGGTCCCGATCCGTACCAGACGGCCGACGCGGCCGAGCTCGTCCGCGTCGAGTACGAGCCGCTGAGGGCGGTGGTCGACGCCGAAGCGGCGATGCGCGCCGAGTCGCCCGAGGTGCACGCCGGGGCGAGCAATATCGTCGGGCGCGTCAGCAAGGTGATCGGCGACGTCGATCGCGCGTTCGCCGAGGCCGAGGTGATCGTCGAGGATCACCCGGCCCACGGGCGCGTGTCGTCGATGGCGATCGAGACGCGCGGGCTCTGCGCCCAGTTCGACGCCGCGACGCTGAGCCTGACCGTCTGGGCGCCGCACCAGGGGCCCTATCACCTGCGCGGCGCCGTCGCCGAGCGCGTCGGGCTGCCGGTCGAGAGCGTGCGCGTGATCGCGCCCGACACCGGCGGCGGGTTCGGCCCGAAGGAAGGCATCTATCCGGAGGACGTGCTCGTCCCGCTGCTCGCCGTCCGCCTCGGCCGGCCGGTGAAGTGGATCCAGACGAGGGCCGAGTTTGTCGCGTGCACCCATCAGGCGCGCGAGCAGGCGCACCACGCGCGGCTCGCGGCGACTCGCGACGGACGCATTCTCGGGCTCGACGTGCGCATCGTGAAGGACGTGGGGGCCTATCACTGCTTCTCCATCCACGAGCCGACGAACACGATCAATCACCTGCCCTCGCAGTACAAGGTCCCCGCGTTCCGCGCCGAGGGCTTCTCGGTGGTCACCAACAAGGTGCCGAGCGCGCCGTATCGCGGCGCCGGGCGCCCGGAGGCGATTCTGGTGACCGAGCGGCTGCTCGATCGGCTGGCCGCGAAGCTCGGAATCGATCCGGCCGAGGTCCGGTCGAGGAACCTGATCGCGCCGGCAGAAATGCCCTACCGGCCCGGGCTCGTCTACCGCGACGGCGTGCCCGTGAGCTACGACGGCGGCGACTATCCGCTCGAGCTCCGGCGCGCGCTCGATCTGCTCGATTACGCCGGCTGGCGGAAGCGCCAGGCCGATCTGCGCGCTCAGGGCCGTCGGGTCGGTCTCGGCATCGCGGGCTATCTGGAAGCGGGCGGCAGCGTCCGTCCCGGCGAGTGGGCCACGGTGAAGATCGACGAGCACGGTCACGTCGAGGTGCTCATCGGCGTCTCCGGGTCGGGCCAGGGACACGAGACCGTCTTCGCCCAGGTCTGCGCCGAGTACCTCGGCGCGACGTTCGACGACATCCGCGTGCGCGGCGGCGACACGACGCTGGTCCCGTACGGTTATGGCACCGGCGCGAGCCGCGTCGCCGTCAACACCGGCAATGCCGTCGCGGTGGCCGCGACCGCGGTGAAGGAGAAAGCGGTCAGCGTGGCCGCGCGGCTCCTGGAGTGCGCGCCCGACGACGTGCGGATCGAGGAATCGCGCGCGTTCGTCGTCGGCGCGCCCGCGCGCACGATTCCGCTCGGCCAGCTGGCGCGCGTGGCGCTCCGCGAGCGGAGCCTGGTGGACGCAGGGCGGCCCCGGGCTCTGGGCCACGCAAGTTCTACGCGCCGCCGACGGTCACGTGGTCGAGCGGCGTGCACGCGGCCGTCGTGGAAGTTGACGTGGAGACCGGGCGCGTCACGATCCTGCGCTACGTCATCGTGCACGACTGCGGCCGTCAGCTCCATCCCGTGATCGTCGACGGACAGATCGTCGGCGGATTCGCCCAGGGGCTCGGGGTGGTCCTGGGCGAGCACATCGTGTACGGCGACGACGGCCAGCTCCTGACGAGCACGCTGATGGACTACCCGCTGCCGCGGGCCGAGGACATGCCCCGCTCGTGATGGAGCATCTTCACTTCACGACCGACCACAACCCGCTCGGCGTCCGCGGGTCGGCGAGGGCGCCACCGGGCCGCCGACGGCGGCGATCGCCAACGCCGTCGCCGACGCCTTCGACGGGCGGCTCGACATCCGGAGCCCGGTCCTCACGCCCGACCGCGTGCACGCGCTGCTCCGCGAAGCCGGATTCACCACTCTGGCGGAGGAACGCGCATGGCAAGGCTGACACCGATCACCAGCAAGAACCAGGTCGCGGCGAAGGACCAGGCGATCGTCGACTCGATCGTCGCGAGCCGCGGCGCTCTGCAGGGGCCGTTCACGATGTTCCTGCACAGCCCCGAGCTGGCCGGACGGCTCGCGCATCTCGGCGCCTACGTCCGCTTCGAGGGCTCGCTCGACATGCGCGTGCGCGTGCTCGCCGCCATGACGGTCGCGCGCGAGCTCGAGGCCATGTACGTCTGGGGTGCCCAGACCGGCGGCGCCTGCAAGCTCAACGTGCCGGAAGCGACCATCACCGCCATCCGCGAGAATCACAGCCGCGGCATTCCCCGGAGGACGCGCAGATCGTCGACTTCACCCGCCAGCTCATGCGCAAGCATCGGGTGGACGAAGCGACCACGAAGGCGCTCATCGGGCGCTTCGGCAACGACGGCTTCATCCAGCTCACCGGCGCGATCGGCTACTACAGCATGCTGTCGATGACGGTCAACGCCTGCGAGCTCGAGGCCGCGCCGGGGGCCGAGGTGCTGAAAGCCCAGAGAAGCTGCGTCATGCGCCGGAGCTGACCTTCCAGGGGCGGCGCGACCGGCGAGAGGATCCATGAGGCCATACGAGGGCATCAAGATCATCGACATCACGCACGTGCTGGCCGGGCCGTTCGCCGCGTACCAGCTCGCGCTCCTGGGCGCCGACGTCATCAAGGTCGAGCACCCGAAGGATTACGACCAGAGCCGCGACTCGGGCGGCGACCGGGCCTTCAACGAGCAGCGGATGGGCACCGGGTTTCTCACCCAGGCCTCGAACAAGCGCGCGATCACGCTGGACCTCAAGCAGCCAAAAGGGCGCGAGATCCTCAAGAAGCTCGTGAAGGACGCCGACGTCCTGGTGGAGAACTGGCGCTCCGGCGCGTTCCCGGCCCTCGGCCTGGGCTGGGACGACCTGCGCCCGATCAACCCGCGCCTGATCTACTGCTCGATGACGGCATTCGGTCAGGACGGTCCGCGCGGCGAGCAGACCGCGTACGACCAGCTGATCCAGGCCACCTCCGGCATGATGGCCATGACCGGCACCCCCGACGTGAACCCGATCAAGACCGGCGCGCCGGTCATCGACTACGCCACCGGGACCATGTGCGCCTTCGCGATCTCCGTCGGCGCTCTTCCAGCGCGAGCGCACCGGGCGCGGCCAGTACATCGACAGCGCCATGCTCGACGTGTCGCTGATGCTGATGGGCTCGCACATCACGTCGTACCTGCGCACGGGCCACGAGCCCAGGCCCAAGGGCAACCGGATGGAGCGCGCCAGCAGCCAGCTCTATCAGGCCAAGGACGCGCCGCTGATGATCGCCGCCAGCAATCGCGGCCAGCACGAGCGGCTGTTCAACGCGGTAGGACGTCCCGGACATCGCCGCACAGTCGAGCCACGACGAGCGCGACCGCCTCTACGAGCAGCAGACCGCGGAGCTCGACAAGATCATCGCGCAGCGCACCGCCGACGAGTGGGAGCAGTACCTTCAGTCGCGTCACGTTCCCGCTGGCCGCGTGCGCCGCCTCTCCGAGTCCCTCGACCGATCCGCAGCTCAAGGCCCGCGGCGTGCTGCACGAGCACAACGAAGATCGACGGCATCGAGGGCCCGGTCACCGTGCCGGTGGCCGCGTTCAAGTTCGCCGACGGTGGACCGAGCATCGAGACGCCGCCGCCGCGCCTGGGCCAGCACACCGACGAGGTGCTGGCGAGTCTCGGCTACTCGAAGGCGGAGATCGCGACGCTACGCGCGGACGGCGTGATCTGAATCGCTACGGCAAGAGATCGGCCACGGCGATCTGACTCGCCGGGAAGGCGACGGGCACAACCACCGCCGACCGCGCCAGAGTCGTGACAGATCGATACCGCCAGCCATAGAGCGCCGGCGCGTCCGGTGTGGGATCGCGATAGACCTCGAGGACACCATCGACCAGATTCACGATCCAGTAATCCTGAATTCCCGCCCGGGCGTAGAGACTCCCCTTGTGCTCGCGGTCGAAGGGGAGGCTCGAGTCGGAGACCTCGATAGCGAGGACAGGCCGCTGCGGGTGGGACTGGCGGTAGTCGGTGGGAAGTCCGGAACCACGACCAGATCAGGCTCAGGCTCGGATTCGTCGTCGAGCGAGACGGGCAACTGAATCCTCACGAGCCAGCCCTGCGGCACGACAGCTCCGCACCGCATAGTCGACGGCGCTGATGGCCGAGGCATGATAGGCGCCGTGAGGCTCCGCGACGACCAGCTGGCCGCCGAGGAGCTCGAGCGGCTCGCCGTCGAACACGCCGAGATCCACGAGCCGGTCGTACTCCACTCGCGTCCAGCGGCGGAGGGTGAGCGGAGCCTGCTTCATGGCTTCACTCTAGTCCGCCCGGATCGGACGATCAACGCCAGGCCTCCGGATACGCCCGGTGGCGCGGTATCATCCCCCGGAAACGCCGAAAGGAGACGTCCATGGCTTCCCTGTTGCGGCGCCACTCGCTGATCCCTGCTCGGACTCGTCCTGATCTCGGCGGTCGCGTGGTCCGTCGTCGGCGCAGACGCCGGCGCGCGGCCACGGCGCGGAGGCCCGCGACATGGAGCTGGTCGGCCACGACGACCTGCAGGGCCGCACGGCGTACCAGCCCACGATCCACCGGCAGGGCGGCCGCTTCATCGCCTACGTCGGCCATCACGGCGGCAAGGCGCGCAATCCGCTGACCGGAGCGGACGAGGACAACGGCACGTCGATCGTCGACGTCACCGACCCGGCGCGCCCGCGCTATCTGATCCACATTCCCGGCGCGGTCGGTGGTCCCGAGCAGGGCGGCGCCCAGATGGCGCGGGTGTGCGATCGTCAGGGCAAGACGTACTTGCTGCGGACCTTCGGCAACTCGGTCCCCAACTCGGGCGACGAAGTCTGGGACGTGACCGATCCGGCGAAGCCGCGGAAGGCGAGCACGGTGGTCACCGGACTCACCTCGACGCACAAGAACTGGTGGGAGTGCGACACCGGGCATCGCGTACCTGGTCGCGGGCGATCTCGCGAAGGCCGACCCGCTGCAGGTCGGGCCCTCGGGGTGGCGCACCGGCCGCATGACGAAGATCTACGATCTCAGCGATCCCACGAAGCCGGTGTTCATCCGCGACTTCGGCCTGGCCGGCCAGGAGCCCGGCTCGACGGGTCCAGTCACCATCGCCCAGGGCGCTCACGGCCCGATCGTGTCCGGCAACCGCGTCTACTTCGCGTACGGGACCAGCGCCGACGGCGCGCTGCAGATCGTCGACCGGCAGAAGCTCTTGACGGGGCCGAAGGAGCCGACCCCGGCGAATCTCAACTCACCCGAGATCAGCCGGCTCTACATGTCGCCGAACTGGGGCGGCCACACGGCGTTTCCCGTGCTCGGCATGACGATCGGCGACTGGGGACCCAACACCAAGGGCAACGTGCGGGACTTCGTCGTGCTGGTCTCGGAGGCGATCGCGAACGAGTGCCGCGAGTTCCGGCACGCCACCTTCATGGTCGACATCACGACCGAGACGCGGCCGTTTTCGGTCGCCACCTTCCAGGTGCCCGAGTCGCCGGGCGGCTTCTGCCGCCGGGGCGGACGCTTCGGCCCTCACTCGAGCAGCGAGTCGTTCGCGCCGATCTTCTACAAGAAGCTCGTGTTCATCGCCTACTTCAACGCCGGCGTCCGCGCGGTCGACATCCGCAATCCGTACGCGCCGCGGGAGTGGCGTCCTACATTCCGGCGACGACCGAGCGCACCGGCGAGCGCTGCGTGACCGACGGGCGACGCGCAGCGCTGCAAGGTCGCGATCCAGACCAACAACGTCGAGGCCGACGAGCGCGGATCTCGTCTACCTCGCCGATCGGGCCAACACGGGACTGCACATCGTGAGGCTGACCGGCGAGGCCGCGAAGATCGCCGGCGGAAACTGACGCCGGCGCGAGCGGGCCGAAGAGCCTAGCGGTCCGTCAGGGGCACCAGCGCGTAGTATCTCGGCTGATCGCCGACGACACGCGTGATGTGCCCCTGACCCGTCAGGTCCTCGGCCAGCACGATGTCGCCGGCGCCGACCCGCGCCTTCGTGCCGTCGCTCACCTCGATCTCGGCCAGGCCCGAGAGCGAGATCGAATACTGCCGCCGGGGCGCGCAGTGCCAGCTGAGCTCGTAGCCCGGCGGCGAGACCCTGAACGAGATGCCGCTCGCCGTCTGCATCGGCGTCCCCTCGCCGTGCGCGCCCTCGATGTCGGAGAAGGGCTTCATGTTCATCGGCCACCTCGGCGATGTGCGACTTGCCGTCGGAGCCGCTGTACACCCGCCACATCTTCGGCATGTCAGCGTACCGCCGCGGCGGCCTCCGGCGTCCGGCCGACCACCACGGTCTCGTGGACGGCCGGCGAGTAGATCTCGAGCACCTCGAGGTCGTCCGAGCAATCGAGCTCGTTGTGCACGATGCCGGGTGGCTGCAGCACGCAGTCGCCCGTGGTGAACGTGTGCTCGCCGTGGCCCTCGTAGATGAACTTGATCCAGCCGTTGAGCACGTAGAACATCTGGAAGTCGCACTTGTGCTGGTGCAAGCCCGTCGTGTGCAGATCGTGGTTGCCCGCCGCGTCCTTCTTGATCCGGATGACGTGGGCGCGGAACTGCCCGTGCGTCGCGTGGTCGATGCCGAGATCGCGGTACTCCATGAAGCTGCGCAGACCGGTCTTGTACACCGCGTCCTTGGCCAGGTTCGCGCTGAAGAGCTGCTTCTGCTCGCTCATCGTCGTTCCTCCATGTCAGATCGGTTAGGCGCGACCCGTCATGCCGGCGCCGCGAACTCGAAGGTGGTGCCGACCGAGCTCGCCGTGAACCGCCCGGGCAGCCGCTGGGCGACGGCGCAGATCGCCTCGATGCCGGTGCAGTGCTGCGGGACCACGTGCTCGACGCCGAGCTCGGCGAAGGCGTCGACCACCCGCGCGATGCGCGCCTCGTCGAGGCCGCTCAGGTGGAATCCGCCGATGACGGCGTGAACCCGGGGCACGCCGGTGATGCGCACGGCGTTCCGGCAGATGCCGACGATACCGCGGTGGGAGCACGACGTGACCACCACCAGGCCGCGATCGCGCACGTTGGCGACCAGCGTCTGCTCGCCGATGAACGTGTCCTGGATGAGCTCGCCGTCCTCCTCGACCCGGAGATTCGACGGGATGGTCTCCCCACGCCTCGGCGGTGTGCATCTCGCCGGACAGCCACACGCCTTCGACGATCGGCCGGGGCTTTTCCACCGTCTCCACCGCGATCTCGTAGCGCTCGATCTCGTCGCGGGAGAGCCGGCCGCTGTACACCCGGCGCTCGCCGCGCTGCTGCCAGCGGGCGCGGAAGTGATCGACGCCGCCGTAGAAGGTCAGCTCACGCCGGATGCGCCGCCGCCACGCGTGAAGAAGCCGGTCAATCCGCCCCAGTGGTCGCGGTGACCGTGGGAGAGGCCGAGCGCGTCGATCGACGCCGGATCGAGCGCCAGCTCGCGGAAATTGTGGTTCAGCGTCTCCGCGGTGAGACCGAAGTCGAGGGCCATGGTGAAGCGCTCGCCGCCCCGGGTCGTCTCCACGAAGTGCGCGAGGCCGTGCTCGGCACGAAGGTCCGGCATTTTTCCGGCCACGAACGCGCTGTACCGGCGGGCCACCGCGGTGTCCTGGCGCAGATTGTCGATGTAGTTGTCGACGACGGTCGTGATCCGGATCCGGTCGACGGCGCCGATCGCCATGGCGGGTATCCTAGCCGATCGAGAGCCGACGCGTGACTGTCGATTTCGACGGGTCACCGGCGTCGTATGAATGAGGGTTGCCGGGCCCGCGGCAGGGGCCCAGAAGACCCTGACATTCACCCGAGGAGGCTTTACATGCGCTACATGCTGCTCATCAATTCGGACAAGGCGGCACCGCCCCCCAGCAAGCGGAGATGGAAGGCATCATGCGCGGCCACCAGCGCTTCGCCGAGGAGCTGCAGGCGGCCAGCGAAGATGGTCCACGGCGAGCGCCTGCGTCCCGACGGGGAGGCCAGCCGGGTCCGCCTCAAGGCCGGGCAGCGCCAGGTCACGGACGGCCCCTTCACCGAGACGAAGGAGGTCCTGGGAGGCTTCTACCTCATCGACTGCGACTCGATGAAAGAGGCCGTGGAGTGGGCGAAGAAGATCCCGCTTCGGCGAAGGTGGTCACATCGACGTGTTCCCGATCTGGCCGATGTGACGGAAGGCGCGTCCTAGCGGGAGGCCGGCGCGGGCATCGGGTAACATCTCTGCCCGTGGGAGCGATCCCCGCCGGCGGCCCACGGCGACGTCCAGGCGCGCGTCTCTGAGGCGTTCCGCCTGGAGTACGCGCGCGTGGTCGCGTCCGTGCTGCGCCTCGTGCGCGACATCGACGCGGCGGAGGAAGTCGTCCAGGAGGCGTTCGCGCAGGCGCTCGATCGCTGGCCCGCCACCGGATTGCCCGATCGTCCGGGCGCCTGGCTCCTCACGGCGGCGCGGCGGCGCGCCCTCGACCGCCTCCGTCACACCCGGCGGGTCGAGGCGCACGCCGACGCGATCGCGTACGAGACCACGCTGGGCGCCAGCGACGGAGCCCCTGACGTGACCGACCCCGAGACGATTCCCGATGATCGGCTCCGGCTCATCTTCACCTGCTGTCATCCGGGCTTGCCGGCCGACAGCCGGGTCGCCCTCACGCTCAAGCTGGTCGGCGGTCTCTCGACCGGCGAGATCGCTCGCGCTTTCTGGCGCCCGAGCCCACGATCGCCCAGCGGCTCGTGCGGGCGAAGCGAGCCATCCGCGACCGCGCGCTGCCCTACGAGGTTCCGGACGACGCCGAGCTGCCCGAGCGCCTGCCGGCGGTGCTCGCCGTGATCTATCTGATCTTCAACGAGGGCTATGCCGCGCAGAGGGCGACGCGCTCGTGCGTCACGACCTCTGCGACGAGGCTCTCCGTCTGGGACGGATGCTGGCCGAGCTGATGCCCGAGGCGCCCGAGGTGCTCGGGCTCCTCGCGCTGATGGAGCTCCAGGCCTCGCGCGCCGCGACGCGCACCGACGCCGACGGCAACCTCGTGCTGCTCGCGGACCAGGATCGATCGCGCTGGGATCAGGCACAGATCGCCCGCGGGCTTGCCAGCCTCGAGCGCGCCGGGCCCGATGGAGCGCGCGGGTCCATATCAGCGTCAGGCCGCCATCGCCGCCTGTCACGCCCGTGCCGGATCCTGGGAAGCCACGGACTGGCAGAAGATCGTCGAGCACTACGAGGCGCTCGCCGCCATCGCGCCATCGCCGGTGGTCGAGCTGAATCGCGCGGTGGCGATCGGCCTGGCTCACGGACCGGCGGACGGCCTGACCGCGCTCGACGACGTCGACGACGCTGCGCTGCGCGGCTATCACCTCCCGCCGGGCGCCCGCGCCGACTTCCTGCGTCGTCTCGGCCGCCGGACGGAGGCCGCGACGGAGTACCGCCGGGCACTCGGACTCACCGACAACTCGCGCGAGCGGGCGTTCTACGCGGCCCGGCTCGCGGCGTGCGAGGCGGAGAGGCGGGCGAGGCCGGAAGCCCGGGCGAGACACTCCGACCATGAACCCGGCGAAAGCGGTCGTGCTCCTGAGCGGCGGCGTGGATTCCACGACGACCGTCGCCGTCGCGCGCGCCGAGGGGTTCGAGGTCTACGCGCTCACGTTCGACTACGGGCAGCGCCATCGGATCGAGATCGACCGGGCGCGTCTCGTCGGCCGGCAGCTCGGCGTGCGCGACCACGCCGTCGTGACGATCGATCTGCGCGCGTTCGGCGGGTCGGCCCTCACGAGCGACATCGCCGTCCCCAAGCACGGGTCGGTCGACGAGTTCGGCGGGGGCATCCCGGTGACCTACGTGCCCGCGCGCAACACGATCTTCCTGTCGTTCGCGCTCGCGTGGGCCGAGGTCCTCGGCTCGCACGACATCTTCATGGGCGTCAACGCGCTCGACTACAGCGGATATCCCGACTGTCGCCCCGAGTACATCGCGGCGTACCAGCGCATGGCCGATCTGGCCACGCGGGTCGGCGTCGAGGGCGGGCCGCGCCTGATGATTCACACGCCGCTCATCGCCCTCACGAAGGCCGAGATCATCCAGCGCGGCCTGGTACTCGGCGTGGACTACAGCCTCACGACCTCCTGCTACGACCCGTCGCCGACCGGGGTCGCCTGCGGGGCCTGCGACTCGTGCCTCCTGCGCCTCAAGGGCTTCAGCGCCAGCGGCGTCGCCGACCCGATCGCGTACCGCGCCGACCCGACGTCGCCTACCGCCCCGCCTTGATCTTCAGATCCTCGTAGGGCGCGGAGTAGGAGAACCCCTTGATGTGGTCGACGCACGCTTCCTCGACCCGCGGGCCGACGCCCCAGAGGAACGCCAGCTCGTAGACCGGCACGTGCAGCGCGCGGTCGTACATGATCTGCTGGATCTGGTACAGGATCCGCTCGCGCTTCTTCCGGTCGAGCTCCCGGGCCTGCGCCTGGTAGAGATCCTCGATCTCCGGCACGACGCCGTTGGCGTAGATGCCGCTCTTGGTCACGTAAACCTCGATGCGCGTAGCCGCGTTGCCGGCCGGAGCGCCGAGGCCCATGATGACGCCCTTGATCTTGTGCTCGCGCCACGCCGTGAGGAAGGCGGCGCGCTCCATCGTGCGAACGCGCGTGCGGATGCCGATTTCTTGCAGGTAGTTGCCGATCGCCTCGGCCAGCGAGAAGAAGGGTGGAAACGGCGTGAGGTCGCCGGCGTCGAAGCCCGACGGATACCCGGCCTCGGCGAGCAGCTTCTTCGCGCGGGCGGGGTCGTACGCGGGCGGATCGTACGCGCGCGCGAACTCGAGCACGCGCGGGATGAGCCCGCCGGTCGGACGCGAGAGCCCGAGGGTCTCGGCCTGATTGAGCGCGTTGCGGTCCAGGGCGTGGCTGGCCGCCAGGCGCACGCGACGGTCGTGCCACGGAGACTTCGGATCCCACTGCTCGGGCAGGTCGAGGAAGACCACGCCCGGCGGCATCGCGGCGGCCAGCCGGAGCCCCGGCGTCCGCTTGACGTCGGCGGCGACGGGTCCGCTCAGGAGGTAGACGATGTCGACGTCTCCGGCCTTGAGCGCGGCGGCGCGCGTGGTCTCGTCGGGCATGCTCTTGAACACGAGCCGCTTCACGCTCGGGACCTTGCGCCAGTAGCCGTCGAACGCCTCCATCACCAGGTCGATGCCGGGGTTGAAGCTGACGAAGCGATAGGGCCCGGCGCCCACCGGCGCCTTCTTGAAGCCGTCCTCGCCGACTTTCTCGACGTACTTCTTCGGCACGATCCACGCCGCGCCGGTGGCCGACGTGCCGTAGAAGGTCATGAAGTCGGGCCACGGCTCCTTCAGATGAAAGCGCACGCGCCCGGGATCGACGATCTGGACCTCGCGCACGCGCTCCTTGAGCAGCTTGGCCGCGGCGCCGTGGTAGCGATCGAACGAGTACTTGACGTCGTCCGCCGTGACCGGGTCGCCGTTGTGGAACTTCACGCCCTTGCGCAGGACGAACTCGTAGGTGATCCCGTCCTTCGACACCGTCCACGACTCGGCCAGCGACGGCGTGTTGTCCCCGCCCGGCATCGGCTTCACGAGCGCGTCGTGGAGGCGCGTAGAGCACCATGAACGGCGTGATGAACGCCTCGGTGTCGCTCGGATCGAGCCAACGGGCGGCCAGGGTGACGTGGACACCCCAGGTGAGCGTGCCGGCTGGCGTCTCGGCGGCGGCGCGAGGCGGGCTCGCGGCGAGGAGCGAGCGGCAGGAGCAGCATGACGATGGCGAGCCGGAACGGCCGTGATTTCATTACGCCTCCGTGAAACGCTCGAACAGTCGAGCTAGGGTATCATCGCCCGCGGAGGCGACGATGAAGATCAAAGCACTCGACACGTACTTCCTGTCCGCGCCCCTGCCGCAGCCGGTTCGCACGTCCACCTCGACCATCAGCCGGGTGAGCGAGCTGATCGTGAAGCTGACCACCGACGCCGGCCTCGTCGGAATCGGCGAGGCGCACGGCCCGTTCCTGTCCCAGGGCGGCCCCGAGGGCATGCGCGCCGTCGGCCAGATCCTCGAGCGCGTGACCCCGCTCGTCGTCGGCCAGGATCCGTCCGGCATCGAGCGCATCTGGCAGGATCTGTTCGCGCTGACCTACACGAGCGTGCGGGGCATCCCGACGCTCGCGCATCAGCGGCGTCAGCTCGTGACCGCCATCAGCGCGATCGACATCGCGCTCTGGGACCTCATGGGCAAGGCTATGCAGCGCCCGGTGCATCAGCTGCTGGGCGGCGCGCTCCGCTCACGCGTGCCCGCCTACGTCACCGGCTTCTACTACCGCGACGGCGAGCGTCCGGACGACCTCGAGACGCGAGGCGGCGACTGTATCTCGAGCACGGCTATCGCACGGTGAAGGTGAAGGTCGCGGGGCTGCCGCCCGGAGAGCCGACGCCGAGCGCGTGGGGGTGATCCGCAAGGCGGTCGGCGACGACGTCGCCATCATGCTGGACGCGAACCAGGGCTGGGACCTGCCCAGCGCGGTCCGCGCGGCGAAGCTGTGCGAGCCCTACAACATCTTCTGGCTCGAGGACCCGATGCCCTGGTACGACGAGCGCCACGCCCTGCGCCGTTTGAAGGCCGAGGTCGACATCCCGATCTCGGCCGGCGAGACCGAGTACACGCCCTTCGGCCTGCGCACGATGGTGGCCGAGGGCCTCGTCGACTATCTGATCATCGATTCCACCTGGGCCGGGCGGGCTCACGGTCTGGCGCAAGGCCGCGGTCATGGCCGAGCTCTATCAGGTGCCGCTCGCGGCGCATCACGATCCCCAGATTCACGTCCACGCCGTGGCGGCGAGCCCGACCGGCTTCATCCTGGAGTCGTTCGCCGACCACACCCGCGACCCGCTCTGGTTCGAGCTGTTCCGCGAGCGCCCGAAGATCGTCGACGGCTACATGGCCGTCCCCGACACGCCGGGGCTCGGCCTCGAGCTGCGCCAGGAGACGCTCGAGAAATACGGCGTGAAGCTCGGCTGAGGCGCTGGATTGGGGCCGGTGTTCAGGCCGCGGGCTTCCCCTGCACCACGACGCGCGCGGCGAGGAGCTTGTCGATCTCCGGCTGGCCGTAGCCGAGCTCGCGCAGGATCTCCACGGGTGCTCGCCCAGCTCGGGCGCCGAGGCGCGGCGCGACCTTCTCGGCACGTCCTCCAGCCAGAACGGGCTCCCGACCGTCAGCGAGGCGCCCGCCCGCGGGTCGTCGATCGGCAGCCAGGGCGCCGCTGGCGACCATCTGGGGATCGGTTCGCGCGTCGTCCACCGTGCCGACCTCGCCGAAGGTGAGACCGGTGGTGGTTCAGGATGTCGCGCCACTCCGCCCACGGGCGGGCGCTGAACACCCCATCCAGTACGGGCACGAGGGCGCGCGCGTTCGCGCGGCGGGCGGGCGTCGTGGCGAAGCGCGGATCGGCCGCCAGGTCGGGTCGCTCGATCGCGCGCAGCAGCGGCGGCCAGTCCCGGTCGTCGTTCAGCAAGTTCAGGAGGAACCAGCGCCCGTCGGCGCACCGGTAGAGATTGGCCAGGGCACTCGCCGGCTCCTCGCGCGGCGGACGCGCGCTCGACGCGCGCCCCGCAGAGCGCCGCCTGGATCTGGATCGCGTTCCACCAGACGCCGTTGGCCATGAGCGAGGTCGAGACCATGGTGCCGCGGCCCGTCTGGCTGCGGCGATAGAGCGCGGTCATGATGGCCGCGAACAGCGTCACGCCGGTCGGATGATCGCCCATGCCCGGCAGCGAGCGCGCCGGCGGCGAATCGGGCGACGGCAGCGAGATCCATCAGGCCGGTGCGCAGCCCAGAGCGCCGTCGCGTCGAAGCCGGTGCGCCCGGCCTCGTCGCCGCGCTCGCCGTAAGCCGTCATCGACGCGTAGACGAGCCGCGGGTTGAGCGGCGCCAGATCTTCCCAGCGCACGCCGAGCCGCGCGCGCGAGTCGAGCGGCGCGTTGGTGACGAACACGTCGGCGCGCTCGACGAGCCGCTGCAGGCACGCGCGCGACCGGCCGCCTCGCGGAGATCGAGCGCCAGCCCGCGCTTGGTCCGGTTGTCGACGATCCAGCGATAGTTGTACGGGCTCTCGGCCACTCCGGGCCCGCCCGTGCGGTGGCGATACGGATCGCCGTCGGGCGCCTCGATCTTGATCACGTCCGCGCCGAGGTCGGCCATGATCGTCGTGGCCACCGGGCCCGGCGATGAAGTTCGCCGCATCGATGACACGCACGCCGGCGAGCAGGAGGTTGTCGGTCATGTCGGCAGGCCGGACTATATCATCCGCGCCGGCGGGCCGGGAGCCGCGCCGGATCGAACGGGCGGAGATCGACCAGCTTGGCGGCGCCGTCCGCGACGAGCTCGGCCATCGCCAGGCCGGTCGCCGGCGCGTTGAGAATGCCCCACGGCCCATGGCCGGTCGCGACGAACGCGCCGCGCACGCCGGGCACCCGGCCGATCAGCGGAACGCCGTCGTCGGTGACCGGACGGTAGCAGGCCTGCCGGCGCACGATCCGCGCGCGCGGCCAGCGCCGCTGGACACGCGGCCGGCGGCGCGCGCCAGCGTCTCGCAGGAGCTCTCGTTCACCTCGACGGCCTCCGGAGAATCGGGCAGCGGCGCCGGGTCGGCCATCCCGCACACGTAGACCTCGCCGTCCGGCCGCGGAAAGATCTCCGGCTCGAGCGCGTGGCCGTCGGCCGGTGCGGTAGTCGACGAAGAGCGCGTGGGCGGGCACGTCCGGGCGCGTCGAGCGTCACGCTGTAGCCCTTGAGGCCATGCGACGCTCGGCAGCGCAGCCGCCCGGCCAGCCGCCCGGTCCACGGCCCCATGGCCAGGACGACGGCGTCACCCTCGAGCGTCTCGCCGCCCGCCGTCACCACGCCGGAGGCCGCGCCGCCGCGCCACGCCACGTCCTCGACGACGCCGACGTGGAGCCGGGCTCCCGCGCCCGCGCCGCGTCGACAGCGCCGCGGTGAATCGGGCCGGGGTGACCTGGGCCGTGGTCTCGCGTGCGAGCCGAGCGCCGCGGTGACGATGCCCGCGCCGTCGAGCCAGCGGGGCGCCGGCGACGCGATGGCCGCCCGCCGGCGTCCCGCGCTCGCGCGCCGCGAGCATGAACGTCTCCATGCGCGGTAGCCGTAGTCGGCCGCGGAGCTCGCGCGGCAGCTCGGCGTGAAGCGCGAAGCTCGCGCGCGCGAGCGGGCCGAGCGGCGAGCCGTCGCACCAGTCGAGGGCCAGGAACCCGCCGGACTTGCCCGACGCGGCGCACGCCACGCCCGTGCGCTCGACGACGGTGACGGCGACGCCGCGCCGGGTCAGGAAGTAGGCGACCGACGCGCCCACGACGCCGGCGCCGCAGACGATCACGTGCCGAGGAGGTGTCACCCGGCGTATGCTACATCGATCAAGGAGGCCTTCATGCACTACGGCGTCGTCATGTTCCCGACCGAGTACGCGATCGCGCCCGGACGAGCTGGCGCGCGCCCTCGAGGAGCGCGGCTTCGAATCGGTGTGGTTCCCCGAGCACACGCACATCCCGGCGAGCCGCCAGAGCCCGTGGCCCGGCGGCGGCGAGCTGCCGCGAGACTACTGGTCGTCCTACGATCCGTTCGTCGCGCTGCATGGCGGCGGGTGCCGCGACGAAGCGCCTCAAGCTCGGCACCGGCATCTGCCTCGTCATCGAGCGCGATCCGATCACGCTCGCGAAGGAAGTCGCGACGCTCGACCGGCTGTCGGGCGGCCGCGTGCTCTTCGGCATCGGTGGCGGCTGGAACGCCGAGGAGATGGAGCACCACGGCACCGCGTGGAAGAGCGCGCTGGCGGCTCCTGCGCGAGCGCGTGCTCGCCATGAAGGAGATCTGGACCGAAGCGCAGAGGCGGAGTTCCACGGCGAGTTCGTGAGCTTCGACAAGATCTGGGCCGATCCCAAGCCCGTCGCAGAAGCCGCACCCGCCCGATCCTCATCGGCGGCGACGGCGCGACGACGTTCGACCGCGTCGTGGAGTTCGGCGACGGGTGGATGCCGATCATGCGGCCGAAGCCGAATCCCGGTCGAGACGCATCCCCGAGCTGCGCGAGCGGCTGAAGAAGGCGGGCCGCGACCCGAAGTCGGCGCCCGTGTCGATCTTCTTCGCGCCGCCCAAGAAGGAGGCGCTGAACGCGCTCGCGGCGGCCGGCGTGGAGCGCGCGATCTTCGGCGCTGCCGTCGGAAGGACGCGAGGCCGTGCTGCCGCGGCTCGACGCCTACGCGGCGCGGCGATGCGGGGCTGACGAGGGGGCAAGCGCGCGGTGTCGGCCGCCGCTCCGGTCGCGACGGCTATCCGATGGCCGCGAGGCGGGTGAACAGCCGCTTCATCGTGTTGATCTGCGCCAGGTAGCCGTGGACGTCGTGGTCGCCGCACTTCTGGCCGGGCGTCAGCTTGAAACCGCGCCGCGCGTAGGCGTCGCCCGGTCCCCCTCCACAGAGGTGAATGATGGCGGCCAGGTCCTGCTTCTGCTGGAGCGTCGCGGCGGTGACGCGCTGGCGCGCCATCGTACGCTCGACGCTCCGGTCGAGCAGCGCGGAGGTCATCTCCACCGCGTGGCTCGGCACGACCCGCGTGTAGAGGCCGTTGAACCAGCACGAGCGCCACTCGTGCCAGGGACCGTCCTCGACCGCCGCGTGGTCGTGAATGCAGTAGCCGCCGCGCCTCGCGGAAGGTCCGGGTCGGTGATCTGGTACATGCCGACCGCGCTCGACGCCGGCTGGTACACTCGAAGCGGATTCCACGTCAGGCGCCAGCGCCAGTACGTCCGGGCCACCGGATTGCCGGCGCCTCCGACCTGGGCGAGCGCGGCCAGGAGCTCGGGCGCGCATGGACCGCGGTGGAGTGCGCGCGGAAGAGCGACTCGTACTGGCGCCAGGTCTCGGGCGGCGTCTTCGCAGAGCGCGCCGCTCACCGGGAAGAACAGCTCGGTCGGCTTGCGGACCACCTGATACGTCCAGTTCACCACCGGACCAGAGCGCCAGCATGACCACCGCAATCACCACCACGCGAAGCGCCAGCGGCAGCGCCATCAGCATCAGGAATGCGCGCCGTCCAGAGTGGACGAAACGCCGGGCGCGCGGCACGCGGTTCGCCGGGCGCGCGCCTTCCGTGACGAGGACTCTCGCGGCTCGGGGCGGTGACGCGACAGCCATCTACCTACTGCATGCCTCGGGCGGCTTACTCCCCGCGAATCTTCGCGAAGCCGCCGCTTGAGGGCCGTCATCCGGTCGTTCATCTTCTCCGAGAGGGCCGTGGGCCGCGCCCGCTTCTTCGGTGATGCCGGCGACGCCGGACGCGTCGTGGAGGGCGGGGGCCGCATGACAATATGCGCAACCGTGCCTCAGGCCGTGCTTGCACTCACTCATCGATCTGGTCGCTCCCTGTCGTTATCCTAACCGAACCCCGTCACGGTACGCGAACAACGCTATACTCCCGCTCATCATGAGCCTGCCCAAGACCGCCACGCGCCGCTGTCGTGGCCGAGTATGGCAAGCCGATCGAGATCCGCGAGCTCCGGTGCCTCAGGCGGACGAGCTCGAGCCCGGGCCTTGCTCGTGCGCGTGGACGTGGCGTCGGTCTGCGGCTCGGACGTTCACCAGTGGGACGGGATGACCCAGCGCGCTGGCGCCGGCGCAGCTGCCGATCGTCCTGGGCCACGAGATGATGGGCACGGTCGTCGCCTTCGGTCCGGGCCCGCGCGAGGACTCGATCGGTCAGCCCCTCGCCGAGGGCGACCGGCTCCTGTGGACCCACGTGTACTGCGGCCAGTGCCACGAGTGCCGCGTCCAGCACACGCCGACGCTCTGTCGCCGAAGAAGCAGTACATGCGGACCAACTGCGAGCGCTTCCCGTACCTCGTGGGCGGCTTCGCGCAGTACTGCTACGTCTTCCCGCCGTCGGGGCGCGTGCGCATTCCAGAGGGCGTGCCCGACGGCGTGGCCTCGGCGGCCAGCTGCGCGCTCCGGACCGTCATCCACGCCATGGACCGCGTCGGCCGCATCGAGCCTCATCAGCGCGTCGTCATCCAGGGCGCCGGTCCGCTCGGCCTGTTCGCGACCGCCGTGGCGAACCACGCCGGCGTGAGCGAGGTCATCGTGGTCGGCGCGCCGGAGCGCCGACTGGCGCTGGCACGGCGTTGGGGCGCGTCGGCCGTCGTGTCGATCGAGGAGCTGCCCAGCGCGGAGGCGCGCCTGGCTCGCGTGCGCGAGCTCACCGACGGAGCGCGGCGCCGACGTGGTCTTCGAGCTGTCCGGCGCCCCCTACGCCTTCGCCGAGGGCCTCGACTTCCTCCGGCCCGGCGGCGCGCTACGCGGTGGTCGGCCAGCTCGGCGGGCCGCTCACGCCCGTTCAGGCCGCACTCTTCGTGCGCAAGCAGGCGACGGTCCTCGGCGTGCAGTCGGCCGACATCGGCCAGTTCTGGAAGGCCCTCGAGTTCGTGCGCCGCACGAGCGCGCTACGACTTCGAGGCCATGCTGACCACGCGCTATCCGCTGGACCGCATCAGCGACGCGATCCAGAGCATGCGAGCATTTCGCGAGATCAAGCCGCTCGTCTTGCCCTGGGCGGAGACCTCGACGTAGAGTCGGGTCCGCCCCGCTCACGGCGCCAATACTCAGTCAAGGAGGCCCTCTCACTGCGAACGTCCGTGCGGTCCCTGGTGATGGCGATCTGCCTCTGGCTCACCGGGGCAGTCGCGGCTCACGCCGTCGAGCTTCAGTGGTGGAGCCACTGGGCGATCGAGGACAGCAAGAAGGCCGTTCTCTTGCGAGGTCAAGCGGCGCTTCGAGGCGAAGAACCCCGGGCACACGGTGACGATCACCTTCTACGAGAAGAAGAACATGTGGCCCGCGCTGCGGGCAGCGTTCACCGCGGGCTCGGGCTTCCCCGACGTCTTCTACTACGACATGCGACGTCCCGGAGTTCATGACGACCGGCTGGCTCGCCGATCTCTCGACCGGCGTGCACTGGGAGAACATCGAGCCGTACGGCAGAGGCGTTCTGGACCCGGCCGGGCCCGGGCGGCAAGACCGGCATCTGGGCCATCCCCGCTCGAGGCGGCGTCGGACGAGCTCTACTACAACCGGAAGCTCTTCAAGGAGCTGAACATCACGGTGCCGGTTGGCTGCGCCTTCGCCGGGATCAGTTCAGGACGTGGTCACGAAGTGCGTCAAGGCCGGTCACGCCGCGTTCGCCACCGGCGCGTCGGATCGAGACTGGGCGGCCCACTACATCCCGAACGCGCTCCTCACCGACAAGCTCGGCGCCGACGAGTTCATGCGACTGCTCCGCGGCGAGATCTCGTGGAAGGACCCACGCGTGGTCGAGGTGTTCCGCTACTACAAGGAGCTGATCGATCTGGGCGCCTATTCGAAGACGCTCAGCAGCATGACCCTCGCGGAGGCGCACCGCTACTTCACACCGAGCAGAAGGCGTGCATGTTCCCGGTCGGCTCCTGGTACACCGGGCGCGCCTTCGTCCCGCCCGGACAAGGGCGGCCAGCCCAGGACTTCGAGCTCGGGCATGCTGAACAACACGCTCACGAAGGACGGCAAGGGCACTGGCCAGAAGTTCCTGGGCGTGGCCGGCTCGCTGGCCGTCGCCGCCAAGGAGCCCGAACCTGGCGCTCGCGGTGAAGGTCGCCGACACGTTCGCCGACGTCGAGATCGGCAACATGTGGATGGCGAAGACCGGCGTCAGACCGGCATCAAGACCGACCTGGCGCGCATCGACAGCCCGCTCAAGTGGTACTTCGACGAGTACGGCCGCGTGAACAAGGCGACGAAGTGGGTCGACCTGACGGCGCAGCAGGTTCGTGTCGTCGATGAAGTCCGGTCTCTGGGACACCTACGTGGCGGTCGTGAACCAGGGCCTGCCGAACCGCCTCATCGGCGTCGACGAGGCGCTGGCCAAGCTCGAGGACGCTCGCCTCAAGGGTAAGTAGTCTGGCGCGCACCGAATCGCTGATCCTCACGGGGCGGCCGCGCGCCGCCCCGGCCCCACCGCCCGTGGGGCGCCATCGCCCTCTTCCTCGGGCCCACGGTGGTCCTCTCTACGCCGCCGTTCTGCATCTATCCCGGTGCTCGTGACCTTCTACAACAGCTTCCACACGCTGCGCATGGATCTCGGCATGCTGCAGCGAGTACGTGCGGCTCGAGCACTTCCGCGAGATCCTGACGGCCGACGACGTCTTCTGGAAGGCGGCGCGCAACTCGCTCGTGTGGGGCATCGTCGCGCCGCTGGTCGACCTGCCGCTCGCCCTTCGCGCTCGCTCTCGCGCTGCTACGCGCGCGTGCCGTTCGCGCGGTTCTTCCGGACGGTCTGGTTCACCCCGGTGCTGATGTCATACCCGGTGGTCGGCGTCATCTGGCTGTGGGTCTACAACTACGACTGGGGCATCGCGAACCTCGTGCTGCGCGCCCTGGGTCTCGGCGCGGCTACGCGCAGGCGTGGCTCGCCAGTCCCGCGACGGCCCTGCCCGCGCTGATCCTCGTCACCACGTGGATGTTCGCCGGGCTTCAACATGGTCGTGCTGCTCGCCGCCCTCCACGCGATTCCGCGCCGAGTACCTCGAAGCGGCCACGGTCGACGGCGCCGAGCGCCGTGGCGGCGCGTCCTGCGCGTCATGGTGCCGCTCTGCTGCGGCCGACCATCGTCAACCTCGCCATCCTCGACTTCATCGGCAAGATGAAGCAGTTCGCCCTGGTGTGGGTCATGACGCGGGGCGGTCCGATGTGGGGCACCGAGACCGTCGCGACGTACGTGGTCAAGCGCGCGTTCGAGTGGAAAACGCTCGACCTCGGCTACCCGTCCGCGATCGCGGTGATCTGGTTCGTCATCATCTTCGGCCTCACGCTCTTGCTGACGCGCGCGCTCCAGCGGCGCGAGGCCCTGGAGTTCTGAGGCGTGCCCGCCCGGCTCGGCCGCTGGCTCCTGCTCCTGCCCGTCCTCGCCTACACCGTGTTCTCGGCGTGGCCCTACGTCTGGACCGCCATGATGTCGCTCCGGACGACGGACGAGATCTACCGAAGCCATTACGCGCCTGCCATCCCGGCGCACTGGGGCCAGTACGCGGCGGCGTGGAACCAGTTCGGCTACGCCACGTACTTCGGAACAGCGCGGTGGTCTCGGTGGCGTCGGTGCTGATCGTCACGGTCATCGGCGCCATGGCGGGCTTCGCCTTCGCCCGGCGCCGCTACCAGTTCCGGCTGCGCGAGCCCCTTTTCTTGTTGATCTTCCTCTCCATCATGTTTCCGCCGCAGATCATGCTGCTGTCGCTCTTCCAGATCCTGGTCCAGTACCGGCTCTTCAACTCGCTCACCGGGCTCATGCTGGTCTACGTCGTCACCGAGCTCCCGCTGACGATCTACCTGCTTGCGCGCGTTCTTCGCCCAGATCCCGAACGAGCTCGAGGAGGCGGCGCGCATCGACGGCTGCAGCGACTGGGCGATGTTCTGGCGGGTGATGTTCCCGATGGCGCTGCCGGCGGTGGCCACGACGGTCATCCTGAACTTCATCTACTTCTGGAACGAGTTCCTCTACGCCGTGGTGTTCATCACGCAGCAGAAGATCCGTACGCTGCCCCTCGCCATCCAGTTCCTCGTCTCGGATCAGTACCAGGACATCGGCATGCTGGCCACCGGGCTCATGATCGCCACCCTGCCGCGTCCTCGTCCTGTACCTGTTCCTGTCCGAGTGGTTCGTGAAGGGCATGACGGCCGGCGCCATCAAGGGCTGACTAGAGGCCACCGCCCCAGCGGAACTGCCAGGCGATACCGGCCGTGGTGAAGTTGCCGCCGACGCGCGCGATGGCGCCGGTGCTGGCGTAAAGCTTGACCGAGTGCTGCCGAGAGATCGGGATCGCGAGCGTCGCACCGACGCGCAGGTTCTGCGGCTCCCTCGCCTTTCACACAGTCGACCGTCGTGCGCCCACCCCCGTAATAGGTGGCGTCCACAGCGACGCCCACAGGCCGAAGCGCGTGTGGTAGATCACGTGTCCCTGGACGGCGTAGAGGGGCGCGCTTCTCGAGCTTCTTAGCCGCCCAGGAAATCGTTGTTGTCCGTGTAGAACGTGACGCTCGGTTCCAGCTCGAGCGTCACCGGGCCGAACGTCTGGGAGATGCCGAGCTCGAGGCTTCACCGACCAGCGGTTGGTCCCGATGTTGACGAGCTTGTCCGGAGTCGTAGTGACCGAGTCGGGAGCCGTGACGGCCAGGCTGGCGCCCACGATGAGATCCGGCTTGTAGTCTGCGAACTCGGCCATCGTGAGAGCGGGGCCGCCGTACAGAGAGCCGAGAAGCGGACCCGCGCATCCCGAAGCCGTCGGTGTACCGATCCCGCCGACTGCCCGGCGACCTCGGCGGTGCCCCGACACCCACGCGTACGGCAGCACGATGTCGAGCTTGGCTGATCGACCCCACACCCCGAACGCGTGCGCGTAGGCGAGGTAGGCGCTGTGCGCCGTGAGCTCGGCGTCCTCGATCGGCGTGGACGCGTCGAAGGCCACGTCGCCCAAAGCGTGTAGGCATAGCCGGCGATCAGGAAGTTCATCGCCGACCGGCGTGTTCGGAATAGGCTCTGCGGCTCCAGATCCTGGGCCTCGCAGCTCAGCGCTCCGCCGCCAACGCATCATGACGACGAGCGCCGCACCGACCCTGGCCATGTGAGCTATGCTAGCGCGCCAGGAGGGTACAACGATGAGCTCATGCGCTGTTCCTGGTCCGGATGGACGTCGCGCACGACCACGAGGCCGCCATTCAACGAGGTCTACGACCGGGAGCACGTGCCCAACCTGCGCGCGGTGCCCGGCGTGCGCCGGGCGAGCCGCTACCGGCAGCCCTCGCCGACCGAGCCGCGCTATCTGGCCGCCTACGAGCTCGAGCCGGGCTCGATGGTCGTAGACGCGCGGCGTGGAAGACGGCCGGCGAGGCCGGCCGGTGGCCCACGGCGAGATCCGCCCGCACACGATGAACCGGCATCTGCGCCATGTACGAGTGGGTCGGCGGCAGCGCGGCGCTGACCGGCAAGACGCCGTACGTGTTCTGGGTCATGATGGACATCGAGCCCCATCGCGAGGCCCTCTTCAACGACCTCTACGACAACGAGCACCTGCCGCTCCTGCTCAAGCTGCCCGGCTCCGTCAACGCCGTGCGCTACCGGACGTCCGGTCGCCGGGCGAGCCGCGCTATCTCTGCGCGTACGAGGTCGAGAACACGGACTCTGCCGATGTCGAAGCTCGTGGAACGACACCTCGGACATCGGCCGCTGGAAGCCGGAGGTGCGGCCGTACACCTACAACAAGCGCTACATCGTCAGCGAGCGCGTTCTCTCGCTCTGAGGACGGATCGTGAAGATCTCGCACGTCGCGGTCGAGCGTGCGTGCGGGTTCCGGTCGATCGTCCCTACACCGCCGGCGGCCGCGCGGTCGACGCGAACTGGCACGTGCTCGCCCGCATCACGACGTCGGACGGGGTCGAGCGGCATCGGGCTACATCGTCTACCCGCGCCCCGATCTGATGACGACGATCGGTCACGCGGCGCGCGAGCTCGGCGAGCACCTGATCGGCATGAGCGTGCTCGAGCCGGAGGCGGCCTGGGATCAGCTGGCGCGGCGCGGCGACTGGGTGGGCCCGGGCGGATTGCTGCACTGCGCGCTCGCGCCGCTCGACATCGCGGTGCTGGGACGCCGACGGCAAGACGCTCGGGTCAGCCGCTGCATCGGCTCCTCGGCGGCTATCGCGATCGGCTCCCGACGTACGCGAGCGACGGCCTGTGGGTCGGTCTGTCCCCGCAGCGAGCTCGCCGCCTCGGCGAAGCGCAGCACGTCGCCAACGGATTCAGCGCGGTGAAGCTGCGGATCGGCAAAGAAGCGACGCTCCGAGGTGGAGGCGCGACGCGTGCAGGCCGTGCGCGACGCCGTCGGGCCGGACGTTCGCATCATGGTCGACGCCGTCGAGAGCTGGTCGCTGGCCCGGGCGCGGCGGACGGGTCGCATCCTGCAGGACGCCGGCATCGCGTGGCTGGAGGACCCGGTTCACCACTCGGACGTGGCCGGGCTCGCCGATCTTCGCCGCCGGCTCGAGGTGCCGATCGCCGGCGGGCGAGCATCTCTATCATCTCGACGCGTTTCGGCACCTTGCTGCAGGCGCGCGCCGTCGACGTCGTCATTCTCGACCTGGCCAGGGTCGGCGGCGTCACGCCCTGGCGGAAGATCGCCGGCGCTGGCGCAGGCGCACCGGGTACCGGTGTGCGGCCACGTGGTGCCGGAGATTCAAGTGCATCTGCTGTCGGCCGTCGCCGAACGGCCACATGGTCGAGTACGTGCCTCGCTCGGCCGGCATCCTCAGGGCGATGCCGCGGATCGAGAACGGCGAGCTCGTCGCACCGCCAGGCGCCCGGTCTCGGGCTCGAGCTCGACGAAGCGGCGGTGCGACGTCATCGCGGAGTCGTCTGAGCGCCGCACGATGCCCAGGTCGCTTCGACGGCCAGGTCGCGATCGTCACCGCAGGAGGCTCCGGCATCGGCGCCGCCACCGCGCGGCGCTTCGCCGGCGGAAGGCGCCGCGCGTGGTCGTGCGCCGATCTGAGCGGGACGCGCGCCGAGCGCGGTCGCGCCAGCATCACGACGGACGGCGCGCGGCGCCGCCGGCATCAAGATGGACGCGTCCGACTCCGCGGCGGTGCAGCAGACCGATGCGGCTGGCCCTCGACACGTTCGGCCGGCTCGACGTCATGATGAACAACGCGGGACTGGCCGAGCCGGCGCCGCTCGACGAGATCACGCTCGAGAGCTGGAACCGCGTGATCGCCGTCACGCTTGACCAGCGCGTTCCTCGGGCATGAAGCACTGCCTGCCGATCATGCGCGCCCAGGGCAAGGGCGTCATCGTCAACACCGCGTCGATCTCCGGCACCGCCGGCGACTACGGGCTCTCGTCCTACAACGCCGCGAAGGCGGGCGTGATCAACCTGACCCGCTCGGCGGCGATCGAGAACGCGCGGCACCACATCCGCATCAACTGCGTCTGCCCAGGCTTCATCGACACGCGCGCCACGCCAGATCCTCGGGCGAGACCGCGCCGATGAGCTGCGGCGCGTCTACGCCGAGGCCCATCCGATCGGCCGCGTCGGCGAGGCCGACGAGATCGCGAGCACCGTGCTCTTCCTGGCCTCCGACGAGGCGTCGCTTCATCACGGGTGCGGCCGTCGTCGCCGACGGCGGCCTCACCGCCCACACCGGCCTGCCGCACTTCCAGCAAGCCGCCGCCGTAGTCGGCTAGTCGGCCAGCGCCTTCTTGAGGACGGAGGTCGTGCGGGCCTGCTCCGTCTCGTTCCGATCGGCGGCCTTCACGTCCTTCAGCTCGACCGTCACCCTGGCGATCTTGCCGGTGAACTTGAACGGGACCTTGTACGCTTCGGTGACCGGCGTGCCTTCGTCGATCGCCGACGTCGGCGCCCTCGTCGGCCGAGAACACGCAGCACTGGGTGCGCTCGATCCGTCCCGTCGCAACCTGCTTGCCGTTGACGAAGAGCGTGCCCTTGCCGCCCTTGCCGAGGCCGCCGCCGTCGTACGCGAACTCGAAGCGGATGGTCGCCTTCCCGGGCGGCAACGCCTGCGTGGCGGCCACGGTATACCGCTGCAGACCGAGCCAGTTGTAGGTGTAGGTCGGCTTGCCGTCCTTGAGATAGAGGCTCCAGCCCCGAATCGCCCGCCCTGGGTTAGCAGCACGCCGTTCGCGCCGTTCTTCGGGATCTCGACCTCGGCGGTGATCGCGTGCGAGTGGTTCTTCAGGTTGAGGAAGACGTTCTCCGTCATCCCCATCATGCCGTCGTAGACCGTCAGCGACGTGCGCCCGGCCATCAGGTCGGGCCGCCCGACCAAGGCGGCGACGAAGCGCTCCGCCAGCCGATCGTCGAGGGCAGCACGCTGTATTTGACCGCCTCCTTTCAGGAAGAGAGCCTGCATCTCCTTCGAGCTTCTCAGGGTTTTTCGCGGCCAGGTCGTTCGCCAGGCTGAAGTCTGACTGCGTGTCGTACAACTCCCAGATGTCGTCTTCGAGCGGCCTCCGGACCTTGAATTCCCACGCCGCCCGGTGGACGGTGCCGGCCAGCCAGCCGTCGTGATAGATCGCGCGATTGCCGAAGATCTCGAAGTACTGGGTGGTGTGCCGGTTCGGGGCCTTCGCGTCCGCGAACGTGTAGGCGAGGCTCACGCCCTCGATCGGGGTCTGGACCGTTCCGTTCACGCTCTTGGGCTCCGGCAGGCCCGCGGTTTCCAGGATTGTCGGCGCGACGTCGATGACGTGGTGCCACTGCGAGCGCAGCTCGCCCTTCAGCCTTGATCCCCTTGGGCCAGTGCACCACCATGCCGTTGCGGGTGCCGCCGTAGCTCGAGGCGATCTGCTTCGTCCACGTGAACGGCGTGTCGCCCGCGACCGCCCAGCCGGCGGCATAGTGCGGATACGTCGTGGGGCCGCCCAGCTCGTCGTAGTGCTTGAGGATGTCCTGAACGGTCTCGGGCACCTGATTGAAGTAGGTGTACTCGTTGAACAGCCCGCTCATGCCGCCTTCAGCGCTCGCGCCGTTGTCGCCCACGATGTAGAAGATCAGCGTGTTGTCGAGCTGGCCGGTGTCGCTCGATCGCCTTGATCAGCCGGCCGACCTCCGTGTCGGCGTACTCGCCGAACCCGGCGAAGACCTCCATCTGGCGCGCGAAGAGCTTCTTCTCGTCCGCGCTCAGCGCGGCCCAGTCCTTGATGGCCTGCCGGCTTGGGCGCGAGCTTCGTCTCCGGCGGCACCACGCCCAGCCGCTTCTGGCGGGCCAGCGTCTGCTCGCGCAGCGCGTCCCAGCCCTGGTCGAACTTGCCCTTGTACTTCGCGATCCACGACTTTCGGCACGTGGTGCGGCGCGTGAGTGGCGCCCGGCGCGAAGTAGATGAAGAAGGGCTTGTCCGGCGTGAGCGACTTCTGGTACTGGACCCACCGGATGGCCTGGTTGGTCATGTCGGTCATGAAGTTGTAGTTCGGGTCCTTCGGCAGCTCGACCTGGGTCATCCCGTCGTAGAGCAGCGGCGCCCACTGGTTGGTCTCGCCGCCGATGAAGCCATAGAACTTGTCGAAGCCCGAGCGGGTCGGCCACCGATCGGTCGGGCCCGAGGGGCTCACCTCCCAGGCCGCCGTCTCGTGCGACTTGCCGAAGGCGGCCGTGCTGTAGCCGTTCAGCCGCAGCATCTCCGCCAGGGGCGCCACGCTGTTGGGACGCTGGCCGGTTTGCCCGGGAAAGGCGGTGGCGGTCTCCGTGATCGAGCCCATGTTGTTCACGTGATGATTGCGGCCGGAGAGCAGCGCCGCGCGGGTCGGCGAGCAGAGCGCCGTCGTGTGGAAGTGGTTGTAGCGCAGCCCGGCGCTGGCCAGGCGCTCCACCGTCGGCATCTGGATCGGGCCCGCCGAAGGCGCTCGACTGGCCGAACCCCATGTCGTCGATCAGCACGATCAGGACGTTGGGCGCGTTGGCCGGCGCCTCGACCTCGAATCGCGGCGGCGGCGTGGCCTTGCGCGCATCGATTTCCGTGATCGGCGGGTTCACGGGCTCCGGGAGCGGCAGCACCGTCCGGTCCGTCGGAAACACCACCCGCGCGGGCGCTGAGCCTGGCGGCAGGTACCGCCGTGAACGGGGTGAAAATCAGGCTCAGGCTCAGCGTCAGGACAATGGATCGAGATGGCATCGTCGGGCCTCCTGGTCTCGTGAAGACCCATCTCTACACGGCCCTCGGCTCGAAACGATCCGGACCTTGGTCTCAGTCAGTCGCGAGGCCCTCCCGACTCGCCGTCAGCGGCTGCCCGGCACGACGCCGTCCGGCAGCGACTCGACGTGCGCGCAGATGTCGCGCGGGCGCGTCAGCCACACGCGATCGCGGGCGACCGAGGATGTGCTGGAGCGCCTGGCGCAGCCGGCGGATCCGGTACGGCCGTCCGGTGACGAACGGGTGGAGCGAGATCGGGCACACGAGCGGCTGGCGCGCCGACTGCTCGAGCATCTCGTCGAACTGGTCGACGATCATGTCGGCGAACTCGTCCGCGGTGTAGCGATACCAGACGATCCCGCGCGTGTCGTTGACCTCGATCGGGTACGGCATCGCGTGAGGATGCGGCCCTTGCGGGTCTTGATCCAGACGGGCTGATCGTCCATCGTCCAGTCCATCGCGTAGCGGTAGCCCGCCTCCTGCAGGAGATCCATCGTGACGGCGCTGTTCGAAAGCCACGGGCTCATCCAGCCGACGGGCCGCGCGCCCTCGTGGCGCGCGATCGTGGCCGTCACGCCCTCGATCAGCGCGCGCTCCTGGTCCTCGCTCGAGATGGCCCTGCTCGTCGGAGTTCGTGACGCCGTGGCCGAGGATCTCGTCGCCGCGCGCGCGCAGCCGCTCGGGAATGTCCGGCGCCATCTCGTAGACCGCGGTGTTCATCTGCGCCTCGGCCGGGATGCCGAGCTCGTCGAGCAGCTCGAACAGCCGCCAGATGCCGACGCGGTTGCCGTAGTCGCGCCAGCTGTAGACGCTGTGGCTCTGCGCCTGATCCGGCGGCGCGATGGCCGCGCCCTTGCCGACGCCGAAGCCGAAGGCCTCGATGTTGAGCGCCACGTAGACGGCCAGCCGGCGGCCGCCCGGCCAGGCATAGTCGGGTCGCTTCGTGATGTTCGAGTAGTCGTAGCGTCCGTGCGTCGGCAGCATCGGTTCGTCCTCCCGGCGGAGATGGTTGCGCGCTATCGTACGCCGAGATCGTCGACGGGGGCAGCCCGCGGCGTCCGCGGGCCTCGGAGGACTGGCGTACACTGTGGCGCCGGCCGAGGCACCGGCCGAGGCGCGCACCCAGATGGAGGACGTGATGATCGATCCGGCGTTCACGCTCGAGAAGAAGATCGCGCATCGTCGTCGGCGCCGCGAACGGGATCGGGCGCGCGACGCGCGCTCGCCTACGCGGCGGCCGGCGCCAAGGTGGCGTGCGCCGACGTCGAGGAGCCGGGCGCCAAAGCCACGGCAGCCGAGATCGAGGCGGGCGGCGGCCAGGCGCTGCCGGTGCGCCTCGACGTCACCGACGGCGCTAGCTGCCGCGACGCCGTCGCCGCGACGGTCGCAGCGCTTCGGCGGCCTCGACGTCCTCATGTACGGCGCGGCCGACAGCGACAGGACCGCCACCGTGCTCGAGATGGACGAGGCGGCGTGGGACCGCGTGATCCGGATCAATCTCACGGGCGCGTTCCTGATGGTGAAGGCGGCGATCCCGGCGATGATCACGCGCGGCGGCGGCAGCGTGATCCTCATCGCCTCGCAGCTCGGCCGCGTCGCCTCACCCGGGCGTCCGGCCTACTGCGCGACCAAGGGCGCCCTGATCCAGCTCGCGAAGGTCCTCGCCGCCGACCACGCCGGCGCAGGGCATCCGCGCCAACACGATCTCGCCGGGCGCGATCGAGACCCGACGGATGCTGCGGCGCTGGAAGGACATGGACGACGCGCGCAAGAACGATGGGGCCCAAGCACCTGCTCGGCCGGCTCGGCCTGCCCGTGGAGATCGCGCGCGCCGCGGTCTACCTGGCCAGCGACGCCTCGGCGTTCATGACCGGCAGCGACCTGCTCATCGACGGCGGCTACACCGCCGTGTGATTCGAAGGAGCCTCCGATGATCGTCGACATCCACGCCCACTACTTCCCGAAGGAGTACAACGACACTGCTCCTGCGCATCGGCGGGCGCAGCCTGCCGGAGGCCGCGCGGCCGACCACGGCGCGGCCGATGCGGAACGACGATCTCGCGGGCATTCACGACACGCCTGCAGCAGATGGAAGAGGCCGAGGTGCAGCTGCAGGTGCTCTCGCCGGCCGCGAGCCCGCCCTACGCCGAGAAGGAAGCCGACGCCGTCGCGGCGGCGCGGCTCGATCAACGACGCCTACGCCGATCTCGCGCGGAAGTACCCCGGCCGCTTCAACGCGGTCGTGTCGCTGCCGCTGCCCCACATCGACGCCTCGCTGCGCGAGATGGAGCGCGGGCCTCGACCAGCTCGGCATGCTCGGCGTGTCGATGACGTGCTCGTGCTTCGATCGCTCGACCGCGGAGGCGGAGTTCGAGCCGCTCTACCAGGAGATGAACCGGCGCCGGACCGTGCTGAACTACCACCCGATCCAGAACGGCATCTGCTCGCCGATGATCAACGACTACGGATTCACCGTGTCCGTCGGCGCCTCGCTCGAGGACGCCGCCATCGTCCTGCACCTGATCGCCCGGCGCGTGCCGAGCGCTTCCCGAACATCAAGTACGTCGTCCCGCATCTGGGCGGCATCATCCCGATGCTGCTCCAGCGGCTCGACAATCAGGCCCCGCGCCAGCATCCGAACCTGCCGGAGCGCCCGAGCGTGACCGCGCGCCGCTTCTACTACGACATCGTCGGCCACGGCTCGCAGGCCGGCGCTGCTCTGCGCCTGGAAGGCGTTCGGCGCCGACCACCTCGTGGCCGGCAGCGACTATCCGGTCCTGCTCGCGTTACGAGAGCGTACCGCCAGAACTTCTTCTATCTCCGCGAGTCGATCCTGCCGCCCGAGGACGTGGACAAGATCCTGCACCACAACGCCCAGATCGTCCTGGGGCCTCCCGCACTAGCGGCCGACGTCTGTTCGGTGACCTGCGGCGCCGCAGCCGCGTACTACGTGTGGGCGCCATGAGCAACGCCTCGCCTTCTCGCTCACGATGCTCGAGTCTCGACCGCGCTGCTCGCGGTGACGCTGTCATGCTGCGCACGCGGTCACTCATCGCGCTCATCCGGTGCCTGCCGCGTGGCGCCGGCAAGGCGGCCGCCGGAACGCAGATGACGATGGGCGCTGCACGTCACGCTGGCCGCGCGCTGGCTCGACCCCGCGGAGACGGAAGCGTTCAGCACGCCGTTCATGGTCATGTACGCGCTGCACGACGCGATGGTGAAGCCGCTGCCGGGCAACCCGCTGGCGCCCAGCCTGGCCGAGTCGTGGACCGTCTCGGCCGACGGGCTCGCGTACGAGTTCGTCCTGCGCAAGGGAACGCGATTCCACAACGGCGATCCCGTCACCGCCGGAGGACGTCAAGTTCTCGTTCGAGCGCTACCGGGGCGCCGCGCAGCAAGACGTTCAAGGAGCGGGTGGCGGCGGTCGAGATCCCGGGCCCGACGCGCGTTCGCTTCCGCCTCAAGGAGCCGTGGCCCGACTTCCTCACCTTCTACTCGAGCGCGACCGGCGCCGGGTGGATCGTGCCCAAGAAGTACGTCGAGAAGGTCGGCGACGACGGCTTCAAGAAGCGCGCCGATCGGCGCCGGCCCCTACCGGTTCGTCTCGTTCACGCCGGGCGTGGAGCTCGTGCTGGAGGCCGTCGACCAGTACTGGCGCAAGACCCCGCAGGTGAAGCGGCTGGTCTTCAGGACGATTCCGGATCCGTCCACGCGGTTCGCCGCGCTCAAGCGCGGGCGAGATCGACATCGAGCTACTGGATGACGGCCTCGCTCGGCGAGGAGCTCCGGCGAACGCCGGGCCTCACGCTCAAGCCCGCGCTCGCGAACAACGCCTACTGGGTCTACTTCGTCGACCAGTGGGATCCGAAATCGCCGTGGCACGACCGCCGCGTGCGGCTGGCGGCGAACTACGCGATCGACCGGCAGGCGATCAACCAGGCCGAGACGCTCGGATTCTCGCGAATGACCTACAGCATGATCCCGTCGCACTTCGAGTTCTTCTGGCAGCCGCCCGTGATCCCGCTACGATCCGGCCCGGGCCAAGCAGCTCCTCGCCGAGGCCGGCTACCCCAACGGCTTCGACGCGGGCGACTTCACCTGCGACGCCGTGCACGACCGGCATCGCCGAGCCGGTGGCCAACGATCTGCAGGCCGCCGGCATCCGCGTGAAGCTCCGGGCGCTCGAGCGGGCGGCGTACAACAAGGGACAGGTCGAGAAGACGTTCAAGAACCTGCGTGCTCAGCGCGAGCGCCGCGTTCGGCAACGCGCCGACCCGGCTCGAGGCGTTCGTGGCCGCGGGCGGCGCCTACGTGTACGGCAGCTATCCCGACATCGACGGGCTCTTCCGCGAGCAGGCGGCCGAGCTCGATCGCGAAGCGCCGCGAGGCGATGCTGCATCGCATCCAGCAGCTCGTTAGCGAGAAGGCGATGTTCGCGTCCGATCTACCAGTTCGCGGCCATCGGGCGGCTACGGGCCCCGGCTGGAGGAATCGGGCCTCGGGCTCATCACCCGGATTCCCGTTCTCCGGCCCCTACGAGGACGTGAAGCTCAAGGCGAACTAGCGCTGCGCGGAAGGCTGGCCGCGACCTTGCGCGCCGTCGCGGCACCGCGCTCGGCGAACTGGCGACAGAGCCCGGTGTAGCGGGCGGGGTCGAGCAGGGCGTCGACCTGCGCCTGCGGTGAGGCCGCGCGCTCACGTGCGCGATCCGCGGCCAGCATCTCGCGGAACGGGCGCGACTGGTTCACCGAGGCCTGCGCCGCGTCGTACACCGCGTCGTGGGCGCGCTGGCGGCCGATCTGCTTGCCGAGCTCGAGCATGAGCGCCTCGGCCATGATCAGGCCGCCCGAGAGGTCGGAGGTTCTCGCGCATGCGCGCCGGGAACACCTGCAGGCCGTCGGAACAGCGACGATCATCCGCTGGAGCATGTCGCCGGTGAGCTCGCAGGCTCTGGACCAGGCGCGCGGCTCATCATGATGCTGGTGGTGCGGTCGGCCTCGTGCTCGGTCTGCATGGCGTCGAGCGCCAGCGGCACCAGGCGCGCGGATCTGCGCGGCGGCGGCGATGATGTCCTGGGACAGCTTCGGATTGCGCTTCTGCGGCATGGTGCTGCTGCCCACCGTGCCCGGCGGCACCGGCTCCTCGACCTCGCCGAACTCCTGCTTCATCAGGGTGTAGATCTCGCGCCCGATCTTGCCGGCGGTGGCGGCCAGCAGGCCGAGCAGCGTGACGTACTCGGCCTGGTGGTCGCCGATGGTGCGCGCCGGCATGCGTCATCGGCCGCATCCCGCAGCCGGGCCGCCATCTTCTCCTGCGTGGCGAGCCCGAGCTCGCCGAGCGACGCGAGCGTTCCGGCGCCGCCGCCGAGCATCGCCACGAACACCCGCCCCTCCGCAGGCGCGCAGGCGCTCGACGTGACGACAGAGCTCGTCGATCCACACCGCCACCTTGAAGCCGAACGTCGCGGGCACCGCGTGCTGGCCGTGCGTGCCGGCCCGGGCAGCAGATCGTCCTTGGTGCGCTCCGCCAGGTCCGCGAGCATGGTCAGGATCGCCCCGAGCTGGCGCAGGAAGATCTCGTGGGCCCGGCGCACCTGGAGGAGCTGGCCGGTCTGCGTGATGTTCTGGGTCGTGGCGCCCCAGTGCACGTAGCCGCCGGCGTCGCCCTCGCAGGCGCGGTCCAGCGCCCAGACGAGCGGCACCAGCGGATGGCCGGTCTTCGCGAGCCCCGCGCGCACCGCGGCGAGATCCAGGTACTTCAGGTGCGCCTTGGTGACGATCTCGCGCGCGGCGGCTCGCGGGATGATGCCGAGCTCGGCCTGCGCCTGGGCCAGCGCCGCCTCGACGTCGAGCCACGACTGGAAGCGCGCGGCCTCGGTGAAGAGCGCCCGCACGCCCGGGTCGTCGATCCGCAGCGAGGTCGGCTCCTCAAGCATGGGCGTCCCGCGTCAGCCGCGCCACGTCGAAGCGATAGCACGCGCGCGGTGTTGCCGCCGGCGATCTTCGCACTGCTCGTCGTCCGGCACGCCGGCGAGGATCTCCGCCAGGATCTTGCGCGACCGCGGGAACGTGGACTCGCTGTGCGGGTAGTCGGAGCCCCACATCATGTTGTCCACGCCGATCGACGTCGCGCAGGCGAATGCCGATCGCGTCCTCCTGGAAGCTCAGCACGACGTTGCGATGGAAGAAGTCGCTCGGGCGCATGCCGTCCTTGAACCGGTAGATCGCCTCGCCGTGGCGCTCGCGATAGGTGTAGTCCATCGACGGCGAGGATGTGCGGCGCCCACGACAGCTCGAACTCGACGATGGCCAGCGTCAGCGCGCGGATGGCGCTCGAAGACGCCCGAGAAGATCATGTCGCACATCGAGAGCGCCGGATAGAACGCCTTGGTCGACCGGCTGCTCGCGTCGCGCAGCGTCTTGTCGCCCGCCCCGCGAATCTTGCCCTGCCGTCGCGTGGCCGTGTGCAGGCTGAGCGGCATGCCGAGCGCCGCGGCGGCGGCCCAGAACGGCTCGTACTCGGGCTGGTCGTAGCGCCGGTGCTCGAGCGGATACTCCGTGATCATCGCGCCGGCAGGCCGAGGCGCGCGGCGCGCTCGAGCTCGCGGATGCCGTCCTGGACGTCGTCCAGGTTGATCATCGCGATGCCCTTGAGCCGCGCGCGGATCGCGGCGACAGAACTCCGGCGAGCCAGTCGTTGTAGGCGCGGAAGATCGCCGACATCAGCGGCGTGTCGGCCACCCGGAAGTAGAAGAGGCCCTGCGACGGGTACAGCACCTCGCCCGCCACGCCGTCGAGCCGCATGTCCGCGAGGTGCTGCTCGGGGTCGTAGCCCCCGCGCGGCACGTCCTCGAAGCGGCCCCTGTCCGGAAATGGTCTCGGGCGCCTCGAACCGAGCGCCGGCGTTGGAGATGAGGCCGATGCCGGAGATGACCTGGTCCGCCTCGACCACGATCTGGTCGGCGCCGTCGATGCGCTGCATGCGGGCGCCCGATCGCGAAAGGCCGCGTCGATGCGGCTCGTCCACAGATCGGGCGGCTCGAACACGTGCGAATCGGACGACAGAATCAAGGCCGGGACCATCGGCTACCCTCCGGATCAGCGCGCCTCGGCCGGCGGGCCCCAGCCCCGCGACGGCCTGCGGCACGCACCTCGACGCCAAGATGTTCTAGAATCTCGCCAATGTCCACCCCCTATCCGCGCGACCTGGTCGGCTACGGCGGCAACCCACCGCATCCTCACTGGCCGGGCGAGCGCCCGGATCGCCGTGAACTTCGTCATCAACTACGAGGAAGGCTCCGAGTACAACGTCCACGACGACGGCTTCTCCGAGGCGACGCTTGACCGAGGCCGGCGGCGCCGACTCCGGCGTGCAGGGCCGCGACCTGGCGGCCGAGGGACTGTTCGAGTACGGCAGCCGCGTCGGCATCTGGCGCGTGCTGCGCATCTTCAAGGAGCGCGGGCTGCCGCTGACCGTGTTCGGGTGCGCCCTCGCCCTCGAGCGCAACCCGGCGGTCGCCGCCGCCATCCGCGAGTCGGGGTTCGACGTCTGCTCGCACGGCTGGCGGTGGATCAAGCACTGGGAGCTCACCGAGGCGCAGGAGCGCGCGCACATCCGGATGGCCGTCGAGTCCATGACGAAGACCGTCGGCGCGCGGCCGCTCGGCTGGTACTGCCGCTCCGGGCCCAGCGTGAACACCCGGCGGTTGCTCGTCGAGGAGGGCGGCTTCCTGTACGATTCGGATGCCTACAACGACGAACTGCCGTACTGGGTCCGGATGAACGAGCGCGCGCACCTGGTGGTGCCGTACAGCCTCACCGCCGAACGATTCGAAGTTCGGACGCGGCGGCTTCTTCACCGCCGACGACTACTTCACGTTCGTGAAGGACGGCTTCGACGTGCTCTACCGCGAAGGGCCGGACGCAGCCCAAGATGATGTCGCTCGGGCTCCACCTGCGCCTCATCGGGCATCCGTCGCGCGCGGCGGGCCTCGAGCGCGCGCTCGACTACATGGCGCACGCACCAGGGCGTGTGGTTCACCCGCCGCATCGACATCGCCCGGCACTGGGTCGCCACGCACCCGGCGCCGCGCGCTGAGATTCGCGCGACGGCGCTCGTCGCCGGCGCGGGCAGAGGGAGACAGAGCATGGGGAAGCTGAACGGAAAAGTCGCGCTGATCAGCGGTGGTGCGCGAGGGCCAGGGCGCCGCAGAGGCGCGAGACGTTCGCCCGCGAGGGCGCGAAGGTGGTCTTCGGCGACATCCTGGACGCCGAGGGCAAGAAGGTCGAGGCGGCCATCCGCGCCGACGGCGGCGAGGCCGCGTACGTGCACCTCGACGTCACGAACGAGGCGGACTGGCAGAACGCGGTGAAGCTCGCGACCGGGCGCTACGGCCGGCTCGACATCCTGGTCAACAACGCCGCGATCGTCATCCCGCGGGTGGCGATCGAAGACCGCACGGCCGCCGAGTGGGACCGCGTGATGGCCGTGAACGCCAAGGGCGTGTTCCTGGGCACCAAGTACGCCATCCCCGCGATGCGCCAGGCCGGCGGCGGCTCGATCGTCAACATCTCTTCGGTGGCCGGCATCGGTCAGTCGCTCCACCAGGAGCCGGCGTATGCCGCCAGCAAGGGCGCCATCCGGATCTTCACGAAGGTGACGGCGAGCCAGCACGCCCAGGACCGGATCCGCTGCAACTCCGTGCATCCCGGCCCGGTCGACACCGACATGCTCCACAGCGCCATGCCGGACCCGGCCGTGCTCCAGACAGCGAATCGAGCGCGTCCCGCTCGGACGCCTCGGAACCGTGGACGAGATCGTGACGCTCGTCCTCTACCTCGCCTCCGACGACTCGTCGTACGTGAGCGGGAGCGAGCTGGTCATCGACGGCGGGGCGCTGGCGCAATGATCAAGGTGGTCGTGCTGCTGCGTCGCTCGCCCGAGCTGGAGCCGCGAGCGCTTTCACCGCTGGTGGCTCGACGAGCACGTGCCCTACGCGAAGAAGCTGCCGGATCTCAGGAAGTACCGCGTGTGTCTGGTCACCGGCTCGACGTCGCACGAGGGCCGTGAGCCCTGGGACGGCATCGCCGAGCTGTGGTTCGACGACCGCGCCGCGCTCGACCGGGCCTGGTCGTCCGAGGTCGGCAAGATCGGCGCTGGCGCACTCGCGCGAGAGCCACAGCGACCGCCTGGTACTCATCACCGAGGAGCACGCACTCATCGGATGAACCCATGACCGAAAGAGGGAGCGCGCGATGACTCCGGCCTGGGTGGACTAGGACCGAAACGCCGGGAGCACCTCGCGCGCGACCATCTCCAGGGAGGCCGGGCCTCGCCCGGATCGCTCGTGCCGGCGGAGACGATCAGCGTGTCGACGCCGACGTCCGCGTAAGCTCTGGCGTTCTTGACGATCTCCGGACGGCGCCGTGCCGAGCGCGTAGCGGCCCGCGCGCGCGGTCGCGAGCGTCATCGCGATCGAGACGGGGATCTTCGAGGCGTCGCGGCCGTACGCGCGCGCCTCGTCGCGGAGCGCCGCGATCCCCGCCCCAGCGCCTCCGGGGACAGACCCAGCGGCTGCCAGCCGTCACCCAGCCGCGCCGCGCGCCGGATGGCCGCGCGGCTGACGCCGCCGATCACCACCGGAATGGACGGTGTCTGCAGCGGCCTCGGCGAGAACTTCATCCCCTCGAAGCGGTAGTACTTGCCCGTCGAAACGCGGCTCCTCCGCGGACCACAGGGCGCGCATCACCGCGATCGCCTCGTCGGTGAAGGCGCCCGCGCTCCGCGAACGGCGTGCCCATCGCCTGCATTTCCTTCTCGATCAGGCCCACGCCCACGCCCATGACGAGGCGCCCGCCGCACAGCACGTCGAGCGTCGCCGCCGCCTTCGCGAGCCTGATGGGATTGTGGTACGGCAGCACGAGCACCGACGTTCCCAGGCGCACCCGCCGGGTTCTCGCCGCCACGAAGCTCAGGAAGGTCAGCGGCTCGTAGTACGGCCGGCCGCCGATCCGATCGAGCACGTGGCCCACGTTGAAGACGTGATCGTGGACCCAGACGGAGTCGAAGCCGAGCTCGTCGGCCCGGCTCGCGAGGTCGACGAGGGCGTGGACGTTCTCGATCCCCTGGTTGTTGAGCAGCGAGACCCCGATGCGCACGGGCTCGCCTCAGGCCGATCCGCCCGCCGGAATCTCGGCGCCCCACGGCTCCATGGCCGGTCGCAGCGGGTGAACTCGCGCACGCGCCCGGCCGCGCCGGCGAGGATGGCGTCGATCTTCGCGCGCTCCTCCGGCGTGAGATCGAGCTCGGCGCCGGCGTCGTTGCGCGTCCACCTCCGCGGGCGTGCGCGCGCCCGACCAGCGCGGTGCTGATCGCCGGGTGACCGAGCACCCAGGCGCAGCGCCGATCTGGCTCAGCGGAACGCCCGCGCGGGACGGCGACCTCCTGGCGGAGCCGCTCCACCACGCCGACGTTGGTCTTGAAGTTGTCGCCGCGGAAGATCGGCTGGCCGAAGGCCACGCCGTTGCCGCGCCAGTCGCGCGCGGGATCGCCGAAGCGTCGTCGCGGCCGTGAAGGCGCCGGTCAGCAGGCCGTGGCCGAGCGAGCCGTAGCCCATGACGCCGATGCCGTGGGTCGAGGCAGGTCGGGAACGTCTCCTGCTCCTGGCGCCGGTCGAGCATGTGGTAGCCCACCTGCGAGACGTCGACGCGGCGGGTGCGCAGGCACTCGGCCATCATCGCGCCGGTGAAGTTCGACACGCCCGACGAAGCGGACGCGCCCGGAGGCCACCACCTCCTCGAGCGCGCGCATGGTCTCCTCGAACGGCGTGCCGGCGTCCGGCCAGTGAACGAGCAGCACGTCGACCCAGTCGGTGCGCAGGCGCTTCAGGCTCGCGTCGACCTCGCGCAGGATGTTGGCCGCGGCTCGAGTCGCGCAGCGGGCCGAGCTGGCCGGGCGGCGGCGGCTTCACGCCGCACTTGGTGACGAGGATGACGTCGCGCCGGCGCGTTCTCGAGCGCGCGCGCCACCACCTCCTCGGAGTGGCCGGCCCCGTAGGCCGGCGCGGTGTCCACGCAGTTCACGCCGCGGTCGAGCGCGCGGTGGATGGCCTTGACGGCCTCGTCGTCCTCGATCGCGCCGTAGCGGTCGCCGGCCATCGGCCAGCAGCCGAAGCCCAGCACCGATACCTTGCAGCCCGGTCCGCCCGAACGCGCGGTAGCGCATCAGGCTACGCCGTCGCGGCCTTGAGATCGTCGAGCTGACGCCGGGCGCCGGCGATCATCGACGCCAGATCCGACGTGAGCATGATCATGTCGAAGCCGCGCTTCACCGCGCCGGCGGCGAAGGCCGCGCTCGCGCAGTGCATGACCGCCTTGATGCCGTGCTTGTGCGCCGCGTCGCGGATCTTGTCGCACGTGGCGATGTGCACCGGGTCCGGATTGTCGCCGCGCGGCGCCATGCCGAGCGCGAACGACAGGTCGGCGGGGCCGATGTAGACGGCGTCGAGCCCCGGCGTCGCGCAGATCCGCGTCCAGGTTGGCGAGCCCTTCCTTCGTCTCGATCATGGCCATCACCACGATCTCGTTATTGGCGTTGGCCACGTAGTCGGCGCCGCCGTAATGCACGGCGCGCACCGGTCCGGACGAGCGCATCCCCACCGGCGGATAGCGGCAGCGCGGCCACCGCCTTCGCGGCGTCCTCGGCGGTGTTGACCAGCGGCACGATGATGCCGTAGGCGCCGAAGTCGAGCGCCTTCATGATGGTCGACGGTTCGTTCCACGGCACCCGCACGACCGGCACCGTGTCGGTCTGCGAGATCGCCTGCAGCATCGGCCACACGTCGTTCATGTCGGTCAGCCCGTGCTGCATGTCGACGCAGAGGGCGTCGAAGCCCTGGCGCGCCATCACCTCGGCGGTGAAGCCGTGGGAGACCGAGAGCCAGCCCAGCGTGACGAACTGCCCATCGCGCCACATCTGCTTGATCTTGTTCGGTCGCACTGTCGCACCTCGCTTTGGAAATGTGGCCGGTCGCCCGGCGCGCGCGAAGCGTAGCACAGATGACGAATCCCGGCGGAGCGTGGGCGCCGGGGCCCCGCGCGCCGGCTCAGCTCAGAGCGTTCTTGATCGCGGCGTTGATCGCGCGCACGCCGGCCGCGGGGCCGTCGGGATGGCTCCAGACGCCGCCGATGATGGCGAGCAGGTTCGCGCCCGCCCGAACGAGCGGGGCGAGGTTCGCCGCGGTGATGCCGCCGATGGCGCACGAAGGTACCTTCGACCGCTGCGCCCAGCGGCGCAGCACCTCGGGATCGGCCAGATTGGTGACCTGCTTCGAGGTGGACGGAAAGAACGCGCCGAAGGCGACGTAGCTCGCGCCGTCCTGGACGGCTCGATCGGCCAGGTCGTGCGAGGACTTGCAGGTGACGCCGAGCGTGCGGCCGCCGCCCATCAGGCGACGCGCCTCCGCGCCGGCATGTCCTCCTGGCCGACGTGGGCGCCGTCGCACCCCGCCGCGGCCACGAGATCGGCGCGATCGTTCAGCAAGAGCTCGACGCGGCGAGACTGGCAGACGGGCCGGAGCGCGTCGATCGCGCGCTTCCACGCCTCGTCAGGGGCGTTCTTCAGCCGGAGCTGGACCGCGGCGACGTCGCCGGCGTCGAGCGCCCCGGCGAGCGAGTCGGCGAAGGCGTGCAGGTCGAAGGTCTCGGGCGTGATGATGTAGAGCCGGCAGCCCTCGGCGATCACGTCCTCGAGCGTGCCTTCGTGGCCTCGTACTCGGCGCGCAGCTTTTCGTTCAGCGGATACGCCTCGGCCGAGCGCGTGGCCGGCCTCGACCTTGCCGCGCGAGAAGGCGTCCTTGCGCTCGGCCTCGAGGCCCGCCTCGGCGACCTCGGCGGCGATGGCCTGGGGAATCGCCATCACCCCTCGGGATCGGCCACCAGAATGTCGCCGGGCATCACGAGCACACCGGCGCACGAGATGGGCACGTTCAGGTCGGCCATGACGTGGAGCTCGCCGAAGCTCACGGGCGTGAGCCCGCGCGAGTAGACCGGCAACCCACGGCCTGCATCGCCGCCAGGTCGCCGATGGCGCCGTCGGTGACGAGCCCGGCGGCGCCGCGGTACTTGAGACGCGTCGCGAGGATGTCGCCGGTCACGCGGGCGCCGACGTCGCCGCGTGCGTCGATGACGAGCACGTCACCCGGCTTGATGGTCTCGAAGGCCCGGCGGTGCAGCGAGGCCGCGCCGGCCTGCCTGGCGGCCACGTCCTTGCGGGTGGGCAGGGCGCGCGCCGTGAAGGCGCGGCCCACGCAGGCTCTGCCGCGAGGTCCGCGGCGCGACGCCGGACAGAAACGCGTTCCCGAAGCCGCGGATCCTCAGAATTTGGCTGATGGTCGGGATGCTGACGGTCTTCAGCTTCGCCAGCACGTCATCGGAAACCGCGACGCGCTCGATCCCGAGACGGCTATGACACGCGCAGGCTTCCGTGACGCCCGGATCGGCCAACCGCTCTACCGCTTCAGGTCGAGCTCGACGTCGCGATCGTTGCGTCCCCGCGCGAAGATCTCGAGCGCGTCCGGAAGCTCGTAGTAGATCTCGAGCGTGTTGCCGTCCGGATCGTTGAAGTAGACGCTCTTCTGGCTGACGTGATCGATCGTGCGCGAGATCGGGACGGCGTGCTCCTCGAGCGTGGCGTACGCATCCTTCAACGCCGCCTCGCTCTCCACGCGGAACGCGATATGCCCGAGGCCCCGCACGCCCGGCGTCTGCCGCTCGGCCGCCTCGGCGTCCTTGACCTGGAAGAGGTCGATGGCGTGGCTCTGCCCCGGGAGCGCCATGAAGGTGCCGCCGTGCTCCGGGTCCTCCTCGAGCACCTGGAACCCGAGGACCTCCGAGTAGAACTTCTTGGAGCGCTCCAGGTCGAGCACCCGAAGCAGGACGTGGCCGATTTCCTTGAGCCGCATCATGATGTCCCTCCTCCTCGGGCGCTAGTGTATCTCCACCGCCCCCGCTCCGAAAGCGGCCCCTAGGGCGATCAGCTTCGGGCCCGGCGCGCCGCCCCCGGCGCGTAGATTTCCGGATTCACCACGTTGAGGGGCCGCTGCCCGGTGAGGACGCGCGCCACCTCCTCGCCGCAGCGCCGGGGCACCTGGGCCACCGCGGCCGAGGAGAAGTAGGCCGCGTGGGGCGTGGCGATCACGTTGTCCATCTTCAGGAGCGGATTGTCGGCGGCGATCGGCTCCGTCTCCCACACGTCCAGCGCCGCGCCCGCCAGGCGCTTGTCCTGCAGCGCCCGGGCGAGAGCCTGCTCGTCGACCACGGGGCCGCGCGAGGTGTTGATGAGGATGGCGGTGGGCTTCATGCGGCGGAAGAAGGCCTCGCCGATCAGGTGGTGCGTCTCGGCGTTCAGGAGCGTGTGGACGGAGACGTAATCGGCCCGCTCGGCCAGCGTCTCGAGGGACGACGCGCTCGACGCCCGAGCGCCGCGAAGCGCGCGTCGTCGACGTAGGGATCGCAGGCGATCACCGTCGTCTCGAACGCGGCCACGCGCCGCGCGAAGGCGCTGCCGATGTTGCCGAGGCCGACGATGCCGACGGTCTCGCCGTGGAGCGAGCCCGTGCGCGGGCTCCGAGCGCGCCGCACGCCCCACGCGCCGGCGTGCAGCTGCCGATCGAGCGCGATGACCTTGCGGTTCCAGGCCAGGAGCAGCGCCAGCGCGTGGTTGGCCGACCTCGCGGATCCAGAGGTCGGGAATGTTCACAACGATCACGCCCAGCTCGGTGGCCGCGGGCACGTCGATGACGTCGTAGCCCACGCCCGGTGCGCACCACGGTCTTCAGCCCCTCGAGCGCGCTCATCACGCCGCGGGTGATCGGCGAGATAGACGACCACGAGCGCGTCGGCGTCGCGGCGTCTTCGCGATCAGCTCGTTCTCGTCGGCGATGAAGGGCAGCGCGGTCATGCCGCGCCGGAACCCGGGCGCAGCGCGTCCTGGCAGTCGGAGTAGTCTTGCGCGGTGCGGCCCTGGATGACGTAGACGTGATGGTCGGGCATGGGGGCTCCGTTCTCATTCCTTCAGGTGTGGAGTCGAGCCAGTCGCGGAGCGCGTTGCCCATCAGGTTGATCACGAGCGTGGTGAGGAAGATCGCCAGGCCCGGGAAGGTGGCGATCCACCAGGAGTTGAGCATGTAGAGACGCCCCTCGCCGAGCATGTTGCCCCACGCCGGGGTGGGCGGCTGGACGCCGAGGCCCAGGAACGATAGGAACGACTCGAGGATGATCACCTGGGCCACCTGGAGCGTCGCGATCACCACGATCGCCGACACGAGGTTGGGCAGGATCTGGCGGAACGACGAGGCGCAGGTGGCTCATGCCGAGCGCGCGGCCGGCCACCACGAACTCCCGCTCGCGGATGGCCAGCGTCTCCGCCCGCACCACCCGCGCGTAGATCGGCCAGCCGGCCACGCCGAGCACGATGATCATGTTGACGCAGGCTCGGCCCGAGCACGGCGATGACCGCCAGCGCGAGCAGCACGAACGGGAAGGTCAGCATCACGTTGACGACGCGTCATGATCGTCCAGTCGGTGCTGCCGCCGAAGTAGCCGGCGGCCAGCCCGAGCAGCACGCCGATCGTGGCGGAGATGAGCACGGCGGCGACGCTCGACCACCAGCGACACGCGGCCGCCGTAGATCATGCGCGACGAGCAGGTCGCGCCCGACCTGGTCGGTGCCGAGCAGGTGCTCGGCGGCGCCGCCGCTCCATCCACGCGGGCGGCGACAGCCGGTGGCGGATGTTCACGGCCAGCGGATCGTGCGGCGCGATCCAGCGGCGCGAGCACCGCGCTGGCGACGATCAGCAGGAGGATCGCCGGCGGCGGCCAGGCCCCAGCGCAGCCGCAGCAGTCGGCGCGCAGGGTGGCCTGCGCGCGCCGGCGTCTCGGCGCGCGGCGCTCGACCGAGCTCGGCGAGCTCGATCTTGCGTCGGCGCGCTCATCGCGCCGTCAAGCGGCGCGGATGCGCGGGTCGATGAGCCCGACGACGAGGTCGACGAGCAGGTTCACGGCGACGATGAGCAGGCGCCAGCAGGATCACGGCGCACTGGACCACCGGGAAGTCCTGGTTGCGGATCGACTCCACGGTGAGCGTGGCCACGCCCGGCCACGCGAACACCGTCTCGGTGATGATGGCGCCGCCCAGGAGCTGGCCGAACTGCAGGCCCAGCACGGTGATCACGGGGATGCAGGCGTTGCGGAACGCGTGCTTGACCACCACCATCGGCTCGGCCAGCCCCTTGGCGCGCGCCGTCTTGATGAACTCCATGTTCATGACCTCGATCACGCCGGAGCGCACGAGGCGCATGGTGATCGGGGCCAGCGCCGCGCCGAGGCAGAACGGCGGGCATCAGGAAGTTCTGCCAGGTGCCGTACCCGGAGGCGGGCAGGAGCCTGCAGGCCGCACCGAGAACACGATGATCAGCATGATGCCGAGCCAGAAGATGGGCGCGGCCTGGCCGGCGACCGCCACCGACGGTGCAGAGGCTGTCCACCACGAGTGGCGCTTGAGCGCGGCGCAGGATGCCCGAGCGGCAGCGCGATCAGCAGCGCGACGACGAGGCCGGCGAAGGTCAGGTAGATCGTCGGCGGCATGCGCTCGACCACGAGCTTGAACGCCGGCGTGTCGGCGTACCACGACTTGCCGAAGTCGCCGAGCACCGCGCGCGACGACGAACTTCCAGTACTGCACGTAGATCGGCCGGTCGAGGCCGAGCAGGTGCCGGTAGCGCTCGAACTCCTCCTTGCCGGCGTTCTGCGGCAGGAGCAGGCAGGACAGGATCGCCGAGGACGTGCAGGATCGCGAAGGCGAGGAGCGAGATGCCGAACGACCACGACGACGAGCTGGACGAGCTGGCGGGCGATGTAGCGTCGCATGAGGGCTGGATCGCCCGGCCACGCCGCGCGGCCGCGTCGCGCGCGGCGCGAGAGGCTCGCGGACGGCGTCGCCTACTTCTTCCGCGGCGTCACGACGAACATCCGGTCGACCTCGTCCGCGGCGCCTCGTAGTCGATCCGGTTGCTGACGCCCCACACGCCGCGCAGCCCCCACTTGAAGAGATAGGCGGCGTCGTCGTGGAGCGAGCTTCTGGGCCTTGGCGTAGATCTCCGCCCGCCGCTTGGTGTCGAGCGTGGAGCGGCCCTGGATGACCAGGTCGTCGAGCGCCTTGTTGCAGTAGTAGCTGTACGGCTGGTTGCACGTCATCACGTCGTAGAGAATGGCGTCGGCGTCGAAGATCGAGTAGTAGCCCCACGACCACTCGAACATCGGGTCGGCCTTGCTGTCGCGGACCAGGTTGGTGAACGGGCCGATCTCGCCGACCATGCGCGCCTTGGTCCGGATGCCGACCTTGGCGAGGTCGGCCACGATGGCGTCCGAGGTCTGGATGAGGCCCGGCTCCACGATCGGGCTGGGCCGCGCAGGAAGCCGACCTCGAACCCGTTCGGATAGCCGGCGTCCGCCAGAAGCTTCTTGGCCTGCGCCACGTCCTGCTTGTAAGGGCTTGAGGCTCGGGATCGAAGCCGAAGGCCATCGGGTTGACCGTGGTCGCCGCGCGGTCGCCGAGGCCGTTCAGCACGTGCTTGATGATCGAGTCGATGTCGACCGCGAGGTTCGCGGCCAGCCGCACGCGGCGGTCCTGGAACGGATTCGCGCCCGCGCGTCCGGCCTGGTCGAGCTGGATGCATCGCGGTGCGGAGGATCGGCGAGGTCGGCGGTGCGGGCCTGGCCCGACTTGTTGATCACGTCCATCTGGTCGGGCGGCACCGCCTTGATGATGTCGACGCCGCCGGAGATCGAGCTCGGCGATCTGGGTGGCCTGCTCGGGGATGATGCGGATGCGCACGTACTTGAAGGCGGGCTTGGGCCCCCAGTAGTCGTCGTTGCGGACGAGCAGGTGCTCCTGCTTCTTGCTCCACTTCACGAGCTTGTAGGGCCCGGTGCCGACCGGGTTGTCCTGCATCCACTCGTGGCCCTTCTCCTGATGACCTTCTCCGACTGCATCACCTGCGCGGTGAGCCGCTCGACGAAGAGCGGATAGGGCCCGTCGGTCTTGAAGCGCGCGGTGAGGTCGTCCACGACCTCGACGCTCTTGATCTTGGCGTGGTTGCCGCGGGCGGTGAGCTTGTTCTCGGGGTTCAGCACGCGGTCGAAGGTGGCCTTGACGTCGCTGCGCGGTGAACGGCGTGCCGTCGTGGAACTTCACGCCCTGGCGGAGCTTCACTTCCCAGGTCGTGTCGTCGAGCGTTCTTCCACGACGACGGCCAGGCTCGGCCCCACCTTGCCGGTCTTGAGGTCGCGCGCGGCCAGGTGGTCGAAGACGTTGTAGCCGAGGATGATGCTCTCGCGGAGCACCGAGTTGGGCGGATCCCAGTTCTGCACGTCGCTCTGCAGCGCGTAGACGACGGGTCGTCCCTGGTCTGCGCGCGCCGAGGTCCGCCGGCGCGAGCGGGGGCGGAGACCATCAGGACTATCGAGGCCAGCGTGATGCCGCGTTTCATGGCACCCTCCTCTGATGGGGGCGCTCATCTAGCCCGTCGCTCGGCATCGCGTCCAAACCCGCCGGCCGCCCGCCGACCGGCGGCTATCCGAGGAACAGCTCGCAGGTCTCGAGCCAGGCCTGGGTGGTGAGCGCCAGCGACTCCACGTCGACGCGCTCGTCGTTGCCGTGGAAGCGCCCGGCCATCGCCTCGGCCGTCAGGGCCCGCGAGAACAGGCCGAAGCCGTAGGCGACGGCGCCGTGCTCGCGGAAGTACGGCGCGTCGGTGAAGCCCGACGATCATCCGCGGCAGGAGCCGCGCGCCCGGATAGTGCGCGTCGACGACCCGCCCCAGCACGTCCCAGAGCGGCGTCCCCGTGGGCGACACCGACGCCGGCTTGAGAAGAGCTTCTCGACCGTCGACCTCCTCCGACAGATCGCCCAGGGCCTTGTCGAGATGCCGGCGCACCTCGTCCTCGTTGTCGCCGGGGATGGTGCGGATGTCCACCTCGATGTCGACGACGTCGGGGATGACGTTGGTCTTCACGCCGCCGCGGCACACGTTCGGCGAGAACGTGGTGTGCGTGGCCGACCACGCGTACTTGGCCATGCCGGCGGGCAGCGTGGCGATGGCCTCGTCGACGCGCGAGGGATCGACCAGGGCGGCCTTCACGCGCCGGATCGAGGTCGAGCGAGCCGACGAAGGCCGCGCCACAGCTCGTCCACGTACGGCGACGGGCCGGTAGTCGGCCAGGCGGCTGACCACGTGCGCGGCCTTGACCAGCGCGTTGTCCGCGCCGTACGGCATCGAGCCGTGGCCGGGCGTGCCCTTGACGCGCAGCCGCCGCCAGGCCACGCCCTTCTCGCCGACGTGCACGGTGACGTTCAGCTCGTCGCCGTGCGCGCTGACGGTGCCGCCGTTCTCGGTCAGGAGATAGTCGGCCCGGAGCGCGTCCCAGTGCCGCTTGCACACGTGCCCGGCGCCGAGCGCGCCGCCGGCCTCCTCGTCGGCGCACGCCAGGTAGACCGAGCGTGCCGCGCGGCCGCCAGCCCGCGCCGGGCCAGCGTCTTGAGCGCGACGGCCTGCGAGGCGGTGAGGTTCAGCATGTCGATGCGCGCCGCGTCCCCACACCTCGCCGTTCGACCAGCTCGCCCCCGAACGGATCGCGCGTCCAGTGCTCGGCGGTCACGGGCACGACGTCGGTGTGGCCCATGAGGCAGAGCGTGGGCGCCGCCGGGTCGGTGCCCTCGATGCGGGCGACGAGGCTCGTGCGGCCCGGCGCGCCGTCGGGCTCGTAGACCTCGATGTCGAGGCCGCTGCCCTCGAGGTACGCGCGCAGCACGTCGCTGGTGCGCACCTCCTGGCCGGAGGCGACGGTGCCGTCGTTCACGCACTGGTTGCGGATGAGCTGCTGCAGCAGCTCGACGGTCTGCCCGGTCAGGGCGTCGTTCATGACGCGGGCGTGTTGCGCGTCAGGAACTCGGTGACCCGGCGGATCGACTCGGCCAGGTGCGTGGGGCCGCGCCAGTCCTTCTGGATCTCGAGGTTGGGGGCCAGGCGGGCGATCTCGGCGCTGGTCTCGGCCGGATGCGGCTTGTCGGTGCCGGGCTGCAGCAGGAGCGGCGTGGGGCAGCGCCGCACGAACTCGCGGCTCACCGAGAAGACGAAGTCGCCGCCGAACATGTTGTGGCCGAACTTCTGGATGACGTCCTCGGTCAGGCGTGGGATCGCGGGCCAGCATGGTCTTGGCGAAGCCGCTGACCGCCTCGTCCCA
>ERZ1370068.592-contig-1054_pt1 | contig 58471 bp, 69 predicted proteins | sample MGYA00561227_ERZ1370068 | MGnify/ENA primary metagenome ERZ1370068 (study PRJEB38410, sample SAMEA6850437) | metagenome | study: Metagenomic assessment of the ecological functions of the soil: analysis of the soil microbiota associated with the... | reverse complement strand
TTGTACTTCGTTTCGGTTACGTATTGCTTGAGGGCCTTCGAGACGGACGATTTGCCTAAGATCTTAGTCGCTTTGAGAGACGCGCTGCGAGCGCAGAACGTCGCCGAACTGTCCCGAAGGATGGGTCTACGTCGGGATCGTCTCTATAGAACCTTTGGGAGGCGAGGGTCGATCCAGACCACGGCCGCGTCCCCAAACTACTTGAGGGACTCGAAGTCCAAATCACCGTCGCCGCGAAAAGTCCCCAAGCCACGCAGGCGTTGTTAAAACTAGGTCGTCCGAGGAAACAGATCCTGACGAGCAATAGAACGCTTCGATGCTTTGCTTATCGGGTGTGTTTTCTCAGCACGTCAGGTGATCACCGTTGCGATTGATCAGTACGCCGAAGGCGCTGGGCAACCGCGACTACTTTCTCAGCAAACCCTACGGTGTGGGATAGAGCTCCTACCAAATGCGGCGACACCAGCCGTCGCGCCGCGGTCTTTAATTGCTGTGCGCAGCCGGGCTCGCCGTCTGGCATTCGCAAGGCGGGATAAGGCGCGACGTCTCTAGGGGCTGACTGCGTGTGAACGCAGCCGGAATTGACTGTCACCAATGCGCAGCAGGCGCAGGTGAGAATAGTGATAGTCGCCGAGTGGCCGTAATATTGCGCTGACGCCGGGCTGATTTGGCTGATGACCGCAGCGCAGATAACGGCCGCAAATATCTTGCCTTCATCTCAGGATCTCCGCTGAACCCTTTCCCCAAATTACCCTTGCTCAGTGTGCGCTTCTTTTGCGCTCTGCGCGACTGCACCTGCAATTAAGACCGCGGCGCAGGAGACAAGTAATGATTAAGGCCAGGCTCGTGTCGGTATCATCCATGAAAACCCCCTTGCTACCGTTTTTTGCTACCCAACTAGGCAGCACGCGGCGGGACCAGTCAGCACCGGGCGGGCAAAAGCGCGGAGCCAAAGAGCAGCGGTGAGACAGATCGGTTCGGCACCACGCGGCACATGCCGTACACGGATTAGCGAACTGCAAAACCGTGTACACCAGTTCAATTCTGGTCGTGGCCTCCATCCATATAATCAATGGCTTACCAGGCCGATTATAGGAGAGGCCGCGGGAGGCCTACCGCGATGCTCAGCAGGCGGCGTACCAGCCCTCGGGAAACGGAACCAGCGGCCACGGGGCCCGGTTGTCGTTGGCGGCGCGCGGCGACGGATAGAGCGCGCTGGGTCTGGACCACGAAATCATCCTCCGGGGCTGGCGCAATGGCCGTTTGAACGGCTTCCAGCAGCAAATCGTATTCGACTTCGCTCATCGCGCTCTCGGGGTTCCAGAGGCGATGGTCGCAAAGGTATTCTGTTTCCAGATTGAGCGGATCGCTCGAATTTTAACGATCTCGGCGGACCGCGGCAAAGCTGGTTACTAAAGTGTTGAGTTCCCCGCGCAAGCACGGTAACCCCGCGCAGGCGGGACGCAGTGTGAGAAAAATCACATTTTGCAAGAATTTAGTTCGCGTATTCGCCTGGATGACGCCTGCCTTGTCAAGGCGGGGCATGATCCAGGAGAACGCGGTCATGAAGGCAAAGGTTGCGCGAAGTGCGGCGCGTCTCTGTCGTTCCGCCGGGCTTCGGCGCTCGGCTTCCTGCTCACGCTGATTGCGAGCGGCTCGGCCGGTGCCCAGCAAGGCACCCCCGAACAGCGCCGGGCCTGCACGCCCGACGTCTACCGCCTCTGCGCCGGCGAGATCCCGAACGCCCGGGCGATTACCGCATGCCTGCGCCGGCAGAAGGCGAGCCTGAGCCCGGCTTGTGCTGCGGTGTTCGAGCAGTAAGTCTCGAACGCTTCCTTACATCTCCAGCGCGGCCAGATTCTTCGGCAGCATCCGCTTGAACAACGTGCAGAATGCGCGCCGCTTCCTTCGGCGTTCTGCGTGATCGCGTGGCGGACGGTTGCTGCGATCAGCGTCATGATCAGCTGGGAAAACGAGGCGAGGGCGGTCGTGGGCGCGTCGGGTGCGATACGCCGCAGCGCCTCGCCGAGCAGCCCGGCGAGATAGACGCCGTCCTCCTCGTCGAGTTTTTGCAGCGCCCGGTCGGCCTGCGTCGCCTGCCAGATGTCGCGCATGACCGGCACGTCGATGAACATCTGATAGTAGCTGTCGGTAATGCGGCACAAGGCCGGATGCAGGTCCCGCGGCATTCTTGACCGCGGCGAGGTCGCGCCGGACGCAGTCGCGCCCGATCGCGTTAGTAGCGTTCCGCGAGCGTGCCGATGATCGCGGTCTTGTCCGGAAAGTATTGATAGAGCGAACCGAACGGCACGCCGCTGCGTTCGACGACGTCGCTCATGCGGAAGGCTTCGCTGCCTTTTTCAGCCATCAGCTCGGCCGCGCTGCCGAGAATTTTCTCAAACCGCTCGCGGCTGCGCTGCTGGGTCGGGACGAGGCGCGCCAGCCCGGCGCGCGCCAGCTTCGGCTGTTTTCTGTCCGGCTTTTTCCCTCGGCATCCGGCCCTCTCACATAAAAAAGCGACTTGACGTTACTAATACGAGTTTATCGGGTTTGGCAAATACGAGATACTCTCGTATTATGTTCCGAAAGGATTTTCCATGTCAGACCTTCCGATCCTGATTATCGGCGGCGCGGGCAAGACCGGTGCGCGCGTCAATGCGCTGCCAAGGGCGAACGGCGCGCTGCAGGATGCGTCGCCGGTGCTGCGGCCGACCGGTGCAGGCGATCGCGCCGGTCACGCGGGACTTTGCCGATTACGCCAGCCGAACCGCTGCGACCGGTGTCTGGAGAGCATGATCATGCTGCAGATGTTGATGGTCGGCCTGCTGTGGTTTTCCGCGATCGGCTGCGGCCTGCTCGCCGGCCTCTATTTCGCGTTCTCGACGTTCATCATGACGGCGCTTGGACGCATCGGGCAGGCGGCAGGCATCGCGGCGATGAATGCGATCAACATAGCGATCGTCCAATCGCTGTTCATGCCGATCTTCCTGGCAACGACGGCTGCGAGCGCAGCGCTGGCGGTGATCGCGGCTGTTGCGCTGGGGCGAACCCGGCGCGATGGCGATGGCGGCCGGCGGCGTGCTCTATGTGCTCGGCATGTTCGTCGTCACGGTGATCTTCAACGTGCCCCTGAACAACGCGCTTGCCGCGGCCGATCCGGCTAGCCACGAGGCCGCCTCGCTGTGGGCGCGTTTTCTGACGGACTGGACGTTGTGGAACCACGTGCGACGGTGCCGTCCACAGCGGCCTGCGCATTGTTCGTTGCAAAGCGATCGCGGCGAGGTACTCACCCTGCTGAGCGTTCGAGATAACTCAGGCCTCGCCGCCAGTTCTTCGGGAAATCGCTGCAATAGTGGCTCCTCAGATTGTCACGCCGTGCGATCAAAGCTCGGGCAGTCATCGGAAATGCGAAGTCGCGCGAGGATCGCGCGTAGGGGACTGACCTGCTGGCTCGATTTCGATGCTTCCGTCAAGCAACGCAGCCGCATTCTTCAAAATCTGCCAGGACGGCTTCCAAGTCTTTTTGTTCGCCGTAACCGGTTCCAGCGCGCCAATCGTCGCCAGGCGCTTGCATTCTTGGATGGCCCGCTGCTGCAGCAGCTGCGCGGGGGCCGACCTTTCTTCTCGTTTGGTGTCTGAAGATGGTGCAGCAGCTGGGTCATTTGTTGCGCTCCGCGCTGTGGCACATGCACGGAATGGATTCGTTGCAATGCCATTTGGAGTGCAAAATGCTTCGCTGCATATGCCTGAAGGAAGTCTCTGAACGAAAAGGGCCGCCTCGGGGCCGGCCCGCTGGCAGCACGAACCTGGTCGCGCGGTTTCAGGCCCCGGCACGAGCCGCCTGGCGCTTTCCGCCGGTAGATCATGATACCGACGCCCGCGAAAAAAAGCCCACCACCATCATCGCCCACCATATGAGGGCTCGTCTGCAGCGGCTCTAACTTTAAAGTTTTGCAGGGGATTGGGGGCTGAAAATGGCAGGAGCGCAAAAAGAGCCTACGCTCGTGAAGCCATGGTGGAGTCATCCGGCCTCGAGTACGATTCGGAGTGGGAGCGATCCATATTCCTTTTTGCCAGTCGATCTTCACGCGCCGTTGCTTCTGCTGCTGATGATCGATCAACCGACAGCGCCGACGATGATGGCGTCGTGGCTGGATGTTCTGCGCCTGCTTTCATCTCGAAAAGAAGGCCGTTCTTGCCGCCGTCAGAGCCTATCGGCATGCAAGCGGGACGGTGCATTGATTCAGCGCGAGCTGCCTCCGCATCAAGACATCTGTGAGACGTGACGCAGTTCACATCTGAAAATCCCGCCTTCGATCTAACGCCATCGCAGCCCGATTTCGGGAGGCGAGCGATGTTCAACAGCTATGGAGTAGGCACCACAGCGGCGGTCGGGCTTTTCGCCGTGATCGCACTGGCGTTCGCGGTTTCTGTTAGACTCGAACCGGTCATCGGACGCTGCCCGGAATGAATTTATGAGAGCGCATCCGGGTGTCTAAACCGGATCAATCCAACTCACAGAGGAAGACGGGTTGCCCGCAAGGCAAGCGGAAGCTGCCAACCCAAATTACACCATTGCCGTAACCGAGGTCACTCGGAGAGGCGGCGGTTAGCAGGCTTGCGAGCGAACGTTCCGTCAAGCCCATCAAAAGCCAAAAAGTTCAAGATGAATTTTGAAATCTGCAGGCAGAGCAAACGACGCTGATCCGCTGAAGCTCCCTTATGTCCTGCTTTCAAACATCTCACCAGCTTTGCGGCCGTCTCCCTCGTTTTGTACGGGAGGTATTCCCGGTGACGGTCAGTGCCGCGTACGGTGCGCAATCCTTCGCCTCATCATATCGCCCGTTTGCTCGACGAAGACCCGGATGGAGGTTTTTGCTGCGGCGCAAATCGCGCGCCCATCGTTTTCACGCCGTTCAAAGGTATTTGCCAGTTTTTAACAACCCGACAAAAGCTGCTTCGTCGAAAGCATTTTGATTGGCGATGCCGATCCTTTCTCGAACGCGGCGGAGGTCTTACGATCCCCGTCGAGATAGGAGAGTTGTTTCCACAACTCTCTCGTGACATGCGCGAGGAGATAAAAGACGGTCGAAGCGCTCACTGCGGCAACGATTGCCCACATACTGCCCGGCGGATTTTAGAGCCGTCGCTGTCTCAACCAGCGACGGCTTTTTTCTTGCCCCGCCGAGTCACGCCTAGCCATTGGATATCGCTACGTGTGTGACAAATCACACACAGCTGGCGCTGGGGCAGGTCAGAGGCTTGTTAAAAGCCTAAGATAAGCGTCACCCGGAAACGCCCGATCCCCATTCAGTAATGGTGCGTTGATCATGCGTAAAACCGACCCAAAAGTCCACCACTCGTCCACCCGCGTTGCCCCCAAATGCCCGCAACACGAGATGTTAGCGTCTGTAGCCTCTGCAGGGACCGGACGGCTTCGAACATTACACTTTCGAATGCTCAGGATGTGGCCATAGCGAAGCGAGTTCGGTTGATGGCCATTCGATCGGCGGCATCGGCATTCGCGAAAGACCTTGAGGTGATCGGGGTCTCCGACCTGCCTTGCTCAGTATCCACGGCAGATGAGGCACGGTCATCGGCTGGATCCATCCGTCGGACGCCGCAATGAGAAGCGGCCCCGACCGGTTGAGAGACGGGCACCGGCACCTGGACCGCTCGTCGCTTCCAGTGGGGGGCTAGGGGCTTAGTCCCCGGAGGCTTCCAAGAGTAAGATTCATTGCGAGGCGCGCAGCGGGTTCCTACCGCGGTAGTCGGAGAAACGCCTTTTAGGGAGGCTGCAGTCCCGGCGACGAAAAGCCCGGCAATCGCTTTATGTGAGACGCGGTGTCCAGTTGCCTGATCTTCTTGCAGAAGCGCGTCCAGCCATCTCACAGGCTAAAGCTTTTGCACACTTATGCGCTTCCAGCTTGGCTCTCTCGGCTGCGATGTTTCGCTTCGCAAGGTGTGGGGAACAGACCGGCGTCCGCTGCATACGACACCACACTACTTAGCTTACGGAGTCCTGACCGTAGGGTTTGCAAGTGCCGATCATGTAACTATGCGTAGGCCGGGGTCGGTTCCGCAGTGTTTTCATACACCGCGCCGCACGATGAGTCTTGGGTGTTCCACGCCAGCGCAGCCTATTGCCAGCGGCTTGCCAACTCGTTCATGTTTTTGTACTATCGAGACAATCTGGTTCGAAAAGGAGAGGGTGACTTGCTTTGGAACATCGCCTGAGCCCAAAAGCGTTTATGTGACCGTGACAGTGATATCGGACAGGTATCCTGTTCAGGCGGCTGCGTCTACTATGACCGGCCAGGGCGCCGGGCGGAGGGGCTTAGTTCGACGATCAGAGGGTAATGAAGGAGCGCTACGTCAACTGCGCGAACAATTGAAATGGCACGACGAGAGAGGCGGTTACAACCTCGCCATGGATCAACGCGCTCTGCCGAGCTGCGCCAGCGCGCCACGCGTGAGGGCCACTGCTTCCAGCACGTCCAAGCGATCACCGTTGCGATTGATCAGTACGCGGAGAAGGCGCTAGGCAACCGCGACTACTTTCTCAACAAGCCCTACGGTGTGGGATAGAGCTCCTACCAAATGCGGCGACACAAGCCGTCGCGACGCGGCCGGTAATTGCTGTGCTCGCAGGCCGGGCTCGCCGTCTGCCATTCGCAAGGCGGGATAAGGCGCGACATCGCCAACGGGCTGACTGCGTGTGAAACCCAGCCGGAATTAACTGTCACCGATGCGCAGCAGGCGCGCAAGCTGGTGAGAGATAGTGATAGTGCATAGAGGCTGGGCCGTAATATGAGGGTCGGCCCCGTACCCGAAATACTGCGCTGACGCCGAGGCTGATTTGGCTAATGACCGCAGTGCAGATAACGGCCGCAAATATCTTTCGCCTTCATCTCAGAATCTCCCGCTAGACCCCTTTCACCAAAATACTTGCCTTGCTCAGTGTGCGCTAGTTTCTTTCGCTTTCTGTGGGATTGCGCCTTGCTTGCAATAAAACGACAGCTGGCGGCGATCCAGCGATCAGACCAATTGTATCCGTCATCCGGGATTCGCTCCCATGATTTTGCCAGACAATACGCGTAAAAACCGGCTTGAAAAAAGCCTATCGAGACCACCGCTAACTGATTGAAATGGTATGGCTCCCCGGGCCTGGATTCGAACCAGCGACCATTCGATTAACAGTCGAATGCTCTACCGCTGAGCTACCGAGGAACAGGCGAAACAAAGTGTTCGCGAGCGGGCAGCGTATAACAAAGCCTTTCGGGCTTGCAAAGGACCAAATCGCCGGCTGCGGCGCCGCGTGAAGCGGGGCCGGAAAACCCGCTGCGCTACAACGATTTGTCGCTCGTTTTCGACCGCCGGGCGATGACGCCAGCTGGAACCCAGCTGTGCGCAATCCCGTCATCACAGGTGTGCATGGACCGAGCCGCCAATTCGACTCAATCGGCCAAGAGGCTCGGTCGTTGCCGGGTTTCATGGGAGCTGATTCGATGCCAGCCATTGCGACCGACCTGATACAGCGCGGTACCTTCGATCGTGCCGAGCGACATTCCCGCCATGAGCGACGACGAATGCCTGCTTCGGCTCGCGCAAGCCATTGAAGAGCATGATTCCGAGCATCTGGACGAGGTTGCGCGGCTGATCGGCCGGCTCGCCGTGCACGATCGAATAGGCGGCTTTCCGCGACATCGGCGCGCGGCCCGGCGACGCGCCGCCCGCGTGTTGCGTTTTGCCGACGCTTGTACCAAAGATGACGCCGGTTTCAGCTCTCTCGGCGGCAACGCCGCTTGCTCTCAGGGTCTTAGCCAATGTCCGGTTTTTGCGACCGCGCGCCAGAAAATGGTCGATGGTCAGGTGCGTCCGAGCGACGTGACCGATATCCGAATCATCGATGCCATGCTGGCGGTGCCGCGCGAGGCCTTCGTTCCCGAAAACAAGCAGGCGCTGGCCTATCTGGACCTCGATCTCGACGTCAGCGAGGGCGGCGCGGCCAGAGCGGTTCCTGATCAAGCCGGCGGTGCTGGCGAAGATGCTGCAGGCGGCTGAGATCAAGGAGAGCCGACCGCGTTCTGGTGGTCGGCTGCGCCACCGGATACGCCGCCGCCGTGATCGCCAGATTCGCGCCCAGGTGACGGCGACCGAGAGCGATCCGGCGCTGGCCGCGAAGGCGCAGGCGTCCTGGCCAGCAATGGCTGTGGAAACGTGACGGTCCGCACCGCCGCGCCGGCCGATGGCGATCCGGCGAAGGCGCCGTTACGATGTCATCGTGCTGAACGGCGCGACCGAGATCGTGCCGGAGCAGCTCTACGGGCAGCTGCGCGGATGGCGGCCGGCTGGTCGGCGTTTTCGCGATCATCACGGCCGGCAGCGGGCCACCATCGTGACCGCGTTCGCATGGCGATTTCGGGCACCGGGCGCTGTTCGATGCCGCTGCCCCGGTGCTGCCCGGCATGGAACGGTTCCGGCCTTCGTTTTCTAGCGTTTAGCCGTTTCCACGCCCAATATTCGCCTTCGTCGCCGCTAAATCCCTTCGAAATCAGAAGTGTGGCCCGTTTGCCCCACGTGAAGAGTTTCGACGCGCGTTTGCTTGCGGGTGGTTCCGTCCGGCCTACGTGCGGAATAAGGTGAGCCGGGACTCACTTCGACTGAAGCGACGTCCGGTTCATGATCATTGCGATGTGGACCGGCGAACTGAAAATGAATGGATTGCCAGGGATGCGTGGGGTGAAGGTCATTTACCGGAGCTGCGGCTTCGGTCCTTCTGTTAGCTATGCATGGGCCCGATGCCCGCCCTGGCCGATACGATCGAGGCTGCGCTGGTGCGCGCCTATCAGAACAATCCGCAGCTCAATGCGCAGCGCGCGCAGGTGCGCTTCACCGACGAGAACGTGCCGCAGGCGCTGTCGGGCTATCGCCCGAGGGTCGCGGTCACCGCGAGCGCCGGCTACCAATACACCGACACCACTCACCACCGCCGGCGGCTACACCGACGCAGATCGTGCGCACCGAATTTCACGGCGCCAATGCGCCGCGCAGCATCGGCGCCACCGTCACGCAGACGCTGTTCAACGGCCAGCAGACCGCGAACAGGACCAGAGCGGCGGAGAGCCAGGTTTCCGGCGCGCGCGAAGCGCTTGCGCGTACTCGAACAGAGCCGTGCTGCTCGTCGGCCGCCACGATCTACATGGACTATCTGCGCGATTCCGCGATCGTCGAGGTGCAGAAGAGCAACGTTCGCGTGCTCGAGCAGACGCTGAAGCAGACGCGCGACCGCTTCAATGTCGGCGAAGTGACGCGCACCGACGTTGCGCAGTCGGAAGCGCAGCTCGCCGCCGGCAGGACGCAGCTGCTGACCGCCGAAGCCAATCTGGTCACGACGCGCTCGAACTTCCGCCGCATCATCGGCAACGAGCCGGAAGCGCTCGCGCCGGGCTCGCCGGTCGATCGCTTCCTGCCGGCGACGCTGCCGGCCGCCGTCGAACTCGGCCTGACGCAAAATCCGAACGTCACCGCGGCGATGTTCGGCATCGACGTCAGCTATCTCCAGGTCAAGGTGAACGAAGGCGCGCTGTTGCCGACCGTCGACGTTGCAGGCCTCGGTGCAGCAGATCCTATGAACAGACCATGACGATCTACCGGTCGTTCGGCGCGTCCGCGGTCGCGCAGCTTTCGGTGCCGATCTATCAGGGCGGCGCCGAATATTCGCTGATCCGCCAGTCCAAGGAAACGCTGGCGCAGCAGCGCCTCGTTCTCGAACAGACCCGCGACCAGACCCGCGCCAACGTCGTCACGGCATGGGGGCAGCTGGTGGCCGGCAAGGCGCAGGTGCAATCGGCGCAGGCGCAGGTGACGGCGTCCGAGATCGCGCTGAACGGCGTGCGCGAAGAAGCCAAGGCCGGACAGCGCACCACGCTCGACGTGCTGAACGCGCAGCAGGCGCTGGTCAACGCCCGCGTCGCGCTCGTCACCGCGCAGCACGATCGCGTGGTCGCGTCCTATTCCGGTGTTGAACACGATCGGACGGCTGTCGCCGCAGGTGCTCAACCTGCCGACCACGGTCTACGACCCGAGCGTGCATTATCATCAGGTGCGCGACAGCTGGGTCGGCGTTCGCACGCCCGACGGCCGCTGATATCCGAGTCACAGTTCCGCACATTGCGGGATGACATCGTCGCCCGGCGCCTGCAATGCGCCGGGCGCTTTGCTTGCAATCAATTGTGGCCATGACGTACCGTTTCTGGGGCGAGCAGAGCGATTCGCGCCGCGTCTTTCGCGTCTCATGGCCGCGGCGCTTCGGGTTGCCTTGACGGGAGCGGGATCGCCGCGCGATGCATCGGGCGGCGCTTGATCTGGGGACAAGTCAGGGCTTGTGCGATGAAAATCCCGGCCTGCATATCCGGAACCGGCAATCCCTTCGTGGCTTTGGTGTAAAATGGTTTCGATGTGGAGTCGGAGATGACGCAACCTGCAAAGGTCCAAGAGCCCTCGATGGAGGAGATTCTGGCGTCGATCCGTCGCATCATCGCCGACGACGAGGCCAAGCCTTCTGCTGCTGCGAAACCAGCCAGCTCCGCCGCAGCCGGCGAAGCCGAGCCGGCGCGCTGCAAGCCAGGCCGTGATGAAGGATATTCCGCCGTCGGCGATTGCGCCTGCGCCGCCAGCCGGCCGCTGCCAAGCGCCGCAGCCGCGCCCGCCGCCACCGCCGCCTGCGCCGGCGCCGGCCGCCAGCAACAGCCAGGACGACATCGACGCGATGCTGGCGAGCCTCGACGAGGCGACGCCCGAGGCTGACATCAGGCCGCCGCAGCCCGATGGCGAGGTGTTCGAACTCACCGACGAGATGGCGCTGCCGGATGCCGCCGCCAGCGGCAGCCGTCGTTCCACAAGGTCGAGCCGCAGGACGATCATCGAATTCACCGAAGCCGCCGCCAGGCACTGCATCGCCAGCCCGCCTACGAGCCGCCGCCGTTCGAGACCGCGGCGCGCCGCCGCCAGATCCTGTCGCGCTCGACCGTCTCCGCCGGTCGGATCCGCCTTCAACTCGCTGGCCAATACCGTGCTGAGCAACAACGCGCGGACGCTGGAAGATCTGGTCAAGGAAATGCTGCGGCCGATGCTGAAATCCTGGCTCGACGACAATCTGCCGGGACTGGTGGAGCGCATCGTCAAGGCCGAAATCGAGCGGGTTTCCGCGCGGGCGCTAGCCCCATGCTCGGCCGAAGTGCCGGCCTTGCATTCAGCGCACTCGCAGTCGATCGGCTTGTCAGGTGCCGCGTTCGGCCTGACAGTCGATGCTGACACTTCGGCTTCCAGGTTGACTTGGCGCCGCTCACGGCGGCTTTCTAGCGCGCCTTCCAACATCCCTCAATTGCATTGCCATGATCGAGAAAAACTACCAGCCCGCCGATATCGAAAGCCGCATGTCCCGCATCTGGGAGGAGAGCGGCGCGTTCAAGGCCGGCCGCCCGGAGCGGCGCGACGCCGAGCCCTTCACCATCGTGATCCCGCCGCCGAACGTGACGGGCTCGCTGCACATGGGCCACGCGCTCAACAACACGCTGCAGGACATTCTCTGCCGCTTCGAGCGGATGCGCGGCCGCGACGTGCTGTGGCAGCCCGGCACCGACCACGCCGGCATCGCCACCCAGATGGTGGTCGAGCGGCAGTTGATGGAGCGGCAGGAGCCGGGCCGCCGCGACATGGGCCGCGCGAAATTCCTCGAGCGGGTCTGGCAGTGGAAGGCCGAGAGCGGCGGCACCATCGTCAACCAGCTGAAGCGGCTGGGCGCCTCCTGCGACTGGTCGCGCGAGCGCTTCACCATGGACGAGGGCCTGTCGCGCGCGGTCGTCAAGGTGTTCGTCGAGCTGCACCGCGAGGGCCTGATCTACAAGGACAAGCGGCTGGTGAACTGGGACCCGAAGCTGCTGACCGCGATCTCCGATCTCGAGGTGCAGCAGGTCGAGGTCAAGGGCAGCCTCTGGTATCTGCGCTATCCGATCGAGGGCAAGACGTTCGATCCCGACGATCCCGCGACTTCATCGTCGTCGCGACCACGCGGCCCGAGACGATGCTCGGCGACACCGCGGTTGCGGTGCATCCGGACGAACGAGCGGCTACGCGCATCTGATCGGCAAGCACGTGATCCTGCCGCTGGTCGGCCGCCGCATCCCGATCATCGGCGACGACTACGCCGATCCCGAGAAAGGCTCGGGCGCGGTCAAGATCACGCCGGCGCACGACTTCAACGATTTCGAGGTCGGCAAGCGGCATGGCCTGCCGCAGATCAGCGTGCTCGATCAGCGAGGGCTGCCTCGCCCTCGTCGACAACGAGGATTATCTGCGCGGCTTGCCGGAAGGTCGCGCTGCAGCTCGCGGAAGAACTGCACGGCGTCGACCGCTTCGCCGCGCGCAAGACAGATCGTCGCGCGGCTGGAAGATTTCGGCTTCCTCGAGAAGATCGAGCCGAACACGCACATGGTGCCGCATGGCGACCGCTCCGGCGTCGTCATCGAGCCGTATCTGACCGACCAGTGGTACGTCGACGCCAAGACGCATGGCGCAGCCGGCGATCGCGGCGGTGCGCGTCGGGCGCGACCGACATTCGTGCCGAAGAACTGGGAAAAGACCTATTTCGAGTGGATGGAGAACATCCAGCCCTGGTGCATCTCGCGCCAGCTCTGGTGGGGCCATCAGATTCCCGGCGTGGTACGGGCCCGACGGCAAGGTGTTCGTCGCCGAGACCGAGGAGGAGGCCGTCGGCAACGCGCTCGGCTATTACGTCGAGCAGGAAGTCATCACGCCGGAGCAGGGGCGCGAGATGGCGCAGCGATCCCGCCAAGCGCGAGGGCTTCATCACCCGCGACGAGGACGTGCTCGACACCTGGTTCTCCTCGGCGCTGTGGCCGTTCTCGACGCTCGGCTGGCCCGACGAGACGCCGGAGCTGAAGCGCTACTATCCGACCAACGTGCTGGTCACCGGCTTCGACATCATCTTCTTCTGGGTCGCCCGCATGATGATGATGGGCCTGCACTTCATGAAGGAGGTGCCGTTCTCGCACCGTCTACATCCACCGCCTCGTCCGCGACGAGAAGGGCGCGAAGATGTCGAAGTCGAAGGGCAACGTCATCGATCCGCTGCGGCGTGATCGACGACTACGGCGCCGACGCGCTGCGCTTCGCGCTGGCGCGCGGCGGCGGCGCAGGGCCACGACATCAAGCTTTCGCCGCAGCGCGTCGAGACCAACCGCAATTTCGCGACCAAGCTGTGGAACGCCTGCCGCTTCGCCGAGATGAACGGCTGCGCGCTGCCGGCGGACTTCGATCCGACGAGCGCGAAGGAGACGCTGAACCGCTGGATCGCGCACGAGACCGCGCGCGCCACGCGCGAGGTGACCGAGGCGATCGAGGCCTATCGCTTCAACGATGCGGCGGGCGCGATCTATCGCTTCGTCTGGAACGTCTATTGCGACTGGTATCTCGAACTCGCAAAGCCCGTGCTGCTGGGCGAGGACGGCGCGGCCAAGGCCGAGACCCGCGCCATGGTCGGCCTGGGCGCGCGACGAGATCCTCAAGCTGCTGCATCCGTTCATGCCCTTCATCACCGAGGAGCTGTGGGCGGTGACGGCGAAGCGCGACGGCCTGCTGGTGCTGGCCGAATGGCCGCGCAAGGCGAGCGCGCTGACGACGGAGCAGCTGGCGTCGATGGCGACTGGCGGGCCCGAGCGATCCGCTGATCGCGCCGGTCATGGCCGCACTCGACGCCGGCGATTTCAGCGATCCCGCCGCCGAAGCCGAGATCGGCTGGGTGGTCGATCTCGTCACCGCGATCCGCTCGGTGCGCGCGGAAATGAACATCCCGCCGGCGACGCTGACGCCGCTGGTGCTGGCGGGCGCGTCCGCCGAGACCAAGGAGCGCGCGCAGCGCTGGAACGACGTCGTCAAGCGGCATGGCGCGGCTCGCCGACATTTCCTTCGCCGATCGCCGCGCCGGAAGGCGCGGTTGCAGCTATTGGTGCGCGGCGAGGTCGCGGCGCTGCCGCTCAAGGGCGTGATCGACCTTTCGGCCGAGAGGGCGCGGCTCGACAAGGAAATCGCCAAGGCCGACGCCGACATCAAGCGCGTCGACGCCAAGCTCGGCAACGAGAAATTCGTCGCCAACGCGCCGGAGGAGATCGTCGAGGAAGAAAAGGAAAAGCGCGAGGCGGCGGTGGCGCGCAAGGCGAAGATCCTCGAGGCGCTGGAGCGGCTGAAGCTTGCGTCCTGACGCAAGGCGGTCGACGCGCTCTGGCTTAGATCGGTTAAGCCCCGAGACGGGCACCGGCCTGCAACAGTCTTCTGCCGCCGTGCGGCGTATTGTATCGGCGGCAACAAAGGTCAGTGGTGGGTATGCCACCGTGGAGTGAACGACTTTTTTACGATCACTGCTCCTAAGTATGACAATATTCGCCTCAGCTCAAATAGGATATTCTGAACATGTCGACGCTCACCCCGCACGGCGCGTGCCTGCTGTGGAAGCCGGAATTGATCTGGTTGAATGCCGTTTCCGACGCCATGCTCGCCGGCGCCTTCTTTGCTACCGCGTTCGTCCTCGGGTTCTTCGTGTGGCGGCGCCGCGATGTCATGTTCCGCGGCGTATTCTGGGCATTCGCCATCTTCGCCACGGTCTGCGGGGTGACCCGCCTGCTGTCGATCCTCACTTTGTGGGTGCCGGCCTACGACATCGAGGGCCTTACCAAAGGCTTCCTGGCGCTGATCTCGGTCGGGATCACGGCGGCACTGCTGCTGCTGCTGCCGCGGATCCTGGTGCTGCCGACACGCAACCAACTTCAGCAAGCCTATGCGGCACTTGAGGAGGAAATCAAACAACGGCGCAACGCCGAGGCCATGGTCAAACGTTTTCAGGAGATAGAGGCCAACGAGGCCCAGGTCCGGCAAGCGCAGAAGATGGAAGCCATCGGCCAACTCACCGGTGGCGTCGCGCACGACTTCAACAACATTCTGACCGTGATCACCGGAACCATCGAAATCCTCGACGATGCGGTCAAGGATCGTCCGCATCTCGCCCAAATCACCGATATGATTAGCGCCGCCGCATCAAGGGGGCCGACCTGACCAGGCATCTGCTGGCCTTTGCCCGTCAACAGCCGCTGCAGCCGCGCAGCACTGACGTCAACGCCCTGGTCATCGATGACGCGCGGTTGCTACGATCGACCCTCGGCGAACAGATCGAAATCGATCCGATGCTGGCGCACGATGCCGCGCCGGCTCTGATCGATCCCAGTCAGCTCTCGACCGCGATCCTGAACCTCGCCCTGAATGCGCGTGACGCCATGCCGAACGGCGGCAAGCTGACGCTCGAAACCAAGAATGTCGTGCTCGACGAGAACTACGCCAGCATGAACAGCGAGGTTAAGCCGGGCAACTACGTCATGATCGCGGTGAGCGACACAGGGGAGGGAATCCCCGGCAGCCTGCTCGACAAGGTGTTTGAACCGTTCTTCACCACCAAGGACGTCGGCAAGGGATCGGGGCTTGGTCTCAGCATGGTCTACGGCTTCGTCAAACAGTCGAACGGACATATCAAGATCTACAGCGAAGAGGGCCACGGCACCACCGTGAAGCTTTACTTGCCGCAGGCCGCGGGTGTCGCGGACGCGCCGGCCACCGAAACTGGCATCTCCGGGGGCGAACACGGCGACGAATCCATCCTGATTGTCGAGGACGACGCGCTGGTCCGCGAATACGTCGTGACGCAGATCAGCCGTTTCGGGTACCACACGCTGGCCGCCAGCAATGCCGCCGAAGGGCTGGCGATCATCGATGGTGCTGAACGCATCGATCTGCTGTTCACCGACGTAATCATGCCCGGGGGCATGAACGGCCGTCAGCTCGCGACCGAGGCGCTGAAGCGACGCCCAGGGCTCAAGGTGCTTTATACGTCTGGTTATACTGAGAACGCCATCGTGCATCATGGCCGGCTCGACGCTGGCGTGCTGCTGCTGCCGAAGCCTTACCTCAGTTCCGATCTCGCGCGGATGATCCGGACCGCGCTACGGCGTCTGGCATTTCTTTCGAGATCCGGGTGGCGCTCCCTGCGGTCACGGCGCGTCGCGGAGACAGTGCATTCTTCACCGGCGATTAGATGGACTGTCCCGTAGTCCCCGACGGTAACGAAGTCGAGGCGGTCTGCCACCGGGCGCAGTGAGCCGGTTCCCCACTTTCCCCGATCATGCTCTGAGTATCGAAAGACCAGCCTCAGCCCGGGACAGGATATTCTGGACATGTCGACGCTCACCCCGCACGGCGCGTGCCTGCTGTGGAAGCCGGAATTGATCTGGTTGAATGCCGTTTCCGACGCCATGCTCGCCGGCGCCTTCTTTGCTACCGCGTTCGTCCTCGGGTTCTTCGTGTGGCGGCGCCGCGATGTCATGTTCCGCGGCGTATTCTGGGCATTCGCCATCTTCGCCACGGTCTGCGGGGTGACCCGCCTGCTGTCGATCCTCACTTTGTGGGTGCCGGCCTACGACATCGAGGGCCTTACCAAAGGCTTCCTGGCGCTGATCTCGGTCGGGATCACGGCGGCACTGCTGCTGCTGCTGCCGCGGATCCTGGTGCTGCCGACACGCAACCAACTTCAGCAAGCCTATGCGGCACTTGAGGAGGAAATCAAACAACGGCGCAACGCCGAGGCCATGGTCAAACGTTTTCAGGAGATAGAGGCCAACGAAGCCCAGGTCCGGCAAGCGCAGAAGATGGAAGCCATCGGCCAACTCACCGGTGGCGTCGCGCACGACTTCAACAACATTCTGACCGTGATCACCGGAACCATCGAAATCCTCGACGATGCGGTCAAGGATCGTCCGCATCTCGCCCAAATCACCGATATGATTAGCGCCGCCGCATCAAGGGGGCCGACCTGACCAGGCATCTGCTGGCCTTTGCCCGTCAACAGCCGCTGCAGCCGCGCAGCACTGACGTCAACGCCCTGGTCATCGATGACGCGCGGTTGCTACGATCGACCCTCGGCGAACAGATCGAAATCGATTCGATGCTGGCGCACGATGCCGCGCCGGCTCTGATCGATCCCAGTCAGCTCTCGACCGCGATCCTGAACCTCGCCCTGAATGCGCGTGACGCCATGCCGAACGGCGGCAAGCTGACGCTCGAAACCAAGAATGTCGTGCTCGACGAGAACTACGCCAGCATGAACAGCGAGGTTAAGCCGGGCAACTACGTCATGATCGCGGTGAGCGACACAGGGGAGGGAATCCCCGGCAGCCTGCTCGACAAGGTGTTTGAACCGTTCTTCACCACCAAGGACGTCGGCAAGGGATCGGGGCTTGGTCTCAGCATGGTCTACGGCTTCGTCAAACAGTCGAACGGACATATCAAGATCTACAGCGAAGAGGGCCACGGCACCACCGTGAAGCTTTACTTGCCGCAGGCCGCCGGTGTCGCGGACGCGCCGGCCACCGAAACTGGCATCTCCGGGGGCGAACACGGCGACGAATCCATCCTGATTGTCGAGGACGACGCGCTGGTCCGCGAATACGTCGTGACGCAGATCAGCCGTTTCGGGTACCACACGCTGGCCGCCAGCAATGCCGCCGAAGGGCTGGCGATCATCGATGGTGCTGAACGCATCGATCTGCTGTTCACCGACGTAATCATGCCCGGGGGCATGAACGGCCGTCAGCTCGCGACCGAGGCGCTGAAGCGACGCCCAGGGCTCAAGGTGCTTTATACGTCTGGTTATACTGAGAACGCCATCGTGCATCATGGCCGGCTCGACGCTGGCGTGCTGCTGCTGCCGAAGCCTTACCTCAGTTCCGATCTCGCGCGGATGATCTCGGACCGCGCTGGCATCGTGAATGCTTCGCGGCTGGGGTGCGATTGCGATGCTATCATCAAGCGCTGTCTGCATGTACCCGGGCGTGAACCGCCGATCCAGGACCCCGCTCGAATGCGACCACCGACCTGACATGGCGTCAATCCCGTGACTGCTGATCTCTCCAGCGTGCGGGTGATAGCCCGAATTCCCGCTTGAACGCCCGGCTGAATGCTTCTTCAGATCCGTAACCCACCTCCTGCGCGAGTTGTGCAATCGTCTTGCGGGTTTCTCGCAGGCTCAGCTTGGCTGTTTGAAGCCGCCAGATGGTCAGATACCGGATCGGCGGCATGCCGATGAGCGTCGTGAAGCGATCCACGAATGCGCTACGCGACATTGAGACTTCCTTGCAAGAGAATCAGCCGACCAGGGTGAACTGATGTTGTGATGAATGGCGGCCAGGGCGCGGCCGATCTGCGGATCCGCGACGCCCTTCAACCATCCGGCATCCTGATCGGTGAACGTCACTGAATATTGGCGCATCGCCTCAACGAAGAGCAGCTCGGAGAGCCGTGACATCAGGCTTGATGAGGCAAATCTGCCTGCCGTCAGCTCGCTGGCGGCATATCGCACGGAGGCCTCGACCCAGTCACGCGACACACCCTCACGGACGTCAAGCTTCAGCACTCTTGGCAGGGTCGCGATCAGTGGATTGTAAGATTCCTCGCTGCCGAGAAAGCCGCACACCAGATGCGCTGTCTCGCCGCCACCGCCATGTGAAATTTGCGCCAGTCCGCCGTCCGCGGATGGTTGGATAAGATGACGCGCGCTTGTTGGCGCGAGACCGGACGCGCTGGCGAGCGTGTGAACGTCATTCCTTGGCAAGAGCACGATCTCGCCAGCTCGCACCTCGACGGTGGGTTCACCTTCGATGCTGAGCAGGAATTTTCCCGCGATGACGAAGTGGTAGGCAATCAAAAGCGGCGGCTTGACCAAGAAGGCCCCGCAGTCCTCGGCGAGGATCTTCGTGTGCACGCACCACGGCGCCGTGAAGTGCGCGTCAAGGAAAATGCCTCCCGTCAGGCGAACCGACCGAAGCACTTCCGAAAGCGGGTCAATCATTGTGGCCACCCTCAGATTTGGACGAACAGTCAAGTGATCCGGCCGGGCGATCATTCGCCCAAGCACAGCTCGCTCTATATACGGCGCACGGATGAAGTGCCAACCAATCGCTGCCTCTCGTCACTCCACACTTGGGCGGACTGGCCGGTTGTGGGCTCATGCCTCAACGATAGACCTCAGCGGCGGCAAAATCGCCGATTGGACAATCGCGCAGGTGGGGACGGACAGACGAGCAGCTGACGCCGCGATGGCGTTCAGGAAGATAACCTTCAAAAGACAGGCATCTTGATCATGAGCACCGCGCAGGCAATCGAAACCAACAATCAGTATATCGATTTCTGGAACGCCATACTCGTTCCAAAATTCAACACGTGGCGGCACATCCTCGCCGGAGGTCTCCACCTGCATAGCGCAAAAGTGTTTCCTGCGCTGCCGCTCCATAGCGGCGACAGCGTACTGGATGTTGGATGCGGTTGGGGCGATACCGCGATTGAACTTGCGCGGCGCGTCGGGCCGGCCGGTTCGGTCGTTGGTCTTGACTGCTGTGGCGCCTTCCTCGACGCAGGCCGCGCGGATGCGAAGGCCGCGGGATTGACCAATCTGACGTTCCTCGAAGCGGATGTTCAAGCATATCCGTTCAAGCCAGTGCACGATTTCTGCTTTTCCCGTTTCGGAACGCAGTTCTTCGAAAATCCGGTGGCGGGTTTGCGCAACATGCGGTTGGCGCTCAGGCCGGGCGGATTGATGACGATGATCGTGTGGCGCGCGCGGGCAGATAATCCGTGGCTCACATTGTCGAAGGAGGTTCTGCTGCGTTACCTGCCTCCGGTGAAAGAGGACGCCGCGACATGCGGACCCGGGCCTTTCTCCATGACCGACACCGAGGCTGTGACCCAGCAGTTGCGGATCGCCGGCTACTCCGACGCCCGGTTCGAGCAGATCGATGCCGAGGTTCTGGTCGGTCGAGACCTCGACGAAGCGGTCGCGTTCCAGCTCGCGATCGGACCCGCGGGTGAGGTCTATCGTGAGGCTGGCAAGGAGGCAGAACGCCTGCATGACAAGTTGGTGGCGGCTCTGAAGGATGAGTTGAGACAATTCGTCCGCCCCGAAGGCGTGATGATGAATTCGAGTTCCTGGATGGTGACCGCGCAAAATCCCGGGTTATCGCTCGCGCCCGGAGAGTGACGTGACCCACGCCGAGCCGCCGCTCGAATTCGCTTGAGGACAATCCCTGATCGAGAGCGCGATCTATTTCTCGCTTCCACCGCCGATGCCGAAGGCGGGCACGCCCGCTTCATCCGGCAAATCCAAATTAGAAATAACCAGGAGAAGGTTCATGGCAGGTCTTGTTGCGGTCATATACGGCGTCGTCGCTTACGGCTTCACTCTCGTTGCGCTCCTCTATCTCATCGGCTTCGTCGGCAATCTCATCGTTCCGAAGTCGATCGATTCAGGGACGGCTGGACCGCTTCTCCAGAGCGTGATCGTCGATACGATGCTGATCGGACTGTTCGCCATCCAGCACAGCGTGATGGCGCGCCAGGGCTTCAAGCGCTGGTGGACGCGGATCGTGCCGCCCTCGGTCGAGCGCAGCACCTATGTGCTGTTCGCCAGTTTCGCGCTGCTGATCCTGTACTGGCAGTGGCAGCCTATCCCCGCGCTTGTTTGGACCGTGCACAACCCGACCGCCGCGGCGGTGCTCGACGGCATCTTCTGGCTGGGCTGGGTCGTGCTGGTGGCCAGCACGTTTCTGCTCAGTCATTTCGAGCTGTTCGGGCTCAGCCAGGTGTTCGCGCGCTTGTTCGGCAAACAGCTATCGGACGCGAAATTCCGCGCGCCGTTGCTCTACCGGCATGTCCGTCACCCGATCTATCTCGGCGTCTTGCTCGCCGTCTGGGCCACGCCTGCGATGACCGTTGGTCATCTGCTGTTCTCGGTGGTGATCACCGGCTACATTCTGATCGGCATCCAGTTGGAAGAGCGCGATCTGATCCAGCAGTTCGGCGACCAGTATCGCCGCTACCGCCAGCACGCGGCCATGCTCGTCCCGCTTCCGGGGCGGCGAGCTTGACGTGTTCTGCAACGGGCGTGCACCAGGCTGAGGCCGCCCTTGCTCGCAAGGGCGTCAGATCGGAGGAGGCTATCGGGTTGCAGCTTTCCCGTTTAATGCCCGCCACGCCATTACGGCGTCGGTACGCAGCGGTTGTAGGGGGCATAATAATAGTAGCCGTATGGACAACCGACCGGGGCGGGAGCGCCGTAATAACCTGGCGCGTAATAAGCACCCGCGGCCGCAGCACCCACCGCGGCAGCACCGACCGCAGCAGCACCGATGCCCACCGCCACTCCCGGGCGTACACCACGGTAGACGCCACCACGGTAAACGCCGCCACGGTAAACCCCACCGCGATAGACACCAGCGCGATATGCGGAGGCGTCAGTTGAAATGGTGCCGACAAATCCGATGCCGATAATGACGGATGCAGCGAGCGAAATGGATGGTTCGACGTGACATGATTAGTTCTCCTCTCAGGCTGATCAACGACACTCGAGCGGCGAAATTACCTCGGCATCAGTGGCGTCAAGTAGTTGGACTTAGGTCCAGCCGGGTTCTGCAAAAAGCAGCGCAGCGAAAATCCTATCAATTTACCTGACGGGCAAATCAACCCAAAGGTCCGTTGTGCGTCGCGAGAAAGTCGCAGCTATCGTGGCAACGCCTGTGGCGATGGGTATCGCTTCGCTCCACCCATCCTACGGACTGCGCTCGCAGTGACGGTCTCATGCTCCAAACCGTCAAAACGGCTTGCTCAGAAACCTCGATCCCTTCAGCCCATAGCGCCACGGCAGCTCGACCGCCTTGGTGATGCCGATCCGCACGCCGGCGACGATCTCGGGTTTGCCGCGTCCGCGCATGCAGCGCGAACGGCGGCTGCGTCGAGCGGCAGCTCGCTGTGCTCGATCGGTGATGCCGAGCGCCTCGCAGAGCTTGCCCGGGCCCGGAGCACAGCGCGCGCTCGTCCTGCAGGCCGCGGCGGCGGCGCATCGCGGGCAGGCCGTGGGTCGGCTGCAGCGCGCGGATCAGCACGGCGCTGGCCGAGCCTTCCGCCTCGCAGACGAAATTGACGCACCAGTGGATGCCGTAGGAGCGGTAGACATAGGCGAAGCCCGGCGGGCCGAACATCACGCAGGTTGCGCGGCGTCGGCCCGTTGAAGGAATGCGCGGCCGGCTCGGTGTGATGATAGGCCTCGACCTCGACGATGATGCCGCCGACGCCGTCGACCAGCAGCGTCGCGCCGATCAGGTCGGGCGCGACCTCGTGCACGCTGCGGTCGAAAAACGAGCGTTTCAGCGGCTTGCCGAGGCGAGGGCGGCGGCATCGGCCGGTTTCGGATTTTGAGCCATTTTCAGGTGAGGATCACGGCGGAACAGGTGAAAAGCTGCCAATATGTTGCATGTTTCTGCTAGGCTCGGCGAGCCGGGTTGCAAGCCGCAACCGGGTTGCGGTCTCCGGCCACACGGATTAGCTAGAGTGCTCTCGCAATATCCGGACATTAACATGGTCGTCCTCGTCGATACCGTCTCCGCTACGCCGGTGCGCCCGCGTCACCCCGAAAAGGTGAACCGGCCGGATGCGCTGTCGCCGCCGAAACCGGACTGGATCAGGGTGCGCGCGCCGAACACGCGCGGCTATGCCGATACCCGCAAGATCGTCAAGGAGAACGGCCTCGTCACGGTGTGCGAGGAGGCCGGCTGCCCGAACATCGGCGAGTGCTGGGACAAGAAGCACGCCACCTTCATGATCATGGGCGACACCTGCACGCGCGCCTGCGCGTTCTGCAACGTCAAGACCGGCATGCCCGGCGCGCTCGACGCCGCCGAGCCGGAGCATGTCGCGGAGGCGACCGTCAAGCTCGGCCTCGCCCACATCGTCGTCACCTCGGTCGATCGCGACGATCTCGCCGACGGCGGCGCCGAGCATTTCGCGCAGACCATCCGCGCCATCCGCGCGCGCTGCCCGACCACCACCATCGAGATCCTGACGCCCGACTTCCTGCGCAAGGACGGCGCGCTCGAAGCGGTGGTCGCGGCGCAAGCCCGACGTGTTCAACCACAATCTCGAAACCGTGCCGTCGCGCTATCTCACGGTGCGGCCGGGCGCGCGCTATTTCCATTCGATCCGGCTGCTGCAGCGGGTCAAGGAAATCGATCCGACGATCTTCACCAAGTCCGGCATCATGGTCGGCCTCGGCGAGGAGCGGCACGAGGTGCTGCAGGTGATGGACGACCTGCGCTCGGCCGGATGTCGATTTCCTCACCATCGGGCAATATCTGCAGCCGACCCGCAAGCATCACGCGGTGATGCGCTACGTCACGCCGGATGAATTCGACGGCTACGAGACGGTCGCCTACACCAAGGGCTTTCTGATGGTGTCGGCGAGCCCGCTGACGCGCTCGTCGCACCACGCCGGCGAGGATTTTGCCAAGCTGCAGGCGGCGCGCCTCGCACGGGCCCGCTAGTCTCGGATCGGACCAATGCAACGCGTTCTTGTCATGGGATCGTCGGGGTCCGGCAAGTCGACATTCGCTCGACGGCTGTCGGAGATCACAGGCATTCCCTTCGTGTCGCTGGATGCGCTGTTCTGGAAACCCGGCTGGGTCGCTCCGACAATGCCGAGTTCGGACAGCGCGTGGCCGAGGTCGCGCGCCAGCCGCAATGGGTCATGGACGGCAACTACACCAGCGCACGGCGCGGGCGAATTGCGCCGGCAGTCCAGCGATACCGTGATCTGGTTCGACCTGCCGCGCAGGACCTGCATGCTCGGCATCATGAAGCGGATCGCCGGCAGCTATGGCCAGGTCCGGCCGGAAATGGCCGCAGGGCTGTCCGGAGAAGATCGATCTCGAATTCTTCCGCTATGTCTGGACCTATCGCCGGCAGCAGCGGCCGAACCTCGCTGGACTATTTTCGAGGGATTGCGCGCCGATCAATCGCTGATCTGCTTCACCGATCGGACGCAGGCGAACGACTATCTGAAGATAATCGCGCTCAAGCAGAACCGGGCGAGTGTCCACTGATGCCGCGCTTTTCCAGCAAGCGCCGGGTTCATCACACCGCGCCGCAGATGTTCGATCTGGTCGCCGACGTCGAGCGCTATCCGGAATTCGTGCCGCTGTGCCAGTCGCTGAAGATCCGCCAGCGCACGCCGAAGGCTGACGGCACCGAGGTCGTCGTCGCCGACATGACGGTGTCGTTCAAGCTGGTGCGGGAATCCTTCACCAGCCGGGTGACGCTGGACCGGCCGAACCTCGAAGATCCTGGTCGAATATCTCGAGGGCCCGTTCAGCAATCTGGAAAACCGCTGGACGTTCGAGCCGAGATCGGAAACCGACTGCGATGTCGGGTTTTTCCTGTCCTACGAATTCAGGAGCCGGATGCTGGCGATGCTGATGGGCACGATGTTCGACACCGCGTTTCAGCGCTTTGCCGCGGCGTTCGAGAAGCGCGCGGATGCGGTTTACGGTAAAGCCGGGGCGGGACCAGCCAGGGCCTGGCTAGACGTCCGCGAGGTCGGCGCGGTCGGCCAGGCGCTGCGCGGCGTTGTCATAATGCTTGCGGGCCTTGTCCCGCGCCGCGAGCGGGATCGCCGCGCTTGATGGCCTCGACCAGGCGCGCCTGCTCCTCGATCGCGACCGCGGCGAGTTCGGTTGCCTTTGGTGTTCTTGACGGCGACCGAGTCGAAGTTTTTCGGCAATCTGGCCGTCGATCATCACGATGAAATTGAGTGCGTGCTTCGTTGTCAGCCACCTTGGCGATGGCGTGGATCAGCTGACGCTCGGCTTCGAAGATGACGCTCGGCGCCGTGCTCGCTGATCGCCGATCGCCTCCCGCATCTCCTTGAGAATGGCCTCCATGCGGGCGATGTCGCGGTTGGAGCGCGCCAGCGCCGCATCCGCCGCGGCCTCGATGACGACGCCGTTGCGCAGGCGCAACAGCTTCAACAGCTCCTTGCGCTTCTTGAAGCATGCCGGGCTGATCCGAAAAGCCGTCCGTTCCTGCGGCTGGGCGATGAAGGCGCCGACGCCGACGCGGCTCTGGACGATGCCGTCGTATTTGAGCTGCGAGATCGCCTCTCTCACCACCGTCCGCGCCACGCCGAACTCGGTCGCCAGCGCCTGTTCGGACGGCAGGCGATCGCCGGGCCGGAGCTCGCCCGCGAGCAGGGCGCCGGTCAGGCTGGCGACAATCTCCTCGTGGCAATGAAGGGCTGCGCTCGAGGGATTTGAACTTCACCGGATGGTCCTGTCCAGATGTCGTCGCCGCGCTGACCCGCCATCGCGATCCACGCCAGTGGGCAGGCATATCGAAACAAGGCAGGCGGCGCAAATTGATTAAATCAGGTTGTCAGACAGCCTGTGAGCATGGTAGCCGAGCCAGAAAAATGGCTGGGCGGTGCAGCTAGCAGCTGCCCCAACCGAATGCCGGAAATCTCCGTGAGAAGCCGTCAAACCATAACGGAAGGCCTGAGATGACGACATTCGAACGCGTTGGCTTTATCGGCCTCGGCGGGATGGGGCGAGGGTTGGTGAAGAACCTCGTCGCCAAGGGCGTGGCGGTCACCGCCTATGACCTCAATCCGGCCGCTGTGGCGGCCGCCAAATCGTTTGGCGCGACCGCCGCCAGCAGCGTTCAGGAAATTCGCGGTAGCTGCCGCATCATCATGATTTGCGTCAATGAAGCCGAGGATGTCGAGGCGTTGATGATCTGCGGCGATGGGCTGCTCGCCGGTCCGGCGCCGGGGTTCATCATCGTGGACCACACCACCGGCAGCCCGCAAATGGTCGCGAAGCTCGACCGCATGGTGCGCGCGGCCGGCGGGCGCTACGCCGAGGCGCCGATGACGCGGACCCCGAAACACGCCGATATCGGCAAGGTCAACGTGCTGTTCGGCGGCGAGCGCGACCTGCTCGACGACCTCAGGCCCTATTTCGAGCTCTATGCCGAAAACATCTTCCACATCGGCCCGCTCGGGCACGCCATCCGCATCAAGCTCATTCACAATTATATCGCCTTCGCCAATGTGGCGGCGTGGTGCGAGGGGTTTGCGCTTGCCGCAAGGATGGGCTCGATCTCTCCCAGGTGATCGGCATCATCTCGGCCGCCGGCGCCAAGAGCGGCATGCTCGATCTCTATGGCCAGGCCACCCTCGATGGCGACTTCACCCCGCTGATGTCGCTGGCGAACGCCCGCAAGGACGTCCGCTATTACGCGCGCTGGCTGGAGGAGGCGGGCCTGCCCGGGTTCATGGCGGAGGCCGTGCACCAGACCTACCGGCAGGCGGCGCTGCTGGGGCACGACGGCGAGTCCTGCACCGCCGTCATCAAGGCCTATGAAGCCGTCACCGGCGTGGAAGCGCGGGTGGCACCGAAAGAGCGACAACAAGAACAAGGAAAATGACCGGCGGCATATCTGATCTCGCAGGAAAACCGGTTGCTGGTGCCGACGCCATTCTTTAAGCCGGGTCCAAATCCGTAGTCCCATAGCGGAAGGACGAGGCAATGGACGCAAATCTTCGAACCGGTGGCCATATTCTGATCGAGCAACTGGCCCTGCACGGCGCCGACACCGTGTTCGGCGTGCCCGGCGAGAGCTTCCTTGCCGCGCTCGACGGCATGTACCAGAGCCAGCGCGTGCGGTTCATCAACGCCCGGCACGAAGGCGGCGCCGCCATGATGGCGGACGCCTATGGCAAGCTGACGGGCCGCCCGGGCATCGCGTTCGCCACGCGCGGGCCCGGCGCCACCAATGCGTCGGCCGGCGTTCATGTCGCATTTCAGGACTCGACGCCGCATGATCCTGCTGCTCGGGCCAGGTCGGGCGCGACATGATGGAGCGCGAAGCGTTCCAGGAAATCGACTATCGGCAGATGTTCGGGCCGATGGCGAAATGGGTCGCCCAGATCGACGACGCGCGGCGGATTCCGGAGTTCATCTCGCGCGCGCTTCTTATACGCGCGACCTCGGGCCGTCCGGGCCCGGTCGTGCTGGCGCTGCCCGGAGGACATGCTGACCGATACCGCCGATGGTGCCGGATGCGCCGCCCTATAACCCGCTTCCGATCGCGCCTGACGACGGCGACCTGCGGCAGTTCCATGCGCTGCTGATCGGAGGCGAAGCAGCCGTTCGTGATCGTCGGCGGCGGCGGATGGAGCGATCAGGCACGCCGCGATCTCGAGGCGTTTGCGGCGGCGCATGAAGTGCCGGTCGGCGTCTCGTTCCGCTGCCAGGACTATTTCGACAATCTGCATCCCTGCTATGGCGGCCATGTCGGCATCGGGCTCGACGCAAAGATCGCCGACCGGATCCGCAACAGCGATCTGGTGATCGCGCTTGGCGCGCGGCTCGGGGAGATGCCGCCACATCCGGCTACACGCTGTTCGATATTCCGAAGCCAAGGCAGCCGCTGGTGCACGTCTATCCCGATCCCGAGGAAATCGGCCGGGTCTATGCGCCGACGCTCGGCGTGGTCGCGAGCAGCGCGGCCTTTGCGGCGGCGATCAAGCGGCTGGAGCCGAAGCATCGATCGCGCGCCGACTATGTCAAGGCGGCGCATGCCGACTATCTCGGATTTGCCGAGCCGACGCGCTCGCCGGGCGACGTGCAGCTCTCGCAGATCGTGCGCGGTCTTGAGCGATCGCTTGCCGCACGACACCATCATCTGCAACGGCGCCGGCAATTACGCGGTCTGGGTGCATCGGTTCTGGCGCTATCGGCAATATCGCACCGAACTCGCGCCGACCTCGGGTTCGATGGGCTATGGCCTGCCCGCGGCCGTCGCCGCCAAGCTGCAGCATCCCGAGCGCACGGTCATCGCGTTTGCCGGCGACGGTTGCTTCCAGATGACCGGGCTGGAGTTCATGACCGCGGTCGAAAACCGGCTGCCGATCTGATTGTGATCGTCTGCAACAACGGCATGTACGGCACCATCCGGATGCATCAGGAGCGGACTTATCCCGGCCGTGTCTCCGGCACCGATCTCGCCAACCCCGACTTCGCGGCGCTGGCCCGCGCCTGCGGCGGCTTTGGCGCCCATGTCGAGCGCACCGAGGATTTCGCCCGCGCTTTCGATGAAGCCGTGGCTAGCGGCCTCCCGGCCATCATCGAGCTTTCGATCAGCCCGGAAGCATTGACGCCGGTAAGCTCGCTGAGCGAAACGCGCGCCAAGGCGTTGGCAGCGCGAGGTGACTTGATTCTAAGTCCGCGTCGGCCGGCGCCGCTTGACGGCGCTGCGCCGCGGCGTTGCGCGCCACCCGTGGACGCAACCGGCTCATCGGTTTCGCGCCGCGGTTTGACGGGCGGCTGCGGGCCGCGCGCCAGCTCCATCAGCATGCGCAGCGCCTCCACCACGGAGCGCTGGCGCACGCGTGCTGCGGCCGATCGCGCCGAAGCGGCATTCGCGGTGCAGTGATCCTGCCGTCGCGCGCGGCGACCGCGAAATGCACGAGGCCGACCGGCTTGCCCGGCGTGGCGCCGCCGGGGCCGGCGATGCCGGTGATCGATACCGCGAGATCGACGCCGGCTTTTTCCAGCGCGCCGATCGCCATCGCGGTCGCGGTTTCCTTGCTGACCGCGCCGAAGGTCGCAAGCGTCGTGGCCTTGACGCCGAGCATCGCGCGCTTGGCGTCGTTGGAATAGGTGACAAAGCCGCGGTCGATCACGTCGGAGGAGCCGGGAATATCGGTCAGCGCGCCGGCGACCAGGCCGCCGGTGCAGGACTCCGCGGTCGCAATCGTCAGCTTGCGCATCCGGCACAGATCGAGCAGCGAGCGGGAGAGGGCGCGGGCGTCGCTGCCGCTCATATCGCTCAGCCTTCGCTCCAGGGCAGGCGGATGGTGGCGCTCGCGGTCGCGGCGATGCCTTCCTCGCGGCCGGTGAAGCCGAGCCGTTCGCTGGTCGTCGCCTTCACGGCGACGCGCGAGATGTCGAGCGCCGGTGATCTCGGCGATGCGGGCGCGCATGGTATCGCGCAGCGGTCCGATTTTCGGCCGCTCGCAGATCATCGTGACTTCGAGATTGGCGATCGCGGCCGCCGCGCGCGGTGACGCGATCGACGGCATATTTCAGGAAGCTGGTCGGACGCGGCGCCCTTCCACTGCGGATCGCTCGGCGGAAAGTGCGAGCCGATATCGCCGTCCGCCAGCGCGCCGAGGATGGCGTCGACCAGCGCATGCAGGCCGACGTCGCCGTCGGAATGGGCGAGAAAGCCTGCGGTGTGCGGCACGCGCACGCCGCAGATCATCAGATGATCGCCGTCGCCGAAGGCGTGCACGTCGTAGCCGGTGCCGGTCCTGATGTCGCCGAGCATGGCGCCGAGGCGGGCTTCCTCGCGGATGAAATCTTCAGGCGTCGTCAGTTTCATGTTCGCAGGATCGCCTTCAAAGGTCGCCACCGTCAATCCCGCCCATTCGGCGAGCGCCGCATCGTCGGTGAAATCGCTGCGGCCATCGCGCGCGGCGCGGCGATGGGCCTCGAGAATCACGTCGAAGCGAAACGCCTGCGGCGTCTGCGCGATCCGCAGCCGCGCGCGCTCGGGCGTCGCCTCGACGTCGCCGGTATCGCCGACCTGCTTGATCGTGTCGGTGACCGGGATCGCAGGAACCGCCGCGCCGGTGCGGCCGGCGGCATCGATCGCGCGCGAAATCACCGCCGGCGTCACGAACGGCCGCGCGGCGTCGTGGATCAGAACGATGTCAGGCTTTTCGCGCCGCCAGCGCCTCGAGCCCGGCATGCACCGAGGCCTGACGCGTCGCGCCGCCATTGGTCGGCGGCTGGTGGCGCAGTCCCGCGACGGCGTCGTTGAAGATCGCGGCGTCGTCGGGATTCACCACCGGCTGCACGGCAAAGACGTCCGGATGCCGGCAGAACGCCTCCATGGCGCGGAAGATCACGGTCTGCCCGCCGATCGTCGCGATATTGCTTCGGCCCTCCCGCGCCGGCGCGAAGCCCGCGTCCGGCTGCGACGAGGATGGCTGCGGTACGCTCAGGTTTGGGCATCTGGACTCAAATACGGACGATCGGGGTTGAGGAGAGGGTCGGTGGCCGCTGGCGCACAGCCCTTACCATGCCGAATGCGCGAAAACAGAGCGATTCCCGATAGCTGTGGGAAAAGCAGTTTTTGTTGCAGTGCACTTGCACAAATGATAGAACTGTCTAAAGTGTAGGCATGAAGCTTGACTGCACAAGATTTGTGCTCACAATATGCGCCGACGGTTGCAATGACGCCGCCGCCAGAACCACGAGAACTCCGTGACCGGCCCGGAAAGTTCACGCCTTAAGCCGTTGAAAATAGGCGATATTGCGGTCGCCAACCGGGTCCTTCTCGCGCCGATGTCCGGCGTCACCGATGCCCCTTTCGACGTCTTGCCGCCGCCCTCGGCGCCGGGCTGGTCGTCTCCGAGATGACCGCCAGCGACGAACTCGTCGCATGGCAGGCCGATGTCGCGGCTGCGCTGCGAGGCGGCCGGCATCGGGCCGCATGTCGTTCAGCTCGCGGGCTGCGAGGCGCACTGGATGGCGGAGGGCGCGCGGATCGCCGAAGCCGCCGGCGCCGACATCATCGATATCAACATGGGCTGTCCGGCGCGCCATGTGACCGGCGGCCAGTCCGGCTCGGCGCTGATGCGCGATCTCGATCATGCGCTGAAGCTGATCGAAGCGACGATCGCGGCGGTGAAAGTGCCGGTGACGCTGAAGATGCGGCTCGGCTGGGACGATCGCTCGCTCAACGCGCCGGAACTGGCGCGCCGCGCGGAAGCCGCCGGCGTGCAGATGATCACCGTGCACGGCCGCACGCGCTGCCAGTTCTACAAGGGCGAAGCCGATTGGGCCGCGGTGCGCGCGGTCAGGGATGCGGTCTCGCGTTCCGCTCGTCGTCAACGGCGACATCACCTCGTTCGAGAAGGCGGTCAGCGCGCTCGAAATGTCGGGCGCCGATGCCGTCATGATCGGGCGCGGCGCGCAGGGCCAGCCCTGGCTGCCCGGTCAGATCGGCCGCCGCCTCGAAACCGGACAGTGCCGAGACCGCGCCGTCGCTGGCCGAGCAGCTCAGCCATATCCGCGCGCTCTATGATGAAGTCTGCAGCCATTACGGCCTGCGCATCGGGCTCAGCCACGCGCGCAAGCATCTCGGCTGGGCGCTGGAGATCGCAGCCCAGTGCAGCCGCGCGCCGGCGCGAGACGCTGAAGAGCTGGCGGCAGAAGATTCTGACGTCGGAGGATCCGCACCGCGTGCATCGATCGCTTGCAGGATGCATTCGACGATTTTGCATGGAGTGCTGCCGCATGACGTCAGCCGCAGAACATCGCCGGCCGGTGCCGTCCGACAGCGAGGCCATCCTCAACGCGCTGCCCAATCCGGTGCTGCTGGTGGCGCCCGACGGCACGCATCGTCGACGCCAACATCGCCGCCGAATCCTTCTTCGAGATTTCGACGCAGTTTCTGCAGCGGCAGTCGCTGAAGGAACTGGTGCCGTTCGGCAGTCCGCTGCTGGCGCTGATCGATCAGGTGCGCATCGAGCGGCTCGCCGGTCAACGAATACAAGGTCGATCTCGGCACGCCGCGGATCGGCGGCGATCGCCAGGTCGATCTTCACGTCGCCCCGCTCACCGAGCGGCCCGGCCATATCGTCGTGATGCTGCAGGAGCGCACCATCGCCGACAAGATGGACCGGCAATTGACGCATCGAAGCGCGGCGCGTTCGGTGATCGCGCTGGCCGCGATGCTGGCGCATGAAATCAAGAACCCGCTGTCCGGCATCCGCGGCGCGGCGCAGTTGCTGGAGCAGGCGGCCTCATCGGAAGACCGCATGCTGACGCGGCTGATCTGCGACGAGGCCGACCGCATCGTCACGCTGGTCGACCGCATGGAAGTGTTCGGCGACGACCGTCCGGTGGCGCGCGGTCCGGTCAACATCCATTCCGTGCTCGACCACGTCAAACGGCTGGCGCAATCCGGCTTTGCCCGCAACATCCGCTTCGTCGAGGACTACGATCCGTCGCTGCCGCCGGTGCTGGCCAACCAGGATCAGCTCATTCAGGTGTTCCTCAATCTGGTGAAGAACGCCGCCGAGGCCGTCGCCGATCTCGGCAGCGATGCGGAAATCCAGCTCACCACCGCGTTCCGTCCCGGCGTTCGCCTGTCGGTGCCGGGCAAGAAATCGCGGGTGTCGCTGCCGCTCGAATTCTGCGTCAAGGACAACGGCTCCGGCGTGCCGGAAGACCTGCTGCCGAACCTGTTCGATCCGTTCGTCACGACCAAGCAGACCGGCAGCGGGCTCGGCCTGGCGCTGGTTGCCAAGATCGTCGGCGATCACGGCGGCATCATCGAATGCGAATCCCAGCCGCGGAAGACCACCTTCCGCGTGCTGCTGCCGATGTTCAATCACCACCAAACAGTTCGACCAAGCAATCGCGACGACGTTCCGGGTACGCCGTCGCCTGCCTCACAGGACGCAAGATGAGGAATAACGATGCCCGCAGGTAGCATTCTCGTCGCCGACGACGACACCGCCATCCGCACGGTTCTGAACCAGGCGCTTGTCGCGCGCCGGATATGAGGTGCGCCTGACCGGCAACGCCGCGACGCTGTGGCGCTGGGTCAGCCAGGGCGAGGGCGATCTCGTCATCACCGACGTGGTGATGCCGGACGAGAACGCGTTCGATCTGCTGCCGCGGATCAAGAAGATGCGGCCGAACCTGCCCGTCATCGTCATGAGCGCGCAGAACACCTTCATGACGGCGATCCGCGCCTCCGAGCGCGGCGCCTACGAGTATCTGCCGAAGCCGTTCGACCTGAAGGAGCTGATCACCATCGTCGGCCGCGCGCTGGCGGAGCCGAAGGAGCGGGTGGCGAGCCCGCCGACGAAGCCGAATTCGATCTCGATCCCGCTGGTCGGCCGCTCGCCGGCGATGCAGGAAATCTACCGCGTGCTGGCGCGGCTGATGCAGACCGACCTCACGGTGATGATCTCCGGCGAGTCCGGCACCGGCAAGGAACTGGTCGCGCGCGCGCTGCATGATTACGGCAAGCGCCGCAACGGCCCGTTCGTCGCCGTCAACATGGCGGCGATCCCGCGCGACCTCATCGAATCCGAATTGTTCGGCCATGAGACGCGGCGCGTTCACCGGCGCCAATACCCGCGCGTCCGGCCGGTTCGAGCAGGCCGAGGGCGGCACGCTGTTTCTCGACGAAATCGGCGACATGCCGATGGAGGCGCAGACGCGGCTGCTGCGGGTGCTGCAGCAGGGCGAATACACCACCGTCGGCGGCCGCACGCCGATCAAGACCGACGTGCGCATCGTCGCGGCCAGCAACAAGGATCTGCGCATCCTGATCCAGCAGGGCCTGTTCCGCGAAGATCTGTTCTTCCGCCTCAACGTCGTGCCGCTGCGCCTGCCGCCGCTGCGCGAGCGGATCGAGGATCTGCCCGATCTGATCCGGCATTTCTTCTCGCTCGCCGAAAAGGACGGCTTGCCGCCGAAGAAGCCTCGACACGCTGGCGCTCGAGCGGCTCAAGCAGCACCGCTGGCCCGGCAACGTGCGCGAGCTCGAAACCTGGCGCGCCGGCTGGCGGCGCTTTATCCGCAGGACGTGATCACCGGCCTCGGTGATCGATGGCGAGCTGGCGCCGCCGGCCGTCACTCGGGCGGCAACGTTCAGCTGGCGCGTCGAAATCTGGCGGCGCCGCGTCGGGAAGCAGATCTGGCGTGCCGTCGCCATCTGTCTCGGGCTTCGGCCGAACGGCGTGCCGCCGCCAGGCCTCTACCACCGCATCCTCAAGGAGATCGATGAGTGCCGCTGCTGACCGCGGCGCTGGCGGCCACGCGCGGCAACCAGATCCGCGCGGCCGACCTGCTCGGCGCTCAACCGCAACACGCTGCGGAAGAAGATCCGGGACCTCGACATTCAGGTCTACCGGAGCGGCAGGATCAGGCGCTCGATCGCATCTCGCGTCTTCACGGCGACAAGACGGTGTGGACGTCGGCTGGGGATCGATCGCTTTCGCGGTCGGACGCGCCGCGGAATTGTCGCAATTCGGCAACATTGTGATATGAATGCATCAGTCCGCGACAGGCGGACCCATAGCCCTTTCAGCTCACCGATTGCCGGAATGACCACCGCAGACACCTCGGCACCATCGTTCGATCCGTCGCTTGCCGAATCCACAGGGGGATCCTGCGGAAGTGGCTGGCGCCGTTTGCGGTCGCGATCGCGCTGCTGTCGGCGTTCCTGACCTTCGTGGTGCTGAGCGGCCTGACGCCGATCGAGCCGACCCGCCACGTCGTCTATTCGTTCCTGCTGATCAATGCGGCGACCATCCTGCTGCTGGTCGGCATCATCGTCCGCGAGGTCTGGCTGGTGATTCAGGCGCCGGCGCCGCGGCCGGGCGGCGGCACGGCTGCACGTCCAGATCGTCAGCCTGTTTTCCGTCATCGCGGTGCTGCCGGCGGTGCTGGTCGCGATCGTCGCCAACGTGACCATCGACCGTGGCCTCGACCGGCTGTTTCTCAGGCCCGACGCGCGAGGTGATGCAGAACTCGCTGATCGTCGCCCGCGCCTACACGCTACGAGCACGCGCAGCTGATCCGCGGCGACATCCTGGGAATGGCCAACGACATTGCCCGTGCCCGGCCGCTGTTCGACCAGGACCGCCGGTCGTTTCGCGAGCTGCTGACGACAAGCGCCGCCTCGCGCAATCTGCCGGGCGCCATGCTGATCGACAAGGATCGCAACATCCTGGAGACGGCGCAAACCGGCATCAAGCAGGAGTTCACGACGCCGCCGCCGGACTTTCTCAGCAACGTCGATGAAGACGAGCCGCAGATCGCGGTCTTCCCCGAAGCGAACTACGTCGCGGCGGTGATCCGGCTGCGCGCCTTCAACGACACGTTCCTGTACGTGGCCCGGCTGCTCGATCCGCGCGTGGTCGCGCAGCTCAGGCAGACCGAGGCCAGCGTCGCCGAATATGCCCAGATCGAAGCCCGCCGGCTCGGCATTCAGGTCGCCTTCGCGCTGATGTTTGCGGTGATCGCGCTCACCATCCTGATGGCGTCGGTGCTGATCGGGCTGAATTTCGCCAACTGGCTGGTGGCGCCGATCCGCAACCTGATGAGCGCGGCCAATATCGTTTCGACCGGCGATCTGCATGTCCAGGTGCCGGTGCACAAGTCGGAAGGCGATCTCGCGCAGCTCGGCGAGACCTTCAACAAGATGACGGCCAGGAATTGCGCACCCAGCGCGACGAACTGGTCAACGCCAGCGACCTGATCGACAGCCGCCGCCGCTTCATCGAGGCGGTGCTGTCGTCGGCCAGCGCCGGCATCATCGGCGTCGACGCCTCCGGCAGCGTCGGCATCCTCAACCGCTCGGCCGAAAAGCTCATCGGCCACGCCGAATCGGAGACGCTGGACCATCCGCTGTCGGACGTGCTGCCCGAGCTCGACGACATGATGAAGACCGCGCGCGAGGGCACGCAGCGGCTGGTGCAGGGCCAGATCACGATCACGCGCGACGGCCATGAGCGCAACCTGTCGGTTCGCGTCAGCGCCGAGCAGACCAGCCAGTCGCGCGACAGCTACATCATCACGCTCGACGACATCACCGAACTGGTCTCCGCGCAGCGGACCTCGGCATGGGGCGACGTCGCGCGCCGCATCGCCCACGAAATCAAGAACCCGCTGACGCCGATCCAGCTTTCGGCCGAACGTATCCGCCGCAAATTCGGCAAGGTCATCACCGAAGACAAGGGCATCTTCGAACAGTGCACCGACACCATCGTGCGGCAGGTCGACGACATCAGGCGAATGGTCGATGAATTCTCCGCGCTTCGCGCGGATGCCGAAGCCGGTGATGGAAGGCGAGGACGTCGCCGATACCGTGCGGCAGGCGGTATTCCTGATGAAGGTCGGCCATCCCGATCTCGATATCGTGGCCGATATCAAGCAGGACCCGATGCGGGCGCAGTTCGACCGCCGGCTGATTTCGCAGGCGCTGACCAACATCATCAAGAACGCGACGGAGGCGATCGAGCAGGTGCCGCCGGAAGAACTCGGCAAGGGACGCATCGACGTCGTTGCCGCGCAGCGAGAACGACGACATCGTGATCGACGTGATCGACAACGGCATCGGCCTGCCGAAGGTGAGCCGTGCGCGGCTGCTGGAGCCCTATGTGACGACGCGCCAGAAGGGCACCGGGCTCGGGCTCGCGATCGTCGGCCGCGTGCTGGAAGACCATGGCGGCCGCATCGAACTCAAGGATGCCTCCGATTTCCGGCCCGGGCAGCGCGGCGCCTGGATGCGGCTGCGGTTTGCCGTATCAGGCCATGCGCCGAAGGCGGAAGCGAAGGAGTCGTCCCGGAGGCAAAGCCGCAGGATGACGAAACAAAAGCGCCGTCGGTCCGAAACCAACGAGGCGGCAGCGGCGACCAATCATGAAACAAAAATCGAAGCCGCAACAGGCAGCTGACAAGACAGGTGTAACCCATGGCCAGTGACATTCTGATTGTCGACGACGAAGCCGATATTCGCGACCTCGTTGCGGGCATTCTGGACGACGAAGGTTTCACGACACGGACCGCGCGCGACAGCGATTCGGCGCTGGCCGAGATTGCCAACCGCCGCCCGCATCTGGTGTTCCTCGACATCTGGCTGCAGGGCTCCAAGCTCGACGGCCTGCAATTGCTCGAGCAGATCAAGAAGGATCACGCCGACGTGCCCGTGGTGATGATCTCCGGCCACGGCAACATCGAGACCGCGGTCGCGGCGATCAAGCGCGGCGCCTATGACTTCATCGAAAAGCCGTTCAAGTCCGACCGGCTGATCCTGGTGGCGACGCGGGCGCTGGAAACCTCGCGCCTCAAGCGCGAGGTGAAGGAACTCAAGCAACTGGCGCCCAGCCGCGAGCGTTCTGACCGGCCGCTCCGCCTGCATGAACCAGCTGCGCCAGACCATCGACCGGGCCGCCAAGGCCAACAGCCGCATCCTGATCGTCGGCCCCTCCGGTTCGGGCAAGGAACTGGCGGCGCGCACGCTGCACAACGCCTCGAGCCGCGCCGAAGGACCGTTCGTCGTCATCAACGCCGCGGCGATCACGCCGGAGCGGATGGAAGTCGAACTGTTCGGCATCGAGCAGTCCAACGGCGAGCAGGCGCGCAAGGCCGGCGCGCTGGAAGAGGCCCATGGCGGCACGCTGTTCATCGACGAAATCGCCGACATGCCGCGCGAGACCCAGAACAAGATCCTGCGCGTGCTGGTCGATCAGACCTTCCAGCGCTCCGGCGGCACCGCCAAGGTCCATGTCGACGTCCGCATCATCTCCTCGACCGCGCGCAACCTGGAGGAGGAGATCGCGGAAGGGCGATTCCGCGAGGATCTCTATCACCGGCTGTCGGTGGTGCCGATCCGCGTCCCGCCGCTGTCGGAGCGCCGCGAGGACATTCCCGAACTGATCGACTATTTCATGGACCAGATATCGGTCGCGACCGGCCTGCCGAAGCGCCAGATCGGCCAGGATGCGATGGCGGTGCTGCAGTCGCATGTCTGGCCCGGCAACGTCCGCCAGCTCCGCAACAATGTCGAGCGCGTGATGATCCTGGCCGGCGGCGGTCCGGAGGCGATCATCACCGCCGACATGCTGCCGCAGGATGTCGGCTCGATGGTGCCGGCGATGCCGACCAGCAACAATGGCGAGCACATCATGGGGCTGCCGCTGCGCGAGGCGCGGGAAGTGTTCGAGCGCGACTATCTGATCGCCCAGATCAGCCGGTTCTCCGGCAACATCTCGCGCACGGCCGAATTCGTCGGCATGGAGCGCTCGGCGCTGCATCGCAAGCTCAAGGCGCTCGGGGTCGGCTGAGACTTGATGAATCGCGTTCGTACCTGCGATCGGCTCATGACGCTGCTTCGAGCCGATCCATGCACTTGCTTGGGAATATTTATCTCTTTCCGCGCGTTTACGGAGAATGGCCACCGGGTTCCTGCTAGGCTGGCGCGCGAACCGGCTTGCCTAAAAACCGCGCGCTGCCCTCTAATCGTACCGCCGAGCCGACCGGAGGGGGATCTCAGGGGACGCCGGCAAGCCGGGGCAGGCTCCGTGAGAGAGCAACAGCCGGTTCAATAAAAAGAAGCACAAGACTGCGGGACAAAAACAATGGCGGCAGACCGCGCACAAAATCTACAAGACACCTTCCTAAATCACGTTCGTAAAACCAAAACGCCACTGACGATCTTTCTGGTCAACGGAGTGAAGCTGCAGGGGATTGTCACCTGGTTCGACAATTTCTGCCTGCTGCTTCGGCGCGACGGTCATTCGCAGCTTGTCTACAAGCACGCGATCTCGACCATCATGCCGGGCGCTCCGATCCAGTTGTTCGAAGGCGGCGAGGATGCTCCGGCTTGAGAGTGAACTGATTGGAACCCCTCAACCGTGAAGGGAGCGCCGACCGTCCGCGGTCGGCGGGGGCAAGCAAACCGGGCGGGTGATCGTCATCGGCCCGTACTTGCGAATGCGCCGCGGCGATGCCGAGGCGCAGGCGGAGTCGATGCCGTGCGCGATTCTGAGGCGCGGCTCGAGGAAGCGACGGGTCTGGCGCGCGCCATCGATCTGACGGTCGCTGACACGCTGATCGCGCCGATCAGCCAGATCAGGCCCGCGACCTATCTCGGCAAGGGCAAGGTCGAGGAGATCACCGGCCTGATCGCCGGCCACGACATCGAACTCGTGGTGATGGATTGCGCGCTGTCGCCGATCCAGCAGCGCAATCTCGAGAAGGCCTGGAACACCAAGGTGCTCGACCGCACCGGGCTGATCCTGGAAATCTTCGGCCGCCGCGCCAAGACCAAGGAAGGCGCGCTGCAGGTCGAACTTGCGCATCTCAACTATCAGCGCAGCCGGCTGGTGCGGTCATGGACCCATCTGGAGCGCCAGCGCGGCGGCTTCGGCTTCATGGGCGGCCCCGGCGAGACCCAGATCGAAGCCGACCGCCGCCTGATCGGCGACCGCATCACGCGGCTGGAGAACGAACTCAAGAAGGTGCAGGCGACGCGGCGGCTGCATCGCGCCGGCCGGCAGCGGGTGCCGTACCGCGTGGTGGCGCTGGTCGGCTACACCAACGCCGGCAAGTCGACGCTGTTCAACCGCCTGACGCGCGCCGACGTGCAGGCCGCCGACATGCTGTTTGCGACGCTCGATCCGACCCTGCGCGCGCTGAGCCTGCCGCATGGCGGCAAGGCGATGCTGTCGGACACCGTCGGATTCATCTCCAACCTGCCGACGCAACTGGTCGCGGCGTTTCGCGCCACGCTGGAAGAGGTGCTGGAGGCCGACATCATCCTGCACGTCCGCGACATCTCGCATGAAGACGCCGAGGCGCAGGAGCGCGACGTCGACGCGGTGCTGCGCCAGCTCGGGATCGATCCCGATGCCGGCGCAGCGCATTCTCGAAGTCTGGAACAAGATCGATCGCTTCGATCCCGAGGAGCGCGAGAACCTGCGCAACATCGCCGCCCGCCGTCCGCCGGAGCGGCCGTGCTTCCTGGTCTCCGCCGAGACCGGCGAGGGGATCGATGCGCTGCTCGACCGCGATCGAGGATCGGCTGGCGGCGACACGCACGACGCTCGATCTCTCGATCGATGCCTCCGACGGCGCCGGCATCAGCTGGCTGCACCGCAATGCCGAAGTGCTCAACAAGGAGCTTCACGACGGCCGCTTCGACATGACGGTGCGCGTCGACGAGACCAAGCGCGACATCGTGGTGTCGCGGTTCGACGCCGTGCCGCGCGTGGCGTGAACTGCTGTCGATCGCCGGCGAGCAGGACCCATAGCCACGGCAGTGATGTGCGACGTCTAGCGCGTGCCTAATCGCGAGATTCCGCGGTATGGGTCCGCTGCGCTTCGCCGGGACGACGGGGCTTGCTCATCGCCTTCGCCTCGTTCCACAGCGCGTCCATCTCGTCGAGCGATGCGTCCTCGAGCGAGCGGCCCTTCGCCGCGAGCGCGCGCTCGATATAGGCAAAGCGGCGTTCGAACTTGGCGTTGGTGCCGCGCAGCGCTGTTTCAGGATCGGCGCCGACATGGCGCGCCAGGTTGACCAGCGCGAACAGGAGATCGCCGGTTTCTTCAGCGAGTTCGTCGGCGTCGCCGCGGTCCAGCGCGGCTTCGATCTCGTCGGCCTCCTCGCGGATCTTGCTGCAGCACCGCGCGCGGATCGTTCCAGTCGAAGCCGACGGTGGAGGCCTTGCGCTGCAATTCCATCGCGCGCGTCAGCGCCGGCTGGCCGGCCTTGACGCCCGACAGCAGCGATTTGTGCGTCGGTCTCTTCCGGCGGCCGCCGCGCGCGCGCGCTCGGCCTTTTCCTCGGCCTTGATGCGGTCCCAGGCGCTCTTGACGCCGGCGGGCGCGATGTCGCCGTCCTTGTCGGCGAACACATGCGGATGGCGGCGGATCATCTTTCGCGTGATCGCCTCGACCACGTCGCCGAACGCAAAGGCGTTTTGCTCTTCCGCCATGCGGGCGTGATAGCACGACCTGCAGCAGGAGATCGCCGAGTTCCTCGCGGAGGTCATCGAAATCGCCGCGCGCGATCGCGTCGGCCACCTCATAGGCCTCCTCGATGGTGTAGGGCGCGATCGTCGCAAAATTCTGCTCGAGGTCCCACGGGCAGCCGGTGCACGGGCGTGCGCAGCGCCGCCATGATCTCGATGCAGGCGTGAAATATCGCGGGAAGGGGTCATGGGGTTTCCGTCGCCTGGGAGAACGAGCCGCTTTATGCCGCAAGCGGCGCGCCGATCCCAGCGGAACGAGCCGAAATCGAGGCAATTTCCACCGATTGGCCTCAAGGCGCGGGAATGCTAATGGCCCCTCATGAGCGACCAATCATCGTCCGAAACCGCGCTGGTGCTGTTTTCCGGCGGGCAGGATTCCACCACCTGCCTCGCCTGGGCGCTGCAGCGCTTTGCGCGCGTCGAAATGCTCGGCTTCAGCTACGGCCAGCGCCACGCCATCGAGCTTGAATGCCGCGACCGGCTGCTGTCGGGCATCAAATCGCTGCGGCCGGATTGGGCGGCAAAGCTCGGCGAGAGCCACACGCTGGAAATCCCGACGCTGGCCGAGATTTCCGACACCGCGCTGACGCGCGATGTCGCGATCGCCATGGGCGCGGACGGCCTGCCCAACACCTTCGTGCCCGGCCGCAACCTGGTGTTTCTCACCTTCGCGGCGGCGCTGGCGTACCGGCGCGGCATCCGCCACATCATCGGCGGCATGTGCGAGACCGATTATTCCGGCTATCCGGATTGCCGCGACGAGACCATCAAGGCGCTGCAGTCCGCGCTCAATCTCGGCATGGCCAAGAATTTCGAACTGCACACGCCGCTGATGTGGCTGGACAAGGCTTCGACCTGGAAGCTCGCGCATGAGCTCGGCGGGGCAGGGCTGGTCGACCTGATCCGCGAACACTCCCACACCTGTTATCTCGGCGAGCGCGGCGCGCAGCACGATTGGGGCTATGGCTGCGGCGAATGCCCTGCCTGCGGCCATGGCTGGCGGAGTATGCGGCGCGGGAATGACGGCCTGATCGCGAGACCGGTGGTCTTGACGCTTTCGCGCGACCGGTCACTGCTCGACGCTGCCAAAATCCGCCGGCGTCAGTTCGATCGGCGTGCCGTGCGGCGTGCGGTCGGCGGCGTGGTCCCAGGCGTCGCGATAGCGGTGCAGGGTATCGGATGTGGCGACGCCCTTGGCGGCGACCAGACGTTCCAGCGTCGCGAGCCAGTGCCGGTAATAGGTCTCGCCGGTGTCGGGATCGCCCGCCGCCTGCGCGCGCTTGATCTGATCGGCGAGCGCCGCGGCCCATTCGGTCCAGCGTGAACAGGCCGCGCGCGTGCAGGGCCAGCGCCATCGCGAAGGCCTGCGCTTCCCAGGGTTCGCGAAACACCGGGCCGTCGTCGTCGCGCGGAATGCCGGGCACGGCGTGCGGTCGCACGCGCGCGGCGGCGGTCGAGTCCATCATGCCGCCTCCAGATAGGGCTCGAACGCGTCGATGGATATCTTCACGGTCGGATCGGCGTCCGGGCCCCACAGTTCGGCGCCGTCGAACACGACCGTGTAGAGCCATTGCGGGTTCTCGCCGGCTTCCGTCGCGGCCGTGTCCGGAAACACGTGGCAGCCGTGGTCGCGCTCGACCACGCCGACATGGCCGCGCACATAGCGCGGCAGCCGCGTGTGGGTTGCCGGATGAATGTTCTTCGCGCGCACGCGATCGCCCGGCTTGAACTTTGCGGGCGCGCGGGCGCCGGCGCGCCCGAACTTGCCGCGCACCATGACGCGCTCGACATCGTCAGCGCGAACTTGCCGCGCTTGAGCGGTTTCGGCGGCTGCAGCGCGTGGCCGGCAGTCGACTTCCTCGGCGGCGATGAAGCCCGCTGTCGATCAGCAGTGTCTTCGAGCCCGAGCAAGCCACTTCTTGTAGTACGAACTCGCCGAGATAGACGTGCGGCGGCAGCATCTCCCGATAGAAGCGCGACGTATCGATGTTGAATGCGCCGGCGGCGCCCATCGCCCGCACCATCGCCAGCACGCGCGCTTCCCATTCGGTGTGAAACATCGGCTCGTTCGGCTCGGGCTCGACCTTGCCGAAGCCGTCCATGCCGCCCATGTCGTGCACGCCGTTCATCAGATGGCGCTCCCGGCGTTTTCGGCAATCCGGTGCCGATCATGGAGTCGCGGGTGACGAGTTCGGCGAGCTGCTGCTTCGCTCCAGCCCTCGGTGCCCTCGGGCCGCATCGGCAGCACCAGGAAGCGCGTCTCGGCGGTCGGATCCCAGACGCGGATCTCGGTTGTCCTTCGGCAGGCTGACGCCGAAATCGGCGAGCACGCCGCGCGGATCCTTGACCGCGCGGGAGCGATAGGGCGCGGCCTTGTACCAGACCGGAGGCAGCCCCAGCATTTCCCACGGATAGCAGGAGCACAGCGTGCACACGACCATGTTATGGCGCTGCGGCGTGTTCTCGACGGCGACGAGATGGTCGCCGACCCGGCTGACATGACCGAGCGTGCTCGACGGCCGCGGTGGCGTCGTCCAGCAGCGGCCTGCTTGAAGGCAGGATCGGTCCAGGCCTTGGCGACAACGCGGGCGCCGTTGCGCGGGCCGATCTTGGTCTCGTAGGCCTCGATCGATGAGCATCGAGGCGCGGCCGGATCGACATAGCCTTTCTCGGTCAGGATCGGTCTCGAGCGCGCGCACGCGCAGCTCGGTCTCCGACAACTCCGAATGGTCGTGATCGTGGTGATGATGGTCGTGGTCGATCGTGATCATGGTCGCTCATGGCGTCAGGATAGGCGCAAAATCCGGGCTATGTCGAGGCGGAGACTCTGCTAGCATTTGCCGCATGGGGATCAGGGCAGGGTGCACGGCAATAGCGGTCGCTGGCGGCCATTTGTAGCCTGGCTTCCGGCCGGAGACGGCGCGGGCGGCCAACGGCGCCTATGCGGTCGATGCCGCCGACATTTCCGAAGCCGGATCGTGCAAGGTCGAGAGCTGGCTGTCGGCCGCGTCCAACACCGATTTTTCGGCGGTCGCCAATCCGTCCTGCGTGGTCAACCCGTTCCAGGCCGGTCGAACTGAGCATGCTGCACCAACCGCGCGCGCAGCGACGGCGAATGGAGCACCACGATCCAGCCGAAGGCCAAGACGAATATCGTGCCCACCGGCGATCGGAAGGCTCGGCTTTTCCATTCTATGCCGGCGGCTCCTTCGACGCCCTGACCGGGCGAAAACCGCACGGCCTTCGCGGTGATCCCGGCGACGTTACCGGCTTCAGCGAAACCATGCGCATCAACCTCAACGGCGGCTGGCTGTGGGACCGCAGCGTCGATCGGCATTATCTGGCTCTACGGCATCGGCTTCGACTGGAAGTTCACCGATACCTTGCAGTGGACCATCGAGGCCTTCGGGCAGGCCGGCGCAATCGGATACGCCAAGCGTGGTCCAGCCGCGGTTTCAGACCGGCGTGCGCTACCGGCCGAACGAGATTTTCTCGGTCGATCTGATCTACGGCCGCAACATCACGGGCGAGAACGCCAACTGGATCACGCTCGGCACCACGATCCGTTTCCGGTGCCCGGCGGCAAGCCGGAGCACCACCGCACAGGCCATCTGTAAGCTGCCCTCAAACGCGTTGCGGCGCTTCCCAAGACGGCCGATTTCTGAGCTAAGGTTTCGGGAAATCAAAGGGCAGGGAGGCAATGCGTTGGCTGAATTTGTAAAGATCGAGAAGGGCCTGGGACCGGATGGCCGTATCGCGGTGGTGCGCTTCGACCGCGGCGACGGCATCAACGCGCTGTCGCCGGAGGCGCTGCGCCAGCTCACCGACGCCGCGCGCAGTTTTGAGGATGACGGCGCGACCTCGGTCGTGGTGCTGACCGGCGGCGCCAAATCGTTCAGCGCCGGCTTCGACCTCAAGGATCCGGAAGGCCGCTCGCGCAGGATCCATGGATCTCGGCGCGCTGCGCCGGCACCTGAAACTCGGACCGCGGCTGACGCGGGCCTGGCAGGAGATGGAGCAGATCACCATCGGCGCCATCGAAGGCTTTTGCGTCGGCGGCGGCGTGGCGCTGGCGGTGGCGCTGGATTTCCGCGTCATGGCCCGAGACGCCCATATGCGCGTGCCCGAGATCGGGCTCGGCATGAACATGAGCTGGCAGAGCGTGCCGCGGATGCTGCATCTGATGGGACCGGCCCGCACCAAGCAGGCGGTGATCCTGGCCGACCAGCGCATCTCGGCCGCCGAGGCCTACGAATGGCGGCTGGTGGAGGAGGTGGCCGATCCCGGCAAGGCGTTCGACGCCGCGATGGCGCTCGCCGCCAAGGTCGCCGCCCAGCCGCCGCTGTCGGTCGCCATGACCAAGCTGACCGTCAACCGCCTGGCGCACGCGCTCGACGATCTCGCCAGCCACATGGACGTCGACCAGTTTGCGCTGGCGAGCATGAGCGAGGACCACAAGGAAGGCGTCGCGGCGTTCCTGGAGCCGCCGCAAGCCGCGGTTCAGAGAGGAAGGTAGTTGAGGCTACGGCTGTCACGCACGCTGGCCGCTCCGGATCAGAGCGTGGCGTCGGCCGGCTTGCCATGAGTACACGTTCGGCTGGTTTCACGCGTTCGCGTTTCGTTACTGGCGCTTCGCCGATCAGATCACTTCAGCTCCACGCTCAACGATCAACCTTGCATTGACCAGCGTCGCAGTCGCAACTATCATAGATTAGTCCTTGCTTCAGGAAGTGACCGAGGCACAGACGTAGTCTATTCTGCACTCTTCATTTTTTATCGATGTTCTTCCTGATGTCGAGGAGGGAAAATTGGCGAAAAGTGCAAGCAAGTCGAAAGCCCGCAGCAAAGGGGCAAGCAAAGCAGCTAAGCGCAAAAAGCCGACCAGAAAGGTCTCCGCGAGAGCGAAAGCTTTGCCCGTCCACGAAGAAGATCACATAGATAGTTGCGGTTGCGACGTCGAATACAACGACAGCGAGGCCACGAGCGACGCGGCGCTACCGGTGGCCCGGAGGCGGTGTAGAAGGGCGAGCATAGCCGCACGCAGCCACATGCAAAGCGGAGCGCGATTTTTGCGTGCTTCCATGAGGAGTATTTGCGTCCTTGTGAGGAGTGGGTGATGGCCTTTTCATTGACCTGGATTTACCACGAGTCCTGTTAGACGCCGGCCTCAAAGTGGCGGAGCAGCCGGGATGGCGGGATCGCGGCCGCGGCGATGTCGGGCCGACTCAAAGGTGTAATCTGCCATCACACGGCTGGCGCGAAAGCAGGGAATATGCCGAGCCTGGGGATTGTCACCAATGGAAGGCCGGATCTACCGGCCCGCTGGCGCAATCTTTGCCTTGGACGCGACGGCACATATTTTGTCGTTGCGGCCGGCCGCTGCAACCACGCCGGAGCCGGCAATTGGCAAGGCTTCACAGCCGGCAATACGAATTTTATCGGCATCGAAGCTGAGAATACGGGTTTCGTTTCCGGACCCAAAGCCGATCCTTGGCCAGCTGTGCAAATGGACGCCTACCGCCGGGGCGTTGCGGCGATCCTGAAGAAAATCAGGGCCAACGCAATCATGTGCTGTGGTCACAAGGAATACGCTCTACCAATGGGCCGCAAGCCTGACCCGACATTCGACATGAATGATTTTCGGTCACAGGTCAGCTTGATTATGGCCGGAATCGCTCCGGCTCCTTCGAGAATTCTCGCGACGGACTCTGCAAAACCGCCCCACCTTGAGACGCGGTGATACCGGCAATCTGGTTGAGACCATCCAAGCGAAGGTCGGTGTGCCCGTGAATGGGACTTTCGATGCTGATACGGAAGCCGCGGTCAGGCAATTTCAGCTTGAGCATGGACTGGTCCCGGATGGCATCGTTGGCCCTCGCACATGGGCCAGCATCGCTCCGTAGATCTTCGGGCCGACCAGCGCATCTCGGCCGCCGAGGCCTACGAATGGCGGCTGGTGGAGGAGGTGGCTGAACCCGGCAAGGCGTTCGACGCCGCGATGGCGCTCGCCGCCAAGGTCGCTGCCCAGCCACCGCTGTCGGTCGCCATGACCAAGCTGGACCGTCAACCGCCTGGCGCACGCGCTCGACGATCTTGCCAGCCATATGGACGTCGACCAGTTCGCGCTGGCGAGCATGTCCGAGGATCACAAGGAAGGCGTCGAGGCATTCCTCGGCCGCCGCAAACCGCGGTTCAAGGGTAGGTAGGATGGCGTGACGTCGCCGCCAGGCGCTCCGCGTTACCGGGCGCTCCTTGATTTATCGCAAAGCGCTGGCCTGATGCCGTTCCAGGGTTCGGTCAAATATCGCCTGCAGGGACTGGGCCGGGGAACCCCGGTGTTGATTTCGATACAGATATTGCGTTTGCGCGGAAGCGGCGCGTGAACGAACGGCGAAGAGACTTACCGGCTGCACCCTTCACGATTGAGGACGGCACGCGGGATGTTCACATTTCGAACCTCAATCACCTTCGCGGTAATGGCGTTTATCGTCGCTCTGGCCGCGCTGCTGATCGCTATTCAGGTCCGGTCTCTTCATTGGGCCACGCAGGAAGCCGCGTCTGCCTATATGGACGCGACCAGTACGAAGGCCTTCGGGCGCCTTCAGACGGAGATAACCGCTATAGCTTCGTTGGTGACATGTGCTGGCGACCAGTTCCAGTGTGGCCGATTCAAACGAGAGAACCGAGACCGGCCGCGCGATCCCACTATTCAAAGCCGCACTGCAGGAACTGCCCCAAATGGACAGTGTCTATGTCGGTTTCGAAAATGGCGCCTGGTTGCAGGTGCGGCGCATTGGCGAACTCAACGATGAGCAGCGCGAGAGGTTGCGTGCGACGCCTGGTGCCAACATTGCGATCAATTTGGTCCGCCCCACCCCCAGTGGCGAACTGCCCATGCGACGAATTTTTGAAGATCAGCAGGGCAACGAAGTCGGACAACTTGATCTATGGAAATACGGATACGACGCGCGCAAGCGGCCCTGGTATCGCGAGACGATGAAAGCCGACCGACCGCTGGTCTCATCGCCTTATCTTGCGTTTAGCATCGGCGCACCGGTGATCACGGTTAGCGCACCCTTGCGAGGCAAAGTGCCCGGCGTCATTGCCGCCGATCTCAAGCTCGACACCTTCAGCGATTTCGTCCAGGCGCAGCGGCCTGGAGAGCACGGGATCGTCTTGATTTTCGACTCGACCGGCTCGCTTATAGCCCACCCCAATTTTGCACAATTCGTTGTCGATGCGATGACACATCCATCCCAACCGCAATTGCCGAACATCAAGGAGATCAACTCCGGGGTCGTGGCGGCAGTCTTGCGAAGGTCGCATGGTCGCGACCATTACGACGGAAGTATCCGTGACGATCAAGGGCGGGACTATCTGTTCAGGGTGGCGAAATTCACTCTGGGCGAGCAGTACAACGCCAACATATTGTTGCTGGCGGCCCAAGAAGACTTTGTCCAGGGTGTTCGGAGGCTCCAGTTCACCGGACTGATCCTCGCAATTATTGCTGGCGCTGCCTTTATTCCGGTCGTTTGGATATTTGGCAGCGGAATGTCTCGATCCCTGAAAGAGCATAACGGCCGAGGCCGTCAAGCTCCAGACAGCTGGCCGCGCCCGATCCCTCGCCGGTCGCGTCACGCATCAAGGAAATTCACGAACTTGGCAGTGCGATGAAGCTCGCGCAGCGCGCCATATGGTCGTTCGCGCACTTTGTCCCCAAGGAGATCGTCCAGCGGATCGTTCGATAATTCCATCTCCACCGAGCTTGGCGGTGTCCGAGAGGAGATTACCGTCGTTTTCACCGACGTCCGGGATTTTACGACGATCGCCGAGTCCGCCGACCCCGACATTCTCATGCACCAAACGTCGCGCTATTTCTCCGTGCTTACGGAGGCTTTCCTCGCCGAAGGCGGAACAGTCGACAAGTTCATTGGTGACGCCGTGATGGTGTTCTGGAACGCACCCAATCCACAGCCTGACCACGTCGAGCGGGCCTGCCGGGCAGCTCTTGCGGGCAGAGCTGGCGTGCGAAAAGCTCAACTCTCAGTTTGAAACCGAGGGTCTGAAGCCGTTCTTCACGCGGTTCGGCATTCATGTCGGGGAGGCCGTCGTCGGCAACCTTGGGTCGACGGAGCGCATGAACTACACGGCCCTTGGCAATACGGTGAATCTGGCGGCGCGCCTCGAAGGCCTGAACAAGCAGTTTGGGACCGCTATCCTTGTGAGCGAAGGCGTCTATTTGCGGGTTCAGCACTGCTTCCAGTTCAGAGCCCTCGAGTCGGTCATTGCCAAGGGCATGACAAAGGAAACCCGCATCTTCGAGCTGGTCGGGGCCGCGACATGAAATCAGCTTTGATCCTGCGCAGGTGTCATGCGCAGGGATTGTTCGGCTTGCGGCTCGATGCTCGCTGTTCCAGCGGCTCACGCAGGCGAAGACACCATCAAAATCGGAATTCTCCATTCCTTGTCAGGCACCATGGCAATCAGCGAGATCGGTGCTCAAGGACACGGTTCTCATGCTGATAGCAGACCAAAACAAGAAAGGCGGGCTGCTCGGACGGAAACTGGAACCGGTCGTTGTTGATCCGGCGTCCGATTGGGACGTCTTTGCGGAAAAAGCCCGGGAATTGCTCACGAAGGAAAAGGTCGCGGTCGTGTTCGGCTGCTGGACCTCCGCCTCCCGCAAATCCGTTCTGCCGATCTTCGAGCAGCTGAACGGCCTGCTCTTCTACCCGGTGCAATACGAGGGTGAAGAAAGCTCGCGCAACATTTTCTACACGGGAGCCGCGCCCAACCAGCAGGCAATTCCGGCCGTTCGATATCTGATGAGCAAGGAAGGAGGCGAAGTTCGCAGATGGGTTCTGCTCGGCACCGACTACGTCTATCCGCGCACGACCAACCGGATCCTGAGCGCGTATCTTACCGCAGAGGGGGTATCGCCAGACGACATTATGACGATCTATACGCCGTTCGGCCATTCCGAATGGCGAGGGATCGTCGAGCGGATCAAGGCCTTCGGTTCGGAGGGAAAAAGACCGCGGTCATATCAACCGTTAACGGAGATGCAAACACGTACTTCTACAGGGAACTCGCAGCCCAACAGGTGGACGCCAACGCAATTCCGGTCATGGCTTTCTCGATCGGCGAGCGCGAATTGCTCGGTGCGGACATCTTCCTCGTCGGGCACCTGGCGGCCTGGAATTACTTCCAGTCGATCAAGTCAGCAGAAAACGAAGCGTTCGTCAAAATGTGGGCGGACTTCAACGAGCAACGAGACAAAACCACGAATGACCCGATGGAAGCCACCTTCATTGGCTTCAGGATGTGGGCGCAAGCCGTTGTCCAAGCGGGCACCACCGACGTTGATGCGGTCCGGCAGGCCATGTACGGTCAGAGGATCAAGGCGCCGAGCGGCTTCGAGGTTGTGATGAACACCAATCATCATCTTTCCAAGCCAGTCATGATAGGCAAAATAAATTCTTCCGGGACCTTTGATGTCATTTGGCAGTCGATCAATCCGGTCCGAGCCGATGCCTGGAGCAGGTACATCCCCGACAGCGCCAAGCGTACGGCTGATTGGACCTTCCCTGGGTCTGCGGGGGTGCATCGAGCCGACGTACAAGGAATGGTGAAGGATGTAGCGGACCCTAGTCAGGAAACCACGCAGTATGGACGTCGACCAGTTTGCGCTGGCGGCATGACCGAGGACCACAAGGAAGGCGTTGAAGCGTTTCTGGGCCGCCGCAAGCCGCGGTTCAGGGGGGAAATAGCTGCGAATGGTTCGAACTGCGCCAACGCAAAGCTAACCAAGTTGCTGAAACTGGATCTCACTCTCATCGGATATCAGGAGGGTAATTTTCGCGCCCGGCATGGCGCTGTGCATGGTTAAGGATTTTGCGAAATGACGGTATTGCGCGGGGTGCTGGCGTCGGCAAAAGAGGACGGACGATTGTCGCCGCAAGCGTGATCCTGATTTCCGGTCTGGCAGCGACATTTGCGGCGCGCATGCTGTCGGAACGGATGATCGCATCCGACATGCAGCGCCGCTTCAGCGCGGATGCTGCCGACATTGCGACCGCCATCGGCGATCGCCTGCGCACCCATGCCGAAGTGCTGGTCAGCATGCAGGGGCTGCACGCCTCGATCGGTCGGGTCGATCGCGCCCAGTTCCGACGCTATATCGACGTGCTCGATCTTGCGCGACGCTACCCCGGCTTCCAGGCGTTGCAGTCGCTGCGCCAGGTCGGGCCAGAAGGGCTCGATGCGTTTGTCGCGGAAATGCGCGCGGACAACAGCGTCGATGCGAGCGGACAACCCGAGTTCACGGTGCGCCCGCCCGGCAAGCGTGCCTCCTACAACGTGGTCGAATTTGTCGAGCCGATGCGAGGCAACGAGGATGCGCTCGGCTTCGATGCGGGCGCCAATCCAGCCCAACTCGATCTGCTGCGCCGCGCGGCCGAAACCGGCCGGATCGTCGCGACCCCGCCGGTCAAGCTGGTGCAGGACACTTCCGGTGGCCTTGGCTTCATCCTTCGCGCCCCGATCTACCGGATTGGTGAGCCGGCTCAAACCACCTCGCAGCGCGTCGCCGCGTTGCGCGGCTTTGTGGCCTCCGTCTACCGCATGAACGATCTGATGCGCGGCGTCCTCGATCCGCGCACGCTGCAGCAAATGCAGGTGCAGATCGTCGATCGCGGCTACGCCAAGCAGACCGGAAGGCACGTTGAGCGGCGAACCGGAAGATCCGTCGGGCGCCGCAACGCTGATGTACAACAGCCTCGAGCCCAATCTGAATCTGGTCGCGCAGATCGCCGAGTCCGCTGGCATTGCCGCCGACCGGTCGCTCGTCGTGGGAGAACGGGTCTGGCGCGTGGTGTTCAGCGCGCGCGCCCGGGCTCGATCTATGAAGTCGATCGTTTGGTGCCCAATCTGGTGCTGGCGAGCGGGGTCGTCATCAGTCTGCTGATGGCGCTGCTCACCGTTGTCGGCCTCCGTTCGCGCCAGCTATCGGGCAATCTCAACGCGCTCGACGCCGAGCAGCGCGCGTTGGTCGACAATCCGCTCGCCGGAATCCTGTTCACCGAAGGACGCCGCATCCTTCGCGGCAACCGGCGGATGGCTGAACTCTGTGGCGCGTCACCGGACGAGTTGCCGGGCAGTACGGTCGATTCCCTGCTGGCGAGCGAAGCCGACAGCGCAGCATTCGGTGCAGCGCTGACGACGATCCGCGACAGCGCCATGGCGACCGAGGCTGAATTGCACCTGCGCCAGAAGGATGGATCGACGCCTCCTGATCGACGTCTATGGCAAGCCGCTGGCGGCCGGCGGCCGCAACGGCGCCGGCGAGATCCTCTGGGTGATCCGGGACAAGACCGACGCGATGCTGATGGACGCCGAGCGCCGCGAGCATGCCCGCGAACTGCAGGAGTCGAATGCAAGGCTGACGTCATCGCTCCAGGCTGCCGAAATCCGCGGCAAGGAGATCGTATTGTTGACCGAACTCAGCGGCGTCCTGCAATCCTGCCAGGCGCCGAATGAAATCTTCGCAGCAGTCCAGAACTACGCCGGCTTTCTGTTCCCGGAGGAGGCGGGGCGCTCTATCTGATGAACGAAACGCGCGATACCGTGACGCGCGGCCCGCATTGGGGCGAACTGACTTCGGCGGCGACGTCGTTCCCGCTGGAAGATTGCTGGGCATTGCGGCGGGGCACCACGTTCCCGATTTCGCCCGCCAGCCAGGGCCTCGTGTGCGGCCACGCCGCTTGCCGGGAGACCCATGGCAACGGATCGGCAACGGATTCGGCAGCGGGTATGTCTGTCAGCCGCTGGTCGCGCAAAACCATCTCATGGGACTGCTCTATCGCGAAGCCTACGGACCGGCTTTTGCCGAGGGCGCCGATCAACTCGCAACCATGCTGGCCGAGCAGGTGTCGCTTGCGCTCGCCAATCTGGACCTGCGCGAGCAATTGCGCAGCCAGGCGATCCGCGATCAGCTTACGCGGGCTTCACAACCGCCGCTTCCTCGAGGACGCGCTGACACGCGAGACCGGCCGTGCCGCCCGCAGCGGCGAGCCGATGGCGGTCGCCATTCTCGACGTGGATCACTTCAAACGGATCAACGACACCTATGGCCACGAGGCGGGCGACGCCGTGTTGCGCGAACTCGGCCAGGTCCTGCTGAAAACCATCCGCAAGACCGACATCGTCGGCCGGTTCGGTGGCGAGGAATTCCTGATCTTGCCTGCCGGGCGCCACCGTGGAAGTGGCGCAGGCGCGCGCGCTCGCGGTGCTCGAAGCGGTTCGTGCCATGGAAGTCGTGATCCCCAACGGCGCGCCGCTGAACCACATCACCGCATCGATCGGCGTTGCGGCGATGCCGCTCCATGTCGCGAGAGGCGACGCGCTGGTTGCCGCCGCCGACGCCGCCCTTTATCAGGCCAAGGGGCAGGGACGTGACCGCGTCGTCCTGTCCGACCGCCGCGCTATCCTGCCGGCGCCGGCGCCAGCCGAGATGCAATTGGGCCTGACGGGAACGGACGGCTAATTTCATCACCGCAACGGGCATTGCGTGGGCGCGCTCGCGCCCGCGAGCGGTGTCACGAAAATGGCGGACTCCTCAAGAACTTCGGTCGAACGAAATCCAATCCAAAACGCTATACACCGTGGCCGCAATTGTGCGCCTGATTGACCTCGCCGTTACGCGTCCACGGAGAAACAGTATGAAAACAGTACAAGCGATGCTGGCTGAAGCCGAGGCTGAAGTGCCGCGCATCAGCCCGGACGAAGCCAAGGGATTGCTGGGCAGGGCCGATGTGTTGTTCCTCGACGTCCGCGAGCCTGCGGAAGTGGCGACCTCGGGCAAGGTGCCTGGCGCCCTTGCCGTGCCGCGCGGTCTGGTGGAGTTCCGCGCCGATCCCGCCTCGGCGATGCACGACGCAGCCTTCGACCGCACCAAGACGGTAATTGCGTATTGTGCTTCAGGTGGACGCTCAGCGCTCGTCGGCAAGACCCTGAAGGACATGGGCTATTCCAACGTCCGCAATCTCGGCGGCTTCAAGGGCTGGCTGGAGGCGGGCGGAGACGTGGAAAAAGGCCTGATCGCCTTTGTCGGAGCGCGCTGAGGCCAAGCGGCCTCAACGCGCCTCAGTGCGCTGCCGCCGATGTTCCAGCCGCGGCCGCCTTCGCCAAAGATCTCGTGGCCCTGTTGCCGTCACCGCAACCGTGTCCTCCAGCTTGATGAAGCCGCGGCGCGTGATGCTTCATCGTTGCTTCGATCGACACCACCATGCTGGCTCCAATGGCCGGCGCGCGTCCGGATCGTCGTAGGGAATGGACCTGTGGCCGTCAGGCGAGGGGCCTCATGGACTGACCAGCCCCATGCCGTGCGCGAGAAAGTCGGTACAGTCGCGCTGGCTGGACCGCGCGAGCCTCCCTCTCAGCCGCGACATAAATCTCACCGCCCATCGCACTCGGCCGAACGGCGGCGAACGCCGCCCGCTGGATGGTTTCGATTTCGGCCAGCAGGTCCATGAAGCTCGCTGTCCGGTTCGCCCAGCACGCGCCATCCGCGCGAGATCGCCGATATAGCCGTGATAGTTACCGCCGGAATCCAGCGACAGCACATCGCCGTTCTCCCAGCGCTGTGCCGAAGGCGCCCCGGTTGTGGCTGGAGCCGCAAGCCAGCAGGCAACATCGAAGCGTCAATCCGCGGTTCACCTCTCGCGATCTTCAGCGCATCGGAAAGCTGCCGCTTGGTGGTGCCCGGGCCGTGGCTTCGCGATGACCTCGATCATGGAGTCGATCACCAATTCCGACGCCTTCTTCAGCCTGGCCAATTCGGCCGGAGATTTCACGGCGCGCAGGCGTTCGAGCACCAGCAGCGCATCCTCGATTCTCGCTACCGGGCAGGGCATCTGAAGGGCCCTGCCGGCGTCCATCGGCAGGAATGGCATCTCGACGCCGACCCGCTTCATCGCGCACGCCCGCGCCCCATTGATCAGGCCTACCGCCTGTGAAATGGCGTCCACCGATCCGTTTCCTCGGTACGGACCTGCGTGGAACCCACAGCGGCGCGACGGCCCGCTGATGGGTCTCCAGCCGATGCCCGATATAGACCGTCTTGTCTCGCCGCGCCTTTCGGATAGATCACGACCGGCAGGTAGCGGCTAACCCCGAGCGCATCCATGTAGTCGAAGAAGATCGCGCGCTCGGCGCCGAGCAGATATTGGACATTGTGTTTGGAGGTCGCGACAAGGATGTCGAGGCCCGGCCGCTTCCATCAGCAAGTCGAGCTTGGCCGTCTCGAATGGAACGTGCAGATCCGGTCGGCCGGCTGATGTGTTCTGGCATGATGAACCTCCCGATGCCGCGGCTTGAACCAATCAATCCCCGGCGCCGCCTGGACATCTGCATTGTGGGCGGGAAGTGGGTTTCTACCAGCGACGAAATCAACGAGCTCCAATGCAGATTAACGAATGCTGGCTGTTGACCCGCATATCCATAATTCGCATAAGGTATATTATGGAATATCTATATGTACAATTAGATCAGATATTTAGCTCGGATCTTCCTAGCAAACCAAGCCAGCCCGGCGGCTGTACAGGCGTTCGTTTGGCCAAAGCAATCCTGATCCGCCAAAGCCTGTGTTGCCGCCGCGTGCGGACGCTGCAATAAGCGCGCTAGTACGCTGATGACTCGCGACATCGGGTCATCGCAAGAACAATAATCCTCAAGGGAGAACCCAATGAGTTTTTCACGACGCACGCTTCTCAAGGCATCCGCTGCGTCAGCGGTTTTGGGCGGCATCGGCGCGCCGTTGGTGGCGCGGGCCCAGACGGCCGAATTTACCTACAAGTACGCCAACAATCTTCCCGACGGCGCATCCGCATGAACGCCCGCGCCAAGGAGATGGCGGCGGCGATCAAGACCGAGACCAACGGCCGGTTCGACCTGCAGATTTTCCCGAACAACCAGCTCGGTTCCGACACCGACATGCTGAGCCAGATCCGTTCCGGCGGCGTCGAGATTCTTCACGCTGTCGGGGCTGATTCTGGCGACGCTGGTGCCGGCGGCGTCGATCAACGGCATCGGCTTTGCGTTCCCGGACTACGACACGGTCTGGAAGGCCATGGACGGCGGCCTGGGCGCCCATATCCGCGGCGAGATCACCAAGGCCAACCTCGTGGTGATGGACAAGATCTGGGACAACGGCTTCCGCCAGACCACGTCGTCGACCAAGCCGATCAACGGCCCGGACGATCTCAAGGGCTTCAAGATCCGCGTGCCGGTGTCGCCGCTGTGGACCTCGATGTTCAAGGCGTTCGATGCCGCGCCCGCCTCGATCAATTTCAGCGAGGTTTATTCCGCGCTGCAGACCAAGATCGTCGAGGGCCAGGAAAATCCGCTGGCGATCATCTCGACGGCGAAGCTGTATGAAGTGCAGAAGTTCTGCTCGCTGACCAACCACATGTGGGACGGCTTCTGGTTCCTGGCGAACCGCCGCGCCTGGGAGAAGCTGCCCGAGGATGTGCGCGACGATCGTCGCCAAGAACATCAATGCGGCGGCGGTCAAGGAGCGCGAGGACGTCGCCAAGCTGAACGCCGGGCTGCAGCAGGAACTGGCCGGCAAGGGCCTGACCTTCAACCAGCCCAACGTGGCGCCGTTCCGCGAAAAACTCCGCTCCGCCGGCTTCTACGCGGAATGGAAAGGTAAATACGGCGACCAGGCCTGGGAGCTGCTCGAAAAGTCCGTCGGCAAGCTGTCGTAGCAACGCTGAGGGGCCGTCATGGCTCATGCCGAATTGAGCGAGGCGGTTGGCGGCGAGGTGGGGCAGTCCCCTCGCCGCCGTTCACTGCTGGCCTCGGTCGAACATGCGCTGGGAATGCTGGTCGAGATTCCGGCGGCGCTGCTGGTCGTCGCCGAAATCGTCATCCTGTTTGCCGGCGTGGTGGCGCGCTACGGCCTGCACCGGCCGCTGATCTGGTCGGACGAACTGGCCTCGATCCTGTTCCTGTGGCTCGCGATGCTGGGCGCCGCGGTCGCATTCCGCCGCGCCGAGCACATGCGGATGACGGCGGTGGTCGCCAGCGCGAAGCCCGCCATGCGTGCCTATCTCGATCTGGTGGCGACCTGCAGCCGCGCTGGCGTTTCTGCTTCTGATCGCCTGGCCGGCCTGCGAATACGCCTACGAGGAAAGCTACATCACCACGCCGGCGCTGCAGATCGCCAATATCTGGCGCGCCGCGGCGCTGCCGGTCGGCATCGCGCCTGATGGCGCTGTTTGCCTTCCTGCGGCTGGCGCGGTCGGGCAATCGTCCGGACCATGCTGGCGCGCGATCCTGTCGGTCGCGCTTGTCATCGCGATCTTCTGGCTGCTCAGGGGCTCGCTGCAGCCGCTCGGCAATCTCAACCTGATCATCTTCTTTGTCGGCGTCGCCGGCTTCTGCGTCTTTGCCGGCGTGCCGATCGCGTTCGGCTTCGGGCTTGCGACCTACGGCTATCTGGCGCTGACCACGGGCACGCCGCTGATGGTGCTGGTCGGCCGCATGGACGAGGGCATGAGCCACCTGATCCTGTTGTCGGTGCCGCTGTTCGTGTTCCTCGGCCTGCTGATCGAGATGACCGGCATGGCGCGCGCCATGGTGGCGTTCCTGGCGAGCCTGCTCGGCCATGTCCGCGGCGGGCTGCATTACGTGCTGGTCGGCGCGATGTATCTGGTGTCGGGCATTTCGGGCTCCAAGGCCGCCGACATGGCCGCGGTGGCGCCGGTGCTGTTTCCGGAAATGAAGGCAGCGCGGCGCCAAGCCGGGCGATCTGGTCGCCCTGCTCTCCGCCACCGGCGCGCAGACCGAAACCATTCCGCCGAGCCTCGTGCTGATCACCATCGGCTCGGTGACCGGCGTCTCGATCGCGGCGCTGTTCACCGGCGGCCTGTTGCCGGGCGTGGTGCTGGCGATCACGCTGTCGGCGCTGGTGTGGTGGCGCTACCGCGAGCGAGGATCTGCGGCACGTCACGCGGGCGAGCGGCGGCGAGATCGCCCGCGCGTTCGTCATCGCCCTGCCCGCCATCGCGCTGCCGTTCGTGATCCGCTACGCCGTGGTCGAGGGCATCGCGACCGCGACCGAGGTCTCCACCATCGGCATCGTCTATGCCTTCATCGTCGGCTATCTGATCTACGGCCTCTTGATCTACCGCAATTTCGACTGGCGGCGGATCGATGCCGATGCTGGTCGAGACCGCGTGCCTGTCGGGCGCGATCCTGCTGATCATCGGCTGCGCCACCGGCATGGCCTGGGGCCTCACGCAATCCGGCTTCTCGCGCGACGCTGGCCGCCGCCATGACCGGCCTGCCCGGCGGCTCGGCGACCTTCATCGCGGTGTCGATCGTGGCGTTCACGATCCTGGGCAGCGTGCTCGAGGGCATTCCGGCGATCGTGCTGTTCGGGCCGCTGCTGTTTCCGATCGCGCGGGCCGTGGGCGTGCACGAGGTCCACTATGCGATGATCGTTATCCTCGCGATGGGCATCGGACTGTTCGCGCCGCCCTTCGGAGTGGGCTATTATGCCGCCTGCGCCATCGGACGCGTCGATCCGGCCGAGGGTATCCGGCCGATCTGGGGTTACCTGCTGGCGCTGATGGTCGGCCTGATTATCGTGGCGATCTTCCCGTGGATTTCCATCGGGTTCTTGTAAGTCAAACGTTTCAGATGGGACACAGCCGATGAGCGCAGCCCAGAACCAGTACAGCATCGGATTGGACAAGACGCCGGCGAATTACGTGCCGCTGACGCCGCTGAGCTTTCTCGCCCGCAGCGCCGCCGTCTATCCCGATCACATCAGCACGGTCTATGAAGGCCGCAGCTTTACCTGGGCGGAGACCTATGCGCGCTGCCGGCGCTTTGCTC
>ERZ1370068.7026-contig-5969_pt1 | contig 58472 bp, 95 predicted proteins | sample MGYA00561227_ERZ1370068 | MGnify/ENA primary metagenome ERZ1370068 (study PRJEB38410, sample SAMEA6850437) | metagenome | study: Metagenomic assessment of the ecological functions of the soil: analysis of the soil microbiota associated with the... | reverse complement strand
TCAGCTCGGATGACTTCCGTTTCGACCCAGAATACCCCGATCTCACCGCTCGTCGAACAGACGATTTCATCTTGATTGAAATCCTCCTTTCGGTAGGTCGCAGTGTTAAAGTAAAGAAGAAGATCCTGGCCGACATCCTTGCCGGCTTATCGAAAGCTCCCGGTTTGAATGCCGAAAACGTGATGGTCTGTTTCAAAGAGACCTTGTGGGAGAACTGGTCGTTTGGCGGCGGGCGATTTATCCACACTTGAAGCGCCTCGGTAATGCTGTCCCGCTCTCTGGCCAAAGGAGAAACAAATATGTCGAGCGATGAACAGGAAATCCGCAACCTAGTCGCAACCTGGATGGCGGCGACGAAAGCCGGTGACATCGAAAGAGTCCTGAGCCTCATGGCGGAGGATGTCGTGTTTCTGCTTCCTGGCCAGCCTCCGATGATCGGGAAGTCCGCGTTCGCTGCCGCGGCGGGAGCGCAGTCAAAGCAAGCGTCACCTCAGTTCGAAGGCACGAGCGAGATTCAAGAGATCAACGTGATCGGTGATTGGGCCTTCATGTGGACGAAATTGAAAGTCGTAGTTACTGCGCCTGGCGGTGCTCCACCGATGACACGCGCAGGACCTACGCTTTCGATTCTAAAGAAACAGAATGGCCGGTGGCTGCTGGCGCGCGATGCGAATATGCTGTCGCCGGTGCAGAAGGGCGACGAATGAACAAGAGGCGCAATAAAGCACCGGAGCCATTGGTCACATCGTGCCAGGACCACGCGGACAGATAAAGAGAGCAGAAAGTTAAGAAAGCAGTTTGGCCGTTGTCGATTTGGCGACCGGCCGAACGACTACAGGATGTAGGCAATTTGAAAGGGCGGGCGTTCAGCGGCGATTGTTCGGATGCTCGGCACCAAATCTGTAACCGGAAGGAGCTATAACCATGCGATTCATGATGCTGGTCAAGGCCAGCAAGGACTGCGAGGCGGGGGTTCTGCCCGACGAGAAGATCCTGTCGGAGATCGGCAAGTACAACGAGGATCTGGTCAAGGCCGGCGCGCTGCTCGCGGTCGACGGGCTCCAGGCGAGCTCCAAGGGCGTGCGCGTTCGGTATTCCAACGGAAAGTTCACGGTCATCGACGGGCCCTTCGCCGAGACGAAGGAACTGATCGCCGGCTTCTGGCTGATCCAGGCGAAATCGAGGGAGGAAGCCATCGAATGGGCCAAGCGCGTCCCCTTCCAGGAAGGCGAGGTCGAGGTTCGCCCGCTGTTCGAACTGCCGGACTTCCCGGTCGACCCCGCCGAGAAGCCCGACGGATGGCGGGAGAAGGAGGAGCAGTTCCGCGCGGCCCCGCCCGCCCGGAAGCCTGGAACGATCCGGTACATGGGCATCCTCAAGGCCGACAAGGATACGGAGGCGGGCGTCCTCCCGGACGAAAAGTTCCTGTCCGCCATGGGGGCGTTCTTTGAGGAAGGGGTGAAGGCCGGGGTGATCCTTTCGGGCGAAGGGCTCCAGCCCAGCTCGAAGGGGGCGCGGGTCCGGTACTCCGGAAGCAAGCGCACGGTGATCGACGGGCCCTTCGCGGAAACGAAGGAGCTGATCGCCGGCTACGCGATCCTCCAGTTCACGTCGAAGGCCGAGGCGATCGAGTGGACCAAGCGATTCGTGCAGGTTGACGCCCCGGGGCGCCTTGGCGCGGAGAGCGAGTGCGAGATCCGCCCGTTCTCGGAGCTGGAGGACCTTCTCGTCGGCCCCGCCGAGAAGCGCGATGGCGGCGGACGATAGGAGACACGAAAATGCGATTCAGGATGGAGAGATCACAATGCAATACATGCTGCTGTGCTGTTTCGACGAGACTGCCTGGAACAGGCTACCCGACGCGCAAAAGGACAAGATTATGCGGGACTATGGAGAGTGGGTACAGAATCTCGTCGACAGCTGGCCACTTCCGCGGCGGCGCAAAACTCCACCCGGCACCGTCAGCGAAGACTGTGCGCATGAAGAACGGCAGCATAGACTTTACCGATGGACCTTTCGCTGAGACAAAAGAGCAGCTCGGCGGCTACCACCTGATCGATTGCACGGATCTGAACGAGGCGATGTCGATCGCGGCCCGCATCCCGACGCTTCCGGCAGGCGGCACGGTCGAAGTGCGTTGTATAGAAGCGTTGGAGTGCTGAACCAATATCTGCCGGCGGGTTGGAGAGCCGGTCAAGCGCTGGGCTGCCTTTAGAAATTATGGGTCTTCAGGCTTTGATGTGAAGTAGGGCTCGGAAATTGCACCCTGCGGAGGCAGCGGAGGGCGCAGAGTAAACAAGTTCTTGTTTAAAATCTCGAACTCTGCGAACTCTGTACTACTATAGTCCGGAATTTGCGAGACTGGCGCAAATTTTCAGGGGTCGAAAATTCTCGGATTTGGAAATTCCTCCCGCCAAGGCGCAAAGGCGCCAAGTTCGGAAGGGAAAGATAAATATTCTTACGAAATCTTTTCACCATTTTTTCCGACCTTAGCGGCCTTGGCGTCTTTGCGGGAGATATTCCGAGTTTCGGTTGCGGTTTGCCGCGCTGGGTCCTTCGCGGTGAACACTTCTCCATAGGAAACCCGGAATAACCGAAATTATTTAGAACGATCGAGAAACACTAACTCAGGAAAAGGAGACGATCATGGCTATCGAACCCTATCTGTTTTTTAACGGCCGCTGCGAAGAGGCGATCGAGTTTTACAAGAAGGCATTGGGCGCCGAGGTTTTGATGCTGATGCGCTACAGAGAAAGTCCGGAACCCCCGCCACCTGGGATGGTCCCCCGGCTGGGAGAACAAGATCATGCATACGAGCTTGCGTATCGGCAACGCTACTGTGATGGCCTCCGACGGTTGCAGCGAGGGAGCAAATTTCCAGGGATTTTCATTATCGCTATCGGTGGCCAACGAGGCCGAAGCCGAGCGCGCGTTTACCACCCTCTCGGATGGCGGTCAGGTGCGGATGCCGCTCACGAAGACCTTTTGGTCGCCGCGCTTCGGCATGCTCGCCGACCGCTTCGGCGTCGGTTGGATGGTCACAGTTGCGCCCTGACGGAAGGAGCATGGAGCCGCGAGCCACTAAAGCTAAGTCAGGTTTAAGCGCAAAGACTGCTTCGTTGGGCCTCAATTCGCGGCGGCAACGAGAGAGAGTTGGATAATGAGCCAAGTACTTAAGGGCAGAGTGGTGCTGGTCGCAGGGGCAACGCGCGGCGCGGGCCGCGGCATCGCTATTGAGCTGGGTGCGGCTGGAGCGACGGTGTACTGCACTGGCCGAACCACCCGCACGCAACGTTCCGAACTTAACCGTCCCGAAACAATTGAAGAGACGGCCGGAGCAGGTGCAGGCAAGCTGGCGGCCAGGGCATCGCCGTGCAGGTCGATCATTTGGACCCGGCTCAAGTGCAAGCGCTGGTGGCGCGTATCGAGCGTGAGCAAAGTCGCCTGGATGTCCTGGTCAACGATGTCTGGGGGGCGGATTCTTTGATCGAGTGGAACGTGCCTGTGTGGGAGCACTCCCTGGAAAAGGGGCTGCGCATGCTGCGGCTCGCCATCGACACGCATATCATTACCAGCCACTTCGCACTCCCCTCTTGATCAAGAATCCCGGCGGACTGGTCGTCGAGACGACGGACGGTACTGCCGAATACAACAATGCACGCTACCGGTTGTCGCTGTTCTATGATCTCGCCAAGACCTCGGTCATTCGCATGGCATGGGCGCAGGCGCAAGAGCTTCGGCCCCATCAGTGCACCGCCGTTGCCCTGACTGCCGGCTGGATGCGTTCGGAGATGATGCTGGATATCTACGGTGTCAGCGAAGCCAACTGGCGTGATGCCACCGTGAAGCAACCGCACTTCGTCATCACTGAAACGCCGCGGTACGTAGGGCGTGCCGTCGCCGCCCTCGCGGCAGATCCCGAGGTGGCGCGCTGGAGCGGTCAGTCTCTGTCGAGTGGGCAGCTCGCAAAAGTATACGGCTTCACCGATCTTGACGGTTCACAGCCCGATGCGTGGCGCTACGTTCCAGAGGTCCAGGATGCAGGCAAACCAGCCGATGCGACCGGATACAGGTAACGTAGCGAGCCCAACAAGGCAAGCAGCCGACGGCGTACAGCGTCTGCGCTTTCGTCTCTCCCGCTGCCCGCCGCGCCTGATGCCCGGCGTTCCATCGCTTACGCTCCGTTCAAGCCGTTGCCGGAACCCAAAACTGAGAACGAAGGAGGATCGAACATGCCAGCTAAAAAAGTGAACTTCATTCCCAAAGGTTATCACGTGGTGACGCCTTACCTTGCCGTCGCAGGCGCATCAGAGGCAATTGTGTTCTATAAAAGTTTTTGGCGCCAAGGAAGTGATGCGCATGCCGGGACCCAATGGGACCATCGGCCACGCCGAAATCACGATCGGCGATTGCCATATCATGCTTGCTGACGAGTTTCCGGAGATGAACTTCAAAAGTCCGCGCGCGTTCGGTGGCAGTCCGGTGGCCGTCCATTTTGTACGTCAAGAACGTCGATGCGGTGGCGAAAAAGGCGGTGGCCGCGGGCGCAAAACTGCTGCGATCTGCGGCGGACCAATTCTACGGCGATCGTAGCGCATCGCTTGAAGACCCCTTCGGCCATGTCTGGCATATTGCAACCCACATAAAGGAGGTCCCGATGAAGGAGTTGAAAAAGCGCGCCGCCGCTATGGCAGCGGCCGCCGAGAAGGGATGACGTCGGACGACCTCTCGGTTTGTTTCCGCATTGTCGCTCGTTAGCCGGGGAGGATGATTACGAATTCGCGGAGGAAACTATGAAATACATCTGTCTTGGATACTTGGACGAGAAGAAGTGGGAGACAGTGTCCGAGAGCGAGCAGCACGCCCTGATGGATGAGTGCTTCGCCTACGACGACGTGCTGCGAAAGAACGGTCACTTTGCTGGCGGGGAAGCGCTCCAAAGCGCTCGGAACGCCACCACGCTGCGATGGAAGAACGGCAAGGTGTCCATCACCGATGGTCCGTATGCCGAGACGAAAGAGCAGTTGGGCGGAATCCTCGTGCTCGAAGCCACGGACCTGAACCACGCCATCCAGTTGATGTCGAAGCACCCAGGTGTGAAGGCAGGACCCTTCGAGATTCGCCCGGCCGGATGACTTGAGCTGAAATGATCCGCGAAAGCGAGCGGCGGCGTTCGACAAAAAATAGTTGAAAGGAAACACAATGCAAAAGATCACCCCGCATTTGTGGTTCAATAGAGAAGCCAAGAGGCGGCCGAGTTTTATTGTTCGGTTTTTCCCGGTTCAAAAGTTACGAACGTGACCACGCTCCACGACACCCCTCAGGCGCGGTTGATGTCGTCTCGTTTGAGCTTTCAGCCCAGCCCTTCATGGCCATCAGCGCAGGACCGCTCTTCAAATTCAACGAGGCGATCTCTTTCATGGTGTATTGCGATACACAGGAGGAAATTGATTACTACTGGGACCGGCTCGGCGCGGGCGGCGACCCGCAAGCGCAACAGTGCGGCTGGCTCAAGAGACAAATTCGGCCTCTCATGGCGGAGTCGTTCCGACCGAGATGGATGAGATGATGCGCGACGGTACCCCCGAGCAAATCGCGCGCGTGACGCAGGCGTTCCTCAAAATGAAAAAGTTCGATCTCGCTGAGTTGCGCAAGGCGTATGAAGGATGATCGCGAAAGTTTGGGTGTCCGCGACTAGCAGAATTGAAGGAGAGCTTATATGAAGTACAGGGGGTAGCTGCCACTGCGGCAAGGTTGCGTTCGACGTGGAAGGCGATCTCAATGGGGCGATGGCGTGCAATTGTTCGATGTGTTCCGCAGAGGGTCTCTCCTGTGGTTCGTGCCGCGCGAGACATCTGCGCGTGCTCACCTCAGAAGCGGACGTCGGCACGTACACGTTCAACAAGCAACGTTATCAAGCACCGCTTTTGTCCAGACGTGTGGCATTCACCCGTACGGAGAAGGCACCGATCCAAAGGGTAATCGGGTGGCCGCAATCAACATTCGCTGCCTCGAAGGAATCGACCTGGAAAGCGTGCCGGTTCCAGCACTTCGACGGACGGTCGTTGTAGCATGTATGGGAGGTGAAGCGGCATGTGTAGAAACATCAAAACTCTATTCAACTTCGAACCGCCGGTTACAGAGGAAGAGATCCACGCAGCCTCGCTTCAGTTTGTAAGAAAGATGAGCGGCTTCGAACGGAGGCTGCCTGAGCTGAGATGGATCCCCCGTTGTTGATTTTGCACTCCGCCAAACGACTATCCAGTTAGAGAACAGTTCAATAACGAATAAAGGAGATGAAGCAATGAAGGCAATCGAGACATCGATAACAGGCCACAAAGTCGTATCTCGGGAGGAGTGGCTTAAGGGGCGTGTGGCACTCTTAGAGCGGGAGAAGGCCCACACGCGAGAGCGCGATGAGATCAGTCGGCAACGGCGTGAGCTCCCGTGGGTCAGGGTCGGAAGGAGTACGTCTTTGAAGGGCCGAATGGCAAAGTGACGCTCGCCGAGCTGTTCGACGGCCGCAGCCAACTGGTCATCTACCACTTCATGTTCGGACCGGATTGGCAGGAGGGCTGCCCGAGTTGCTCGTTCGTGTCCGACCATATCGACGGCGCGCTCGCGCACCTCGCAGCCCGCGACGTCACGATGGTGATGGTCTCGCGAGCGCCGCTGGCCAAGATCGAGGCGTTCAAGAAACGCATGGGCTGGCGGTTCAAGTGGGTGTCGTCGTACGGCAGCGACTTCAACCCCGACTTCCACGTTTCGTTCACGAAGGACGAGATGGCGCAGGGCAAGGTGAACTACAACTACACGACGCAGGAGTTCCCCAGCGAGGAGGCGCCGGGCATCAGCGTGCTTCTACAAGGACGCCGACGGCGACGTCTTCCACACCTACTCCACCTACGGGCGCGGCACTCGAGCCACTCGTCGGCACGTACATGATCCTCGACATGGTGCCCAAGGGCCGCGACGAGGACCAGCTGGGATTCACGATGGAATGGGTCCGCCACCATGATCGTTACGGTACCGACGAGTTCGCGGACGCGAACAAGCCCTACTGGCCGGCGACGGCATCGCCATCGTGACCCGCTCTTGCGAATCGACGGAGACGCGCTCGTGACCGCTCGTCGTTGCTGCGGAAGTCGCTGCGAGCGTCTCTCGCTTCGAGCCGTTTACCGGCGGCTGCATGATGCGGAGCCGTCCGTTACGAATGCGGCGCCGACCCGATTGCTATGGGAATTGCCACTGCCGCGATTGCCAACGCGCGACGGCAGCGCATTTGCCGCGGCGGTTCTTGTCCCGGTTAGCGCGGTTAACATCACGCGGCGAGGTGAAATACTACGAGGCCATCGGCGATAGCGGCGGCATTGTCCGTCGCGGCTTCTGTCCGAATTGTGGCGCCTCGGTTGTTCGGTCAGTCGGCCGCATCGCCGGGCAGCATGAGCATTATGGCCGGTACCCTGGATGACCTCGAGCTGGTTTACGCCGCAAGCGGACATCTACACAGCCAGCGCGCAGCCGTGGGACTACATGAATCCGGATCTGCCCAAATTCCCCGGGCTGCCACAGAACGTATCGCAAGGACCGTGAGCTTTTGTGATCCTACGAGACGAAAAGTATAGTGCTCCTTCAGAACGATGAGACCAAATTAGGGGACTGCGGCCGTAATCATCGCCTGACAAGTAAAGGAGGCGCTATGAATCCCGTGAGGCTCGATCCGCAAGGCCCTTTTATGCGTGATCCGCTCGCACCGCACCAGATGCGAGACCGTCTGACGCGGACACAAGACCTCTTTATCCTGTGTCACCTCGGCGTTCCGCGCATCGAACGGGATCGATGGTCGCTAACGATCGACGGGATGGTCGAGCGCCCGAGCACGCCTACGATTCGACGACCTGGTGCGCTATCCGAAGACCGAGGTGGCAACTATTCATCAATGCTGCGGCAGTCCGCTCGCGCCGTTCGAGCCTAGGCGGCGCGTTTGCAACGTCAGGTGGAGTGGCGTGCGGCTTGCCGACGTGCTGGCCGACTGCCGGCCACGCTCCGCAGCTCAGTACATTTGGTCTTACGGGGCGGATTCTGGCGAATTCAGCGGCGTTGTCGTCGATCGCCTACCTCAAGGATCTTCCGATCGCGCGCGTTGAGGACGACGTCCTGATCGCCTACGAGATGAACGGCAGCGCAATGCCGGCCGAACACGGTTTCCCGGCCCGCCTCGTTGTTCCAGGTTTTTATGGAACCAACAGCGTCAAATGGCTCACGCGAATCGAAGCTGCGTCGAAAGCCGGGCGCAAGGACCATTCACGACTCGTTGGTACAACGACCCGGTGCTGGATGGGACCGGCCGGGAAACCGGCGAAACCACGCCGGTCTGGTCGATCGCGCCAGAGTCGCTCATCGTCTCGCCGGCGCCCCACGAGTCGATCGAGCTGTCAGTCGAGCGGGAAATATGGGGCTGGGCCTGGGCGGATGGCGGGGTTCGCAGCGTCCATGTCCGCGCCGGCGACGCGGCGACGTGGCGACCCGCCGAGCTCGAGCCGCCGCGCGGACGCGAGTGGCGTCGCTTTCGATGCCCTGGACGCCGAGGCAGCGCGGTGCAGTGGTGCTGGCTGCGCGAGCCGAGGCAATGGGTGGGCTGGTCCAGCCGATATCGGGGCGGCGCAACGCAATCCATGAGGTGGCGGTGAACGTCATTTGACTCGCGCAGCGTTTGCACGGTGATGGAAGCGAGGGCGGCGGCAGCGCTAAACATAGCATCGCCTGCGCGAGGGGCTTAGGATACCTGAAGAGCCCTGATACCAATGAAAGGTCCGAGTAAACACTATGGCTACTATCCACAAAGAAATTGAAATCGAGCGGAGTAAGGAATTCGTTTGGGACGCGATCCGCGACGTGGGTGCTATTCATAAGCGTTTGGTACCTGGATTCGTAGTAGACTGTAAACTCGAAGGTGACTGGCGAATCGTTACCTTTGCAAACGGAATGGTCGTGCGTGAACTCGATCGTCGACGTCGACGATCAGACCTGCCGACACTCTTGGTCGGCTCGCGGCGAGCGCCTCACTCACCATAACGCGTCTGTACAGGTTTTCTCAGCTGGCCAAGACAAATGTCGAGTTGTTTGGATAGCGGATTTGATGCCTAATGAAGTTGCCGAAGCAATTGAGAAAATGATTCAACAGGGTTTAACCACAATGAAACAAACGCTCGAAAGCGGCCCCGCCGGTGGCTAACAACGAGCCCCGAAGCAGGCCTCTTGCGCACTGGTCGCAGCCGACTGTCCGCGACGTTAGGCTCTTACAGGCCGAAACTGAAGGAGGATTTCAATCATGCCTATCAAAGCCAGTTGCCATTGCGGTGCGACACGGTTTGAAGTGAGTGAGGCGCCGACCACTCTGACAGAATGCAATTGTACTTTTTGCTTCAAGCGCGGCGTGCTGTGGGCTTATTATCCGCCCGAGCAGATCGGTTTTATTAAAAACGACCGTACAACTGTCTATACCAGCGACGAATCTACCCACAAGCATCATCATTGTAGTGTCTGCGGGTGTGGTGCTTACAACGAGATGCGCTGCTCGTGGGGCGAAAACGGACCCGATTTCACTCGCCCACAGGTTGCCGTCAATGCGAGACTGTTCGACGATTTCGATCTGGCAGCCATACCGGTTAAACGCCTCGATGGCAGGAATTTGTGGTAAGCTACTGAAATACATTGGGAGGTGAAGAAGACCTGAGCCTACCGTTTGAATATTGAGGCTGGAGCGAACGATCGAATTATTGTGCCAATTGACAGTGGGACGGTTTTGATTGAACGAGACCGAGCCAGTTCGGGCTTCACCTCAAAGAAAAATGTCCGCTGCCGTGCCCCTCAAACGTTATAAGATTAGAAGTAACAAACCAAGGAGGAATTACCATGAGCCAATTTGTTCTATCTTTATCGCGGTGCCGAGCGCGGGAGATCCCCTGAGAAAATGCAGGAGATGATGCAGAAATGGATGGCCTGGATGAAGCAGCTCGGCGACAAAGGTCATATCAAGGACATAGGCCATCCCCTCGAAAGCACTGGCAAGCTGGTAAAAGGCAAGCAGAAGGCAGTGACAGACGGGCCGTTTGCCGAGACCAAGGATGTCGTCGGCGGCTACACACTGATCGAGGCCCGTGATCTGGAGCAGGCGGTGGAGCTTTCCAAGGGCTGCCCGATCTTCGAGGTTGAAGGTGCGGTGGAAGTACGGCCAGTCATGAAGATGAACATGTGATAGAGCCCAACGATCATCTGTTTCGGCGCGAAGCGGGGCGCATGGTCGCCACGCTTGACGCGCATCTTTGGAGTCCACAACCTCGCGCTGGCGGAAGACGTCGTGCAAGACGCCTTCTGCCGTGCGCTTGAGGTGTGGAAATTCCGCGACGTGCCGGAGAACCCGTCCGCGTGGCTCATGGCCACCGCAAAGAACCGCGCTCTCGACGTTCTGCGGCGCGAGCGCACCGCGCGCACTTTCGCGCCAGAGCTGGGGCGACTGCTCGAAAGCGAATGGACGGTCGCCCCTGTCGTCGAGGAGCTTTTTGGAGCAACACGCGATCAAAGACGATCAGCTTCGCATGATGTTCTCCTGCTGCCATCCGCGGCTTACGGAGGAAGCGCAGGTCGCGCTCGTGCTGCACATCTTGTGCGGGTTTAGCGTAAATGAAATCGCGAATGCGTTCGTGAGCAGTGACGCTGCGATCGAGAAGCGCATCTCGCGCGCCAAGAAAGTGCTGGCGGGATCGAAGAGGCTGTTCGATGTAGCGGGCGCCGACGACTTCTCTGGGCGCCTTCCGGCCGTCCAGCGAGCACTTTACTTGCTCTTCAACGAAGGCTACCACGGCGCGTCCCCCGAGTCCGCCGTGCGTGCCGAGCTCTGCCAGGAGGCCATGCGTCTTACGGCGCTGCTTCTTGAGCACCCGCTCGCGGCAACGCCGGCAACGCACGCTCTTGCCGCGCTCATGTGCTTCCACGCGGCGCGCTTGCCAGCGCCGCGTCGACGCGTCGGGCAACCTGATCTCGCTCTTCGACCAGGATCGATCCCGATGGGATTCACGGCTCGTGGCCGAAGGGCAGAAGTTCCTCGATCTCTCGGCAACCGGTTCCGAGCTGACCGAGTATCACGTGGAAGCCGCGATCGCATCGGTTCACGCGCATGGCGCATCGCACCGAGGATACCGACTGGGAAAGATCGTTTCACTTTACGACACGTTGATGACGATACGTCCTTCCCCGTCGTTGCGCTCAACCGCGCCATCGCCATCGCGCAGCACGAAGGCCCCGAACGCGGGCTCGAAGAGATTCGCATCGATCGCCAACCGCGATCGCCTCGCCACCTACCCTTTCTACCACGCCGCGCTCGGCGAGTTCGAATTTCACAGCGGGAGATACGAAATCGCGCGCGAGCACTTCCGAGCGGCGCTCGCCCTCGGCGCGCAATCACCATGGAGCGACAATTCCTCGAGCAGCGCATTGGTGCGTCTGAACACGCGCTCCCGCAGCGTGCGATAGTGGCGCGCGTCCCTAGGAGGCGCCGGTTCGTTGGGTGGTCAGGCATGCAGGGCGTAGACCTGGATAAGATGACCCTCTGCCGGTTACACTCAGGAGACACCTCCTGGGTGTTAGGGGGAAATAAAGAGAATGCTTCGAACTAGCTTGACCACCTCCTCACCCAAAACGCGAGACAGCACAGATTCAACGATGAAGATGCGTATGAATCCTTGACTGCGTGTGGCTTCGGTCATAACGTTTCTCTATTTTGTCGGGCATACTCTGGGAATGCCATGGACTCCCGTCGTCAGGCCGCAAGAGGTGACCCTGCTTGAGTCCATGAAGTCCCATCGCTTCGATGCAAAGGGTTTCTCACGAACCTATTGGGAATTCTACTACGGTTTCGGCCTTGTCATCAGCGCTACCTCCTGGTGCAGGCCGTGGTGTTATGGCAACTTGCGTCGCGGGCGAAGACTGATTCGGTTGGTGTTCGACCGATCATCGTCTTTCCTTGTCTCTTTCTTGGTGAACGTGATCTTAGTCTGGAAGTATTCTTCACGGTCCCCTTGGTCAGCGGCAAATAGCAATCGCCATCCCTTGGGATCGCATTTTTTCGGCGTTTAGAGGTGATACCTCCAAAAGAGAGAGCCCATAACACGCCGAGATTGACGCGAAGTTCACGCGTGATTACAGAGTTAGCTCGCTTGATTGAAAATTGATGTACTGGATGCGGCCGGCTTCGGTCGGACGGTCGGGCTCGAAAGACTGGTGGAGAACAGGAAACATTCAGCCACAGCTTCGAGAACGGCTCCAGCCCCAAAATCAGATGGCCATGGGCATCGGATCGCGAGGAATGAACGTTTCGGCTACGACCGGAAAATAATTTGGCTCGATCCTTAACAATCAGCTGGCGAACGCCCCGACCGCTGCCATCCAGGTAAATATGTCTTACAATGCTGTTCCGCATGACGGGAACGATCACATGGCAATCAGCGCTGCCAGCTGGTGCAGTAGGTGCTCGTTCTACCGTATGCAGAAACGCGAAAAGCTAATGACTCACCAAGAGAATCCTAATAGTAGATGACAGTGACGAATCAGGTCAATTCTGGATGTCATCTTACACCGCGCTTGGGGCTACGAGACGATCGAAGCCGCAACCGGAACTGAGGCAGTTAAAAAAGCAATCTCCGAAAAACCTGACCTCATTATTATGGACCTCGGCTTGCCTGAAATATCAGGGGTAGATGCAACGAAAGCGATAAAAGAAAATTCAACCACGGCGCATATTCCGATCATTGCTCATACTGTGTGGCCCGCGGATTCATGTAAAGAACAAGCGTTAGATGCTGGAATGGTGGATTACCTGGAAAAGCCGGTTTCAATGGCGTTGATGAAGACCAACGATAGAAAATTCATCCCGCATTGAATTCTCTCTAAAAGCATTTGCCCCATTCCCCGACTGAGTTCTTCAACTCTCCTTCAAGACGTGGATTTCGACGTGATGTAGCCCTCCCATCAATCAGCCGGCTTCCTCGCTGCGACGGCTTCCTCACTGCACGAAGCTGTTGCACTGGGCGGATCGACCGGCCAAGGAGCTACGGAGCTCATCCACATCGGGCAAACCGCCATGGCCTTCAATGGCACCATCGATTACTTCATCGAGAACACTTTTAACTATCCCACGCTCGCTGAGTGCTACCGGGTGGCGGACCTAAACGGCTATAATAAAATCGCGGTTGCCGGGTAGTTTTCCCGTCAGACATCGAACTTCTTATCCCCCGACAAGCTTGATTAGGGAGACCATCTGATCGCATCGTGATTGTCGTTCCCTATCGACCAAAGCAGACGGAGCGTTTAGTTTCCAAGCCAGTAGATTTTGCCGAATTTTCCACGACTCAGCCCTAATACAGCGCAGACCGTTTCAAAGGAAAAAAGCCAATCCCGTTCCCGGTCAAATAACCAAGTCTCAGCCTCCTTGAATAGCGCGTTCCCGGAGTCAATATGCCTCTTGTAAATCATGATGGCATCTTTCAAAACAGCGAGCATCAACTCTTTTTCAGGTTGGGAGTAGTTCTTCCCTGATGACGGTCTCCCAATATTTGGAGGTGACCGCCATATCGTCTGCGAAAATCCTCATAGGAGATTTGTTTTCCATCGTTGCGATCCTTTTCGGTCAAAAACACGTTTAGGTTGCCTAGAAATTAGTTTGGTATCGATTCCACCGAGGAAGATCGCAGCGACTCTTTACGGTTTTATTGCGTTCGAATGAAACTATTTTGAAGTGTGTCAGGAACCCTAGAGACCGCGTGAAATCTCTTCTGCCTTTCGTGTCATCAATTCTTCACTGCTAATTTTCCGCCTCGTCATCAGTTGTTAAACTTCGCTTAGTAATTTTGGCCCGTTTCGCGAAACAGTGTCTCGATAACAAAAACCAAGAAGGAGGATTTTCTATGTTCGAAACGGGTCAAGTATTTCAAATGATACGGCGCGCCAGTGCATCGGTAGGCATTGCTGCGTCTTTAGGTCTGGCAGCGGCAGTGCCGCCCAGTTACGCGTCGGACACCCTGGTGGGAAGGGCCGTATTGCCGGCTGCGACATTCGCTGAGGGGCCCACATCTGGGCAACAGCTGGGAGCCGATCCCATTAACGGCCAGAGTGTGCCGTTCATTAACAAACAACCGGTGCAGGGCTTCTCGGCGATTCGCGACAACGGCGATGGCACGTTCTGGGTGATGGCGGATAACGGTTACGGCGCTATCGAGAATTCAGCAGACTTCAATCTTCGCGTTTACAGGATCCGTCCTCACTTTAAAACGAAGAACGGTGGTAGCGGCAGGATCGACATTGAGGGCTTTATCGAACTTCATGATCCGGACAATCGCGTCCCTTTCGCCATCACCAATGAATTCACGCACCGGCGGGTGCTGACCGGCGCGGACTTCGATATCGAGTCCATGCAGAAGGCGAAAGACGGGACCCTTTGGTTCGGCGATGAGTTCGGTCCGTTCCTGCTTCATACCGACGCTAAGGGAAAAGTTCTGGACGCTCCAGTTCCCCTTCCGGACTTCGATAATCCCGGGAAGGAAGTTCGCTCGCCGCAAAATCCATTCAGCGAAGAGGCCACTGCGGTGCGAATCATGAACGCCGTTCGTAGCCACGCCAAAAGCCACGGCAGCACCAAGACCCCGTCTTTTCTCCCTGGGAAGTTATGCTCGATGATGGGAACCCGAATACTTTCATCGATAACCGCAAGGAACCCCCTACGGGTTCAGGGCTCAAGCCGGCCTCCAGCGAAATCTTTAATGTTACATCGATCAAGAATGCTGGTTATCCGGTCGTGACCTGGACCGTTAATACCAAAGAACGAATGCTGGAGCTTATGAAGCTAGGCGTGAACGGTATCATCTCCGACCGGCCGGATCTTTTAAGAGAAGCGCTCAAGGAATTCGATGCCAACAACGACGGCACCCCGGGTGACTACCTCGATGCCGAGGGCCTTGTCGATACCAAGAAGTTCGACGCTCAAGGCCATCGGGGCGGCCGCGGTCTTCGCCCGGAGAACACGCTGCCGGCGATGGAAGTTGCTCTCGACAACCTGATGTCGACCTTGGAAACCGACACTGGGATCTCTGCGGACCTTGTTCCCGGTGATCGATCACGATCCGCATATTGAAGCCGCCAAGTGCCGTTTGGCCAACGGCGCTTCCTACACGACCGCAAATCAGCTCTTGGTAAAGAATCAAACGGTGGCGCAGATTCAAAATCCATCCACGGGTTTCATCTGCGACGTTCTTCTACCTGATCGCCCCGAGCAAACCAACAATTTACTCTTATCCCCGGTTACTGAAGCGTTTGCGGCGAGCATAGGACTTCGACCCTATGTGAAACCGACTTTGCAGCAGTTATTCGACTTCGTCGCATTCTATACGAGCTACTACAAAACGGGAGCCGGGAAAAACCATGCCGAGGCAACCTTGCGTTGGAAAACGCCGAACGAGTCCGCTTTAACATCGAGACCAAGATCAATCCGCGGGGCGATATCGATCCCCAGGGCATCAAGTTCTCCGATCGGACGGTTGACCCCGAGACCTTCGCGAGAGCGGTTGCCAGAGTCATCATCAAAAATGGCATGCTGGATCGGGCCGATATCCAGAGTTTCGATTTTCGTACTCTGCTAATCGTGCAACAGAAATTTCCCAGATCCGGACGGTGTATCTCTTCGGCGATTTTCCGGTTTTTGCCGATCCGAATATCCGGCTCCGACGACGGTACCAATCTGCAGGATGAGGATGGTGAGAATACGCCGTGGCTCGCAGGGATGTTTTGGCCTTATCGTTCTACGGCGCTAAGCAACTCCATTCCGCGCTCAGAGAAGCGGCGGGTTCGAAGGCATGGCATTGACCAACGACCGAAAGAAATTGCTCCCGCTGCTCGAGCAACCCTCACCGGTTCGGATCCCAAGACCTTGCTCATTCATGAATTCGATATCGAGAGCAGGAGTATACCGGGCAGCGTTACCTCTACCCGCTTGATCCACCGGGCACCAACATTGGCGACTTCATCATGTACGACAATAAGCACGGTCTCGTCATCGAGCGTGATAATTCCCAGGGTGATTTGACTGGCTTCAAAGCGATTTACGAGATCGAGCTTAGTGGAAACGGCCAGCCGGTGAAGAAAACTCTTGGCCGTCGATCTGCTGAATATCCAGGATCCGAACGGCATCTCGCAGCCCACCATTCCCGGTGATGTGGGCACGGGGAGCAACTTTGCATTCCCATTCACGACCATCGAAGACGTGCTTTTCTTCGATAGCACGCACATCGGCGTGCTGAACGACAACAACTTCCCCTTCAGCCTGGGGCGTCACGTCGGTTCGGTAAACCCGACGACAACGAGTTCATTATCATCGAGTTGGGTACCCCATTGGCGACCGATGCCAAGTAGATAGAGTCGTTCATTGCGCCGGGCAGCTGGGAGGAGAGACCTGTGAACTTTCTCCTCCCGGCATAGCTTGATCGTTCTTCCCACAAAGCTACTGAGACCGGAGAATTCGTCGGGTAAACGCCGATAGAACAACGAGGGGTCAGTGTGACTTAGTTTTCGAAGAAAAGTCACGGAAGCTTAACAGTTTTGCAACACACGACTTCTACTGTAAGCGCCGTCCAGAAGATTATTCCAACAAAATAGTGTGCGAAAACTTCTTTCAAGAGGAGGGCATCATGCGACAGTCACGGCGTCTAGTATTATTGGCTTTTCTAACCATTACCCTTTTGGGCGGTCGCCTTGCGCAAGCGGATGATCGCAAAGGCGACCACAGCAACGACCGTCATCCTGAATCCAGTTCATGCCAACTGAGTTCGGGAGGTGAACATAACAAAATCAAACACGTTATCTATATACAGTTCGATAACACGCACTTCAGACGCGACAATCCAAACGTGCCGTCGGATCTTCAACAGATGCCGTCACTGCTCAACTTCATCCGCAATAACGGCACCTTGCTCACGAACGACCACACGGTTCTGATCTCCCATACCGCCGGCGGCATTCTGTCGTCGCTCACGGGTGTCTATCCGGATCGGCATGGCCAGACAGTGTCGAACAGCTACGTCCGGACGTCCGAAACCGGAGCGTTCTCGTTTCCGAGCTCGTTCGGCTACTGGACGGATCCCGTCTCGGCCACGGGCACCCCGACGGTGCCGAACATGATCACGCCCGACGGCACCAACGCGCCCGCGCCCTGGGTGCCGTTCACGCGCGCGGGTTGCGACGTCGGCGCAGTCGCCGCCGCGAATATCGTGCTCGAGAACACTGGGACCGGCCGCAACGGGCGACATCACGAAGGTGTACGGTAACCCTTCAGACGAGTTTACCGAAGCTGCGGCTTCCAATGCAGCGCCTTCGGGGACGGCGCAAAGGGCACTCGCCCAGACAGACTTCGTCGGGATCGCAATCCACTGCGGCGTGAGTGGTGGCATTTGCGCCGGTAATCAGCACGCGCGACCCGATCTCCTACCCGATGAGCCGGGCGGCTACAACGGGTTTCTCGGACTCTTTGGCGCGAAGTATATCAATCCCCTGCTGACCAACGGTGAGCCGGTCCTCAACGGGCTCGACGACCAGCCGATCACGGACCCATTCGGCCAGCCCGGCTTTCCTGGATTCGACGGCATGTCCGCCGCTGTCTCTCTGGCGTATGTCGCGGCGATGCACGAGCAAGGCATCCCAGTCACCTTCGCGTACATCTCCGACGCGCACGATTTCCACGGCGTTGCCGGTAATCAACACGTTGCCTTTGGACCCGGCGATGCCGAGTACGTCCAGCAGTTGAAGGCGTACGACGACGCCTTCGCCGCGTTCTTCCAACGGCTAAAGAAGAGCGGGATCGACAAGAGCAACACGCTGTTCGTGTTTACGGTGGATGAGGGCGACCACTTCGTCGGTGTCCGAAAGACGGATTGCGATGGGGTAAAGACTCCCTGCGTCTACGGACCGAACGAGGTGGGTGAGATCAACGCCAACATCGACACGTTGGTTGCGAACCAGTTCCCATCGCTGGCCGCGCAATTTCTCGGCGCGGCCGCCCCGAATGCGTTTACCGTCCATGGCGACGACGCGCCGACGTTCTACCTCGCAAAAGGGACCCGGCGGCGGCCAGCTCGGCCAGACCGACCCGCATGACGCGCGAGCTTCGAGCGCACTATAGCCAACCTGACGGCGGTGAATCCTTATACGGGCGCAACCGACCGCTTGCTCGTCCGGATGGCGGACCAGACTGGAATGAAAACCCTGCACATGTTCACGGCCGGCGACCCGACACGAAACGCCTCCTTCGTGTTCTTTGCCGATCCGAACTACTTCATCACCGATTTTCCAGCGACCACGTGCGAGACCTGCATCAACCCGCTCTTCGCCTGGAACCACGGCGATATCCAGCGTGAGATCGCGAACACGTGGCTTGGGTTCGTTGGACCGGGAGTGCGCAGCCAAGGCCAAGACGGCAAAACCTGGTCCGATCACACGGACGTGCGGCCAACTATCCTCTCGCTCGTTGGGTTACAGGATACCTACATCCACGACGGCCGGGTTCTTACGGAGACGATCGACGATCACGCAGTACCGAAGCGGCTGCGCGACCTCAAACACACGCTGCCTGAGTTCGCCCATATTTATAAGCAGATCAACGCGCCGTTCGGACGCCTCGCTCTTGCCAGTCTGAAGATTTCGACCGCAGCGCTTGCGAGCGATACCGCTGATGACTCGGCATACACGGCGCTTGAAAATAAAATCGCCACTTTTACTGCGCAGCGTGACGCCATAGCGGCGGAGATGAGAACCATGCTCGACGGAGCGGCCTTCAAGCACGAAGCTTTGACGAGGTTACGGCGAGACAGTTGATCAACCACGCCGAGGCCCTGCTCGAGGAGGTAAGCAGATGCGCTGCTAACGTCGCACATTGCGCAAAGTAGTCAACTGCAAAAGCAGACTCGCGAGGACCTGGGCTTACAGCTCTGGTCCTCGCGCACTGGCGGCTACCCTGGATTGCTTCTGTCGGCTGCGTTGACCGCGTTACTCTGCTTGGAGCAACACGCTTAGATACCGTCCTTACTCAAAAGAGGCCTTCCTAGGGGGTCCCCTTTTTTCCTACCGATGGCACCCAGGCTGACAACGGCTCGTCGAGAGCATGGGAAGTGAATTGGCCGCCGATTCCAAACTATCGCAGCATCCGAGCTGACGGATACTGGAGATATCGCGACTGATATTTGGTTTCAAAATTATTCTGCAGAAAAAGGCGAAAGAACACCGGCAGCACTTCTTCGTTGCCGGCATTCATTCACCTTTCATCTAAAAGGATTTCGTCAGGTAGCTCGTGATCTTCACAATATGTTCCCGTAATCGTCATCTTTTCTTAACTTCCGAGGAGGAAAAAAGATCAAAATTTTTATCAGGAGGTCTTCTATGAAGCATCAAGTTCAAAACGACAACGATGATAATCGCCGACAGCACGTCCGCCAAGGCTGCGCCGCGGGGATTGGGCCGGCGAGCCTTTCTCAAAGGCGCTCTGGCGACGGCACCGCTGCTGATCGCCGGCCCCACTCTCTGGTTGCCGCGGAAAACGCAAGCCGCGAGCCTTAGCCCCTTGGGCCCAGCACGACGACGGAGCCGTATCTCGTCCCTAGCATCGACGGTGTTAAATTCGTCGCGATCTTAACCGTCGGCGATGCTATCGGAAACTACCGGATGGTCGGTATTCCGGATGGTTTGGGGGCGTTCAATAGCGGCAATGGGAATCTTACGCTGCTGATGAACCATGAAATAACGATACGATCGGACGCCCGGGTATCATACGCGCCCACGGCTCAGCCGGAGCGTTTGTCTCGAAATGGACGATCAATCGAAAGACTCTCAAAGTTCTCAAAGGGGAAGATTTGACGCCATCGCCGGACGATGTTTTTCTCTGGGATTCAGCGACCAATCAGTATTTGTCGGGAACGACCTTGTGGCAGCGGCTCTGCTCGGCTGATCTGCCTGCAGAAAGCGCTTTGTACGCGAATGGGCAAGGGACTCGGGACCGGATCTTTTTCGATGGAGAAGAGGTAAGCGACGTCGCCTCAGCGCGCGCATGGGCGCGCATTGTCACGGGTCCCCACGCGGGGAAGCCTGGCAGTTGCCGCGCTTCGGGCGCCTGTCCTATGAGAACACGCTGGCCTGTCCGCACCCGCAGGATAAAACGATAGTGATTCTCAATGAGGATAACAATCTAAGTACGGCTGCTGTCGACACGGCCTTCCCAAGCGAGGTTTATGTCTATATCGGCAGGAAGAAACGCAACGGCCATCCGATCGAGCAGGCCGGACTTACCAACGGCAGCCTGTATGGCATAACAATCACGGTCAACGGCAAGCCGGTCACCGAAGAGAGTGATCTCTTTGGCCTAGGAACTTCGACCACAGGCTTCATCGACATCGGGAGATTCGGCCTTCACAACTTAGGCGATGTCTCCGACCTCACGATGCTCCAGCTTGAACAGATTTCCATCGCCGCCGGCGTGGCGCGTTTACAACGTCCCGAAGACGGAGCGTGGGATCCACGTAAAAAGCACCACAACGATTTTTACTTCGTGACCACGGGTAATATCACCCCCACCGACCACCACAACTCCCGACTCTGGCGCTTGCGTTTCGACAACATCGAGCATCCGGAAAAAGGCGGAACCATTGAAATCGTGCTGAAAGGCGATGAGGGTCACGAGATGTTGGACAACGTAACGATCGATCACCACGGCCGCATCCTCATGGACGAGGACCCCGGCAACAATCCCCGAGTTTCCAAGGTCTGGCCATATTCGATCGATACCGACGAGCTGATTCAGGTTGCACAGCACAACCCGACGTTCTTCGATCCGACTATTTTAAACAGTGGCAGTTTCATTACGCAGGATGAAGAATCTTCGGGGATAGTTGATGCGGAAGAGACCCTAGGAAGAGGTTGGTTCTTCCTCGATGTCCAAGCGCACAAATTGAGTCCCGACACCGATCCGGAGCTCGTCGAGGGCGGCCAGTTGTTGGCGATGTATGTGGATCCACGGATCGGTAAAAATAAAGACGATGATGACCAGGATCCCAACAATTAAATCCGTCAATCACTGTAATCAGTCACAAAGGACCTCCTTGCTCGAAGGTCCTTTGTGACTGTGTCCGCTACCAGTCTGACCCGCGCAACAACGCCAAGACTATTTCTAGCGGGCACACGAAGTGAGCGCTTATTGCTCTAAGCCCTTAACTCTCCAGCCGTACATCGGCCGCGACGAAATAACGGAGGACGGCTATCTTCCCGTCTACTTCTTCAGCACTCTGCAGGTACGGCAACGACTTCATCTCTAGGGAGCCTAGCTTTCACTCACAATTAATTTGCTTGTCATCACGCATTAACCACGTTTTGACTAGAATCTCGTCTACATTTATAGAAGGAGGAACCTATGGAGCGCGTCAATCTCAGGCTCGGTAATTGAGCAGGCAATCTCAAAGTTCGGCCAAAACCGCATCGGCGAGAAGCCGCCGGTGTTTGTCATGATCTCGCCAGCCTTAACTCCTATTCCCTGGCACGACCGAAGTCTGAAGGAATTCGTGCGGATGTTTCTCTATGAAGTTCTGCTGACGAATGATCCCGACGCCATCATAGAGATTGCGCTTCGGCGAAAAACGGAGCTCAAAGACCTCAATGCCTTTGTCGGCGTTCATCCGTCGTGTACTGGATGCAACTCAGAGTCGCCGGGCGGGGCCTGAAAGTCATGGAAAACTTGATCGAAGAGTTGTTTGCCGAAGTCGGCTACCGCTGCGAAGAATGGGTCGGCGTTCAGGATTCGCAGGCGCGCCTAGGGATATTTGGCAACAAGAATAGGCCCGACCTGAAGATGGTCTTCTGCGTCGAGCTAAGCCGTAGTATCCTCAAGTGCGACTTGCTGCTACCCGTTTTTCGAAAATGTTCCGACCTTCTTACTTAGATGTTGACGAGGCAAAACATACAGCGCCGCGAACTTAACTGACTCATCACGCGCATGTCATTGCACCCTAACAATCAACAACTAAATTACCTCCTAGATTAAGAATAAAGGAGGTTTTATGAAGAGCATCCAGAAAATTTTAGTGCCAACGGACCTTTCGGAAAACTCACGGCGGGGCTTGGTTTACGCGTGTTCTCTGGCCGCGGAAAACAAGGGTATCGTGACTGATCTTACACATCGCCAATGAATTTGACGCCTGGGAGCTCTATTCCGATGAATTCAGTTTTCTGGAACCCACCATGGACGAGCATGGCCATCAGATCGCGTCACTATCCGAAGCTACCCTCGACCTCAATCATTTCCTCGAACAGCATCTTGAAGCCATGAAAACACTCTCCTGTGTCACCAAAAGAGTTGTTCTGGGGCGCATAGCGGAGCAAATCGTTAACGTGGCGGAAGAAGAAAAAGCCGACCTGGTCGTGATGTCACCGCAACGCCACAGAGGGCTGAGGCATATCTTTAGAAGCGGCATCACGGACAGAGTGAGTCGAATGAGCCCCTGCCCTGTTCTGTCGGTGACACCCCGCTGCCTTCCCGAGCATGGAGAGGCACGCTACGTCCGGCGTCTTTTGGCTGGCCAAGACAAAGGACGGCGACGGTTTGACCGGTTTCCTTTGAAGAAAGACGTAAACGATATGAACATGACGTTGACGCCTGCAGAACAGTTCCGCGAAGAAACCCGGAAGGAAACAAAGATTCAGCCTTCAGCCATAGACCACATCACCCACGATATTGTAAATCAACTCAGCGTCATTAGCCTTTGTTGCTGCGAACTGCGTAACTCGGTTGCCGAGAAGCTCGAATCGGATCAACTAAAAGAATTTAAAAGGATCGAAATCGCCGTCCAGAACGCCGCCGATATGATCCAACAGCTTAAGGCCGTTGTACAAGATCACGGCCGTACGCGAACCGATATAAGCTTGGAATCCGCCTTGAATCGAGCAGAGGCAGGAGACAACTTTCACACCGTCTCGTCTCGCTTTCTCTTACGCCGATAAGATTCGCCATCCAGCGCAATCTCTTTGCTTTCAGCTTTCACTTCGGGTTACCTCAAGCCTGCGCGGCATGTGTCTCTATTTTGATAACGCATCTTGCCGTTCCAAAATTCCAAAAATGACCAAAACTTCACAAAGATTTAATCAAATTGTAACAAACGGTATTCGTTGTTTTTGTGATATGGGGTGAAGCTTAATGGCTGAACATTTCGCAGTCGTAGACGTTGGCAGCAATGCCATGCGGTTTCAAGTGGCGTCGGTAATGGACCGTGGGCGACACTACCGAATCGTCCATCAGGATCGCAAACCGGTGCGCCTAGGCCATCGGGTCTTTCAGACCGGTAAGCTCGATCCAAAGGTCACCGAGTCGGCGCTCAAGGCTCTAGCAGAATTCAAATCCATCGCGGATCGCTATGGGGTAGTGGCGATGCATTCCGTCGCGACGGCTGCCCTGCGCGAAGCGACCGATGCCCGGTCATTTCTCGCGCGCTGCAAGAAAATTGGTATGCCTCTAGAAGTTCTATCCGAAGAGGAGGAGGCCCGACTCATTAGCCTCGGAATCATCAGCGGTCTGCGGTTCCACCTCCCCTTGGGTCTATTCCTGGACATCGGCGGCGGCAGCTTAGAAATGGCTGTTGCCAATTCGACTAATAATTACTGCCTCTTTAGCCTCCCCTTGGGTGCCGTACGCTTGACCGAGAAATACTTGACCTCCGACCCGCCACGCAACAAAGAACTCAAGAGTATGAGCTGTTTTGTCGAGAGCGAACTGAAGAGAGTAGTCAGGCGAATCAGAAAGAAAAATTCACCATGGTTTTCGGCAGCGCCGGAACCATAACTACGTTAGCAGATACCGATACCCGTCTTACCGGAGAAACCAAGGTCGGATCGCTTACCGTATTGCGCCGACCGCGGCTTCAAGGCATTGCTGGACGTATTAAAAGCGGAACCGGTCGCACAGACGGGCTTCTTTAATCAGCGGCGATCCCAAGCGGGCCGACATTATCGTGGCCGGAGGACTGGTCCTGCTGAGGTCATGACTCAGCTGGAGCTCGACTACATTTTCGTCTCTCAACGCGGGCTGCGCGACGGCTTGATGATCGATCTTCTCCACAAACACTACGCCCACGCCGCGCCCGGCCAACAGGACGCGGAACACACCGAGTCGCTGGAGCAAATCGGTCAGAAATACAATTTCGACGCACCCCATGGGCGCCAGGTTGCCCAACTCGCGCTGAGCATTTTCTACCAGCTACAGAAGCTTCACCAACTCGATGAAAAACACGCCGGCATTTTGCGCGCCGCCGGCGATGTTACATGACATCGGATCGTTTATCGCCTTGCCCAAGCACCACAAGCACTCTTATTATTTGATCAAGAGCTCAAGGCCCAGCTCATTCAATAAAGAGGACGTGGATTTGATCGCCAATGTGGCTCGCTACCACCGCAAAGCCCACCCGAGCCCGAAGCATCTCGGCTTCAGCCAACTTTCTCCCAGCAATCAAGATGTCGTGCGCAAGCTCAGCGCGATTCTGCGCGTAGCCGATGGACTCGATTACAAGCGCGAACAAAATGTTCGCGAAGTGAAGTGCGCGCTGTCGGCACCCAAGAGCCTTTGCATCGAAGGCATCGCATCCGCAAAACTGAAAGGAGAAATCGAGCGCGCGTTGGAAAAAGGAGTGTTGATGGAAGAAGTTTTCAATGTTAAGTTGTCGATTCGTCAGGCCAAGGGAATCCGTTCAAACCAAATGAAAGGAAGTCAGCATGCGGCGAACCAAACTTGAAAAAACATTCTCTTTCTATGACGAGGACAACGCTTGCCTAAGCCTGATGGCCGAATCTATGGCTAAGCATAGAAGCCTGCCTAAAATACGCATCTTCAGTGCCGGCATCAGGCCCGGCAAGATACCTCCGGAAGTACGCCGAGTATTGCAGGAAATCGGTGTCGAACAGTCAGGTAGCACGACCAAAAGCATGGATCAGATTCCTGCCAACGATATCGATCTCGTGGTTTCCTTTGAGACGCCCATGAACAGTGCCGCTCTTTGCCCAGCAAAGCCAAGGTGGAAAAGTGGTCGATTCCAAACCCGATGCGGGCTCCGGGCGAAAGTTCCGCTGTTCTCTCCGCCTATCGCCGCGGCCGAGACGAAATCGACAAAAGAGTCGCAGCCCTGTTCCTGGACCACTGGCGCCATTTGGTGTAGGAGTCGATAGAGCCTTGCGTAAACGGTTGTACGCCAATGAATCTTTATTTGATGCGCCATGGAATCGCCGTCGCCGCGGACCAACCCGGGATAGAGTCTGACAGTGGGCGACCGCTTACCGCGAAAGGCACCAAACGAATGCGGCGAGCGGCGCGGGGATTACGCCGCTTGGGCGTATCCTTCGATGCGGTACTCACCAGCCCTTTCGTTCGAGCGCGTCAAACCGCGGAGATTGTCGCCGAATCTCTTGGCTTGGAAGACCGGCTCGAGGAGATCTCCGAACTCACTCCCGAAAGCTCGGTCGACCATCTTATCTCCGGTCTCATCCGTTTTCAGGATAGGGAACATGTACTCCTCGTCGGCCACAATCCCCTCCTCGGTAATGCAGCTTCTTTCTTGATCGCTGGTAAGAAAGAGATCAAGCCTCGAAATCGAGCTGAAAAAGGCGGACTCTGCCGCATCGAAATCGACGGCTTGCCGCCCGGTACCCCGGGCACCCTCCATTGGTTCTTGACTCCGAAACAGCTGCGCCAGCTGTGCGGTTAAATGATTTATGAGCGGATCATGAGCGCAATCGACTCCGATATTGAATCCGACTCGAACCACAAGAGACTTCTCGCGGTTACTCAACGCCGGTTCGAGAAATTCGTTTCACTGTTCGCCAAGGTGCTGGTCAGCGACCATCCGGATACCATTCATGATGCTCGCGTTTGGAGCCGGCGCCTTCAAGAAGCCCTCCGAGTCTTTTCCCCAAACCGCGAATCGGCAAAAGTCGCAAGCTGGTTCGCACCCTGCGGCAGGTCCGTCGCATTCTGAGCGACTGCAGAAACATCGATGTGACTCTCGCCTTGATCGAGGACAAATTCAATTCGGCAACCGCTTCGACACTTCATGAATCATGGGAGCTGATAAGAAATTATTTGCTCGAAAAGCGGGCTCGCCAAGCCGCCCGGGCGGGTGAGGAACTGACCCGGCACGACATCACGCAGTTTGTGACCCGGACACGAAGCCTGCTTCAGGTCAATGGGATGCAGAAAGAACCGGAGGCGCTGCTGGAGCAAAGCGTCGATGAGGCGCTTGCCGTTTGGAATGAGGCTCTTCGAAACGCCCAGGAGAATCCGCAAGTCGATCAAATCCACGCGCTCCGCATTGCCGGAAAGCGTTTGCGTTATCGGGCGGAGCTGCTCGCCGAGTTGGGTCATCCCTCGGTCAAGCCAAGGATCAAAGCCTTAAAGCTGCTGCAAGATGAGCTGGGCAACTGGCATGACCGCCATGTCTTACTGCAGTTTATCGCGGAGTTTATCGGCAGGCCCGATTTCCTCGTCGACCATCCGGAGACCGCGCGTGCTTTGCTTGCCGAAATGGAACGAGAGCGACAAACAAACGACATTGCGGTAAGCTCCATACTGAAGAGCGCTGAGAAAACGCGGGATGCGTGGGGCAGGTCAAAACTGGGCGTCGTCCAGTAATAACCTAGAACGAATTCAAGAGTGGCGGCCGTTTTTGGCCACCGCTCGCTCGACCTGGGAACGCAGATCTTCAAATACCTCCTCGATGGTCCCGGAAGCATCCACGACCTGAAAGCCGTAGTTCTCTACCATCTTGTCAAACTCCGCCAACAGCCATTTCTGGTAGCTCACGAAGCTTTCGTACATGTCCTCTCCCATGTGCAGGTCCATCCCCTGACTCCCAATAGTCGAAACCCGTGCTCTGCAGCACCCGCGTAACTAGGTCGTCGATCTTGACTCTCAGATAAAAATCGCATCCGGCTTCAGAGCAAATCCATAAACCTCGCGAAGCCATTCCGGGTCGGCGCCACGGACGACAGCCCGGGCCATGAGCGAGTAGATATAGCGGTCGGTAAGAACAATGAAGCCCGCGCGCAGCGCCGGAATGATTTCGTTCTCCAACCGGTCGGCGAAATCCGTGGCGTAAAAGAGGCTCATGGTGATTCCACCGAGGGTATGCCCCTCCTTAGCTTGTTTGAGCCGCTTACCGGCCAGGGCGGAGCGGGTCATCCCTGTGTCCAACACGGCATGACCGTTGTTTTCCAACCATTGTTTCAGCAGACCGATATGCGTGGAACGGCCCACGCCATCGGTCCCTTCCAGAACAATGAGTCTTCCCTTTAGCTCTTCCAGATCTATATCTGGGAGGGCTTCGCCAAAGAAGCCAAATCGAGCCATCGCCTAATCCTCGTTCTCTTGGTACCCGTCAAAGCCTCGGTGACGATCCTGCGCACCTCAGCCTGTTGCTCCTCAATGGAGCGGGTAGCGTCAATCGCCACTAAACCAAACTCATCGACCATCTTTCTCGTATTCCTCTATGATCCGCCCTTGGAAAACGCGGAAACTCTCTTCAAGATCATCGCTCAACCCGAGATCCATACCGGCTTCATAATATTTGATCGCGTCTCTACCGCCAAGAATCCTTTTCATCGCGACATCCAATGGGGTGCGAAAATAAAATGCAATAGTCGGCTTCGACCGCAAAAGCGTAGAGATCCCGAACCCATTTGGGGCTTACACCTCTCACAACATCACGGGCAAAGGCGGTATAGACATAGCGATCGGCCAAAACCACGGCGCCCGCCTTGAGGGGAGGAATAATATGGTGTTCGGTGCGGTCGGCGAAGTCGGTGGCGTGAATCAGGCTGAAAGTCATGGGGGTAAGCATCTTTTTCTTCTTGCCGCGCTTGGTGACGTCCTGCACCAGCGGCGACGAATTCCATTCGCTGAAGTAAACCACATAACCCTCGGATTCGAGCCACTTATTCAACAGCATTAACTGCGTGCTCTTACCCGACCCGTCAATGCCTTCAACGACAAACAGCCGCCCTGGCAAACGGTGCTTACCGTACATTTTCATGCCGCCGGCCATAGTTCTCCCGGTTATTCAGCTTACCAAAGACTAGACGCAGTCCTAGATTCGAATTCGAACCAACCTATCAAAGACCCGTTGTTAGATCTAGCACAAATCCATCCTGGTAGGTTAAATTCTTGTTACAGCTAGGTTACACTGACCGTTTTCAGCTCTTTTTTTAACCTTTTCTTCATCTCTGTTTCACAAAACCTTAAAGTCCGTAGCTCATATCTATCCTTTAGATAATAAAGCGCAACTATCTCCCCAAAGAAAAGAATGAAATCGCATTGCAGGAGTCCGTGTTGTACTTCACGCAACCTTAAGAGATTCGTAACAGGTTTGTAACATTGCATTGATAAATAACTAATAAAAAGGAGAAAATCATGCTCCAGCAAAAGTATAAGGTTGTTTTGCTAATGGCATCGCTAATCGGAATCTGGGGAATCTTTCCAAAAAGCGTTAAGGCGCAGGTCGTTCAAGTCGACGGTTCAAGCACGGTTTTCCCTATCACCGAGGCGGTGGCCGAGGAATTCCAAAAGCTAAAAGGGCAAGGTCAAAGTCACGGTGGGTATTGCGGGGACCGGTGGCGGTTTTAAGAAGTTTTGCCGCGGCGAGACGGACATCAGCGATGCCTCGCGACCCATTCTCAAGCAGGAAATGGAAACCTGCAAAAGCGCTGGAATTGAATATTTCGAGTTGCCAATTGCCTACGATGCCTTGACTGTAATGGTCAACCCAAAGAATGATTGGGTAAAGGCTCTAACTGTCGCCGATCTGAAAAAGATGTGGGAGCCATCGGCTCAAGGCAAGGTTTCCAACTGGAACCAAGTCCGTTCGGAATGGCCCAATGCGCCCCTGAAACTCTTTGGTCCGGGCGCTGACTCCGGTACCTTCGACTACTTTACCGAAGCAATCGTCGGCAAAGCCAAATCTAGCCGAGGAGATTTCACCGCCAGCGAGGATGACAACGTGCTTGTTCAGGGTATTGCCAACGACCGTAACGCTCTGGGTTACTTCGGGTTTGCTTACTATGTCGAAAACCAGAATAAGCTCAAAGCTGTACCAATTGATGGCGGAAAGGGGCCGGTAACTCCTTCAGCAAAGACAGTGGAAGACGGCACCTATCAACCCTTGTCACGGCCTATCTTCATATACGTAAGCAAAAAGTCGATGGATAAACCGGAAGTAAGAGAGTTTGTCGAGTTCTATCTCAAAACGCTCCAACCCTGGTAAAGCAGGTAAAGTATGTTCCACTTCCTCAAAATATCTACACGGTGGGCGCTGAGCACCTGAAAAAGGCAAGATCGGCACCATGTTCGGCGGCGAGGCCGAAGTCGGCGTCAAGATAGATGATCTTATGAAACGGGAAGCTAAGTTCTAACAACGCTGCGAGTTCCGACGGGGTACCTTCCAGGTACCCCGTCGGTGTGTTTCACATACTCCAAATCAAAGGACTGCCCTGTGGAAACAAATCACGCGGGAACCGGTTTCCTTAGAACGCAAGACCAGGTCCGGTTGCTTGCAACGAATAAGACAATCCAGAAACTCCGCGAGCGAACTATTGAATTCTCGATGTTTCTTTGTGCGCTGTCATCCATTGCCATCACCTTGGGAATCGTGGGAGTACTGCTTTTGAATCCTGGAATTTTTTCAAACATGTCTCCATTGTCGATTTTCTCACCGACACCCAATGGACGGTGTTATTCGAGAATCCCCGGTACGGCATCATGCCATTGGTCGCAGGAACGGTTGTAACCTCAGCCGTTGCTCTCTTTGTCGCCCTGCCCCTGGGCACTACCATCGCGATTTATCTCAGCGAATATGCGAACAATCGCGTTAGAGAGATTTTAAAACCCATTCTGGAATTATTGAGTGCAGTTCCGACCGTCGTCTTTGGCTACTTCGCTCTTTTATTCGTCACGCCATTGCTGCAAAGCTTTCTCCCCAACCTTCCTGGTTTCAATATGTTGAGCGCCGGGATCGTCATCGGCATCATGATCATTCCCTACGTTAGCTCTCTGAGCGAAGATGCGATGAAGGCGGTTCCCGTTCATATACGAGAGGGTCTTACGCCATGGGCGCAACCCGCTTCCAGACGGCTGTCCGAGTCCTCTTTCCTTCTGCATTTTCCGGGATCGCTTCGGCCTATGTTTTGGGGTTTTCACGGGCCGTAGGCGAAACGATGGTGGTTGCCATCGCCGCCGGCCAGCAACCCAATCTGACTTTAAACCCGATGGAAGGAGCCGCAACGATCACGGCTTACATCGTCCAGGTCAGCTTGGGAGACCTTCCTCACGGTAGTATCGCCTACGACAGCATATTCGCTGCCGGCCTGACCTTGATGTGCATGACGCTGCTATTCAACATCGGCGGCTACCTGCTCCGCAAACGTTTCCGGGAGATCTATTAGAATGAACGACGTACAGAACAAGATCGCTCGTAACAAAAGATTCGACGGTCTATTCGCGATCATCGGCCTATTATCGACAATGGTCGGAATGATCGTCCTTGCGGCATTAATTCTGGATCTAGCTACGGCCGGAGCTTCGCGCCTCGCGCCACATTTTTCACTTCTTTTCCGTCGCGCTTTCCCGCACAGGCCGGCATCCTGTCCGCCTGGGTGGGAACCTGTTTTGTCATGCTAGTCACGGCACTCACCGCCGTGCCCATGGGAATCGCCGCCGGCGTCTATCTCGAAGAATATGCACCCAAGAACTGGCTGACTGCTTTACTCGAGATCAACATCGCCAACTTGGCCGGGGTTCCTTCCATAGTCTATGGTCTCATGGCCCTGGGCCTCTTTGTCTATCAGCTTAAGCTGGGGCAGAGCATACTCTCCGCTGGGCTCACCCTTGCCTTGCTGATTTTGCCGATCGTCATCGTGGCGACCCGCGAGTCCGTTCGCGCGGTCCCGGGGAGTATGAGAGAAGCCGCCTATGCGCTGGGGGCCACGAAATGGCAGACAACACGAGATCACGTGCTCCCCTACTCCATGGGGGCATTTTGACCGGAGTCATTATTGCGCTTTCCCGCGCTATCGGCGAGACCGCGCCGCTCATTACGATCGGAGCCTTGACCTTCATCGCCTTCCTACCGGATTCTCCGGTTAAGGCAGAGTTCCCGTTCATTTCTTTTGAGTGGCTTTGGTCCCCGTTTACGGTGCTGCCTATTCAAATGTTTAACTGGGTGTCGCGCCCTCAGCACGAGTTTCACCTGAATGCCGCGGCGGCGGGCCTCGTCCTGATGGTTATGACCCTGGCCATGAACGGCATCGCGATCTATTTTCGCTATCGATTCCGCAAGCGCATCAAGTGGTAAGGCGATGCCCCTATGAAAAACGGACCCATTGGAGGTAAGATGGACCTACAAGAAGGCATGGAGTCTCTAAGAATCGAGATGCCCGCGACCCCAAAAGAGACCTCTCTCCCGGAGGCAAAAACCGTCGAAAAGCCTGAACCCATTATCCGTATTGAGGACGTCGACTTTACTACGGCGACAAGCGTGCTCTCAAATCCATCAACCTCGAGATCTCGGAAAAAAAGCCACGGCCTTCATCGGCCCCTCGGGGTGCGGCAAAACCACCTTGCTTCGCTGTCTCAATCGCATGAACGACCTGATCCTGAACACGCGTGTCACCGGGAACATCAAGCTCGACGGCAAGAATATCTACGATCCCTCAACCGGACATCATCCAACTCCGTCGGCGCGTCGGCATGATCTTTCAGAAGTGGAATCCGTTTCCCAAAAGCATCTACGAAAATGTCGTCTACGGGCTCCGTATTGTGGGCATCAATAACCGCAGCATCCTCGACGAGGTCGCCGAGAAGAGCTTGCGGCGCGCCGCCTTGTGGGACGAGGTCAAAGACAATCTCCACAAAAGCGCCGCCGACATGTCCGGCGGCCAGCAACAAAGGCTGTGTATCGCCAGGGCCCTAGCGGTGGAACCTGAAGTGTTGCTCATGGACGAACCTTGTTCAGCGCTCGATCCCATCTCTACGGCAAAGATCGAGGAGCTGATCCATGAGCTTAAGGACATTTTTACGATTGCCATCGTCACCCACAACATGCAGCAGGCCGCCCGGGTATCCGACTACACGGCTTTTTTCTACCTCGGCGAGTTGATAGAATTCGGTGAAACCGGAAAACTGTTCACCGCTCCGGAGAAGCGTCAAACGGAAGACTATATTACCGGGCGATTCGGTTAAGGGAGTCAGGCAATGGGAAACGAACATACCGACAAGCGATACGAAGAAGAACTGAAGAAACTTCGGGAAGAGATCCTCTATATGGGAGGCCTGGTCGAAGATCAGATTCAAAAGGCAGTCAAGTCACTGGTTGACCGTGATTCTGAGCTTGCCGAAATTATCATCGAGCGCGACCATGAGGTCAATCGTTTAGACGTGGATATCGATGATCTCTGCATTCGACTGCTCGCGCTGCATCAACCGGCCGGCCGCGATCTGCGATTCATCACCACCGGCCTCAAAATCACGACGGATCTGGAACGGATCGGCGACATGGCCGTTAACTTCTGCGAGCGCGCCTTGGAACTGAACCAGGAGCCCCAGCTCAAGCCTTATATCGATATCCCCCGGATGGCCACTATTTCCCAACGCATGATCCGGGAAAGCCTGGACGCCTTCGTGCGCGAAGACACGGATCTCGCTCTGAAGGTATGCAAAGACGATCAGGAAGTGGACGATCTCAACAGCCAGATCTTTCGCGAAACCATCAGTTTCATGATCGGGGACCCACTCACCATCAACCGGGCGATGAAGATAGCCTCGGTTTCAAAATACCTCGAGCGGATCGCCGATCATGCCACCAACATCGCCGAGATGGTCATTTTCATGGTCAAGGGCAAGAGCATTCGCCATATGAAAGAACTCCCGCTTCAGTTTAGAACTCTCCATGGCCTCCCCACAGAAGATCCTGGTGGTCGAAGACGAACCGGACATTCGGAAGCTCGTTCAATACAACTTAACCCAGGAGCGGTTCAGTGTTTTGGAAGCCGAGGACGGGAGCAGGCGTTAAAACTTCTGCAGCACGAAAAGCCCAACTTGGTGATTTTAGACCTGATGCTCCCAGGGCTTTCCGGCATGGAACTTTGCAAGCTTCTGAGACAACGCAGTGAGACCGCTAAGCTCCCAATCCTCATGTTGACGGCGAAGGCCGGTGAAGCGGACCGAATCGTCGGACTCGAAATGGGGGCGGACGATTATCTCGCCAAACCTTTCAGCCCAAGAGAAATGGTCGCCCGCGTGAGGGCCATCCTCCGTCGCTCGGAAGCGAAACCCACTACGGAGGCCGCCCCCGCCTATGAGAAGGGGTCTTTAAAAATTGACTTTTCCACCTACGAAGCTTTTGTACGCGGCAAACCGGTAAAACTGACCTTGAAGGAATTCGAGCTCCTTCGCTTCCTGGTCCAAAATCCCAGTCGCGTGCTCAACCGGGATCAGCTTCTCGATCGCGTGTGGGAGGAGAGACCTTCGTTACTCCGAGAACGGTAGACGTTCACATCCGCCGCCTAAGAAAGGCGGTGGAGAAGGATGATCGCAAGCCGAAGTGGATCCTCACCGTTCAGGGGGTTGGATACAAATTCGATGAAAAGGCCCTGGAATAACCGGCTCATCTACACATTTTTTCTTTCCTATCTCGCGATCATTACCCTCTTGTCGTTGGGTTTTTTCTCTATTCGAGAAATCTGTTACGTGATTTCTACGCTTCCTCGCTCGGCAAAGTGATGGAGCAAAAGACCCGGGTCCTCGCACGCCAATTGCCTTGGTCTGATGAGCCCGGCTCGCTGGACTCGATTTGTCGAACCCTCGCGGACGAACTTGGGGTGCGCATAACGGTGATTGCCCAGAACGGCACGGTGATCGGAGATTCAGACGAGCCTTCCGGCCAGATGGAAAATCATGGCTCGCGCCCCGAGGTAATCGAGGCACTCTCACGTGGTACCGGCTCCGCCGTGCGTTACAGCACCTCGGTCAAACACGACCTTCTCTACCGCGCCTATCGTCAAAACGACGGTCCTCGGCAGCGGGTCCTGCGGGTTGCCGTGTCGTTCAGCGAAGTGCAGGACGTCACGCGATCGTTGGGTCGCACCTTATTGATCGGACTTCTGCTCTGTTCTCTTTTCGGACTAGGGGTGGCTTACTTTTTCTCCCGCCGTCTCAGCAATCGAGTCAATCGACTGGCCGAGTTCTCGAAGGCGGTCGCCGAAGGTCAATTCGCGCAGCCTCATCCTTCCGCGCAGCGGGGACGACGAGTTGAATGTGCTCGAACAAAACCTTCGCGACATGAGCCTCAAGATCCGCGACAATATCAACGCGTTAAGATCAGAGAAAGAAAAACTCGACTCGATTCTCAGATGCATGGTTGAAGGCCTGGTGGTGATCGATCCCAAAGGAAAGGTCTTACTCATCAACGAGCAGGCAAAGACAATGTTCGGTGTCTCTGAAGAACAAATTCGGGACGGTTCGTTTGTCGAAATATCGCGCAGCCCCGCGATGCGCGCGATCCTCAGAGAGATGTCGGAGTTCGACTTCGCGAAAAATACGTACTCCAAAAGGGTATCCGTCGAAGACGGAAGATGGTTTAGAGTCAACGCCGTGAGCTTGAGAAACGGGACGGAACGGCCGAGCGGGTCTATCCTAGTGTTTCATGACATCACCGAGATCCAAAGGCTGGAGACCGTGCGCTCCGATTTCGTCGCCAATGTGTCCCACGAGCTGCGTACTCCGCTCACCGCGATTCGCGGCTATGTCGAAACCCTGCTGCAACATCCACCGTCCGACCCCGCCGACGCCAACCAGTTTTTAACCATCATCGATCGGCATTCGGAACGGTTAAGCCGGTTGACAGAAGATCTTCTCGTCCTATCGGATCTGGAATCCGGCGCGCAGAAAATGACCTTTAAGCCCGTGGAAGCGGGGCAATTGGTTCAGCGTGTACTCGAGGTTTTCTGGGACCGGGCAGCGAAGAGGAAAGTAAGCCTCTCGTATTCATTTTCCTCAGGACTGCCGTTGATTTTTGGCGACTATGATCGCTTGCAACAGTTGTTCATTAACCTCGTCGATAACGCGGTCAAATATACGCCTCCAGGGGATCGGTCACGATCACGGCTACACACGCCCACTTGGGCTCCCAAGCGGATGCCTGGGTCGAAATTGCAGTCGCAGATACCGGTGCAGGAATTGCAGAAAAGGATTTGCCGCGGCTCACCGAACGCTTCTACCGTGTCGATAAAGCCCGCTCCCGAGAATTGGGCGGCACTGGGCTAGGCCTCGCTATCGTAAAGCATATCGTGCTGGCTCACGGCGGCGAACTGAAGATTGAAAGCGTTATCAACAACGGGCACGACAGTGCGCGTGCTTCTACCCGGTGTCGCCGCAGAAAAACTTCAGACGCAACGTTGTTCCTTAGCACGAGAACTCCTGCCGCAGCCAGATGGCGGAAGGGTTTGCGCGGCAGCTCAGTTCGCGATGGCCATCGTGTTTACAGCGCGGGCACGGCACCGAAAGAGATTCACCCCATTGCCATTCAAGTAATGAAAGACATTTCCGGCCAGCACTCAAAAGGTGTAGAATCCATTCCGTTGAACCAGATCCAGCGATCGTTACCCTCTGCGGAGAAGTAGCGGAGAGTTGCCCCGCGCTATCCGAAAGTGGAACACATCCATTGAAGTCGCTCCCCGACCTGGCCCCCGCGCAAGGCGACTAGAAGCAGGTGTTCTGCAAGTTTAGAATGTCCGTGACGCTTTCGTTCCCACGTTCACAATCTACTTCTGATTCCAACAGCCATCGATAGCATTCACATTTAAACTAGCGACATCTTGACAACGGCTCTTTTCGGGCTAGATACAGCCGGAAAGCAGAAAACACAACACCACACAGCCCAGTTTTCTCCACATCATCGTTCCTTTTGCAGAGCTGGAAAAACTTTTGTCTATAGGCTGCTCAGAAAGATCTTGGCGGCGAGACGCGCGCTTTAGGCGGCTTGAACGGTTTGAACTGCATCTGTAGAGATAGGCGATTAAGCGCACCGAAGCAGTTGAGACTTTTCGGCAGCCTGTTAGATCTCTCGCCGACCCTCCAAGGCTTTTCCCAAGGTAACCGCATCGATATATTCGAGATCGCCGCCCATGGGCAATCCGCGGGCGATGCGGGTAACGGCAACACCCAGGGGTTTGATGACCTTGGACAGATACAAAGCGGTTGCTTCCCCATCCATGGTCGGATTGGTCGCCACGATAACTTCCCGGATGCTGCCGCGCCGAATTCGATCCAGTAATTCTCTGATGCGAAGAGCGTCCGGACCTATCCCATCGAGAGGAGAAATGGTCCCTTGCAGCACGTGATAGAGGCCTTTGAACTCCTGGGATTTTTCTACCGCGATCAAATCCGCAGGCTCCTCTACTACGCAGATTGTGTCTTTTGCTCGCTCCGGGTTACGGCACACTGTGCATAACGTCTCGCCGTCACTCTGCGGATTCACTTCGCTAAAACCGAAGCATTGACGGCACAGCCCTATCTCCTGTCGCAGTTTGCCAATGCTATCCGCGAGATTGATCACATCTTCCCTCTTCCCTTTCAACATGTGAAAGGCAAGACGAGCCGCCGTCTTCTCGCCAATGCCGGGTAGTTTGGAAAGCTCTTGAATCAAGCGCGCAAGGGCCGTCGGATAAGTCGTCATGAAGCATCCTCGTTGCGCTGAGAATTGAAGATTGCAGAGTTCATAATGTAGGTCGCATGTTCAACGATGTGAGATTAAGCTCCCCAATGTTCAGGGCATCAAACCTGGGATCTTGAACCCTCCCGTCACCTTGCTCATCTCGGCGGCAACCATCTCTCGCGCCTTGCGCATGCCGTCGTTCACGGCGGCAAGGACCAAGTCTTCCAACATTTCCTTCTCCGTGGAGTTGACCACCGTCGGGTCGATCTTCACGCCGCAAAGATTGAACTGTCCGTTAACCGTGACCTGAACCATGCCTCCACCGGATGATCCCTCAACCGTCTTTTGTCCCAGTTCTTCCTGTATCTTAGAAATCCGCGACTGCATTTCCTGGGCCTGCTTCAACAAATTGCCCATACCGCCGATTCCCTTTGCCATTAAATCCTCCTTGCTATTTCCGCCGCTCCCTTCGAGAACCCCTTCACGGACCCGCTAACCGTTTTCCCTCCGAACCGTTTTGATCGATCCGCCAAAAATCCGCAGCGCTTCCTTTACTATCGTACTGCCTTCGTCTCCCGGGCTCGTGGTTCCGATCCCGGTGGTCTCGCTTCTCCGACCCAAGCTTTCAGGATCGGCAGCCGTGATATGGACTGCCACGTCATCGCCAAAAAACGTTTCGCCAAATTCTTCAGCACCGACAAATTATCGGGATCCTGAAGATAGTTGAGATGGTGCCCCTCGGCGACACCGATTTTGAGTTGCCCCGGCGGAAGTTCCGTGCGCCGTAGCCACCTCTAAATGTGAAGCAAGAAATTTTTTTCCCTGCCGATAAAGGAAACAAAGTTTTGCCATAGGTTGTCTTTATCCCCAGCGACAGAGAGCGCTGCTGGCGGAGCTGAAGTGGCTGCCTGAGGCGTCTGAGTCACCGACGCCGAAGCAGCCGGCCCCGCGCCTGGTAGCTTTTTTCCAGTTTCTCCAACCGTTCCAAGAGCTGCGCTATGGGCAATGTCTTTGGCAGAGTCGCGAGCCTAACCAAAACCGTTTCGAGAGGGAATCGGGGATTGGAAGACCGGTTCACTTCCTCATCGCCGGCCGCCATGAAATCAAAGTAGTCTAACAACGTCTCAGTCGAAAGATCGGCCACCTGGGTGCGCAAATCATCGATCTCCTGGTCCGGGAGATCGAGCAATTGTCCTTTGCCAGAGGCTTCAGCGTCCTTAGCATCCGTCTTCGCTAGTCGGACGACCAAGAGATTACGGAAGTGTTCCACCAAATCGCGCGACAATCGGCCGAGATCGCGTCCCTCGACCACGACCTTTGCGATCAGCTCGATACATCGCTGTGCATTCCCTGGATCACCGCTTTGGAGAGCTCATATAAAACCTGCCGCTCCGCGAGCCCGAGAATTTCCTCAAGCAATCGCTCGTCAACAGCTGTCTCATCACGGCTCGTACTCCCAGGTTCCACGCAAGCCAAAACTTGCTCTAGTAGCGACTGAGCATCCCGCATGCTGCCGTCCGCCTCGCGGGCAAGCAGCACAAGGGCACCTTTGGTAATTTTCAACCCTTCCTGCTGAGAAATTTCGTCAAGCCGGCGGACAATTTCACGCAAGGTAATGCGGCGGAAGTCATACCGCTGACAACGAGAGAGAATCGTCTCCGGCAAGCGATGGGGTTCCGTGGTCGCCAGGATAAACTTCACCGAGGGAGGTGGCTCCTCCAGAGTTTTCAAAAGCGCGTTGAATGCGTCCCTTGTAACTTGGTGCACTTCGTCGATGACGTAAATCTTGAAACGGCACTGCGCCGGTTGATAGCGCACGTTCTCGATGATCTGGCGAATCTCATCGATGCCGCGATTCGAGGCGCCGTCGATTTCAAGCACATCGATGCAGTTGCCGCTGGTGATCTCTGCGCAAAAACTGCATTGGTTACAGGGATTAGGCGTTGGCCCCTTTTCGCAGTTGAGGGCTTTGGCTAATATGCGCGCTGCGGTCGTCTTTCCTACGCCGCGAACTCCCGTGAAAAGATAAGCATGAGCAATGCGATTAGACCGAATCGCATTGCTCAGGGTGCGGGTGATATGCTCCTGACCCGCAATGTCGTCAAAACTTTGCGGGCGCCACTTACGCGCTAGAACTAAGTAAGACATAAGACTTGACCGAGGATAGAGGATGGAAGATGGAGAATCGCGAACCTGACGCTGCTATCCTCGATCCTCTATCTTCGATCCTCGGTTATACGAACGGGATGCCCATTGCTGACAGCCAGGTTGCCCCGTGGCACAGGGAAAATCCGTTACCGCTGCTTCCTTCCGGACCTGACGGGGTTCACGGTTCCGCCTTGCACAGGACCTAACTATCAGCAATCGACATCCAATCTTAGGGTGTCCCAGAAACTTCCAAACTGGTGTCAAAGAAACAGTACGATGATCGAGCGCAAGAATCAAGATTGTTCTTTGATGGCCATTCCGAATCCCGGGTCACCTCTTTGCTGAATCTCAACTTTCTCGTGGCAGAGTAACACATCCTTACGTACCCTGTACTCTCGCCAACAAATCGCATAAGATTTCCGACTACTATAGCGAAAGGGACCTGATCACTCCCATGAAATTTGGTGTATTCGACCATTTGGACCGCAGCGACCTGCCTCTGAAGGATTATTACGAGGCACGCCTCAAGCTCATCGAGGCTTATGACCAGGCGGGTTTCTACGCCTATCATGTTGCGGAACATCATTCGACGCCACTCGGGATGGCGCCGTCGCCCAGTGTGTTCCTGGCTGCCGTGGCGCAGCGCACGCGGCGACTTCGTTTCGGGCCTGCTGGTCTATGCGCTGCCGCTTTACCATCCCATTCGACTCATCGAGGAAATTTGCATGCTCGATCAGATCAGCGGCGGGCGGTTGGAGATCGGTTTTGGCCGCGGCGCCTCGTCCACCGAAACCGCTTTTATGGGCTCGATCCGGCGAAGGCCCAGCAAATCTACGCCGAGGGACTGGAGTTGGTCATACAAGGCCTCTCCAAAAGAATGCTCAATTTTCGCGGCGATTTTTTCCTTCGAAAACGTTCCCATGGAGCTTGAACCGCTGCAGAAACCCTATCCACCGATCTGGTATGGTGTCCACTCCGTCGACAGCGCCGAACGGGCAGCCCGCAAGGGCTTGCACGTCGTCAGCTTGGACCCTCCGCTGGAAACGCGCAGCTTTGTCGATCGCTATCGCCAAGTTTGGCGCGAAACCCGTGGAGCAAAAAGTGCGCTTCCAAAATCGGGCTCGGACGATTCATTGTGCTCGCCAATACGGATGAAGAGGCCATCCGCATTGCGCGCCGCGCCTACCCAAAATGGCACCGGAGCTTTTATCATCTGTATGTTCTGCGGGGCGGTGCGCCGGTTCACCAGCGGCCCCTAGAATTGGACTCCCTGATTGAGATCGGCCAGGGCATAGCCGGCAGTCCGGCCACCGTGACGGCTTTTCTTGAATCACAAATGACGCAGACAAAAGCGAATTACCTCGTGGGACAATTCGCCTTCGGCGATATCTCACTTGCCGAATCTTTGCGTTCCCTGGAATTGTTTGCTGCCCACGTGATGCCTAGCTTGGCAGCAAAGTATTAGCCAATCCATCGACAACCCAACGGGCGCTTGTTGCGCATGCGCTCTGCAATGGCGACAGCCGATCTCTGTCGCAACCACCGAGTAATGCGGGACTGTGAAAACTAGCAGATCGACTTCGCAGTCTTGCATTAGCGATGGAAAGGAAATAACAGACAAGGTTGACTCGAATTGACACGACGATAATGGGTTGAATTTGATATAGGGGAGGCTCGAAAATGGAAAAATCGGCTTTGTCGGCACCGGTGCTATGGGGAGCGCCTTGCTGTCTCGGTTGAAATTGGCCAACGTCCAGGCGACCGCCTTTGACATTGCACCTGCAGCGATGGAGGCCGCTCGCAAGGAGGGCGCACAGACCGCGACCTCCGCCAAAGCAGTGGCGCAAGCTTCGACCATCGTCGACGTCGTCGTGCGCACCGACCAGGAGGTTTTGGATTGCACCATGGGCAAAGATGGAATCTTGGAAGGCGCCGCGCCCGGCACACTCGTGTTGCTGCACAGTACCATTCGGCCGACGACCACTAAAAGAATTGCCGAAGCCGCCGCAGAAACAAGGGTCTACGTGATCGACGCCTGCATGACGGCAGTTCCCAGTGCCGTACGGCAAGGCGGACTCACTTTCCTCGTTGGCGGGCAAAAGGCACTTTCGATCGTGCCAAACCACACCTGATGCACATGGCCAAGGACGCGGTTCATATGGGCCCGCTCGGTTGCGGCAACGTCACCAAGCTATTTAAAAACATGGTCACCGCCTCCGAGGCCCTGATTGTTTATGAGGCGCTCCAAATCGGCAAGGCGGCGGGCATCGATTACAAGGCCGCACTTGATCTCATGCAAAAGACCAAGTCGCAGCACGTCTTGGACCGCTGGGACATGAGGTTCGACCTATCGGGCGGCGACGTGAAGTTTAATGCTGGTACCAATCTCTACGATAAGGATCTCCCGCTGGCCGCGGAAGTGGGAAAAGCGCTTGGCGCTACGATCCCGGTAACGGAGCAATTGGCAGCATTGGGGATTCGGCTGAACGGCGGAAAATGTAGCATATGATTTTTCGTTTCCGTTAACCCGAGCCTGGCACTCGAAACCGAGCACGCCATCAATGATGAAAAAACCTACCGGGGCCACATCGTCGAGCTCGCTTCAGAAGAATCTCACCCCGGAGAATGGATCGCCCGTGCGACGATTATTGTCGAGGACGGCAAAACGAATAAGAAGATACCGATCTTAGGTCGGCGACGGGCCACATTCGAGACCCGGCGCCAAGCGGACTCCTATGCCATGGAGCTGGCCAAGCTGTGGATCGATGGCAGGCTCTGGGGCGCGAACGGTCACGGCTAAAGAATTCAAAATAGGAGGGCAACATGGAAATTGCTGATGCGCAAAAATTCTTGCAAGAAAATCATCGGGCATGTATTGCCGTTCGGCATAGGGATGGCTGGCCGCAGATGACCTTTGTGACCCCGGGTATAGATTCCCAGGGCCGCGTGATCATCACCTCCCGAGGCACGACCTACAAGATCAAACACATTCGGCGCGATCCACGGGTTTCAATGTTAATCTTTGGCGAGCAATACAGCGGATCGAAGTTCGTGCAGATCCACGGCACGGCAGAGATCATCGAGCAGCCCGAGGCAATGGACACTTTGATTTATTGGTACAAGCAGGTGCGCGGCGAGCACAAGAATTGGGATGAGTACCGCGACACGATGAAAAAGGAAAAACGCGTCATCATTCGCGTCAACATCGAAAAGGTCGGTCCCCAACAGGCACGCGAACGGTAATTTCCGCTACGCCACCGCCCGCAGCCGCTCTCGATCATGGGGCTGTTCTAGATGATCAAGGGTCGGCCCCAAGGGGACAATACCGGTTGGATTTACGTTCCTTTGGCTGTAGTAGCCGGCTTTAATTTTCTGTAGATCGAGCGTGTCTTTGATGCCCGGCCATTGATACAGTTCCCGCAAATAGTTAGCCAGATTCGGGTAGTCTTGAATGCGCCGGAGGTTACACTTGAAATGGCTGTAGTAGACCAGGTCAAAGCGCAGCAGGGTTGGGAAAACGCGCCAATCCGCCTCCGTGATGCGATCGCCGGCCAGGTAACGGCGCTCTCCGAGCAAGCCTTCCAAAGTATCAAGACAATGAAATACTTTTCGCGCCGCTTCTTCGTAGGCCTCCTGTGACCGGGCGAAGCCCGCGCGGTATACGCCATTGTTGAACTGGCTGTACACCAAATCGTTGATCCGGTCGATTTCGGCGCGCAGATCTTCAGGATAAAAGTCGTATCCGACATCCGTCCATGTTTTGAACGCGGAATTGAACATGCGAATGATCTCCGAGGATTCGTTATTGACAATCGTACGACGCTCGCGGTCCCACAAGGTCGGTACCGTCACCTTGCCCGTGTACGCGGGATCGGTTGCCGCGTAAACCTGGTACAGGCGAAAGACGCCGTCAGCGCCAGGCTCTAAATCATCGATGCCTTGGGAATATGCCCAACCCTCGGTCTTGGGCCGATCAGCGTTGGACATCGAAACAATATCTTCGAGCTTTTTGAGCTTACGCAGTATGATGGCCCGATGCGCCCAAGGACATGACGGGGATACGAATAGGTGATAACGACCGGGTTCGGCCTTGAATCCTTTGTCTCCGGAAGGGCCCGCGCTTCCGTCCGGCGTAATCCAATGTCGGAATCTCGAATCTGCACGAATGAAATGACCTCGCGCATCGCTGGGGATTTGGTCATCGTTGTTCCATTTGCCACCGAGCATGAATCCCATATCAGTTCTCCTTTCGGCGTTATCGCATTCTTGTATCAAAACCTATCGGCATAAGAAAGTTGATAGCAACCTGGTGTAATGAAGCGATCGCAATTTGCATTGACACCTCCATCTTGCTTCTGCGATAAACTTGTAAACCATAACCCCGGTTAGAGACGGCAATGAGGAGTTAGCATGGAAACCGTAGGCTTTATCGGCTTGGGCGCGATGGGAGGTCCGGTTGCAGGCCATATTCAGCGGGCCGGATATCCGATGGTTGTCTACGATCTCCGCGAAGACGCGACGCGTTCATTTCGTGAGGGCGGCGCGACCGTAGTTGATTCTGCCGCGGCATTGGCGCGAAAAAGCGACGTGATTATTACTGCTTTGCCAATGCCTGTAGACGTTGAGCAAGTTGCCTGTGGCAAAGACGGAATTATTGAGGGAATAAGGCCGGGTTCGGTTTTCGTGGATATTTCCACCAGCCCGCCGTCGTTAATTCGACGGCTCGAGCCACTATTTCGAGCCAAGGCCGCATCGGTTCTGGATGCTCCCGTAGCTTCCGGGCAACCGGGCGCCGCCCGTGGAATCCACGAAGTCATGGTGGGCGGAGAGCAAGAGATCTTTGAGCGAGTTAAACCTATACTATCGGCGTTCGGCGACCAGGTCCTTTATGCGGGACCGCTGGGCTCAGGTAGCATTTGTAAACTGGTCCATCAGATGATCGGTTCTTCCGTCTCTCAAGCTATTGCGGAGGGATTATCTTTGGGAGTGAAAGCCGGAGTCGAGACCACGGCGCTTTGGGAATGCGTCCGCCGTGGCATGATGGGGCGGATGCATGTCCTTCATTATCAGGTCCCGCAAACCGTGTTTCGCGGCAGCTTCGAAACGGAGACCTTTCCTCTGAAATTGCTGCGCAAGGATGTGAAACTGGCAACGGATCTCGGCAGAGAGCTAAACGTTCCTCTGCCGTTGGCGAATATCGCGGAACAGATTCTCGTCGCAGCCGTCAACCGCGGTTGGGGGACAAGGCCGCCTACACGGTTACTTTTCAGCTCCAAGAAGAGGCGGCACAAGTGCAAATACGCGCCGATGGAGTGGACCCGGAGAGGGCAGCGAAATATATTTCCACCCATCCAGACGCAGAGTAGTATTTCTAAAGCGGAGGAGCCATGGCCAAAAACGGATTCAAAGTTCTCGACAGCGACATGCACATCTTGGAGCCACCGGACCTTTGGCAGCGATTTATCGATTCCAAGTTCAAAGACTACGCGCCCCGCGGCACCACCGATCATGTGAGGGATTTGCGAATGGTGGGCCCCAATGGGGAGGCATGGGGCCGACCGGTGGACCCGCCTCCGGAAACAATTCCTCCGCCGGGGCATATCTTTCACCGCAATCAGAAGCTTTTAAGCGGCATATGGAACGGGGCTGGAGCTCTCAAGTCCAACTGGAAGCCATGGATGAGGAAGGAATCGATCTTGCGGTCCTCTACCCGAGCCGGGGATTAAATGCCCTTAGCATTCCAAATATGGAACCCGCGTTCGCCGCTGCTATAGCCCGCGCCTACAATAATTGGCTATACGAGTTTTGCCAGGCGGATACGACTAAGCTCAAGGGTGCGGGTATGATTTCGGTGTTCAACATCGCCGACGCGATTTCCGAGGCTCAACGCTGCGTCAAGCACCTTGATTTCCGCGCGGTCTTTCTCCGTGCCAATATTGTCAACGGCCACAACTGGCATGATCCCTATTATGAACCGCTATGGTCTGCTCTAGAGGAACTGAACGTGTCCTTGGGGTTCCACGAATCCAATACTTCGGCCGGTCGCCAGGTGGGCGATCAATTCGGCTACGATTTCATGCTGCGCCATACCTTCTCCCACCCGTTCGAACAGATGCTGGCGGTGGGGAGCTTCTGCGGCGGGGGTGTTCTCGAACGCCATCCTAATTTGCGCGTCGCTTTTCTTGAAGGCAATTGCGGTTGGCTACCATTTCTCTTATGGCGGCTCGACGAGCACTGGGAGATGTTCGGTGATCAGTGGGCGCCCGGGCTGAAGAACCCACCCAGTTTCTATTTTAAGAGACAGGGCTATGCCTCCGTCGAAGCCGACGAGGAGCCGGTAAAATATGCGGTCGATTTCGTCGGTAATGATCGCTTGGTCTTCTCCACCGACTTTCCCCACGTGGACACGAAGTATCCAAAGGCAGTGGAGCGCTTCCTTCAGCTGCCCCTTGGAGCGGAAGACAAAAAACATCTTGTGGGACAACTGCGCTGCCTATTATGGCATTGTAGGGAGATAAATAATTTTCTTAGAAGAACACGCTCGATGATCGGGATTTTCGCGGGCCGCTGATGATGCGCAAAGCTTTCATACTGACAGTTTTGATTCTTATCCGGGCATTCCTTCTGGGCTGGGTAGCGGCAGCCGAGCCCGTGCTCAAAGTTCGCATCGGCTATCCGTCCTCAGCGGTTTCCACTCTGCCATTCGATATCGCCAAAGAAAGAGGGTTCTATTCAAAGGCCGGCCTTGATGTCGAATACATCCAAATGCGAACTGCGATCGCGCCGCAAGCGATTCTCAACGGCAATATCAACTTCTTCACCTCTCCACAGTCTGGCATATCGGCGGCTGTTTCAGGGTTACCTCTGGTCGTGGTGCTGGTCTTGTACAAAGATACGCCGTGGGTTCTGGTGACGAGCAAAGAGATCAACCAAGCGCAGAATCTCATCGGCAAAAGATCGCTATCTCCGATCTCCGTTCATCTCCCTACTATTTCGCTCGGGCAGGCTTTAAAAAACTCGGCCTAGACGATAAGCAAGTCAGCCTTGCGACCACCGGTGGAACGTCAAATAGCTTTGCCGCTCTGACGAGCAACCTGGTTGCGGGCGCGGTATTGAGTCCTCCGTTTGACGATAAAGCGGTGTCGCTTGGATTCAAGAAATTTCTGTTCCTTGGGGACTTGGCCGACATTCCGTACGTGGGGCTGTTTACCTCACAGGCCGAAATCCGCAACTCCAGAGACCGCATCAAAGAACTATTGCGGCAGTCATGGACGCTGTTTCATGGGAGCGGGCAAACCGCTCAGACGCAGTCAAAATGATTGCCGGAAAATTCAAGGTGAGCCAGAGCGAAGCGGAGCGGTCCTACGATACTATGATCGGTCTCTTGTCTATGGATGGCAGCGTCGGCGTCAACAAAGTGCGTGGGTACCTGAATCTCTTGCGCGAAGAACGGCCAATATCTGAGGCGGTGGATCCCGAGAAGCTGGTGGATTTTTCCATGCTTCCGTCGATCCGCTAGTGGCTATTGAATTCTGCATCAGTTCCTGAGAACCTGAAAGCAGGGTGATCCATGAAAACCTTCATGTTCGGATTTCTTATCGGTCTTTATTGTGTAGGTAACCCGGTCAGTGGCCAGGCAGCCGACGACGCCGTCCAGGACCTTCAGAAAGAGCAAACGAAAGCACGTCAACAAGTGGAGATCGATCAGACGCGCCAGCGCGAGCAGCTGGACCAGTTGAAACGTGACCAACAGTTGAATCAAGCACAACAGAAATTAGATCAGCTTAAGCAACAGCAAACCGGTCTTACCCAACCCCAGCAACAACAGCAGCTTAACCAGACCCAGCAACAGCTCGATCAAACCAAGAACGAACAGCAGCTCGATCGGCTCAAGACTGATCTCCAGATTGATCAGATTCAGCGCGAACAGAATCCGTCCCGGCAAAAAGAGCAGTTGAGGCAACTCCAAATTGATCAGCAGATGAATCTGTTAAAGGACCAGCAACGAAAATTTCAGGTGGAACAGGACCTCAACAGGCAACGAACCAGCCCTCTGGGGAACCCGTTTCATTAAGCCCCCACCGCCATTACCTCAGATTTTCTTTCAACCACGATAAAATCACGCCCTGTGCCCCGCCCCTCCCATGTGGCCGCCGGGAAAGAACCGCGCTGGCTTAGGGTCGCCATGTTCGAGCAGTAAATACATATCGGCGATCGGAAAAACGCTATCGTTGACGCCGTTGACGCAAAGCAGCGGCGCACAGGGATGGTTGAGTATTCCCTGATCGAGCAGAGAAAGTCGCGGGCTGTATTCAATCCACTCTTCAGCGCTGGAGCGGCCAAAAGCACACGCGAGAGTCTCAGCAAGCTCGAATGGATATTCGCCGTGTTGCGCCTTGACGATCCATTCCTCAGCAAAGGCGTAGTGTGCCGGACCACCGTGATTGACCGCGGCACGAATCCGCCCGCGATGGGTATGGGCAACTTTGTGGCCCAATAACCTCCGGTGCTGCCGCCGACAATGCCGACACGCTCGGAATCCAAATCCGGGCGTTGACCAATCCAATCAAGCACCGCATCCCAAAGGCGTTCCCCATCCTCAGAACCCGCAAGCGGGGCATCGGCCACTCCTGGCATATCGATGCAAAGCGTTGCGATGCCTGCGCGGAGATACGGTTCAGTCGGCCGTTCCTCCTTAAACGCGTCGATGCCGCCCCAAATAATTACCACCGGCGTTTTCTCAATCCCTTTGGGCTTTCGCAAAAGTCCTACTGAAACGCTTCCTCGCCGGGCCGGCCGCGGAACGGCATCTCAACCCGTTCCACCGGCGGATCGAAGTAGCGCGCCGCCTTCAAATAATTCTCTTGGGATTTTCTGTAAGCTTTCAGCTTGCCCGGAGAGTTCGGCGCCGGATAACGAGCCACGTGGTGATAGTCATAGGCGATCAGATAGTGTTTCCGCGCAACGGTCGTATCGCCCTGAGTTTCAGCACGCGCAGCGCGCCTCGTGTGGCGCCGCTAACGCGCTGAAGGCCTTCGCCCATGCTTCTCTCTCCACGGATTTGAGATCCTGGATCACCGGCGCAACTTCTTCATAAACCGCATAAAGAAATGGGTTACGGTTTTCTTTCGCCCGGCCAAGAAGCTCTTTCTTCACTTCATCCATTGGCCTCGGCCCAAAATCACCTACCGAACTTGCCATAAGCTTCACCTCCAACACTCCGATTTGGGTCTGTCGCGCAACCCGTAAACCTTCCTAACAGATCGCACGCTATGAGTGGTAGACCAGGCGAAAAATAGCAGTCAATTCTTTTTAATGTCAATCCGATTCCGTGCTCAACAAAACCGGCAGATATTTACAAACGAGGATAAACCCTCCTTTTGCATTTTTGCCCGATAACGATTTCTTGTTGTAGAAATTCTTTGCTTTTGCCTGAGTCTTGGCTTTGCGCGTTGTGGTCCTATGCGGCTGTGCAGGACCAAAACGGGACACGTATTCTTCGACTGTCGTAAGTATACATACCTTTGCCCTCTATAAACAAAGTGGCATTCCGCTTTGCTGATTGTCACGGCAAGATAGTCAGAGTTCTTCGACTGACGAAGCAGATTAGGAAAATGACGGGGTAGATCTGCATTGGCGGAATAGTCCAAGGTGATCTTTGACAACCGAGCACTGAACATCTGAATTATGACGCTTAACAACAAGATGAAATTGCCAGCAGAGCCGGAATTTGACCAGCAACTAGGCGAAAAAGCTCAGTTTCAGAAAATCTCCTATGCTCGAGAACTGCGTGCTGTGGGTCAGGCCCTCGAGGCGCAGCATGTGTTTTCGTTGGACTTGGAATTGAAGGGCGGCCTCTATATTGTACGTGGCAAGGTAACCGCTGCAGACTACGCGCAATCCTCGTTTTCGGGATTTATTCAAGACCTTATCTCGGGAGTCGGATCGGCTCTCACCGGCGGCACTCGCCGGTCCATCTATGAAATTGATTTGTCGTATCACCCGGAGGAAATAGAGGAACTCGACTCAAAGGGGCGTGCACATCGGCGCAATGGCGACCAGACTCCTGATCCGTACGGTCTAGCGCAGAAACTACGTGGGGTCGGCTCATTTTTGGATTATCGGCCGGAAACTGCTCTTACAGGAGTATCGGTTGAGGATCGGTGGGTAACAGTTCGATATCGAACGGCCGAAGGCCGCATCGAGCAAGCGAAGCAGGATGTGACGTATTTTTATAACTATTGGGTCAAGATGTATTTGCGACGAAACCTACGTCAGAACCTGACATTACCCGATGACTCAACAGTTGTCGTCAACTGGGGAGTAGCCGAGAAGCATCAGAGCAACTCCGGCAGTTAATTTTATGCTGGCTAAGGGAGATTCGTGCCGCCCATCAAGTAGCGATCGCACTCTCTCGCCGCGCCGCGCCCTTCGTTAATTGCCCAAACCACTAGGCTCTGGCCGCGCCGGCAATCGCCGGCTGCGAAAACGCCAGGAACACTGGTGTTGAATTGGCCATATTCAGCTTTTGCATTGGACCGCGGATCACGTTCGACACCGAGTTGTGAAAGAACCGGATCTTCAGGGCCCAGGAAACCCATCGCGAGCAAAACCAAATCCGCCTGTAAAACTCTCTCTGTGCCGGGAACCCGCTTGGGAATAAAAGCTCCCTTCTCATCCTTTGTCCATTCCACATCGTAGATGTGGAACTCTTTGACCTGACCCTTCTCATTCCCCACGAATTTTTCACCGGTGGTAAGATAGATACGCGGGTCCGCACCAAAGCGCGCCTTGGCCTCTTCCTGGCCGTAGTCCAGTTTATAAACTTTGGGCCATTCGGGCCAGGGATTGTCAGATTGACGCGCGTCGGGTGGGCAAGGCAAAATTTCAAGTTGTGTGAGGCTCTTGCACTGATGCCGCATGGCGGTGCCCACGCAGTCCGTGCCGGTGTCCCCGCCGCCGACGATTATCACATGCTTATCGGTCGCCGAGATGTAGTTGCCGTTTTGATGGCCTGAATCAAGCAAGCTCTTCGTGTTCGCGTGCAGAAAATCCATAGCGAAAGTAGACGCCCTTGAGTTCGCGGCCGGGAATAGGCAAGTCACGCGGCTTGGTGGCTCCGCAACATAATACAATGGCATCGAACTCGTCCCGCAGCTGGTTTGCCGGAAGATCGCTGCCGACCGCGGTGCTGGTTACGAATTTCACGCCTTCCGCAGCCATGAGATCGACACGTCGCTGCACGATGCTCTTATCCAACTTCATGTTGGGAATGCCGTACATCAGCAGGCCACCGATCCGGTCCGCCCGTTCGTATACGGTTACCAGGTGACCTGCGCGATTAAGTTGCGCCGCACAGGCCAACCCGGACGGACCTGAACCCACGATCGCAACTTTGCTTACCGGTCCGTTTCTGCGGTGGGTCCGGGTTACCCATCCTTGGACAAAGCCGTTGTCTATTATCGAGCATTCAATGTTCTTGATCGTCACCGGGAGCTCATTGATGCCGAGCACGCAGGATCCTTCGCATGGTGCCGGACAAACTCTCCCGGTAAATTCGGGAAAATTGTTGGTCTTGTGAAGCCGCTCTAAGGCTTCTTTCCATAATCCACGGTAAACAAGATCGTTCCATTCCGGGATAAGGTTATTAACCGGACACCCTGAAGCCATACCGCTAATGAGTTGTCCCGTATGGCAAAACGGAATGCCGCAGTCCATGCAACGAGCGCCCTGCTGCTGCAATTTGGCTTCCGAAAAGTGCTCATGAAACTCCTCCCAATCATTCAACCGTTCTAACGGCGAACGGTCCTGCGGTAACTCGCGGTCATACTCCATGAAGCCAGTTGGTTTGCCCATGCTCCTTGCTTCTCCTGCGACACGAAAATATTCGACCAGACGCCTGTGCCTTCCGGCTCAGCCATCCGCTATTCACACATGCAAACGTGGGTTCGTAGTCCTCTTCCGCTCCTAATAGAGCGGAACGGAGGCGTGGGTCAGAGCCTCTCCGAGTGACCGCGAGGTGCTCAATTTCGCTGACGCGAGCCGCGTCGTTTTTGTTCGCTTCAAAGGCAAACATGAGCGCTTCGTCGCCAACCAATCCCTTGGCCTCTGCTTCTTGTAAAGCCTCGAGCACACGACGGTAGTCTCTTGGCATGACCTTAACGAACTTCGGTGCGGTTTCCTGCCACAGCGCTAGAAGCTGCCACGCGCGTGCGCTGTGTGTATAAACCGCATGTCGCTTGAGTAGCTCCTCCACTTCTGCAAATCTCGTTCGTCCAATCGCTCAAGCGTCACTGTTTCGAAGTTACAACGGTTCTTGAACGTCCCATCTTCGTCCAGTACGTACGCCATACCGCCCGACATGCCGGCGGCAAAATTCCGCCCTGTTGTCCCGATAACGACCACCCTACCCCCGGTCATATACTCGCAACCGTGGTCGCCTACACCTTCGATTACGGCACGAACACCGCTGTTGCGTACGCAGAAGCGCTCGCCAGCCATGCCGCGGATATAGGCCTCGCCTCCGGTGGCGCCGTAAAAGGCCACATTGCCAACGATGATGTTTTCCTCGGGAGCAAAAGTAGAACCCTCCGGCGGATACAAAATCATCTTGCCACCAGAGAGACCTTTACCAAAGTAATCGTTAGCGTCGCCCTCCAGTTCGAGAGTCATGCCGGCCGGGACAAATGCCCCAAAGCTCTGACCGGCGGATCCTTCAAAGTGAAAATGGATCGTGTCTTCCGGCAAACCCTGCGGTCCAAACCTTCGGGTAACCTCGCTGCCAAGAATCGTCCCAACGACACGATTGGTATTACGGATATCTAACGTCGCTTTGACTTTCTCCCGCCGTTCCAATGCCGGCGCGGCCAAGTCGAGCAGTACCTGGTTGTCGAGGGCGTTTTCCAGCCCATGGTTCTGCGGTATTTGGCAATACCGGCCAACGTCGCGCCGAACCTTTGGTTGATAAAGAATCGCTGCGTAATCCAAACCTTTGGCCTTCCAATGTTCCACAGCGCGGCGCACTTCGAGCCGATCCGAACGGCCAACCATTTCGTTGACCGTGCGAAAGCCCAGCTTGGCCATATGCTCGCGCATCTCCTGGGCGATGAAGCGCATGAAATTCACCACGTGGGCTGGATCGCCCTCAAATTTCTTGCGCAACTCGGGATTCTGCGTGGCGACTCCCACCGGACAGGTGTCGAGGTGACAGACCCGCATCATGATGCAGCCCAAGGTCACCAAGGCAGTGGTTGCAAAGCCGAATTCCTCGGCGCCAAGCATCGCAGCAATGACGACGTCGCGGCCCGTCTTCAACTGTCCGTCGGTCTCCACAGCGATGCGGCTGCGCAGATTGTTAAGCACCAGGGTCTGGTGCGTCTCCGCGAGTCCCAGCTCCCAGGGCAGGCCGGCATGTTTGATGCTGGTCTGTGGCGAAGCTCCGGTGCCGCCGTCATGGCCGCTAATCAAGACCACATCAGCATGGCCCTTGGCCACGCCCGCCGCAATGGTTCCGACGCCGATTTCAGAAACGAGCTTCACGCTAATGCGCGCGTGATGATTGGCGTTCTTGAGATCGTGAATCAGTTGCGCCAAATCTTCGATGGAGTAGATGTCGTGGTGCGGCGGTGGTGAAATCAGACCGACGCCCGGAGTCGAGTGGCGCACTTTGGCGATCCACGGATAGACTTTTCGACCGGGTAACTCGCCACCTTCTCCCGGCTTTGCACCCTGGGCCATCTTGATCTGAAGCTCCCGCGCTTGCGTCAGGTAATAACTCGTGACGCCAAATCGCCCCGAGGCAACTTGCTTAATGGCACTATTGCGCGAATCGCCATTGGGATCTGGAACGTAACGCGCCGGATCTTCGCCCCCTCACCTGTATTGCTCCTCCCGCCGATGCGGTTCATAGCGATGGCGAGGGCTTCGTGCGCCTCTTTGCTTATTGAACCGTAGGACATGGCGCCGGTCTTGAAGCGCTTTACGATCGCATCTACTGGCTCCACTTCTTCAATTGGAGTCGGCTTCGAGGCATATTTCAGTTCCATCAGCCCACGCAACGTCGCCATACGCTCGGACTGACCATCGATAAGCTGGGTATATTCCTTAAACGTTTTGTAGTCGTTGATACGGCAGGCTTTCTGCAGCAGATGGATCGTCCGCGGATTGAACAGATGCAACTCACCGTCTTTTCGATATTGATATTGACCGTAGGCTTCCAGCGTATGACCATTCAGGGGATAGGTTGGAAATGCCCTGGCATGTTGCTGTTGCGCTTCCCGCGCGATTTCTTCTAAGCCGATGCCGCCGACGCGAGACGGTGTCCAGGTAAAGTACTTGTCCACCAGCTCTTGACCCAGTCCTACGGCTTCGAAAATTTGCGCGCCGCAATAGGACTTGATGGTAGAAATCCCCATCTTAGCCATGACTTTTACGACGCCTTTGTAGACGGCTTTGTCGTAACCCTTGATCGCCTCGTGATATGTAATGCCCTTGAGCGTGCCTTCGTGGATCATGTCGTTGAGACACTTCGTAGGCCAGGTAAGGGTTGATGGCTTGCACTCCGTACCCGAGCAAAAGGCAGAAATGATGCACTTCCCGCGGTTCTCCAGATTCCAGCACCAACCCCACTCGGGTGCGTGTGCCGCAGCGGATGAGGTGATGATGCAATCCGGACGATGCCAACAGAGCCGGAATCGGCGCGTGTGTTCGGTCAACACCTTTATCGGAAAGGATCAAGATTGTGGTGCCGTCCGCTATCGCTTGGTCTGCCGCTTTAAACAATTCCTCCATGGCTCGTTCAAGACCCGCCTTGCCTTCGTTCGGATTGAAAAGAATCGGTAGCGTGAGCGATTTGAGTCCCGGCATGTCGATCTTGCGTAACTTCTCCATATCCGAGTTTTTCAGAATCGGATCGGGAAGCCTAAGCTGCCGGCAGCTTTCCGGCTTGGGAGCGACGAGATTCCCTTCCGAACCCAGTGTCAGCGTCGTTGAGGTAATCAACTCTTCACGAATGGGATCGATGGGCGGATTGGTCACTTGCGCGAAAAGCTGTTTGAAATAATTGTAAAGCAAGCTGCGGCTTGATCGGACAAAACCGCCAATGGAGTGTCCGTGCCCATTGAGCCGACGGGTTGAATACCATTTTGTGCCATCGGATCCAATGTTGATGCGGAGATCTTCGAAGCTGTAACCGAAAGTCTGTAAACGCTGCAGCGTTGCTTGATGATTTGGTGTGAGCTGTTGCTCCGGCGACGTTGGGAAGCGCGTCGAAGCGAACCAGGTTTTCCTTTAACCACTTCCTGTAGGGCCGAGCTGCCGCCATCTCTTGCTTTATCTCTTCGTCACTGATGATGCGCCCTTCACTGGTGTCGACCAGGAACATTCGGCCGGGCTGCAAACGCCGTTTTTCCAAAACGCGTTCCGGCGGCACGTCGAGCACGCCGACCTCCGAGGCCATAATGACGAGATCGTCCTTGGTCACGTAATAGCGCGACGGACGCAAGCCGTTGCGATCCAGACACGGCACCGACGACCGTACCGTCAGTAAAAGCGATCGATGCGGGACCGTCCCAAGGCTCCATCAGACTACTATGATATTCGTAAAAGGCCCGCTTTTTCTCGTCCATGTTCTCATGATGTTCCCACGGCTCCGGTATCATCATCATGACCGCGTGGGGCAGAGAGCGCCCGCTCAATGCCAAGAATTCAAGACAATTGTCGAATTTCGCTGAATCGCTGCCGTCCTCTTGGATGATGGGGAAGACCTTTTTCAGATCATCACCAAATAAGCTCCGATGCCAGCATCGCCTGGCGCGCGTGCGCCCAGTTCTCGTTGCCGCGAAGCGTGTTGATCTCGCCGTTGTGGATGAGATAGCGATAGGGGTGCGCACGTCCCCAGCTAGGGAACGTATTGGTGCTGAAACGGGAGTGGACAACCGCGATGGCGGACTCCACCGATGGATCCGAAAGATCCGGATAAAAAGTGATCACCTGTCTCGGTGTCAACATCCCCTTATAGATAAGCGTCCTGCAGGAGAAACTCGGAATGTAAAAGAAATCTCCGCCGGGCAGCCGGGCATAACGAATCGCATTCTCTGCCCGGCGCCGAATGACATAAAGCTTGCGCTCAAATGTCGAGATCGTCCTCGATAGCCTTCGCCCCGACCGATGAATACCTGCCGGACGAACGGCTCGTAGGATTTGGCCGTCTCGCCGAGATACAAATTATCCGTAGGCACCTTGCGCCAGCCGAGAAGACGCTGTCCCTCGCTGGCGATGATTTCTTCAAGAGTCTTTTTCAAATTGCCTCCGTTGATTGCGATTGTCCGGTAGAAAGAGCATGCCAACGCCGTATTCGCCTGGATCCGGCAGCTTGAAACCCGAGCCCCTCGCAAGCAGTCTTGGAAGAAAGCGTGAGGCACTTGAAGCAAGATTCCCGCACCGTCACCCGTATTTTCTTCGCAGCCGCATGCCCCGCGGTGATCGAGATTTTGCAAAACCGTCAGCGCCTGCTCGACGATTTCATGGGACTTTCACCCTTGATATTGACGACGAATCCGACGCCACAGGCATCGTGTCTCAAACCTCGGATCATAAAGACCCTGTTTGGGAGGGAAGTTGGCACTCTCCATATTCGTATCTCTTCACTGGATTAGATCGCTCCTTCTGGTATTACAAAAAAGAGGATGCGCAAGTTGCAGTGACGGTGGCACGCTGTGGCAAACAGTTAGCCATATCGGGAAACCTACGTTGCGTCAATAACAATTCCTGCCCGAAGCGTCACTTTCTTTCGCGTTAGAATGTTCCAACAAGCTTTGATCGAGATCCAAGGCTTGGCTCTCCTTCGCCGTGGAAAGCACCACCTTAGGTGATCGGTCTCGCGTTACTCCTTCCACAGAACGAATTTCACCCAGCAGTCTTTCCAAAGAGCCGGTGTTCGCTGACTTCACTTTTAGGATAAAGCTTTCATCTCCCGTCACGTGATGGCGACTCGAGCACATCGTGGCGCTGCAAACATCTGCGCGGCAAACTTATCCATGTCTCGTTGGTTACCGATGGACGACGCCGATAAAGGCCGTTATGTCCTTGCCAACCTTCTTGCCATCAACGACAGCCTGATATCCCTTGATGATCCCTACCTACCTCCAGCTTCTTCACCCGCTCCATCACCGCGGGCGCCGAAAGCTCTACCTCTTCAGCTATATCAGCGAGGCGAGATCGTCCACTATTTTGTAGAATAGAAAGTATTTTTAAATCTATATGGTCAATCAAGTTAATTCTTTTAGGTTTAGGCTAACAAAAGCTTAAACTTCTTATGTCATCCACGAAAAATGTCAAGGACCCTGCTGGCAAAGTTAGCTCTTGGGAAGAGACCCATAGGCATCGGAAACGTTCCGGCGAATGTTTACGATGCCGAAACGGACACGCCCATCTCCATCTGATTGAATCGAAGGAGCTAATTTCTGCAAAGAAACAGAATGAAAACCGGCCAGAAAGCAACGAACCAACAGTGTCGGCGATTCGCTTGTCAGCTGCTGATATAGCGCTCGAGCTCGTTCGATGATAAATTTCTGCTCAGCGATGATGGATTTTACGAGATCGCCGATGGAAATCACGCCACGTACTTCGCCTGCTTCGATAACCGGCAAATGGCGGATCCGGTATTTCGGTCATCAAGGCCATACACTCTTCGATATTCTGCTCAGGCTCCGCATGGCAACACGCGTCGTCATGATCTCTTGGACTGCGGTGGTTCTCGAGGAACGGCCCTGAGAATGACTTTCCGTGCGTAGTCGCGTTCCGGAGATAATTCCCACCAGCTTCGCCTCTTCCATAACCAACAGCGCCCCAATCCCCTTATCGGCCATGAGCTTCATAGCATCGTACACTGATGCATTGGGCCCGATCGACCATACGTCACGTCCCTTAACCGCTAGGATGTCTCGAACTCTTCCTCATGGGAGACCTCCCCTTGAAGATGCAGATACAGATCCTATGATTTCCAGAAGATCCCGCGAGGTAGCAATAGCGAATCTACTGCGCTCGGTATATTTTGTAAAGCGAGATAGTGAGGTCGATTAGCTGTGAAGAGAATCGTTGTTTCGTGGGACAATGATATAGCAAGATCAATTTCGAGGTGCGTTTTCACCGTTCGCGTTCGGAGTCAACCCTTCCATGGCCCACGGGCACTGGACGAGAACATCGGGATTTTCCTCGATAAGTTTTCGGAGCAAGAGACGTGCTCGTTCATCGGACATATCTAACCTTGCGGCTTCGACCAACGCCCAAACTGCCTCTAGCGATCTTAGTCTCGCCCCTTAAGGCTCACGCCCAGGTTGCGATAACCGCTGGCGCGCGTCCAATTCACCTCTATGGCTAACCGGCAATGTCGTTCCCCTTCTGGGTAGTAATGAAGCATGTTCAGGCAATAGGCCGTGTTATTGTGCAGCACATAGACGATCTTCTTTTGCTTCGGGTTCAACTCCTAACGCGGTCTTGAAATGTTTGAGGGCGGCTTCGAAATGCTGCTCATCTGTTGCAATTTGTCCCAAGGTGAGATGGCAATGAGCTTTTGTTCATCGCTGTTGCTCGTTTCAATGAATCGGTGAAGCAACGCCGTTGCCGCGTCCACCTTTTGTATCCCACGGTAGAAACCACAACAAATAGCAGCCACCGAAAGTAATCACTTTCCGACTGACTATTCTTGAGTCGCTCCAGCAGCAAACTCTCTGTATCCTGCTCGTGAACCACGGGTTTCCATTTGGGGCGTTTTTTTCGAAGGTGCTCATGCGGCGATCCATACAGCAATGCCAGTACCAAGTCGCAATTGATCAGGAAACCACCCAATTAGGAAAAGAAGTTCCGGTAGGACGAAACCGGAAAGAGTGCCAGAATGGCAATAACTAAGATTTGACAATGAAAACGAGGCAGCGTGGCCCGATGAAGATTCCGCAACCTGCCAATCCCCGATTGAGAAGGGACTGCGTGGTGTGAACTTCAAGACAGTGCGGCATGCCACCGGTCAGAAGACTTTTGCGTGGTTTGTCCACGGTAAACAGACAGTGATTTTGGATGATCCAATAATTACCTTCGAGTTTCGGGCTTAGCCTCTGAGCTTAAACTCGGAACTCGAAGGACTTGTATGTTGTCCGCATGAGCGCTTAGAAATTGGCGCGCTCGACAGCGAATCGAAACCTTGACGTGAAACCAGCGACGTGCCGGGTGTCCCTCATTCTCGAAAGGTTACGTGCTGCCCCAGCGTGACTAGAGTTACATGCGGCTGATGCTTTATGTACACGAACGATGTCCGGCAGGTTTTTAACCAACACATAGCCGATACTGCCAGCAGACCTCAACGCCTGGCCAGGGATTCTTACACTGCAATTTCTCATTGCCTGTCTATTTGCCTCATGCTTGCCTCCAAATCTTCCGACGACACGTCGACTCGTTTCACCTTTCTATGGATTGAGTTTACCAAATGGAGCAATACGTAACTGAACGAAGCATACC